>Ga0247688_1000497_pt1 | contig 10527 bp, 9 predicted proteins | sample CNK29_metaG_FD_182718 | JGI IMG/M metagenome (GOLD analysis project Ga0247688, IMG submission 182718) | Soil microbial communities from Purdue University Martell Research Forest, Indiana, United States - CNK29 | ecosystem: Environmental > Terrestrial > Soil > Temperate forest > Bulk soil | place...
CCACCGCTGACACACGCCCGTCGAGATGCCAACCCATCGCGACTTTTTCTGAGGTTGCTTCCGCATGCACGTCCACCAGGCGGACCATCGGCCCGGCCGGGAGCGCTTGCAGGATTTCATCGACGATGCGAAACGGATCGTCCGACGGCGGCATGAACACGCGGCCCATCACATTGATCACGGCGACGCGTGTGCCGTCGACTTCACCACTCCAGAAACCGCTGCCCGGAGTGTGGGGCGGATAGTTGGCGGGACGAATCAGCCGTGGCTGCTTGCGGATGTAATCGATGGCCTCTTTTTTATCGAAGATGTGATTGCCGGAAGTCATTACGTCGATGCCGTTGGCAAACAATTCTTCGCAGAGTTGCGGCGTGACTGAAAAGCCGCCCGCGAGATTTTCGGCGTTCATGATCGCGAGATCGATGTGATGCTGCTCGCGCAGATCCTGAATGCGCTCGAGCACGGCGACGCGCCCCGGCTTCGCTACCACATCTCCGATCATCAGCACTTTCATAACGTTTGCATTAAGGCTGTAAACAAAAAAGACCGCTCATCTCGGTCCCAGCGAGATTGGCGGTTTGCTTGGCGGGAGGGAGATCCGCATGTGCCGTTCCGAAGCCGTAATTGAACCTGCAATGACAGGTGGGTGACCTCTTAATGACGCAGCCTCTGGCAGTTCTTAACTATGAAGAAATGCACTGGCTGAACGACCTCGGTCTCCCGAATCAACGGCGTTGGCTCAATCATCGTAACTCGGTGACGATCACCGCAGAACGTTTCCCTCCGCCGTCGCGCATAGTAGCACAACGAACAAAAGGCAATCCACCGATTACGCAGAGAATATTCACCCCTGCCCGGTTTTCTTGCTTCGCACACAGCTTTCTTGCTGTTTACTACTTTCTTACTCTGGGTAATCTGCGGATGGTTTTTAGCCGAGAGACAGCTTGCCTGCCCCGCCTTGCTCGTTCTCGAGCGTCGAACGCACCTTGAGCAAGCGGTCGAGCATCTCTGCGCACTCGGCACTGCGCGCACCGAGTTGCGCGTCGGCCTGTTCGTGCATGTTCTTGAGGCGATGAAGTTCGTCGGCGATGTGCAGCGCGGCGAGGATGGCGACTTTCAGTGAGTCGACGGTGAGCGTGCCGGATGAGATCTCGCGCATCCGGCTGTCAACGAACTCTGCGAGCTGGATGATGTATTCCGTGTCGCCGTCAGATCGAATGTTGTAGGTCTGATTATAGATCTCGACGCGAATCGTGGGACTGCTGGTACTGCCTTCCATGCTGCCTTTATTAATCATTCGTCCGAGTCCGGAACTCATCTGAGTTCCTCTGCCATTTCCGGATCGAGAGCAGCGACCGCGTCGAGCATGGCTTCTACTTTGGTACGAATCGTCTCGCGTTCGGCGAGCAGCTTCTCGACCTGGCTCTCGAGTCGCTCTTTTTCGTTCAGCACATTGCCCATGTCACGATGAATGAGTGCGAGTTCTTTTTCGAGATTCTCTTTTTCCTGACGCAGCGTTTTGGTGAGTTCGATGGTCCGATAGATCTTATCTTCGAGATGCGAAAACTTTTCCAACCCTGAAAGACCAACCATCAATTTATCTCCCGGTATGTGAACTGAAGTGCGACGCGATTATCCGTCTTCACGCTCGCGAGCGCAAGACTCATTTCGTCGTCACAGCAGATTTATTTTCTAACGTTACTGCGCTAGCGCTGCTGGGCGGAAAAAGTATCGAGCAACGCGGACGTCAACTGCGCGTGCCGCTCTTCAACTTCTTCGTCGCGCAAGGTGCGCTCGTCTGAACGATACTCCAAACGCAACGTTACGGATCGCTTCGACCACGGAATGTTTCCACCTTCGAAAGTGCCGACGAGTTTCACGCCGCGGAAGCCAGCAACGTGTTGCTCCTTGACGGCACTCAAGACCTCGTCGAGCGCAACACTCCGGTCAAGCAACAGAGAGATGTCGCGCACCACGGAGGGGTAACGCGGCAGCGAAGAGTATTGAACAACTCTCGCGGGACCATTCAGCGCCGCCTCGAGATCGAGTTCGAGCACGTAGACGGGATTGCGAAACTTGTAATTCGTCGCGACGCTTTCCGCGAGCCGGCCCATCGAACCGATCTCCGTTCCGTCGCTCAGCTTGATCAGGGCAGATTGCCCCGGACGCAAATGCGAAACTGAAGCCGGCACAAAAGCGAGTGGACTCAAGCCCATCCAATCAATAGCGGTTTCCAACGCGCCTTTCACGTCGAAGAAATCGAGATCGCGTTCCGCCTGGGCCTTGTTGGCTTCGCTGGCGCCGCCGGTCGCGACGAGTGCCAACGAGAGTCGTTCATCCGGCAGTTTTCCCCGCGAAACACCGCCAAAAACGCGGCCGATTTCAAACAAGCGCACGTCGCGCGTGCCGTGGTTGAGATTGTGACGCACTGAATCCAGCAACCCTGGCCAGAGCGCGGCGCGCATGAAGGCTGACTCTTCGATAATGGGATTCTTGAGTTGTGTCTGGCCATCCTCTTGTTTCGGCGCAAAGCTGAAGTTGATGGCTTCGTCATAACCAAATGCGTTTAGCGATCGACGCAACAGGCGTTGCTTTATTTCAGTCGGCTGATACTCACCGGACGCATTCGACGGCGGCAACTCCGAGGCGATCTTTTCATAACCCGTGTGACGCGCGACTTCTTCAACCAGATCTGTTTCCTGTTCGACGTCGACACGCCACGACGGAACTTTGAATTCAAATTCTCGCGGTTCGAAGCCGAGGCCAGTCAGAATGCGAACGATTTCTTCGGGCGCCACTGACAACGACGTGATTTGCGACACCCGCGCCGGGCGAAGAGTCACCACACGTGAGACAAATGGACGCGGATAAACGTCGATCCAATCTTCAGTAGCAATGCCTCCTGCAAGCTCGCAGATCAATTGGACGCAACGCTCCTGCGCACGCAACGCGCCTTCGCGATCCGCGCCGCGTTCGAACCGGCGCGACGCTTCAGTGTCCATTCCCAACAGTCGCGCAGTGCGGCGCACCGAGTCAGGATCGAAATACGCGCTCTCGATCAGCACGTCAGTTGTGGCGGTGGAGATCTCTGACTCTTCGCCGCCCATGATGCCGGCGAGCGCGACCGGACGTTCAGCATCAGCGATCACGAGCATGTCCCCGGCCAGCGTGCGTTCGACGCCGTCGAGCGTCTTGAGTTTTTCGCCGGCGGCCGCGCGACGCACCACGATGCGCCGGCCGGAAAGCTTGTGAAAATCAAACGCGTGCAGCGGCTGGCCCAACTCGTGCAGCACGTAATTCGTGATGTCGGCCACGTTATTGATCGGACGCTGGCCAATCGTTTCGAGGCGCTTCACCAGCCACTCTGGCGATGGCCCAATCTTCACGCCGCGCACCAGCCGGGCCGCATAACGCGGGCACAAATCCACGTCGTTGATTTCAATCGACGCCAGATCCGCAGTCCGGCCTTCGGTTTTGAAGCTCTTTATCTCGGGAACCTTAACCGGCGTGCGAGCGATTACGCCGACTTCGCGCGCGATGCCCACGTGGGAAAGGCAGTCAGGCCGGTTCGAAGGCACCTCGACGTCGAGCACCGCGTCAGAGTTATGCCGCTCAACCGCATCAATAGCCAGACCAACCATCGTCAGCCGCTCGCGTAATTCGTCGGGGCTGAGATGGGTGTCAATAAACTCACGAAGCCATCCGTAGCTAATCAGCATGATCCGTTATTCAAACTGCTCCAGAAACCGCACGTCGTTCTCGAACAACAGCCTGATGTCGTCCAGTTCGTACATCAACGCGCACATGCGGTCGATGCCCAGGCCAAACGCAAACCCGGAATACACGTCCGGGTCGACGCCGACGGTGCGCAACACGTTCGGATGGACCATCCCCGAACCGCCCAGCTCGATCCAGCCGGAGTTTTTGCAGATGCGACAGCCCGATCCCTTGCATTTGAAACAACTGAAATCGAACTCCGCGCTCGGCTCCGTGAACGGAAAGTACGACGGGCGAAAGCGCGTCACGGTGTCGGGACCAAACATGCGTCGCAGAAACTCCGCGACCGTTCCCTTCAAATGCGCCATCGTGATGCCGCGGTCCACGCACAGTCCTTCAACCTGGTAGAACATCGGGTTGTGCGTCGGGTCAGGCGTGTCGCGGCGGAAAACGCGTCCGGGCGCGATCATGCGAATCGGCACGCCGCGACGCTGCATCGCGTGAATCTGCACGGTCGAGGTTTGCGAACGCAGCGCCAGGCCGTCGGTCGTGTAGAACGTGTCCGCTGCGCCGCGCGCGGGATGGTTTTCGGGAATATTGAGCGCGGTGAAGTTGTAGAAATCGGTTTCGATCTCGCGGCCGTCTTCGATGATGTAGCCGAGCGACACGAAAATGTCTTCGATTTTCTCGCGCAGGATCGTGATCGGGTGACGATGGCCGTAAGGCGGACGCCGCCCCGGCAACGTCACGTCGACGCTTTCGCGCGCCGTGCGTTGCTGTTCGATGAACTGCTTGAGATTCTGCTCGGCCTGTTCGACAGCGCTGACGATCGACGCTTCAGTCGCCTGGACCAACTGGCCGAATACCGCGCGCTCCTCGGCGGCGACGCGTCCGATCAGCTTCTTCGCTCCCGCCAGGCTGCTTTTCTTTCCCAGGTGACGGCTGCGCAACTCCGACAACGCGCGCTGTTCCGCCAGCGCCTCTTCCAACGGCAAAGCGGCGAAAGAATCTAAATCCAAGGTAAAGCGGGCAAAGCGTTCGAACTCTTGCTCGAACGCTTTGCGGGCTGCTTCCACCTGTTGTGCAGGTGTCTGTTCAGCTTGGCTATCGGCCATCCTGCAATCCTATCGACTGTTACTGCTTGCGCACCGCAACCCACTTGCCCTGCAACTGTCCGGCGTAATCAAACTCGCCGGAGAGCTTGCCGTCGATCACGGTGGCAGTCATCGAAATCGCGCCGTTCTGTCCCTCCAGCACGAACGACAAACGGCCTTCTTTCCACACGCCATCCTTGAGGGTCGTGTCACCGAGTTGTGAACTGCTGCCGCCGGTGACCTTCTCGCCATCGACCTTAAGCGTCAGCGCAAACGGAAACGGCTGGCCATTCGCGTCCGCGACTGCGTCCCAGTCGCCGCTCAGATTTACCGGCGCAGCACTCGAGGCCGGCGCTGCCGGGGTTGCCATCACTTTTTTCAGCACGATTGGCGAGTTCTCGGCGCCGGCGATCCAGTTACCGGTGATCATGGTGCCGTCAGTCTTGCCGTCTAACTTGCCGTCTTTCCCAAAAGTAAGTGAAAGCTTTCCCTCACCATTCACGGCCACTTCGGTCAGTTCGTAAGCCTTCTCGCCGTTCTTCAGCCGTCCGTGGACCTGGCCGTCGACGGTTTTCAGCTCCAGCGTTATGGCTTGCCCTTTCAGGCTTCCCTCATAGTTACCGACGACGCTCGGCTGGCCTTGTCCAAAGGCAACGACAGCACCGAGGAGCAACATGAGCAGAAGTGCGATCAGTTTCACTATGTGTAGTCCTTTCGAAACCGTGTTTGGCGACTACGCCGCCTTGTTGCGCTGTTCGTTCTCGAGCGCACTCTTCGCCTGCGCAGCGACTTCCGCGAACGACTCCGCCTGGTGCACCGCGAGATCTGCCAACACTTTGCGATCGAGCTCGATGCCGGCGAGTTTCAGGCCGTGCATCAGTTGCGAATAATTCAAGCCGTTCAAGCGGGCCGCGGCGCCGATGCGCACGATCCACAGGCTGCGAAAATCACGCTTCTTCAGCTTCCGTCCGGTGTAAGCAAAATTCAACCCGCGCTCGACTGACTCTTTTGCCGATCGATACAACTTCGACTTCGTGCCGCGATAGCCTTTCGCCAGTTTTAAGATCTTTTTGCGTCTTTCGAGACGCTTATTGCCACGTTTTGCTCTGGGCATATGATGAATCCTCCCAAATTAAATTTTCGCTTTCCGATTGCCGATTGTCGATTTGTTCGAACCGCCAACGCATCGGCAAATTGGAAATCGGCAATCGAAAATCGGCAATTACTTCAGTCGCGGCCGTACGGCAGCATCGACATCACGCGCTCATGGTCCGCCTTGGCAACGAGCGTGTCGATGTCGAGGTGACGCTTTCGCTTGTTTGTCTTCTTGGTCAATATGTGCCGCGCATGCGAGTGGCCACGCTTGATCTTTCCCGTCGCCGTCAGCCGCACTCGCTTGGCTGCGCCTTTGTGTGTTTTTAACTTTGGCATAATCCGTTCCTTTTAGTTATTTCCGATTATCGATTGCCGATTGCCGATTTGTTGTTCTGCCAGTGGCGCACTTAAGCCAAGTGCGAAATCGACAATTGGCAATCGGAAATCGACAATCGAAGTTTACTGTGCCGGGGCTGCTTCCTTTCCGCCGCCCTTATGTCGTTTCGGGGCGAGGATGATGAACATCTGGTTCCCTTCCATCCTTGGCCGTGCTTCGACCTCACCGACGTCCACCAGATCCTGCTCGAGTTTTTCCAGAATGCGCGCACCAAGCTCGCGGTGCGTCATCTCACGGCCACGAAACCAGATCGTGGCTTTTACTTTGTCGCCATCCTGCAACCACTGGCGCGCATGTTTCATGCGGTAGTCGTAATCGTGATCGTCAGTACCCGGTCGAAACTTCACTTCCTTGACGGTAATCGTCACCTGCTTCTTCTTCGCTTCGTTCGCCTTCTTCTTCGCTTCGTACTGGTACTTTCCAAAGTCGATGATGCGGCAAACGGGGGGATCGGCGTTGGGAGCAACTTCAACCAGGTCCAAACCTTTCTCGCGGGCAGCACGAACGGCATCGCGCACGTCCATGACGCCCAACTGTTCTCCTTCCTCGCCAATCACGCGCACTTCTGGTACGCGAATTCTCTCGTTGATTCTCACCGGCGGCACGCGCCGGTTATCAGGACGCTGACCGCGACCGCGAAAGCCTGTAGCTATTGCTGCACCTCCTGCTGTAAAGCCATGTTATTAGTTAAAGCGCGGGTCTCAACGAGCCTGCGCGCTATGTCCTTAAACTCTTCGAGCGACATCGTGCCGATATCTCCCTGCGCCCGCTCGCGAACGGCGACGACTTTCTGCTCCATCTCGCGATCGCCGAGCACCAGCATGAACGGCACTTTCTGCAACTGCGCATCACGAATCTTGGCGCCGATTTTTTCGCTTCGCAAATTCGCCTCGACGCGGAAACCCGCCGCACGCAGATCGCGCGTCACTGCTTCGGCGTATTCGTTGACTCGATCCGTGATCGGCAACACCGAAACCTGCACCGGCGCGAGCCACAGCGGAAACACGCCCGCGTAGTGTTCGATCAAAACGCCGAAGAACCGCTCCATCGAGCCAAACAGCGCCCGGTGAATCATCACCGGCCGGTGTGGCTTGTTGTCTTCCCCGATGTACTCGAGTTGAAAACGCTCAGGCAAGTTGAAATCAAACTGCACCGTCGTCAACTGCCACGTACGCCCGATCGCGTCCTCAATGCGAATGTCGATCTTCGGGCCGTAGAAAACCGCCTCGCCCTCGATTCGCTGATACGGAATCCCTTTGGCATTCAAGGCTTCGACCAGCGCGGATTCCGCCCATTCCCATTGCTCGTCAGAACCGAGATAGTTTGCATCCGGATCGTTGCCACGCACCGACAGCTCAACTTTGAAATCCTTGAAGCCAAAGACTTCATACATGTTGAAAGCGAAGTCGATGCAACCGAGAATCTCGGCGTGCACGTTTTCCGGCGTGCAGAAGATATGCGCGTCGTCCTGCGTAAATCCGCGAACGCGCGTCAGCCCGTGTAACGTGCCGGAAAGCTCAGCGCGATAGACCGTGCCCAGTTCCGCGTAACGCAGCGGCAGGTCTCGATAGGAATGCTGCGCCGCCTTGTAAATACCGATGTGAAACGGGCAGTTCATCGGCTTGATGCGGAATTCCTGCTCTTCAAACTCCATCGGCGAAAACATCGAGTCGGCGTAGTTGCCTTCGTGCCCGCTCGTGAACCACAGGTCGCGCTTGGCAATGTGGGGCGTGAAGACGAGACCGTAACCGCGCTTCAAAAGCTGGTCGCGCAGATAGTCTTCCATCTCCTTGCGAATCGCGCCGCCCTTCGGGTGCCAGAAGATCAATCCCTGGCCGTACTCTTCCTGAATCGAAAACAGATCCAGTTCACGGCCCAGGCGCCGATGATCGCGCTTCTCCGCTTCTTCACGTTGCTTCAGCCACGCGTCGAGATCTTCGGGCGTGAAGAACGCCGTGCCGTAAATGCGCTGCATTTGCGGCAGCGACGCGTCGCCTTTCCAGTAAGCGCCGGCAAGCGAGAGCAGCTTGAACGCGCGCAACTTGTTCGTGCTCGGCACGTGCGGTCCAAGGCAGAAATCGATGAACGGCGAGCCGTCGATGTAATACACGCTCACCACTTCGCCGGCTTTCTCGTCGATCAGTTCGCACTTCAACGGCTCCTGACGCTCGCTGAAGACGCGCAAGGCTTCAGTCTTCGAAATCTCTTCGCGGCGATACAGCAGGTTCTGGCTCGCAATCTGCTTCATCCGCTTTTCGATCACGGGCAGATCCGCTTCCGTCAGCGGCCGCGGCGTGATGACGTCGTAGAAAAAACCGTAACGCGGATCGTCGAGCAGCGCGGGACCGATGCCGAGCTTGGTACCGGGAAAGAGATCGAGCACGGCCGCGGCGAGCAGGTGGGCCGTCGAGTGGCGCAGGACTTCGAGCCCGTCGCGCGTTTGCGGGACTATTGGTTCGATTTGGACCGCGCCGTTGCCTGCGGGCAACGCTTCAAGTGGCGCCGCCAGGTCGACCTCACGGCCGCCGACTTTCGCCGCCAGGGCTTGCTTGGCAAGGTCGCGATCGAGCTTTTTGAGCGCTTCCGCTACCGTTGCCGAATCAGGCACGGGGATGGGCGCGCCGTCCTTCAGTTGTACGTTGATCTCACTCATTCCTAAATCACCTCCCGGCTCCGGAGAACACGAAACAGACCCGAACCCGCGGGCCGAAGGCGATTCCTTACGATTGACGATTCACTAATTTGCTTACTTCAGTTGATCGGATTCGATAAGAGCGCCTTCGCCGCGCCCGCGTTGCGGGCGGCATTAAAAACTAAAGAATCGAGTCGTAGTCCGATTCATGCGAAGGTCTTCTGGAGCTCCTATCAAAAGTAAGAAACTAACGAAGCCGGATTCTAGCAAACGCCCTCTTACGGGCGCAACCTAAGATCAGTATAATCCCCTGCTTCTTCCTATTTCCCAAGGAGACAATCTAATGCCTTCAGCGCCCCGAGTCGTAACTGTCGCTCTGTTACTCTGCGGTCTTCTGATCCAGGCGTCAATCCGAGTGCCGGCCCAGAACGGCGGCCGGACCAAATCGAAGCCTGAAACTGCCGGCGAGGTGCGCGGGGTGAGCGAGATGCGCGCCGCCATCGAGCGTTACACGGCCGACCGCGGCAGTCTTACGCGTTCTTATCCAGTTGCGGTTTCGACGGCGCGACGTGAGCGCTTCAAGAAGTTTTACGAAGAATGGCTCGCAACCTTGAAGGCCCAGGACTTCGACTCGATGAGCGAAGACGGCAAGATCGACTATCTCCTCTTCAAAAACCATCTCGAATATGAGCTACGGCAGTTGGATATTCAGGCGCAGCAACTCGCGGAGATCCAGCCGCTAATTCCGTTTGCGACCGTGATTATCGACCTCGAGGAAGCACGGCGGCGGATGGAACCGATCGACTCGGCGAAAGTCGCGGCCACGCTGACGGACTTGCGGAAACAGGTCGACGAGCGGCGCCGCGCCGTCGAGCAGGGCGCCCGGCCGAAGAAGACGGTCGCGAATCGCGCCGTGGCGGCGATCAGCGGGCTGCGGGCCAATCTCAGAAACTGGTACACGTTTTATAACGGTTACGATCCACTGTTCACGTGGTGGAACGAAGAGCCATACCGCTCGCTGGATCAATCACTGACGAACTACTCCAACTTCATTTCCGAAAAGATTATTGGAATTCGTGTTGAAGGCGGCCCACCAGCCACTCAACCCACGAGGGGACCGGGACCGCCGCAGAGATCGACGTCCAACAGCGCGCGGCCTGGCGATAACAGCGACATCGTCGGTGATCCGATTGGCCGCGACGCTCTAATGGTCGAATTGAAGTCGGAAATGATCCCCTACACGCCCGAAGAGTTGATCGCCATTGCCGAAAAAGAGATGGCCTGGTGCGAGAACGAGATGAAAAAGGCCGCGCGCGATCTCGGCTACGGCGACGACTGGCACAAGGCACTCGAACACGTCAAAGATCTGTACGTCGATCCCGGCAAGCAACCCGAGATGATTCGCGACCTCGCACTCGAAGCGATCAAGTTTGTCGAAGATCACGATCTGGTCACCGTGCCGGAACTGGCGAAAGAGAGTTGGCGCATGGAGATGATGACGCCCGAACGCCAGCTCGTCAGCCCGTTCTTTCTCGGCGGCGAAGTGATTCAGGTTTCCTTCCCGACCAACACGATGGCCCACGAGCAGAAGA
>Ga0247688_1000498_pt1 | contig 10514 bp, 21 predicted proteins | sample CNK29_metaG_FD_182718 | JGI IMG/M metagenome (GOLD analysis project Ga0247688, IMG submission 182718) | Soil microbial communities from Purdue University Martell Research Forest, Indiana, United States - CNK29 | ecosystem: Environmental > Terrestrial > Soil > Temperate forest > Bulk soil...
GCGATCGTATCGCAGGCCTCGCGCTTGGCCTCGAGGGCCTTTTTCTTCTCAACCTGGGCTAAATAGTGCGCGCGGTCGGCCTCGTATTTTGCCGTTTCCGCGACAATCTGTTGTCCCTTCTGCATCCGGCCTTCGAGATCGGCGATCTCCCCGTCGATTGAGGTCGTATCCGGTTCAGGTACTTCCGCCGGCGTCTCAGAAAGGACTTTTTCGAGCCGAACAATGTCCGAAACGGCTTCGCGATGCTTTCGAAGCTTCTCTTTGATGACATGCATCGGCTCGTATTTGCCGACAAGACTCTCGAGCGTCGGGATGCGGGACTTCCGGGCGGAAATACCCTCTTTGTAACGTCCGACGAGATCGTCACTGTCGACTTCATGCCCGCATGTCGGACACTTTCCGGCCTTTTTCTCGGCGTTTTTGATCTGACCCTCGAGATCAGCGATTTCGAAACGCAAACGGGAGAGCGTCTCCTCGGCTTTTGTCACCTCAACTTCCTTTTCGAGGGCTTCCATGAGCGCCGCCTCACCCTTGAGGTCGAGAGCTTCGGCACGGGCCCTTTGCAAGCGTTCAAGGTCCGCACGCGCCTTGCTCTGCGATTCCTGCCATTTATTGAGAAGGGCTTCCTTCTCGCGGACAAGGCTGTTTTGCTTCATGCGTAGGTCGTCGAGTCGCCTCTGACATTGGAACGCGGTCGGAACATCAGGCCGTGCAGGAATCTCGATGGGTTCGCCGAGTTCTCTGAGCGTCGCCGTACACTCCGCTCTTTTTTTGATCATCGCGGCTTCAAGATTCCGAACGGAGTCAAGATCAAGAGCCGTTGCCCCACTGAAAAACACCTCGGCCGGCACGGCCGCTTGATGAATCTCGGTGGGAATTGCCGCCGCTTCCGGGCGAAGCAGGTCGCCTAAGAGTTCGGCCTGCGCGTCCTTTGAAAGCTGCAGGAACCGGCCGGCGCGCAATGCCGCCGAGACGAGGTTCTTCTCGAAAAAGGTGCCGAGGACCTCATCGGCCGGCTTGCCGATCAGTCCTTGTCCGTTCTGAGTGATCATCAAGGCGGTGTCTTTGTGGGTTCGCTTACGCTCTACGACTAGCGGTAAACCGCCGTTTACCGCGATTTCGCAGGTTATCGTCGCCGCCTTAGCCTCTTTTCTCCGGGAGATGAAAGAATCGCTTAAAACACCCCTTTCATCCGTCCCGGGGCAACGACCTGTGAGAACCCACTCTATCGCCATAGCGATCGAGCTTTTCCCTGAATTGTTTAACCCTCTTATGAGATTGATTCTCCCGAACTTAAAGCTCGAATCGAAATGCGACCGCCAATTTTTCAAAGTCAGTTGTTTCACAAACATGATGCACCCGCTCTCTCTAGATTTCTGGCTTGTAATGCACTTCTTCCCCGATACAGATTGCGAGAATGTCGAAAACGTACCCGTCTTTCTTGTTCGGCCACATAACCTTGTCGGTTCGACGGTTCCGGTACCCGGTACAAACTTCCACTCTCAAAATTCTGTCGTCCTTGAAGGCGATAAGATCACAAGGGCCCGAAGGACTGACATTGCGAAAAACGTGGAAACCTTTCGACAAGAGATCGGTAGAAACGCGGAGTTCGGCCATCGTCCCCACGGCCCAAGCGGGCAGATCAGGCCAAGCACTACGAGGGAAACGTTCGTTCCCCTTTTTCTTGCTGCAGGACTGAGAACAATACAGTTTTTGAGAGTGATTCGTGGTGAACGGAGTCCCGCAAAACTTACAATTTCTATCCAACATTGCCATGATGCGCGTGCTCTCCTAAGTGATTCTACTATAAATTTGGCGGCTGCGTCTCTATCGTGCTGCCGAAGGGTGCACCCTTGCGGTCACTGCGTTGACATTTAACCGGAGTTCAAGACCCAGGCACCGCCAAGCTCATTTGCGGAAGTCCTCCATGTCGGGGCAATTTGCATGATGCGGTTCCATCGTGCCAACTTCAAGCGGAATCGTCTTGCCGCCCGGGGTGCGCCAGATCTCAATTTGAGCGCCGCACGACTTACCGTAGCATCTCCGGGTCGATTCGTATTTGTAACCCGCGGCGCGAAGGTCCCCGTCGGTCTTGTACGGCCATGATTTGCTCATAGAATCCCCCGTTCGATCGCGGCCTCGATCGCCTGCTCCCCTGAATCAAACATGCCCGAAATTTTCCGTTCGGTCTTGTCGCCGGGGTCGCTCGAATGGATGACCCACGTCATAGACTCACTGTCGACGAGTTCGGCGGAATACTTCGGCTCGTCTCCGGGCTCCCGCGGTACCCGATGCACACACTCGCACGGGAAGGACCGCTTGATCAAGGGGAAGAGCTTACCCTTCGAGTCGCTTTTCTCGAAGTCGGCGTAGATCTCGGGCGGGACCTGTTTGTACTGGTAGACGTCCCCCGAGTGCATCTCGAGTTCCAGAATGTAGGCGACGGGGTCGTACCCCATGCTTTTGATCGCCTTCGATTTGATCTCGGTTCGGTTCATAGCCCCTCACAGTCAATTATTTTTGACTAGGTCTTCTAACGTCTTGATTGCCGCGTCCAACTTCTTAGCTCGAATGTCGAATTGTTTCTTTTCAGCGTACAGCGCCTCCAAAGCGTTTTCGATCGTGACCCAGTTCCCTTTCTTGCTTACAAATCTAACCTCGCGTTCGCGATCAGGCGCGGCAAGTTGTTCCCGATTCTTTCTCCTATATGCACCTTTTGGACCATCTACACCCATAGTGTACTTTTGGACGGTGTTTATACTAACTCCGTGCTTTTCTGCAACTGCAACTTCGCGAAGAGGCAATGTAGCGCGATCTTCCCTGAGTTCGACAATTTTTTGCTCGCTAAGCATCGATTTCGGCTCTTTCCTTTCCCTTGTCGACACGATCGGCGGTTGATTAAACCGTTCGCGGTAATGGGCATCGCAAACGCCGATCTTCGGACTGATCAAACGTAAAGCGGTCTTTACATCGCCTTGTTTTTCACAGTCGACACAATTCATTCCTCGCCTTTCAATTCACCGTTTGCGGCGTGTGCCCGAGTTCGCGTTCAGCGCACTCGTTGCAGATCAACGGGACGCCAGAACCTTCGAACGACCGGACAAACTCGAGCATCGCAGGTTCGAACATAACCTCGCGACCGCAACCCGAGCAGGGACCGAACGCGGCGCCTTCCGGCGGATTCTCGGGCTTGAGCGCGCAGAGGTAAACAATAGGGGGCAGATTACTCATCGCGGTCTTCCTCCTCCTCTTTGACCTTCCGAACCTTGAACTGCGATTCTGCCTTCACTTCGACGAAGTTCGCAAGCTCTTCGGCGAGTTCGGCGCGCTTTTTCGCTTTGAGCGGCGAGGAAAGCCCGCTCACCGTAAGCTTATGCAGAAGGTCGTCTTTCTTTTTCTTGTCCCAGGCGAGCACGACGGGCAGGCAGTTGATATCGTAAGACCGCTTCTCGACGATCGTCCAGGCGCCCGTGTATTCGGTCCCGATGCCGTCCCGAACGGTGAGCGGGCCGAGCTTGTCGGCATTTGCTCTGACGGCTTCCTCGGCCCGTTTGAGCGCCGCTTTGAAGTAGAGAACGTTGAAGAGTTGCCCCGTCGGGTCTTTGTAGGGGTTCTTCTCGATCGGACAGCCGGCCGCGAGCAAGGGGCAGTAGACGCAATGCGAACCGGAGAGAACGGGATACTTAATCGTCATTTCCGAGGGCAACACATTGATGAGCGCGGACTTAGGATGCCTTTCTTCAAAAGCATGATTCCGGTGCAAGTTGATTTGAACTAAGCGCCACTGGCGGGCTTCGGCCTGTAGCGCGGGAATGTCGTCCCGGGTGAACTTCGCGATCTTGTCGCGGTTCCAGCGCACGAATTGCAGCCGAAACGTGACCTTCTCGAGCGACGGCATCATCATCAAGAGCCCGAGCGAATAGAGTTTCGCCTGGAACGTGTCGGCCTCGAAGGCCATGAAGTTTGATTTGTAGTCGTCGATTTCGGCTTCTCTGTCGGACGGGATTGTCACGCGATCGAGGGTCATTTCGTAGGCGGCGCGGTCGGCGGGGCACGGCTGAAACTGATCGTCGAGGGTGATGTAGTACTCGGTCCCGAGCACGGCTTCGGGGTCGATCTTGAAGTCCTTGCGGAGCCCGCCGAGTAGTTCCCGGGCGTCGGGCAGGAGTCCGTCGAGGTGCTCGTCGAACCAATCGAGATCTTGCTCGAGCCGTTCGTTGATCAGGTGTCGGGTGTATTCGGAAAGGAAGAGGTGAACGGCGGTACCGCGGCGGGAAGCTTCACTTGAGGGGCTTTTGTTCCCCCGAATGATTTGCTCAACGTAGGAATGGGGACAGGCTAAAAGGGCTTGTTTCGACTGCGAAAGTGGAACGATCGACATGGATGCACCTGCTCTCTTGAGAATGTTTACCGCACCGACACTATATCAGAATTCAGGCCGGCCGACCATTGAAAAATACGTCGAGAATCTTCGCGATAGAATCGCCTGAGTCCTGCCTGGGTGTCGCGAAACGAAGCTCTAAACGTGTCGCGCCCTCGGGGACCTTGATCGTGACGGGCTCGCCGCGGAGAATTTTCTTCGTGTGCTCAAGGTCGATTTGAAGTCGCATCGTTTTCATGACCTGCCCTCACTCAATTTGCCCATAAGCTCCCGTTCCGTCTTCCGAAACAAGCGCGTGCGGGCCCGAGCCATCTCCCGACGGATGCGCCGCGGTTCGCCGCCGTAGTGCTCGGCCATGTATTTGTAGGCTTCGGCAAGTTCCCGCGCGCGCCGTTGCTGGCGTGAATCGGTCGACTGGGCAACGAAGATGCCGCCCTCTTTGTTCTTCGAAGGCCCCCAAATTTTGTTGAGTTCCCAGTCTTTGAAGCCGCCGTGTTTGCCGGCGCGCTTCTCGTCGAAGAACTTCCTCGGGTGCTCCGTCGGGGTAAGCGCGGCAACCCGGGGATGATACGCCGCGGCCTTTCCGGCCCCGAGGCCTTGACCAAGCCGCGCGAGCAGGCTTTTGAAGAAGCCGCTCCCGCCGACGACGTCCGCCTTCTTAATTTCCTTCGGTCGTTCGCGTGACATTCGTTCCCCCTGCTCGTTTGATCGGCCGTTGCCGTTGCACTCGCATGAAACGCCGGCAATCCTGGCACCGTTTCGGGGCCTTGAAGCCGCTCACTCTATACGATAGTTGCTCTTTCTCTGTCCATACAAAAGGGTTTTTGCAGCGCACACACGTCTTCGAAATGTCGGGCATGTCAGAACCCGAACCTTTTCTCGCTCTGAGCGGGCGAATCGTGGGAAACCTTTTTGTCCGTTTTGCCCTTTTTCCCCGTTTTCTCCGGTTCTTGCGGCGGCGCCACGTCTCCTAGGCGTTGCCCCGTTTTTAGGCCCTCGAGTTCGGCCATTGCCGCGGAGATCTCGCCACTGTGACGGGAAAGCAGGAAGTGACGGTTCGCTCGGTTGAGCCCCATCTCGTCGCAAAGGGCGTGAAACTTGGCGATCTCTTCGTCGACCTTCGGGTCCGAAGGCGGGGGTAATTGCGCTGGCGCGATCGAGCCCACCGAAACAAACTCGCTTGCAATCTCAGGCGCCCGAGCGTCGTCGTCCTCGACGATCTCGATTTGCTTGCCTTTCATAGCCTTGCGCAGTTCGGCAAAGACTTTCGCGCTCTCGGTCACGTTTTCGAGCATCTTCGTCAGGGAATCGGCGCGAATCTCGAGCCCGAGAACATACTTCGTACCCGTCTTATCCTTGCCGTCTTTACCCGTGTAGACGTTCTTTTCAGGGCGGACAAAGAGCTTCACGGGAAGACCGAGGAGCCGGCCGCCCATCATGTTCTTTAGATCAGTGAGCGCTGAATAGATCTCTCTAATCGATTGATAACTCGAGGTGTGAAGCCGGCAAGCCGTGCCCAGGCTCGGAAAGTCCGCGAGCATGAAGTACAGATCGGCAGAGGGCTTACACTCGCCGTTTTCGTGTTCTTCGCATTTGCCTGAATTCGCGCAATTCGCCCAAGGTTTCCCCTCGCGAATCGCCTTCTCGCCATCACCTGAGCAACGTTTTTTCGTCTTCGTCCACCATGCAAATTCAGTGCGAAAGACGTGGTCAATGTCATCATCGAGCAAGATGATCACGACCTCGGTAGGCTCGGTATCTCCTGCAAGTTGCCGGTAATGGGCAGTCATTTTCTCATCGTCGACCCAGTCGACCTCACCCGCCTCACTTTCCTTGCGCAGGAAAATGAAGTGATCAAGTTTTTCGGGGTGATTGCGACTCTCGCTAGGGCCGCGGCCGATCGCCACTTTCACCGTAACACTGCGACGGATAAGGGTTTGACCTTCTTTGTCGTGAGTAACGCCGATGATCATAGGGATGCTCCTGCTCTACGAAATTTACTTCTCTTTCTTGTTCCACAGCAATTCCGAGACCTTTTTCAGGTGGGCGATGTGAAGCTTGTAAATCTCCACGTCTATTGCGGAGTAGTCTTCCGCTTCTCCGATCTTTTCCACGTGACGTTCCCACTCTGAAAAAGTGTGAACGTGGCAACCAATGCAAAGTTTACCACTTTGCGTGGTCCAAAGGGGATGCTTATGTCCCATGATCGAAATTGGAAACCGCTCAAGTCCTTTCGCCGAGCGGAGGTTCGCCGAGCTGAGGTTCGCCGAGCTGAGGTCCGCCGAGCTGAGGTTCGCCGAGCGGAGGTTCGCCGAGCGGAGGTCCGCCGAGCTGAGGTTCGCCGAGCGGAGGTTCGCCGAGCGGAGGTCCGCCAAGCGGAGGTCCGCCGAGCTGAGGTTCGCCGAGCGGAGGTTCGCCGAGCGGAGGTCCGCCAAGCGGAGGTCCGCCGAGCTGAGGTTCGCCAAGCGGAGGTCCGCCGAGCGGAGGTTCGCCGAGCGGAGGTCCGCCGAGCTGAGGTTCGCCGAGCGGAGGTTCGCCTTTGCGCCAATAGCGGCTTCAACTGCAACACGCCAATTTTCGGCTTCTACGCTGAAAATTAACGAGCCATCCCACTGATTTTTGATTTCGAATTTCATGAAGATATGCTCCTGCTCTAGTGTTGAAGCCAGTCCAGAAAGTACAGCACACCACCTGCCAAAACAACGGAAACCGTGACGACTTTCAAGAGGTAGAGGGTTGCAATGTCGCGTTCGGTTCGAGGCATTTGCTGCTCTCCTGCTCTACGGGCGCCGGCGGCGTCAACGGCGCAATAAACCCAATCATTGCTACAAGATACTGATTGGTGTTCGTATAGCCCTTTTCCCGGGCCTGCTTCTCGATTTCGAGGGCTTGCGCCAAAGGAAGGCGGACGGAAAGGGTTTTTGTGGAACGAGTCGGGGTAGCCTTTCCGTCCGTGTTCTGAGGGGTTTGATGCGCCATAGGAAGAGTGTAAACCAATGGTTTACCAATGTCAAGAAAATAAAAAAGCCCCCTCGAGTCGAAACCCGAGGGGGCGGTCTTGCTTGGGGGTTGAGGTCGACTTACCGACGTGCGGCCGCGGCCGGCGCGACGCCCGGGTTCAGCGTCAACGTCGAAGATACGGCGACGGGGTCGGTCACGGTCAGAACATCGGATGCGGGCAGGTTCCCGCCGTCGTCCGCGCTGATCGTGGTCTGTCCGGCCTTGATGTAGGCAAGCTTTCCGGTCGACGGGTCAACGGTCGCAACCGTTTCATCGCTCGACTTGAAAAGCACGATGCCTGTCGGGGGTACAACTTGACCTTGCCCGTTCGGCGCCGCGAATTCCTGATAAATGGCGTCGCCCGGGGTGTCATTGAGGTGAACTGTTAACGGCATGGTAGTGACTCCTTGTGAGGTTTTGAATTTGAGAACCGAAGAAACCGCGACGGGTTTTTGCCCGACGATAATCTCTTCGAGTTCCTCGATCTTTTCTTCAAGTTCGTCGATCTTTTCCATCTCTTCGCGGACGAGCTTCTCGAGAAGGTGCAATTCGTGCTTGAGAATCTCGTTTATCCGGTTATGCCCGTGTCTTTTGACGAGCTTGTGAGCGATCTCAGGAGAAACGCCGTGGGACCTGAGCGCGGCGTTTGCGCGGGCAATGTAGATGAGGTCATTCGTCATTTCGAGTTTCTCCTACGATCGCACCCTATCCGAGTGCGACGCTTTCCGTCTGTTCGATAACGGACAGACTAGACGTGGTCTTCGGGCGGAACTTTTGAAAGGTCGTAAGGCTGACCCGTTTCGGCTTCGTATACGGCCTTCGCATGGACGCCGATCAAGAGCAAGGCATCGGCGAGCGACAAGCCGGCACCGAGCGGACCCCCGGTAAGGGCGCCCGCGCTTTTGAGTCCCAGGTCGAGAATCGCGAGAATCCGATCAATTGCAGAAGGACCCGCCGGCGGAACCGGCGGGGTTGCTGGCGTGCTCATTTTTTGACACCTGCTTTCGGATAGATCTTGACGAGTTCGGCAAACGCGGCGGCCGCGGCTGCCTCGGCGTCAGAGATTTTACTGAGAAGATCGGACGTGCCCGTATGGTCGAGGGCCGCTTTGTGGTAGGCCGTGGTCGCGGCGTCGAGGGCATTGTAGGCGTCGATGAACTTGTTCAGAACAGGCTTGTCCGCGGCGGGAAAAGTGCCGTCGGCAAGGTCCTTTTTTGTAGTCTCAATCGAATCGTGATAAATGAGCAAAGCGCCATAGGCGATATCGTCGATCTTGTCGACAGCGCCCGGGTGATTGATGGGCTTGTTCAGAATGGCGCATCCCGGCATGCACAGCGAGAGCGCGAGAACCGCGGCGAGAAGTTTTCCGTTCATCTTTCCCCCTAATTAACGACTATGACGTTTGAAGCCTGTAAACCCTTCGGGCCCTTGACGATATCGAACTGAACCTTGTCCCCTTCGTTGAGACTCTTGTAACCCTCGGCCTCAATCGCCGAGAAGTGAACGAAGACGTCGTCGGCGCCATCCCGCCCGATGAATCCGTAGCCTTTCGCCGAATTGAACCACTTGACGACTCCCGTTTCGTTTCGTTCCATTTGCCCTATCCCTCAATCCCGAGTGCCTTGTTCATCTCCGCGAAAACGGCCAAAAGGCCGCCCTCTTTCAGAATGTACTTGATGTTAGCATCGGGTTCGTTCGCAGAAAAACCGTTCGAAAGCTGAATGTGATCGGGGTCTGTTTTGGGCTCGGGCCACCTGACGCCGCATGTTAAACCCAGGCTTTCTGCGACTTCGGTCATTTTCCCGTAACCCGGGAACTCAGGCGCCCAAATTGCCATGCCGTCGATGTTCTCGAAAAAGTAATCGACCGCAAGACCGAAATTGTGATAACTCTCGCCGGCCTTTGCGTGCGTTACGACCTTCGTCGGGTCGACGATGTTCCCGAGAAGGTCGCGACCCTTCAAATAGAGCATGCGCTGCTCAGCAAAGGTGCGAAGCCCGGAAGAGATCTCGAGCCGGAAGCCGAGACTCGTCATCATGTCGTCGGCAGTGCGCATTCGTCGCGCGAGTTCCGGGTAGACCGTGGTAAGTCTCGCTTCTGAATGTCCGTTCATTTCTTGAGCTTCGCCTCGATCAGTTTGTCGACTTTTTCTTCGACGCGATTCAGTTGTTCCCGCAAAGCGGCTTGTTCGTTTTCGTAAACGTCCATCTCGACGACGCGCCTTTGCTTCATTTCGGCGATTTCCCGGGAATTGTCATCGTTTTGCGCGGCACGCATCCCGACGCCGAACGTGATTTGAACGAGCAAAACGACTATCCCGATGAAAAGTTGCCAGTTCCTCACGATGATGATCTTCCGATCACTCTTAAGCATCCGGGGCCCCTGGCGGTGTACCGCCCTTTGATTGGAAACGCAAAACTAAACAAGCGCCGGTGATCAGACTGACGCCGACGCCGAACAAATCCTTGACGATCGACAGCGAACGGTCGACAAGTGCTTCATTCGCCCCGGCGTGGAAAGTTACTGCGAGCCCCGCGGCCGTCGCAAAAAGTACAACAATCAGGCCCGAATAGAGAACGAGCAGCGCAACCTTGTCGCTGTCCTTGACGTCGCCGAGCCAACGCCGCACTAGTTTCCCCCTTTGTTTATCTTCTCGAGAATCGCTTCGTCTTCTTTCCGATCGACCTCGAGTAAACCCCTCGACTGCTGTTCGCGCCGCAATTTCGCGCGGTTCAAAACAATGCGGCGGGCAGCCTCGACACTGATCTGCTTATCGACAATCTGCCGTGTGAGCATGTCCATCAAACTGATCGCCATCGCCCGCCCTCATTTAATTTCGAGGCTGATGTACCACCAGTTAGGCGTTGCGGCGGTGTTCAAGGGATTTGAAGCCGTGACACGGACGACCGCGTCGCCAAGCGGCCGCGCATTGCCGTAGGGAACCCAGGCCGAGCACGAAAGGCCCTTCGTTCCGAGATCGAGGCCCGTAACGAGCGGCGTCCAGGTTACTTGATCGACGCTCTCTTCGACGTTCAAAACGGCACCGGCGAGGGGTAGGGAAAGATTCTGGCAAAGACGGACGGAGTGAACGCTACTAAAATCGAGCAATCGGCGCGTGCGGATATTTCCCTAC
>Ga0247688_1000499_pt1 | contig 10508 bp, 4 predicted proteins | sample CNK29_metaG_FD_182718 | JGI IMG/M metagenome (GOLD analysis project Ga0247688, IMG submission 182718) | Soil microbial communities from Purdue University Martell Research Forest, Indiana, United States - CNK29 | ecosystem: Environmental > Terrestrial > Soil > Temperate forest > Bulk soil | place...
AATCGATAGCCCAAAACACGGGCGCGGCCAGCAGGTACGCAATGCCATTCAGGATGATGAGCGGACGGAACCGTTTCACGTCGAAGGCCAGAACCCACAAAGCAATGCCGTGCATGCCGTACGTGTAGGACGCCTGGCGAATGAGAAACATCAGCACTGGACCGTGAGGCATCTGGCCGAGGCCAAGCCATTCGTGTGATATCTCCATCCAGGTGCGTGGCATGACGACGGCTATGAACGCCAGCATCTCGACTGCACCCGTCAGGCGAAGCAGGACTTTCTGGGTTGCTTCTTTGTTCATGATGTTGTAAGGCAATTCCTTGATAGGATATCGTTCAAAGTTCCACTGACAATTCACCGCACGGAGGCTTGAGAGAATGTCGTTTCGCTCTGTCTTCATCGCAATCGTAATCGGATTTGCGCTGATTGTCGCGGCCTTCATGATCAACCGGCGGCGTCCGGCAATCGAAAACGAATCGTCGGAGTGTTTGGCTTTGGCTTGCATCTTGTCGCAGACCTTGAAGGACCGTCAAGCCGGATGTTCGAAAACGTGGTCCACGGTGCTCCGCCATTCGCTCCGCTATTGTTTCCGAATCTAGTGCTGCTGAGTTTGATCGCCTTATGGGTACTGCGCCAACATCTACCGGAACACACTCACGTCGGCGATAGAGCTTGAATTATTCGCGCGGCGGATCGGAGCTAACCAGCTTTGCAGATAAGCAGTGCCAGAGTCATCGTTGGAGTCGTTTTCTTTTGTCTTGGCATCGCTGCGGCGCTTGCAAGCAGCACGTTCACTACCATGATGATTAGTGAAATCAACCGCCAAAGAAAGGAAGACAATCAGATCGCGTACTTGGGGTTTATCGTCGACCTGGGTATGAGAAAGGTCGAGGGTCAGAAGATCCGCTAAACTCCACTCCCCTCTTTGATTCGTTTGATTGCATTTCTTGCCTCGCGACTAACTGGTCCTCGCTTTGGCAGATTCGCTTTATCAGTTGAGGCGACTCTCTTTAATGCCGCGCGTGCGCCCGGATCACCAATTTCACCTAAAGCAAAGGCCGACCAAAAGCGTACTTCGGCTGAATCATCCGTCAAGTGGGCAATCAGGCAGCGCAGTGCTCGCTTGTCCGCGAGGTGACCTAGTGCTTCTGCCGCGTGACTCCTTACTTCCGCATTTTCATCACCTTGAAGTGTTTTAATCAGGTTCGGTACTGCCTTCCGATCGCCCATGAACCCGAGCGCATAGGCGGCGGCAGAGCGGTTATGAGGGTTTGCGCCTTCTGATAAAGCCCTTTGCAGCTTGGGAATAGATTCCTTGCGATTCAAAGCAATTAAGGATTTGGCCGCCTCGAGACTAACGTGCGAATCCCGATCGTTGAGGGCGCGCGTGAGCACGCGGACACTTTGAGACCCACCTGTTTGACCCAATGCCCAACAAGCTGCCTGTCGCAAATTGACTTCGAGTTCCGAATCATTTACCGCTCGATACAATGACTTGAGTGTAGTCATGCCGTGACTTGAAAGAAGCTCGATGTCAGCCTCGCGGCTTGTTCGCGGTTCGCTGGAGTTGGCAATGGCTTTCTGCAATTCAGATTCTAATTTACCCATGGTCCCGACTCTATTTGAACAACTTTACGCTTAACTCTTAACACAGCTGCATTGACAATGACGGGCATACGTTCCCCGCGGGGCTTGTTGCGTTGCATTTCTTTTGGCGTTCTCACAAGCGTCCGCCTGACTTGAGCCGAAGCCGATTCCAAAAACACGAGCCGGGGCATTCGGCACATTGCTGAAATTTTCCACGTTGCATGACGCATTGCACATCCATTTACCGCTCTGTCTCGGTATCGGGCGTGCAACAGGAGTGGCTTTGGCCTTTGAGTCATCACAAGTTTTCGTGCCGCCGCTACAGATCCGATAACCGACATAAGCTCCTACTCCAGCGCCGATTGCTGTACCGACCACAGGACCTGCGACAGCTCCTGCAGACGCACCAACGGCAGCCCCGCCGCCGCCCCCAACTATTGTTCCTCCGCCAGGCTCAACTGCCGTACCCACAAGCCCGAAAGTTATCGTACCAAGAAAAGCTCCGACGGATGGGCCAGTCACTGCACCGACGACGATTCCGGCGACTCCTCCAACTCCAGCGCCAAGGATTGCGCCCACAACCGGATCGCATCTTTGCAATCCTGTCGGATCCCGGAAGAGCAATGGCTGGTTCTTAACATACGCGAAGAGATTTACATCGCCGCCACCGAAGCCAATTGGATCCTCACTTGTAAATCTGCCGATGTCAGAGTCGTACCAGCGGGCGCGGTAATAATTCAAACCGGTAATACTATCCCTCTCTCTTCCTGTGTACTCGAAGCGCGTCAAACTACTTCCCGCCGTCACGCCAAAAGGCGAATATGAGATCTGTTCTGCGACAGACCCGCTCGCATCCGTCAACATCACTGTGCTGCCAACTTGATCACCATGGAAGTAGTAAGTTGCACCACTCGACTGATCCTTTTGACGGATCTTATTGTCGATACCGGATCCATTCAGGTAACGCATCAACGAAGTGCCGGAGGTACTGCGATCTTCGATTACATCCTGGCCATCGTTGACGTAGTTCACCGTCGCAGCGTTACTCGGACTACGCTGAATCCGCCGCCCCAGCGCATCGTACTTGTACGTTACCGTGGTCTGCGTCGGCGGATTGCCGATCGAACCCGGCGTAACCACCTCGGCCGACGTCAGGCGATTTTCAAAATCGTAAGCAAAAGTAAGTACCTTTGTTGCTACATACTCGGTCACCACGTTTCCGTTGGCATCGTAGCTGAAATCTTTGGCGGGAGAGCCGCTGGTTGTAGATAGGCGATTGAACGAACCATAGCTGTAGGCACTGCTTCCCTGGCTCGTCCTGTTACCCACGTCGTCATAGCCAAACGATGCGCCTGAGCTACCTGTGGCTGAAGTCAGTCGATCAAGTGAGTCGTAGGAATAAGCATGCGTTCCGTTTGGATCGATAAGCTGAGAAATCCGATTCGCAGAGTTGTTGGTGTACTGGCGATCGGCTAAGTTTGCAGCGCCTTTCACATCGTGAATGCGCGTCAGCCTACTCATTCCATCGTATTCATAGTTGGTCGTTGCACCGTTAGGCAAACTCCGACTCGTCAAACGATTAATTGCATCGTAATCGTAATCAACATGAAGTGCTGCACTGTCAGTGATCTTCTTCAGGCGATTTGCAATATCGTATTCGTACGTTGCGTAAGCCGAACCACCCAGACTCAACGACGTACGGTTATTGTTTTCATCATAACCATACGCCAGTGCCTGTCCCCAAACATCGGTCGTTGAGGAAATTTGGCCACGATTGTTGTAGCTGAAACTTACGGTTCCGTTCTGATTCGTTGCCGATGTCAGACGGGACAGATTGTCATATCCATAAGTCGCTGACGTTGAATCCGGGTAAGAAATAGTGGTCAGGCGATTCAGATCGTCATAGGTATAATTGGTAACCGCGTTGTTGTAGTCTGTTCTTTGGGTGCGATTGCCGACTACATCGTACACATAACTCATCGTCCCGCCGGCCCTGGTCATGCTCGTCTGACGGCCTAAAGCGTCGTAGCCAAATGAGTACGTTTGATTCAGCGCATCAATGACAGCCGTCCGTTGCGATCGAGCGTTGTATTGGAACTGAGTTTCCTTCAACGCTGGATCTTTGATTTTAGTTAAGCGATCGACAGCATCCCACGTGTAAATAGCCTCACGTCCTGCCGTATCTTTTGTTTTTATGACTCTCCCATCATCGTCGTAGAAAAGCTCTTCGTACAATCGTGTAGCACCTGCAGAAGCTGGTGGATAGAGGGTCTTTTGCAGGCGATTGAAATCATCGTACTCAAAGTTTGTAACCTGAGTCAGCGCGTCGGTCCTGGACGTGAGGTTTGACATCGTGTCGTATCCATAAGTTGTCACCTGCGCGAGTGGGTCGGTTACCGTCGTAAGACGGTTGGCCGAGTCATATCCATAGTTAGTCTCATTTCCACGTGCATCTCTCACTTTGGTCCTGCGTCCGCCAAGATCGTAGGTGAACTGCACGTAATTAAGGTCTGGCAAGACGACTTTCTTTAGCCGGTCAGCCGCATCGTATTCAAACGAAGTCACCTCACTTACGGCGTTTGTACTGCTAATCATCCTTGCTCTGGAGTCATAGCCGAAACTTGTGGAATGACTCAACGGGTCTTGCACTTGTGACATACGACCGCTCGTGTCCCAGGTAAAGGTCGTTGTTTTGTTGCGCGCGTCCTTCACTGTCAACGGTTGCCCGTGGGTGTCGTAGGTAAAGGTGGTTGTGTTATTGAGTGCATCCTTAGAAGTGAGAAGGTTGCCGGCCGAATCGTACGTGTTGGTTGTAACCCCACTCATCTGGTCTGTTTGCGTCAACACGAAGCCAAATGAGTTGTATGTATAGGTGATGGTGCCTGTTGCGTCTGTCTCCGTTAGTAGATTGCCGGCCGAGTCGTACGTGTAGCTCACGATGTGTCCCAAAGCATCGGTCGTCGAGGTCACATTCAACTTGTCATCGTAGACCCACGAACTAACTTCAGAACCGCCGCAACCACACAGACCTTCAATTTGAGTGACGATATTCCTCGCCTTGCTGGTATCGAACGTATATTTGGTGAGCCTGCCTAAGCCATCCGTTACATCAGTTCTCGTGGCACTAACATAATTCAGGGAATAGTGTTCGAGGCCGCCATCGATCTCTGAAGTGATTGCCCTTCCCTGCGAATCATAGCTATGGGCTTCGAGCGTATGATTTAACGCGTCTGTGACCGCCGTTAACCGCGAATTTCCGTTGTACTGAAATGAGTAACCAGAACTATCGGCGTAGGTTACTGATGAGAGTGTTGAGTTCGTCCCGTAAGCGTAAGTCGCAACGGTTCCAATGGCATCGACGATAGTGCCTATCCGACCATTCGTGTCAGGAATAAAATACAGTGTTCGACCAAACGTGTCGGTCGCGGTATTAAGGACCCCGCCAAGATTGTAAGTCAGGGACGTGGTGTTGCCGTTTCGATCAGCTAAAGACACTAGTTTCCCAGAGGCATTGAACGAGACAACATTTCCATTCTGCCAGGCCAGCGTGTAGCCGCTTCCGGTCTTCGTGAGTTGAGCATGAATATCGCCGGTGACGGGAACCAAAACCCCGCTGGTCCCAGTTCGATAAAAGTAAACTGCGCGACCGTCTCCCTGGTTATAACGAATCACGTGACTGTCGTAATCAACGATCGATTGATCGTAATCAGTGCTCCAACCTCGACCGAATAGGCCGTTTGTAGTGGAGTTGCTGTTGTAAGTTCGGAGCACATTGATAGAAGGCCCAGCTCCTGGGAGCGAATAATCTGATTCTTGCAGATACATGTTGCCGGTCGTCACATTGACGGGTTTTCCAACGCCCGTCGTTGGTGCTGGAGTTCTCATCGGGCACGAGGCGGCGCCATCATCCGAACCTCCGGCAATGTCGACCAAATAAACTGTCGCTTGCCCACACGCTCTATATGGATCGCAGATTTGGATGATGAAGGAATCTATTCCGAAATAATTTATTGCAGGGGCGTACAGCTCAAAATCAGTTTGTGTTACTCCGTTGAGGCTGCCATGCGTTGGCAAAGTGGCAAAACGACTATGCGCAGGATCTCCCATCGTTATCGGATCACCGTCCGGATCATATGCGCCCTGGAGAAACGACCCAATGGTATTACAGCAGGATTTGCGAATGACGTAGACCTGATCCTGCGCTACCGGAGGCAGGTTGTTGACATTCAATATGACGGTTGCAGTTGCACATAGCCCGTAGGGATCGCAGACCTGGTAAACGAAACTGTCTTGACCGGTAAAACCCAGAGCAGCGGTGTATGAGAAGTTATTATTTCCAAGGTTTGTGAGTATCCCATGCTGAACAGTCGTTACGATCGAACTATGTTGGGAGTCGCCCAGGGTGATGGAATCGCCGTCCGGGTCTGAATCAGTCGAGAGAAGATTGGTAATGCCCGCTGACCCATGTACCTGGACAGTTCTGCCAACAGGCACCGGAGCGTTGTTGCGCACATCCAAATCCGCAGTCAAATGAGTACTACAGTCGCCCGCCTGGCACACACTGTAAACAAAGCTATCAGGGCCGACGTAGCCATAGGCAGGAGTATAACTAGCGCCTCCAGCAGGACTGAGAATAATGACACTGCCATGCGCAGGAGGAGTGATAACTGAGCCTGCCGTGTAGCTGCCTGAGGGTAGTGTTAATTGAATCCCCGTGCCGCCGTGAATTATGAATGTCGTGAAGGTTGCCGTTGTCGCACTTCGGTAAAAGAATGCGGAAATGATTAAGAGGGTACTCAAGATAAACGCGTACTTGGCGGCGACCGCACGAGTCAGTTTCATTGTGGCTCCTGGAGTTAACGAGTCTTATGGCCTGTTAATCGAATTATGTGATGTCGAGGATTTTGTTTTTAAGTTCGGCTGAGACGAGATTGAGCAGTCTAGGGTGAGGCAAGGAAAACTGTCAACAGATTTATTTTGCAGATCTTGTGCAGCGCGCGGAGGCGGGCGAGAGCGAGTCACTAACCCTATCAATAACTAAAAGACTTGCTCACCACAGTCGCATCGTTATAAATAACGGCTGACGGTATGATGGTGTCTGGCCTGTTTCCCAAAGCACTCTCCGGCAAATCAGGTAAGTTATAGCTCTGGTCCACCAGCCTCATCTTCAACGGTACTGCTGAACTGAGTTCAAGTGTCAGCTCGATGCCTTCAGAGCCCACGTTGAAATAGTTAATGATCGATGGCGCTTCGGATTCAATTCCCTTCCCGTTCACCCACAATCGTTTCACGTTCTTTACAGAATCAAAGTAGACAAAGATTACGGGCGCGCCTCTGGTTGAAGTAATGCGCAGCTTCAGTGTGCGTATTGCATCTTTCGTGCTATCGGCGAGCACCGTCGCGTTCGGCGCCGGCAACGATATGGGCGCGGCGTCCGCTTGCAGCAGCAACCCAGCACGGCCCGGCGCAAAGAACTCAGGCAACGATCGTTTTTGAGCCTTGCTCGAGAAAACGCGTGAGGTCCACTCATCCGGTTTTCCATCGAAACTCGCCCAGATGGCTTTTCCCGTATCAGCATTCAATCCGTAAAAAAGACTGTCGAGCTGCGGATGACGCGCGTCGTGATTCGATCTAAGCGCGGCGAAACCTATCAAGAGTACACCGGCGAGTGTGATGACGATCGCCAGGGCGCGGTCACTGCTGACGAAGAGAAAATGCGGCAGCAGCAGCAGGCACACAAGGACCACAAGGGCCATTACAATTCCAATTGCATCGAGATTGAGTCCGATCGATATCAGATAGATGGCGGGCGCCAGAATTATGAGTGCCGGCGTCACAGCGAGGAGAAAGAAGAAGATTGAAGGAAATCGTTTTCGATCTCGAGCCAGGATTAGATAAGCAAATCCCGGCAAACAGAAAAGCACCGGCCAGGTAAGCAAGTAGCTGACGCCAGGTAAGAGCAACGCAGCCAGAATCAATAACAATATCCACCACGCCAAACTACTCGCCACGAAGTTCTCAACCCGGATCTTCGCTAAAAGCAACGCCTGCGGGGCGAAAGCGAGGCCAATAGCGAGTAAGGCAAAGCCGGTGAAGTAGAGTTTACTTTGATAAGCCGCCGCCTGTGCCGAACGTCCCAACAGGCCTAACATCCCGCGCACTGCCATCCAGGCCAAGGCCAACGCAACCGGAACAATGATCAAAGTAAGAAGCTGAACTCCAAAACCCAGCCCCAGACGGTCCAGGTTCAAGCTTCCGTTTCTCGATCCAGAGATGACCAGGCCTAAAAACAAGACCGTGACCAGTGCCGTCAAAAACGGCACAACCGCCCCTGAATAACGCGCCACGAACAAACCGAGCACGTCGAAATAGACGGCGTTACGTTTTCTGACATTCACCAGGTCGAGGTTTCCGAAGTGCTTCGTTAACGCGAGCGCGTAGTTGCCCTGATGCTGGAGGCTGTTTGCATCGACTTGCTCGATGCTGTCGAGCTTGTTGTGATAATGAGTGGCCTTGTCTATATAAGCAAAGTTCAACCCCGGCAAGCCTGCTTCTTTGAAGACTGTCAGATCCGTATTGTTTGGCAGCAGCCGGTAAATTTCATACGCGAACGAACTCGCAACGGGATGCGGCGCGGCTTTAGAAAACTCCTCGATGAGTTTTCCATTCTGCTCGCTGGTTTCAAACAAGATCGCTGGGCCACTACTTCCCCGCGCTTCGAAGTTGAGCACCAGCCCGGCCTCCCTGGCCCAGGGATGCTCGTCGACGAATGCGTGGGCGCCCAGGAGCCCAGGTTCCTCCGAGTCAGTGAACAGGAAAATTACGTCGTTATTCAATGATGGACCAGCCTTGAGCGCTCGCAGCGTTTCCAGCAGGACGGCGACACCTGAACCATCGTCGCTCGCCCCGAAGCCTGTCGGAACAGAGTCGTAGTGAGCCATCAAAAGGATTGGTTTTGTATTAGACGCTCCCTTCAACCGGGCAATAATGTTCTCGACTGTTCCCGCACGAAGAACGCCGTTTCCACGGTAGTTCGTGCCCGTCGTTCGTTGGACTTCCGGCGTCAATCCCACCGTCGTCAATTGATTAAGGACGTAATCCCGCGCTGCCGAGTGCTCAGCGGTTCCGGGTGGACGAGGTTTGCCGGCTATGGCTTTTATATGTTCCAGCGCGCGACCGGCCGAAAATTCAGGAGGAGGCACGTCTGAGGTCCTTGTCGCAGTGGGCCTTAGCTGGTAAATGGCTAGAGCAGCCGACAACGCCGCCAGCAGAATTGCCGCAATACCGAGCGCAAAACGGCTCTTAGGCAGGAAAGGTGGGCCAATGTTCAAGGGGCCGTCAGCCATTATCGTCTCCTGCGATTCCACTCGCCGGAAGTCTGCCAGAATCCGTGTGCAATATATATTGCTATCACCAGAGTTTCTTCGTATTATCCAACCGCAAACAAAACAACGTGTTCTTTAGATCGCCGGTATATGCCTAATCAAAATGCCAGTCATCTGGTAGTGGCGCAAATTGGAGGCTAGGCAGCGAAAGCTGAAGGAACTGTTGTTCCGTCCTCCATTTTGCGCCCTTCGTTTTCTTACTGATTACCAGCTTCGTGCGCATCCGGTGCAGGGCGATTCGACCTGAAACTCCCAGCAGCGTCTCTAAATATATTAGGGGCACCGAGTCGTTTGTTTTTGTTCTCTCCCACAAGGCACCCGGACCCCGAGACATGAACTTATCATGGTTGAAGACGGTCAGGTTTATGAATTCAAGGGGTTCCGCCTTGAGGCTGCCCAGCGTCGACTTCTGCATAACGGCCAACCAGTCCCTCTAAAACCCAAAATCCTCGATCTACTGCTTCTGCTCCTCCAAATGCACGGCCGCCTGGTCGAGAAGGAAGAGTTGATGAAGGAGATCTGGCCCAACACGATTGTCGAAGAAAACAACATAACTGTCAGCATGTCCATATTGCGAAAACTCCTCGGCGAGGATCGCAATGGACGACAGTTTATTGAGACAGTTCCCGGCCGCGGCTATCGCTTCGTCGCACCGGTGAAAGTGATTTCAGCAGAGGAAGCGACCGTGCCTGAGACTCCTCCCACTGTTTCGCCAGCCGTGGTTGCTGCAGACGTTGAGACTCGCGAGCCGCCCATCGATTCTCTGGCCGTATTGCCGTTGCGCAACGTCAGCAAGGATCCGAACAGCGAATACCTTTCCGAAGGTATTACTGAATCGATCATCAATACGCTCTCACGCATTTCCAAGCTGCGGGTCCTGGCTCCCAGCACGGTTTTTCGCTTTAAGGGAAAGGACGTCGACCCGCAGGAGATTGGGACACTGCTCAACGTCCGCGCTGTGATGCTTGGCCGAGTGATGCAATTAGGCGAGAAACTGATTATCCGCAGTGAGCTGGTTAAGGTCGCTGATGGCTCGCAGATTTGGGGCGAGCAATACGACCGCACGCTTTCAGATTTGCTGGTTACTCAAGACGAGATTGCCAAAGCCATTACCGAGAGCCTGAAACTCAAGCTCACTCTTCAGGACAAGATCCGCCTCAGCAAGCGGTACACGGCAAACACCGAAGCCTACAATCTTTACCTGCGTGGGCGTTATTTCTGGAATCGATATGACAAGGAGTGGGTGCTAAAAGGGATCGAAGCCTTCAAACAGGCAATCGCGATCGATGCCTCGTATGCGTTGGCGTACACGGGAATCGCCGACGCCTATTTCAGGCTCTCAAACGTTCATGCTTCGCCGCTCGAGGTGCTACCGAAAGCAAAGGAAGCGGCGTTGAAAGCCGTCGAGATCGATAACGATCTGGCTGAAGCGCACTCTTCCCTCGGCATGCTGCGTGTCTACTTCGATCACGACTGGGCCGCCGCGGAGAGAGAGTTTAATCGGGCGCTGGAGTTGAATCCGGATCTCCCGTTGGC
>Ga0247688_1000500_pt1 | contig 10505 bp, 9 predicted proteins | sample CNK29_metaG_FD_182718 | JGI IMG/M metagenome (GOLD analysis project Ga0247688, IMG submission 182718) | Soil microbial communities from Purdue University Martell Research Forest, Indiana, United States - CNK29 | ecosystem: Environmental > Terrestrial > Soil > Temperate forest > Bulk soil | place...
CGCCAACGCTGCGTGCAGAGCCGGCATGAAGAACGCCAACGCTGCGTGCAGAGCCGGCATGAAGAACGCCAACGCTGCGTGCAGAGCCGGCATGAAGAACGCCAACGGCGTTCATTAATTTCAGCCCAAGGTTGGAGCTTGCGACAACCTTGGGAACGCATAAACACACGCGTCGCAACGCTGAAAGCGTTGGCTAACCCGAAAACATATTCTTCCCACGAAGCGGGCGGATATGGTATAGACGGTGCACACCCCCGGTAACGAAACCATGGCGGCAGCAGCTTTTTGGTCTGTCCAGAGAATCAGGAGGCGCCTGAGCCCCCATGAGGATGAGCATATCCCGACGACGCTTATTGTGGCTCGCCGTGGTGTGCGTTCCACTCGCCTTCGTGGCCACGAGTTGCCTGCCCAAGCCAACTGCGGAAAGCGGCGACATCACCATCACGCTATACGGCTTCTCGATCATGAAAGAGTCGCTGGAGAAAGCCATCTACCCGGGTTTCGCAGCCAAGTGGAAACAGGAACACGGCCAGGAGATTCAGTTTCAATCTTCTTTCGCCGGATCGGAAACGGTCACTAACCAGATTCTGCGCGGCGCACCCGCTGAAGTCGCAATTCTTTCCATCGAACGCGACGCGGATCGACTCAAGAGCGGCGGCTTCATCACTTCCGACTGGCATTCATTTCCGGCGCAGGGCATCGTCAACAAGACTCCGTTCGTCATCATCGTTCGCAAAGGCAATCCGAAAGGCATTCACGATTTTTCAGATCTTGCGGCGCCCGGCGTTCGCTTGATCCATCCCGACCCGATCAGCTCCGGCGGCGCGCAGTGGTCCATACTCGCCATCTACGGCGCCGAGCTGAAGGAGTCCGCCACCGGCACGGAAGAACCCGACACGACGCGCGCCGTGCAAACGTTGAAAGCGATCTGGAAGAACGTGATCTCCACGCCCGGCTCAGCCCGCGAGGCGCGCACCACGTTCGAACTCGGCAACGGCGATGCGTTGATTACTTACGAACTCGACGCGTTGTTGATGAAACAGGCAAACGCCGCGATCGAGATCGTGATTCCAAAAGCGACGATCTTCAGTGAACATCCGGCAGTCGTGATCGACAAAAACGTGACTGCCAACAAGCGTGCCGTGGTCGATGCGTTCATGCAGTATCTCTGGAGCGACGCCGCCCAACAGGCGTTTGTGAACTTCAATTTCTATTCAACGACGAACGACAATTACAACAAGGCGAACACGAATCTTGGCCACATTGAAATGCCGTTTACGATCGAATATTTCGGCGGCTGGGACAACGCTTATCCAGGCATAATCGAAAGAGTGTTTCGCGATCAGATACAGCGGAAGTAAGGATGAGTAGTGTAGTACCAAGCATGCGACACGTTCGCGGCTTCGACGTAGCGCGGCCGCTCAGCATCGGCATGCTCGTTTTCATGATGCTGCCGCTGGTCTTTCTGCCGCTCGCGTCGATCTTCATCTTCGGCACGAGCAACGGCCTCGACAAATTCTGGGCCGCGTTGATGGCGCCCGAAGCAATCTTCGCGCTGAAACTCTCGATGGCCACGAGCTTCTGGGCCACCGTCTTCAATGTCATCTTCGGTCTCTTCGCCGCGTACGTCTTATCGCGTTACAACTTCTGGGGCCGCAACGCGCTCATCGTCACGATCTCATTGCCAACTGCGATTCCCACCGCCGTCGCTGGTTTCGCGTTGCTGCTGCTTTGGGGCCCGTACGGCACGCTCGGGCGTTTGCTCGCGCCGCACGGCGTGCAACTGATGTTCACCGCGTGGGCGATCATTCTGGCGAATATTTTTGTGACGTTCCCGTTGGCTTTCGGCGTCATCAAACCCGTATTCGATACCATGAGCAGTTCGCTCGAAGAAGCATCGGCAACGATGGGCGCGACGCGCTGGCAAACTTTTTGGCACGTCACGTTGCCTTCGTTGCGCGGGGCAATTGTTTCGGGAGCGTTGTTGACTTTCGCGCGCGCCGTCGGCGAGTTTGGTTCGACGATTCTCGTCTCGGGCAATCTCGCGGGCAAAACGCAAACGGCGCCGCTCTACATCTTTGCGAAGTTCAACGAAGGACAGATCGAAGCCGCCAACGCGATCGCGATCGTGCTGGCGCTGTTTTCGTTTCTGATCTTCAGCGTGTTGTTCTTTGCGCGCGACTGGCTCGACGTTGATTAACGATGGCAAAGGCGAGGGAACAAGTAATTCCGAATCAAGAAAAGTCGCAATCGGCAGCCACTCCGCCGCCCGCGGCCGCGAGTGTGGTTGGCCTCGGCAAGCACTTCGGCAAAACGAGCGTGCTCGAAAACATCAGTTTCGACGTCGCCGAAGGCGAGGTGCTCGTATTGCTCGGCGCGTCGGGCAGCGGCAAGACAACGATCCTGAGAATCATCGCCGGGCTCGAACAGCCGTTGAAAGGCAAGGTGATTCTGCACGGCAAAGACGTAACGGATTTGCCGGCGCGCGAACGCGGCGTCGGCGTCATCTTTCAGTCGTACGCGCTGTTTCCGAAGATGACGGTCGAAAAGAACATCGGTTACGGCCTGCGCATTCGCAAACGCAAGCGCAAAGAGATTCGCGAGACCGTGGCAGAACTGCTCGCGCTGGTCCAACTCAAAGAACATCGCAAGAAGTATCCGTCACAACTTTCCGGCGGCCAGCAACAGCGCGTCGCGATCGCGCGCACGCTCGCTTACAAACCCGAAGTCTTGCTTTTCGATGAACCGTTTGGCGCGCTCGACACGCAAACGCGCTCCCATTTGCGCCGCGAGATTCGCGCGCTGCTGAAAAAAGTCAAAGTGCCTTCGATCTTCATCACGCACGATCAGGAAGAAGCGCTCGAACTCGGCGATCGCGTCGCAGTGCTCAACCATGGGCACATCGAGCAGATAGGAACGCCATTCGAGATCTATAACCATCCGGCGACGGAGTACGTCGCGACTTTTCTCGGCGCGGCGAACATTCTCGACGCGATCGTGCGCAATGATTTTCTGGAAGTCGGAGCAGCGCGCATTCCCGCGTCGCCGGATGCGGCGAAGTTCCGGCTGAATGCGTGCGTGAAGATTGTTTTCCGGCCGGAAGACGTCGTGCTGACTCGCGCCGATGCGCCGCGTCCGGGTCACGCGAGAATCTCCAGCGCCACGATCGAAGAGATCACTTTTGTCGGCGCGTATGAACGCATTCGACTGCGGCTCGATCGCGGCGGTGACGAGTGCCGCGGCGACGAAACTCCTTTTTATCTCACGACGGAAACCCCTGAACGAAGTAAATCGATCATCGCCACGCGACCGAAGCCGGAGGCGAGCACGACGCGTCTTTACGTCGGCGACCGCGTCGTCGTGAGCATCACTTCATTCACGATCCTTCAGCCACTGACAAACACAGATGACACGAATTAGAATCGGCTTACTTTTCTTATTTCTGTGTTTATCTGTGGCTAAGGTTTCTGGCCAGATAGATCACTCTGATAACCAGCAATGGACCGACGTCCAACTCGCCATTCCCATAACCAAGACGATCGACTTCAACCTGCTCGGCACGTTGCGGCTCGGTCGCGACTTTCATCGTCCCGTCGATGAACGCGTCGGAGTCGGGTTTACTTTTCGCTTTGCCAAGTACTTCAGCGTCTCGCCGAGTTTCCTGAACATCGCGATGCAACCGATCCCGCGACGGCAAATCTGGGAGAACCGTCTTTCGCTGCCGGTAACGGCGCGCTTTGACGTCAGAAAGTTTCGCATCAGCGATCGGAATCTGCTCGAACGCCGCATGCGCAACTCCGGACAGAAAGCGAATCGCTATCGCAACAAGTTTCAGGTCGAACATCCGATCGGCGCGAAGGACTGGCAACTATCGCTGTTCGTGGCGGATGAAGTTTTCTATGACTGGTTCGTGAAGCGTTGGGTGCGCAATCGTTACTCGGCGGGCGTGATCAAGGTTTTCAACAAACACTTCACGCAGGATCTTTATTACCTGCGGCAGAACGACGGCGTCAGTATTCCGGGCGACCTGAACGTGATTGGGACCACGTTGCGATTTCGCTTGTAGCGAGACTGTTGAACTGCCGTCGCACGGCGTTGATGTTTGCGAAAGGCAGTGCGCGCGCGTGCGTGCGATTGGTGAGCAGGATGAAGACGCGTCGCTGCTCGGCGTTGATCCACACGCAAGTGCCCGTGAAGCCGTTGTGACCGAAACTATCTCGCGGCAGATCGAGTCCGGCGGTTGAATCTTTCGTGGCCGCGAGTTGCCAGCCAAGCGAACGAGCTTCCTCTAACTCTTCAGTCATGTTTTGCCGAAACAACTTGCACGTGTCCGGCGCGAGCAGTTTGCTCGACTCGGCGAGGAACTGTTGGGCCAACTGAAAGACTTCGGCCGCGGTCGAGAAGAGTCCGGCGTGGCCTGCGGCACCGCCGAGAAAGTACGCGTTGCCGTCGTGTACTTCGCCCCAGATCAAGCGCTGGCGCGAACGTGCGTAATCGCCGGCGCCGGTCTCAATCGCCACTTCTTTTTCGTACTCGTTGCCGGTTTCACAGGCGGCGATGCCGGTCTGCAACGCGAGCTCGGGATTGAAGAACGTCTGCTTGAGCTGCAACGGCTCGAAGATCTCGCGTTGGGCCATCTCGGCGAGATGCTGGCCCGTCATGCGTTCGAGCAACATGCCGAGCGCGATGAAACCGAGATCGCTGTAGATCACGCGCGTGCCGGGCTTGTATTCGAGATCGAGGCCGGCAATCACGCCGGCGGTGCGTTCGGGCTCGTCTTCCGCGAGCAGGTAAAGCGGGCGCCACGCGGGCAAACCCGAAGTGTGCGTCAGCAACTCGCGCACGGTGATCATCTGCTTGTCGGTGCGATCGAATTCCGGCAAGTAATGGGAGACGGAGCTGTCGAGTGTCAGTTCGCCGAGTTCGATGCGGCGCGCACAGAGCATGCCGGTGATAAGCGGCTTCGTCAGTGACGCGAGGTCGTAGATCGTATCGAGCTTGTTGGCGATGCGATACGGTTCGACGACCGAGTGGCCCAACGCATCGGCGAAGATGACTTCGTTGCGTTCGCCCGCGAGATAGACTGCCGAAGGAAACTCGCCGGTGGTGATGTGTTCAGTGAGGAGGGCCGAGAGTTTTTCATTGCGCATGAACATTGTTTTAGTTTCTCTGTGCCTCGGTATTGATTAAACCACAGAGACACAGAGAAAACGTCACCTCACGCTCGCGCTGAGTTCGCTCATGCCGGGATGCTCGGCGTGTTCGCGAATCCGCTCCAGCGTGCGTAACGCGAGGCTCAACGCATTGCGCCCGTCCGATCCGGAAACGGCCGGCGGCAATCCATTCGCTGCCGAATCGAAAAACGAAACGATCTCCGCGCGCAACGGTTCGACGTCGAGCACGTCGAGATGGTTGATGTGTACGCCCGGCCACGAACCAGTCGTCACGGGCGGTTCCAGGCTGCTTACGGTCGCGCGCTTCGTCGTGTAATCAATCGCGACGTAATCGTGTGGCTGAAAGAAACGCATCTTGCGAATCTTTTCCGTGCCCACGCGCGACGCCGTGATGTTTGCCACCGCGCCGGAAGAAAACTCGAGCCGTGCATTTGCTGCGTCGACCTTGTTCGTCAGGATCGCGATGCCCACGGCGTGAATGTTTGTGACTTCCACGTCCTCGCCGACGAGCCACTGCACAATGTCGAGATCGTGAATCATCAGATCGAGCACGACGTCGATGTCGAGCGAGCGCGCAGTGAATTGTCCTACGCGATGAATCTCGAAATAGACGGGCTTGCGCACGTGCGGGCGCAACGCGACCATCGCCGGATTGAATCGCTCGAGGTGTCCGACCTGAAGCATTGCGTTGCCTTTTTCCGCCGCGGCGATCATGAGATCGGCTTCTTCGAGCGTGCGCGAGATCGGCTTTTCGACCAGCACGTGAATGCCGGCTTCGAGCAGCCCGCAGGCGATCTCGCAATGTGTTTCAGTCGGCACTGCAAGGCTCACCGCATCGACGCGCCCGATCAGCTCGCGCCAGTTGCTGGTCCAGTCAGTACTGCGTTCGGCAGCGACGGAGCGCGCGGTTTCCTCGTTGAGATCGCAGACCGCGATAAACTGCGACGAGCCTTCGTTGGCGAGTTCGCGATGAACGCGTGCGTGCTGGCGGCCAAGGCTGCCGACGCCGATGACTGCTGTACGTAACGACATGGTTTAGGTAATTTAACGCCGGACTATTCGAATCGGAGCCGAATATACTTGCATCCTTCTGCGCTTGCCAAGCGACTCTACCTTCTGCTGTTCACCGCCATCATTGCTTTTTACTTTTACGGGCTCGGAAACCTGCCGCTGCTCGGTCCGGACGAGCCGCGTTACGCGCAAGTGGCGCGCGAGATGTTTCTGCGTGGTGACTGGGTGACGCCGACGCTCGGCGGCCACACGTGGTTTGAAAAGCCGGCGTTGGTTTACTGGCTGATGATGGCGTCGTTCAGGCTTTTCGGCGTGAATGAGTTCAGCGCGCGACTCGGTTCGGCGTTGTGTGGGTTGTTAACGGTGGCGGCGGTGTGGTTTGTGGCGCGCGCGCTTGAGCGCAACTCGAATCAGAGCGAAGGCTTCGCGTTTTGGAGCACGTTGGTGGCGGCGAGTTCGCTGGGATTGATCGTGTTCTCGCGCGCGGCGAGTTTCGACATCGCGATCACGATGACGACTGCGTGGGCCTTGGCGTTCTTTGTCGTGAGCGAGATCGGCACACGGAAAAAATCCGGATTTCTGATCGGATTTTACATCTGCGTGGGACTCTCGCTCCTGGCCAAAGGCCTCGTTGGGATCGTGGTGCCGTTCGGCGTTTTAGGTTTCTATTACCTCTTGCGACGACGTTGGCCCAACCGGCACGTTTGGCTTTCACTGGTTTGGGGCGTTCCGCTGGCGTTCGCCGTTTCAGCGATCTGGTATGGGCCAGTGATCGCGCGTCACGGCTGGACGTTCATCGACCAGTTTTTTATTCAACATCACTTCGCGCGTTACGTTTCAAACAAGTATCACCATCCGCAGCCGATCTACTTTTATCCCGCGATCATTCTGCTGCTGGCGTTACCGTGGACGGCGTTTATCGTCGACGCGCTGGTGAAGGCGCGTCGCTGGGCGTGGCGCTCCGACGATGCGGTCAGCAGCGCGCGCATGTTCGCGCTGGCGTGGTTGCTGCTGCCGATCGTCTTCTTTTCGTTTTCGGGATCGAAACTTCCCGGCTACATATTGCCGTCGCTGCCGGCGACGGCGCTGTTGATTGCCGATCGTTTGGTTCAGGCAGAATCGCGTTGGCCCATGAGAGCGACGGGTGTGATCTGCCTCGCGTTGGCGGCGGGTGGTTTTGTTTATGCTTCGCGTTCCGGCCAGATCACGATCGGGTGTGCCGAGTTGCTTGCCGTGCCGCTGGTTATCGCGGCGGCGTTTGCCTTTGTCAGGCGCGAGGCGGCGCTCGTGCTCGGCGTCGCGACGTTTGTGCTGGTGCTGGTTCTTTTGCGTTGTGCGGCGCCGCCGGTAACCCGACGTGAATCGGTTCGCGATCTGCTCCGGCTCGCCGATGCGCGTGGTTATGCGGGTGCGCCGGTGTTGGCGCAACGCAGCGACGATCGGTCGGCGCAGTTTTACGCGTACGATCGCGTGATTTACAACGCGCAAGGCGAGCCGATCACGTTTGACGAAGTTACGCTGGACGAAGCGCGCGCATTTGGGCCACGAATCGTGGTGTTGATTCCGGTGCGGTATGTCGAGGACTTCCGAGGCGCGTCGAAGATCGAAGTTCTTGGCGATAACGGCCGCATTGCGGTTCTCGGTTGGCAGCCATAAGGCAATCCACAGATTACGCAGATTAGCGGAGGTTGCGATCGAAGAAGTCGATCACGACGCGGTCGTAAGCTTCGCCTTGCTCGCCCGTCGCCGACGGCATGCTGAATCCACTCAACGGCAGGTCGGTGCGCGTCTCGACGTTGTTCGGTACAGGGAAACACTTTCCGAGCGATGCCGTCGCGTCTTTGAGTTGTCCGGCGTCGCCGCCCGAGAGCAGCAGCACACGCGCTTGCTGAGAAATCGTTTTTGCGACCGCGCACGTTGGCCTGCTGTCGCCACCACCTATCAAGTAGACCTTCAGCGCGGCGCGTGAAAGCGCTTGCACGACGCTGTTGTCAATGCCGGTACAGTTTGACGCGACGGTATTGAACAGTTCAGTGGGCGAGCCGATTACGGAATCGAGCACCAGCACCTTGATCTGATTTTCCTGAGTCGCCGCCTTCAACGCGCTGTACGCGCCCAGCTCGACGCCGTAAATCCCAAACATCTCGCCGACGAGCTTCTTCTGATTTTCTGACTTCAACGTGCGCAGAAACTCGAGCGATGCCAGTAGGTCGTCTCCTTCACGCGCGCCGAGCGACGACCACCTGATCGGCGGATCGACACCATGACCGCGCAGGTCGGGCCAGAGCACTGTGAAGTTAGTGGTCTCGTTGATCTTCACGCCGAGATTGAAGAGCCACGAACGATCGCCGCCGTAACGGTGCAACAGGACCACCGCCGGCGCGCCCTCAGCGCCTTTGAGCAGCCAGCCGCGGCTGCGATGGCCGTCACGCGTGGCCCATGTTTCGTCAGTGACTTTGATTGCGCGCCCGCTGATTTGTGAAAAGGATTCCGGAGTGACGACGTAAGGACGCTTCGCCGGCCGCGTCACGCAATACACGATGTAGGAAAGCGATCCGACTACGGCTAGCCCAATTACCAGCACTATTGGCAGGAAAGACTTGAATAGCCTTTTACCAATTCTTCGTCGGGGTGGCATCTATTCTAGGTCTCGCATGGTGGCCGCTTCATAGTCGTCAGGCGTGTTGATGTTAGCAAAAAACCTATCCGCTTGATCGAGATTCCTTAATTCACTAAAGGGAACCCAGCGCGTTTTGACGAGTTCAAGCAGATCGAATGGTCGTCGCCGGCCCGCCTGGATCAACTCATTGGCCCGTTTCAGGCACGGTTCGACGCGGTAAAGCGCGGCCAAAGGTTGCGGCCGATCGTCCGCTTGCAAAGGCACTACGGCGTCATGGTCCGAACGTAACGAAGCGAGCTGCCTGAACAACTCCGCGGTGACGAACGGCAGATCGCACGCGACGACGAGCGCCCAGTCGCAGCGGCAGTTTGCGAGTGCCGCGTGCAGGCCGCCGAGCGCGCCCCACTGCGGATACACATCGGCGACGATTTGAAATCTCGGGTTTTGCTGATGTGCGCCGACGAGCGTGACTGAGCTTGTGACCGCTAAAAGTGTCTCGGCAATCCGGTCAGTAAACGTTTGGTTTTGGATACGCAACTGAGATTTGTCAGTGCCCATTCGGCGTGATTGGCCTCCGGCGAGGATGAAGGCTTGAGTGTGCGTGATTTTTGTCTCCAAGCTGCCATCCATCTTATCTTGACCCGCTTCTAACACGAAGTTTATAGTCCTTATGATGAAACGATTTGCCCCTATTTTTACCGCCCTAATCATCCTGAGTTGCGCCAGTTTGGTGTTGGCTCAGAAAGCAGTAACCAAACCAAACGCTCCAGCTATTTCAAATGGGCCCGCGATCTTCGCGCTCGAGGATGTTCGTCCCGGCATGAAGGGAATTGCGCGCACGGTCTTTAGCGGCAGCGAAGCGGAGGAGTTCGGCGTCGAGGTTCTCGGCGTGCTGCCCGGATTTCCCGGGCCGCGGCAATCGGCCATCATCGCGAAGTTAGTCGGGACAAACACCGATCGCACGGGCGTGTTTGCGGGCATGTCCGGTTCGCCTGTTTATATCGACGGCAAGATCGTCGGCGCGATTGCTTTCAGTTTTCCTTTCTCCAAAGAACCAATCGCCGGCATTACACCCATCAAGCAGATGATCGATCTCTTCAACAAAGGATCGGAAGAAAATCCGAAAGTGAAAGAGCCGCGCCCGGTTTCGTTTGCGCAGCTCGCGTCTGTTGACTGGAAACCAAACCTGCCGAAACCGGCTTTTTCAGGTGCACCGATGATTGCGCCAGTCGCGGCTGGTTCGCCGTTGTTGCCGTTGTTGGGCCAGCAAATGACGCCGATTGCGACGCCGCTCGTGTTCAGCGGCATCAGCCAGGAATCGTTGACGATGTTTTCGTCGCAGTTGATGGCCGAAGGATTGTTGCCGGTCTCGGGTGCCGGTGGCGCGGCGGCAATCACGCCAATGGAGAAAGCCAACGCGAATACTTTTCCGGCGGGCAGCTCGATCAGCGTGCAACTCGTGCGCGGCGATTATTCGCTGGCGGCTGCGGGCACGGTGACGATGCGCGACGGCGATCGCATTTACGCTTTTGGCCATCCGTTTCTCAGTCTTGGTGCTTCGGACATGCCGATGACCGAAGCGTCAGTTGTGACGGTCGTGCCGAACGCACAAAACTCTTTCAAGCTCGCGGTGCCCGGCAAGATGGTCGGCTCGATCTCACAGGATCGCGCGTCGGGAATCTTTGGCTTGCTCGGCCAGG
>Ga0247688_1000501_pt1 | contig 10501 bp, 7 predicted proteins | sample CNK29_metaG_FD_182718 | JGI IMG/M metagenome (GOLD analysis project Ga0247688, IMG submission 182718) | Soil microbial communities from Purdue University Martell Research Forest, Indiana, United States - CNK29 | ecosystem: Environmental > Terrestrial > Soil > Temperate forest > Bulk soil | place...
AAAGATGCAACTCTGTTGGCCCGGCAATCTGATTGCGCCGCGTTCGATCTGTTTCTCGGAAATTGTCGACGGCAGTTTCGAGCCGTCTCCCGTTTGCCACGCGATGCGGCCGTTGTCGTCAGTGATGAACGGATTCAACCAAAGCGCCTCTTCGACGGGCGCGCCGGAACTCAAATGAAAGCGCGACTCGAGCGTTACTCCGCCGAGTTTCTTCGAACGAAACACAAGCGGCGTGTAAAGAATGTTCTGTGCCTTGAAACGTCCGGCCGCATCGAACGGAACTCGCGCCGGCGCCGGATTGAACGGCGGCTGATGAATCGGATGCTCGATGCTGAACTTCGCACCCGCCGCCTGCTTGATAAACAGATAACCAAAGTTCTTCACCGAGCCGCGGCGATTCGTGACCGCGATCGTTCCGCCGTTCGCGCCGCCACTCAGCGCGTGGTTCCGCACACGGCTACTCTCCTTGCGCGTGAACGCTTCTTTGAAGTCGCTCACAAACTCGCCGCGACGCAAATCGACGAGCATGGAAGTGTGCGGCTTCAAGTCGTAAGGCAGTTCCTGAAGCTTCAATCCAAACTGATCGTAAAGCGTCAGCGTGCCGGTGCTTTGCTCGGCGTACGGATTGAAGATGCTGTAGAAGCCGTCGTAAGTCGACAATGGCGGAAACGGCATCGAGTAGAAGAAACTGTCGGCACGTTGCCATTCCAACGGATCGGGGTTGGCATGCACGTTTGTGAACGCGTCTTTGCTTTTCCAACGAACGAAGGCAGAGCTGAAGAGATCGCTGGCGTGTGTTGGCGTTCGCGTTTTTGGCCGGAGTCGTATTCGCATTCCGCCCCAAAAACTCGTTTCCGGCCCAACCAGTTCACTGACAGGAATAACGGTTGTTTGCATCGCGCTCGCAGTCAATGAACGCGCGATGCCGTTGTCGCCAAACGGACGGCCCGTTGAGTCGTACAAATAGATCTCGTATTCAGTGAGATCGATTCCGTCTGCATATCCCTGCGAGCCGATGAAGTTGTCAGCGGTGAGTACGATTTCAGAATCGATTCCGAGGGCGTGATCTTGAATGATTAGCGGCGCACAAACGTCGAGCCAGCAGTGGGCGTCCGCGGAACGAGCTAACGGAAGCAGTGCCACTGCCCCGACCGTTCGTGAGATCAGTGAAAGAAACCTGCGCCGCCGCATTGTTTTTGGCGAGAAGGGGAGAGCAAACGATCCGCTCTCCCCTTTCCGGTTGAAGGCTTCAGCTTGCTAGAAGTTGAAGCGAACTACGAGTTGGACCAGGCGGCCACCGGGATCGTTGGTGGTCGACAAGTCCTGGTAAGCAGCGGTCATGCGCCCGAAAGCACTCGACGTGAACCCGCCGAGCGTGTTCAAGTCGTTGCCGGCGGAGCCGACGAGGAAGTTGATGTTGTTGAAGGCGTTCAGGAACTCGCCTCGCAACTCCATATTCATGCGCTCGTTGAAGCGAACCTTCTTCACGATGCTCAAGTCAGAGCGGAAGAAAGCTGGTCCCTTCAACACGAGGTTCGCGAAACCGCAACCGCCGGCGTACGCCTGCACGCAATTTCCGAAACCTGCCGGGGCGATGAATTTTCCTGTCGGAGTCCCCTGAGTGTAAGCGATGTTTACCAGACTGGCCTGGCCCACCGCCTGCTGCACGATCGAGATGCTGTTATTGAAGGCCTTGACCGTGTTGTCTCTGATGTCTTTCGGGAAGACGTAGATGAATCCATCCGGATCGCGATAGACACCCACAGCATCCTGAAGTTCTTTCTGAGTCATGCCGAACAACTGGACGTTACCCAACGAGAACGGATTGCCGCTCTGAATTCTGATGTTCCCGTTGAAGCCCCAGCCGCCAAGCAGCCCATTCGTGATGCCGTGCGCGCCACTGAAGTATTTTCTTCCCTGGCCGAATGGCAGTTCGTAAATGAAGTTGGCTTTGAAGCTTTGGGTAATGTCGAACGGCGCCAGCCCATGACGGAGATCGAGATCTCTGATCGTGTTTGGCTGGTCGAATACTGACGAACTGCTCGCGTAGGTATTCGCCATGGCTTTACCAAACGTGTAGTTCGCTTGAATCAACAAGCCACCCGACAAGCGACGACGAAGTTCGATCGTCATAGCGTCGTAAGAGCTTTCACCGCTGTTGTCGACGATGAACGCACCACCACGTTTGCCTGGGTTCACCAGGAAGTGGTTGATCGGGAAGATCGCAGTGGCTCCAGTGCGGCGATTGTCGAACGCCGTACCCGCCAGGGTCGATCCGAATCCAGTCGCACTCGGGTTCAGCGGGTTCATCGTGTTGAAGAACGTGCTGCTCCTGAAGTTTGTGCTGGTGTAGTTGGCAGGAACGGTGGCCGCTGAACCAGTCAATCCCTGGAAGTAAGCGAGAGTGATGGGAAGCGGCGAAGTGCCGGTGTTTGGTCCGTAGTAAGCGAAGTTCGCCTGACATCCGGAGACGAATCCCGCGTTTCCTCGAATGGGTGATACTCCCGCCTGACAGCGACCCGCAGCGATGTTCGCGAGCAGGTTCTGTTGGGCCAAGCCCCATTCCGACATCACGCCGTTCTCGAGAATGTTCAGCTCGTTCAAATCATATTGGCGCCACAGATCCTTGCCGCGGTTACCAATGTAACGAACTTCAAGCACTGTGTCGGGCGTGATTTCGCGTTGCAAGCTGGCGGTCCATGAATGGATCTTTCCGATCTTTAGATCGGGCAGGAACCCATTCACCGAGTCCGTGATCAAGCCCGTGTTTGGATAAATCGGCTCGGACGGAAACGCCGGTGGTGCAAACGGCCCCTGGCGCAGATAGCTACCCACGGGCAGGTTGCCGAGAGTGAGATTGCGATTCGTCGTGATCGTGCCGCCCGGATTGCTGCCGGTAACGGCCGTGAACACGCCGACGCCTTCGCGATTGAAAGCAACTGAGTAACCGCCGCGCAGCACTGTTTGACCAGCGTGTCCGGCGATCTTGCTCAAGAATCCGTTTTCAAAGTTAGGCGACCAGGCGATACCGACCGTCGGCGCGAAATTGCCGTATTGGGGGTTGTAAGCTTGATAGCCTGTTCCGAATAGCGCGTAAGTCGAAGGGGATCCCGTGACAGTTCCCGGCTTGAAGATATTGCCCAGGCCCGACTCGCCGTAAAGTCCTTCATATGGGACGTTCGCGAACGTGTCATTCAAGCCCGTGAACGGAAGCTGTACTTCCCAACGGACTCCGTAGTTGAGTGTCAGCGATGGGCTAATGCGCCAGCTATCCTGTCCGTAAAAGCCGTACTCTTTCTGCCCAGCGCGACTTATGAGATCACCAAGGTAAGTGTACTTGAGTGAATCTTCACTGAGACGTGCATTGGCGTTGACAGCACTCAAACGACCTGAGAGCAGGTAATAAAGTTGCGCGGCTGTCGTTTGTTGTGCCGAAGGCAGCACCTGGAACGGCGCGAAGCCGGCGGTATCGAGTGTTTGGCTGATGGTGAACACCGCGCTCGGTACAGCCGTAAGCGACTGGTTCCAGTAGGTGATCTTCGTGTAGTTGATACCGAAGCTGGTTGAGTGCGTGCCCTTGATCCAACTCAAGTTGTCGTCGAATTGGCGTACGGGCGTGTGCCTGCGGCTCGGAGCGTTCGTCGCGGTTGCCGTCGAAAGAGTCAGGCCACCGGAAGCAAAGTTTCCGAGACCAAGGTTGTAACCACCCTGGTTAGCAAACTGGCCGGCATTGACTTGCGCAAAGAACAAGCTCGTGCCGCCGAGGACGCCGTAGCGCATTTCGTTGACGACATTCTGGTTGATGGTCCAGCGCCATGCGGTTGAATTCGAGAAGCGGTTCGAATCCTGGCTGCCGAAATTCGGGAAGCTCGGGAAAGCCGGATCGACGCTGTTAAGAAAGTCAACGCTCGATCGGAACTGTTGATAGTTCCAGATGTTCTCGAGGTGATGGTTCTTGCCCAGGTTGAAGTCGAACCGAACGGTTGGGAACTTGCGCACCTGACCGCCGGGGTTCACAAACGAGACTTGCTGAATGTTCGGATCGCCGGTGGCCTTGATTACAGATCCATTCACCGAACTCCGAATACTCGTCAATAGAGCACCCACGGTCGGATCGACAGTCGTTAGACACGGCTGGTTACCGGCAACGGCGGCGTTGCAATCAGCCACTCCGCCTGCCAGCGTGTACACATTACTTGAGCATAGAAATGCTGCCGATGAGCCGGCCGGAGCATTGGCACACGTGGCGCCGGTGACCTGGTCGGTAGACGAGAAGAAGCGAAAGATACCGTTCTGCGCTTCGGGACTGAGAATGTTTCTCGTGCGCGATGTTCTTTCCGGCAACCGATACTCTTCGTAGTTCACGAAGAAGAACGCTTTGTCTCGTCCGTCAAACAACTTCGGGATCCGGATTGGACCACCAAATTTGCCGCCGGGTTGATTCAAGAGAATGCGCGCTTGCGGGGCTTTATGGGTTACTGGATCGGCCGGTTGGTCACGATTGTTGAACCAGTAGTTTGCATTGAGCGCGGGGTTGCGGTGATACCAGTAGACGCCGCCGTGATAATCGTTCGTGCCGCCTTGCGTCACAAACTTGATCTGCACGGCACCTTCAGCCGAACTCTCGGCTCCGGGTGTAGCGGTCGATACTGTCACTTCGCTGATCGCATCAGTGCGGGGGCGAACGTAGGTGAAGAAACCGTCGTTCGACTTCAACAGATTGTCTTGAACGTTGATACCGTCAAGGGTGATGTTGAGTGCGCCTTTGGGCAGACCGTTTACTGAAGACTGACGCGGTCGTCCAACTGTAGTTGTTCCCGGCATGGCCAGGACCAGGTCCAGAGCGTCGCGCGAGGCCGTCGGCAAATCTGTGATCTGCCGGCCCGTGAGAGTGGTTCCAACTGTGGCGCTCTGCGTTTGCAGCAATTCACCACCGCCGACAACGGTAACTGTCTCAGTCGCGGCACCAACTTCCAGTTCGATTTGGATACTGGAAACTTTGCCGACGTCGATTTTGATTTCAGTCACCATCGCCTGCTTGAAACCTTGAGCATTGATGGTAGCGGTATACATTCCACTAGCAAGCGTGGCCACGCTGAACGTGCCCTCGTTGCTGGTTTGTGTAGTGTTCTCCTGACCGGTGGCGACGTTCTTAACAACGACCGACGCACCAGCGACAACGGCTCCTTTAGGGTCAACTACAAGACCCGTCAGAGAACCTGAACTCCCTTGGCCCAGCACGGTTAGACAAGCGACCGCCAGGAGGGCAAGCACAAGGAAGGATCTCTGGACATAGTTTCTCATCGGTTAATCCTCCAAAATGATTTGAGCCCTTGCCGGGTAGGCCGAGACCTACCCGAGCAAAACTTGTTCTAAGAAGCCGAACCCCAAATGTATTTGATAAGAAAGGAAAGCTAACTTATGCCGCTGGGCGATGTGCCACAAACGAGAGAAACACTGAATTTACAAGAACTTGCCTTGCAGACTTAGCCGTTCGGGCGGCCAGCTAGCGGGTCATAAGCGCGCACAGCTTACAGTTTTTCGTATCCAGATACAAATCCTCGCACGAAAAATTGGTTTTCAGAGGGCTTTTTATTCGGAAGGAGCGCGTTTACTTCACCACTTCAAACTCGAAATAGAGCTCTTTGCCGCGGCAGATCATCGAGAGATAGAACTCCCAAAACTTCCGCGTAAAACGAAACGGGGGCCAGCGCTGATCGAGGTTCACGACAAACTCCACCCCAAGTGCGCGCCAAAGATTTGCGAGACTGACGTGAGTCGTCAGCGGGCGTAGTTCTTTCGTGGTGTAGAACGGAAACGGAGTTTGAGAAGGAATGAAGCAAGTGAATGAGTAACTGTTGAAGTGATTGCGATGAGTTGGATCGGTGGGCCAATCGGGATTCGAGTAGTGCGGTGTGAGGATCTTCAGTTTGCCACCCGCCTTCGTGATGCGATGCAGTTCTGAAACAAAGCCGATGACGTCAGGCACGTGCTCGATCACGTGACGGCAAACGATCTCTTCAAACTCGTCGTCGTTGAACGGATAAGGAAAAACTCCGAGGTCGTGAATCACGTCGGCATGACTGCGTGGATTTGCGTCGATGCCGATCGCGCCGGGAACTTTATTTTGGCCACAGCCAACGTCCAGAACTCGCTTGGTGGGTTCGGACATGCGGTTAGTTTTTCTGCAACAGCAAACTCGCGAACTGGTCCAGGTTGATCGCATGGACCGGCCGCTGCAACGACTGCGCTACTTCGCCAATCCTCATGCCGTCTAACATGATCTCATCATCGCTCTTCAGCATCTGCCGTGGGATCAAAACAAACTCGCCCTGCAGTCGCTCACGCGCCGCTAACAGATCGCGCCCCGTCAGCAATCCAGCGACTGAAACGTCGCCGCCAAAATAACCATTCTCAACCGGCTCGACCACGAGCTGGCTGCCAAATCGATCGTTCAGCTTGTGGACCAGCTTGCGCAAGACCGGAGCGAACAAAGTTCCGGTCAGGATTGTGCCACGCTTGTTTTGCAGATTCGCGTTCGCGTCGCGTTCGATTCGTTTCGTGATTTTGCCAAACTCGTTCACGAACGATCGGACCATGCCAACGCCGTCTTCGATCTGCGGATAGTCGCCGTAATGAGACTTCGCGGGAATTGTGCGTCCCGCACGAAGATAGATCTCATCGCCGAGCAAGGCGAAGTTGACACCGATGCGTTCGTGCAGTTCCCTCTGGATCGCCGTGACTTGATCGATCACGTCGCGACAGAACTCCGGCGTGACTGCAGTCAATCTCTTGTCCGTGTTGTAGCGAGTCAGGCCAAGCGGCACGATCGCAACACTGGTAATGCGCGGGTACTCAGCCGCCAGATCGAGAATCGTTTTGCGCAACACTTCCCCATCGTTGATGCCGGGACACAACACGACTTGTGCATGAACTTCAATGCCCGCCTCGAGCATTCGCGCGAGCTTCGTCGAGATGTCAGCGCGTTGCTTGTCGATGCCGAGCAGGTAGGCGCGCACCTCGAGATCGGTCGCGTGCACCGAGACGTACTGTGGCGATAACCTCTGTTCGATGATGCGGCGCATTTCGTCGTCGGTGATCGAAGTCAGCGTGGTGTAGTTGCCGTAAAGAAATGAGAGTCGCACGTCTTCATCTTTGATAAAGAGTGACGGCCGGGCGTCTGCGGGGTTGCCGTTACAAAAACAGAAGATGCATTCGTTGGCACACTGGCGCGGCACGATCGCTTCAAACGTGAGCCCGAAATCTTCGCCCTCGCCCCGGTCGAGATCGAGTTCCCAATCGTCGCCGTTTTTCTTGCGCACTTCGAGCACGAGTTCGGTTTCACCCGCGGTGTGAAAACGGAAATCAAGGTAATCGCGGACGAGGCGACCGTTGACCTTGATGATTCGGTCGCCGGCCTCGAGCTCCATCTCGGCGCCCAGACTGTCGGGCGCGACGTCCGAGATTTCCACGCCCCGGCGCCGGATGTTGGTAACTGCGGGTGTAACAGCGAATTCGTACATTTCTCTGTCCTACATACTAGCGAACAAACTCGTGAATTCTGAAATCCTGCCTGGCAGATGATATATAATGCGCCGCCATCGAGTAATAAATTGACAATGCCAGCCCCGCTTTGCTAGTAGAAAAGCAATGAACAACAAACTTAAGCCCGCACTGATCGGTGGCGTTCTCCTGGGCCTCCTGTCAGTAATACCGTTCGTTAATTCCCTGAATGCCTGTTGTTGCTTGTGGGCAATTATTGGGGGAATGCTCGCTTCATACCTTTATATCAAGGGCTCACCGACGCCCGTCAAAGCGGGAGACGGGGCAGTGATCGGCGCGCTGGCGGGCCTGGTCGGCGCAGTGATTTCTCTCATCCTTGGCATACCCATCTCTTACGCGATGGGGCCGACGATGAGGAATCTGATGCTGAAATTGCTTGAGTCAGTGAATCCGGACCAAGCCGAGCTGTTCCGCCACCAGTTTGAGTTGAGTGGCAACTCGATCGCTCGCGTAATTATTAATGGCATAATTGGAGCGGTCCTGCTTTTCGTCTTTTCAGTAATCGGTGGATTGCTCGGTGTCGCGATTTTCGAGAAACGAAAAGGCGCGCCAGTGCCACCGCCGCCACCAGTCACTGGCGGGCCCGGTGCGTTTCCGGTTTAGCAAACGAACTCGAACTTAATCTTTCAAAACTAGTCTTCAGGAGAAACTGAATGTCTCAAGATTGGACTCCCCCGCCCGCGTCTCAGCCAACTGAATCGGTGCCGAACTATTTAATTCCCGCGATCCTTTCGACCATCTGCTGTTTCCCACTCGGAATCATTAGCATCATCTTCGCCGCACAGGTAAATGGAAAGGTCGCTGCCGGAGATATTCAGGGCGCAACAGATGCCTCGAAGAAGGCAAAACTCTTCAGCTTTATTTTCCTCGGCCTGGGAATTTTGGTATGGGGTTGCTACTTGATCTTCTGGCTCGTAATCGGCGGATTGAGTATTGCCAACTCGTAACTTAGCGTGGAGATCTCAAAACGATGAGCAGATATTGCACGAAATGCGGCGCGGTCAATGATGATACTGCGCAGTATTGCACAACCTGCCAGGCACCCCTTTCTTCCGTGAGCAGCGGCTACCAACCAATGCAGGGTGTTAACCAGGGCGCGATGACGGATTGGAAGGCGATGGGTGCGGACAAGAAAGTCGTCGCGGGCATCTGCGCCATTCTGCTGGGCTGGCTTGGGGTTCACAAGTTCATCCTCGGCTATACGAACGAGGGCGTCATCATGCTGGTGCTTGGCATACTCACTTGCGGACTCACAAACATCATCGGCATCATCGAAGGCGTGATCTACCTGACGAAGTCGGACGAGGATTTTGTGAGAACTTACATCCAGAACAAAAAGGGCTGGTTTTAGAAATAGTCAAATCCCACCGAGGCAGTCGGTGCTCAGGTGTATATGCCGACTGAATTCATGTATCGGCGCTCAACTGTCGTCGGAATCTGGTTGATTCTGATCGTGAGCGCCGTTTATCTGTTCATGTTCGAGCCGGGACGCACCGGCTTTTTTCCGCTCTGTCCGTTTCGGCTTCTGACCGGTCTGCAGTGTCCTGGTTGCGGCACTACGCGGGCGCTTCACGAAATCGTTCATGGTCATTTTTGGGCAGCGTTCATGCTCAATCCGCTGCTGCTGATTGCGAGCCCGTTTCTCGTTTGGGCTTTTCTGCGTTACAGCTTGATCGCGATGCAAGGTTCAATGCTGCGCAAAAACGCGCTGCCCGCGCCATACATCTACGCGATCTTTTTTGTCGTGGTCGGTTTTTGGATCTTTCGTAACACGCCCTATTACCCGTTTGTTTCGTAGGAGGACTCACCCTTACCACCGTAAAGTTACTGTCTTGACGCCTATCTGCTTGTCGCTTATAAAGAGGGCACTGGTTCGCCCCTATCCTCACCGCCACGAGTCTTTCCGAGTTGAGGTCAATTTTAGGATGCGCAGTCTAACCCCGGGACAGTGGTATCTTCGTTTCACTTGCGAAGAGTGTGACACGAAGCAGGTTCTTTTCGCCGATCTCTCACGCGGCGAATCGAGAATCCGAGCGACGTATGTTGTCGAATGTGCGATCTGCCTTCACAAAGGCGCGTACGACGGCGAGGAGATCGAGCGTTACCAGCACCCGCTGGACCAGGAAAGTTGAAGCGTCAGCGCTTGAGGCTTCGCTCTACTATGAGCGCCAGGCCCATGATGAAGTAGAAGACTGTAACCACTTCGGAGTCGCCCCAGTTGTAGTGGACCAGGCCGCTCGTGAAGAAACCAGCCAGGCCGCCGAGTGCGCCGACGGCGATGCCACGACCTTCAGGCATTGAGATGGGAATTGTCCAGATGATGCGGATCAACATCCGCGCGTAAACCGCCAGCAACAGTAACCAGGCGATTAGCGCCGGCACGCCGCGTTCGAGTGCGATCTGCAACAGGTTCGAGTGCATGTGACCGATCGGCAAGCGTCCGTTGTCAAATAAGCCCCACTCGCGCCAGTGGCCTTTGATCGAATCCATTCCGACGCCAACGAGCAGATGTCGCGGCTTGCTGATTAGCAGTTGAAAACCCTCGCGCCAGACGGTCTCACGCCAGGTGGTCGATTGATCGCTGGCATCGACAAAACCGACGTTCCGTTTCTGCTGTAGCAGGATGAGGCCGCCGAGTACCAGCGGAATCGCACACGCCCCAGCGATTAACAACGTTCGCCTCGAGGCACTCATCACCAGCATCAACGCGGCTGACGCCGCGAACCCCACCCAAGACGCACGCGTCACCGTCATTCCCAACGCAAACAAAAGCCCGATGAGCGCGACGAGCAACAACAAACCCGCCAAACTTCTCTTCCGCGGCAACGCCAGCAATAAACCGAGCGCCAGCGAAGCGATCAGTTGCAACACTTCCGCGTACGTTATCCAGTGGCCGTAAAAACCGGTCGCGCGCCAATCACGACCGCGTGCCCAACCG
>Ga0247688_1000502_pt1 | contig 10491 bp, 20 predicted proteins | sample CNK29_metaG_FD_182718 | JGI IMG/M metagenome (GOLD analysis project Ga0247688, IMG submission 182718) | Soil microbial communities from Purdue University Martell Research Forest, Indiana, United States - CNK29 | ecosystem: Environmental > Terrestrial > Soil > Temperate forest > Bulk soil...
GAGCAGCGTGCCGGCTACGTCTTTCCAGACTTCATCGAGACGCGCCTTGTTGATGCCGGGCGCGCCGACGTGCGCGCCAAAGCGATAGACCGCGAGCAGCAGGAGAGTAAAGAAAATGCGCCGGCGTAGATCCGGCACATTAAACATATTGCGAACGGCGGCTAGAAATTTCTCCATCACTTACCTCCCGGCAGAAGCGGACACGGATTTAAGCACCAATCTCCACTGCCGCACCACCAGCCTTCTCGATCTTCTCGCGAGCACTCTTCGTGAACCGGTGCGCCGAAACACGCAAGGGCTTCGAAACCTCACCGTTTCCGAGCACTACCACATCATGTTTCGCCTTCTTGATCAAGCCACGCGTGTGCAGAATCTCGGGCGTGATCTCCTCGTCGGCATTGAAGTGTTGATCGAGCGCCGCCAGGCTGATCTCGAGCCAGCGTTTCTTGAAGATGTTGGTAAAGCCGCGCTTCGGCAAGCGGCGATGCAGCGGCATCTGGCCGCCTTCAAAACCAACCTTGCGCGAGTAACCGGAACGAGACTTCTGTCCCTTCTCACCGCGGCCCGCGGTCTTTCCCCAACCCGATCCCGGCCCGCGACCCACGCGCTTTTTCTTGTGAGTCGATCCCTTTGCCGGCTTTAGCGTATTCAGACTGATAGCCATTATCTACTCCACTATCCGTGAAATCCTATTCCACTATGCGTAACAAGTGCGGCACTTTCGCTACCGCGCCGCGCATAGCATCCGTGTCCGGCCGTTCGACGATCTGATTCAGCTTTCGCAACCCCAGGCTGCGCACGATCGTCTTGTGCTTTTCCGGACAAGCTATAAAGCTTTGGTAATACTGAATACGGATCTTCTGCGAGTCGTTGTTTTGTTGTCGGCGTGGCATAACTCTCCTTACATGTCCTCCACTTGCTTGCCACGCAAGCGCGCCAGCTCCAGCGGATCCTTCATGCGCAACAGCGCGTCGAACGTCGCGCGCACCACGTTGTGCGGATTCGTCGAACCCAACACCTTCGTGCGCACGTCTCTCACGCCCACGGCCTGCATCACCGCACGCACTGCGCCACCCGCAATCACGCCCGTTCCTTCCGACGCCGGCTTCACCAGCACGCGGCCCGCGCCGTACTCGCCGATCAACTGGTGCGGCAGCGTGTTATTGATCAACGGCACGCGAATCAGGTTCTTCTTCGCCGACTCGATGCCCTTCTTGATCGCGAGCGGCACTTCGCGCGCCTTGCCCGTGCCGAAACCGACGTGCCCACCTTCATCGCCGACCACGACCAGCGCTGCGAACGAAAGGTTCTTGCCGCCTTTGACGACCTTGGTCACACGATTGATGGAGATTACCTGATCTTTCAGGTCGAGCCCCTGCGCGGGAATGCGTACTTTCGGTTGTCTCATATTCTATTCTTTGCTCTTCTTCTTGCGTGGCTTCTTTTCTGCCGACTCTTCCGGCGCCGCTTCGGCTTCGCCGTCAGCTTCAACAGCTTCCGCTTTCACTTCGTTCTTGTTCAATCCGGCGGCGCGCGCGGCATCGGCCAACGCTTTCACGCGGCCGTGATAAAGGTAACCACCGCGATCGAAAACGACCTGCTCGATCCCTTTCGCGAGCGCGCGTTCGGCAATCGCCTGGCCGATGCGCCGGGCCGCGTCGAGATTGCCGCCACTGTTGCCGCGCAGATCTTTTTCCGTCGACGACGCAGACACGATCGTCTGCCCTTTCTTATCGTCGATCACCTGCGCGTAGATATGGTTCAGGCTGCGATAAATTGCCAGCCGCGGCTTCTCACCATTGCCTCTGACCTTGCGTCGAATCCGCTCGTGAATCGCGGTTCTAATCTGTGCTCTGTCTGTATTAGCCATAGTCTATTTCCAATTTCCGAGTCCCGATTGCCAATTTTTGCCGCTCTGAAAATCGGCAATTGGCAATCGCAGATCGGCAATTATTTACCCGTCTTGCCCGGCTTCAACTTGAGCGGCACGTTTGCATAGCGCACGCCTTTGCCCTTGTACGCGTCAGGCTTGCGCAACTTGTGCATCTCGGCCGCCACCTGGCCCAACTTCTGCTTGTCGATGCTCGTCAGCGTCAACGTCGTCTGGTACTGCTGAATGCTTCCCTTCGTCGTCATGCGCTCGGCTTTCGCGTCGACTTCAGGCGGCAGCGGAAACTCGATCGGATGCGAATACCCGAGCGAGAAGACAATCTTCTTGCCCTGCACGTCCGCTTTGTAACCGACGCCGACGACGTCCATCTGCCGGCTGAATCCTTCAGTGACGCCCACGATGGCATTGTTGGCCAACGCGCGAGCGAGCCCGTGCAACGGGGCCTGTTCGTCAGTCGCACGTTCGGCGCGCAGTTCCTCGCCTTCGAGCTTGAAACTGATGCCCGCGGGGATCGGAGTCTTCAGCGTGCCTTTCGGCCCTTTAACTTCGAGCTCCTGCGGATGCACAGTAACTGTCACGCCCTTCGGCACCGTAATTACTTTTTTTCCAATTCGCGACATAAGATTATTTCCGCTTTTCGATTGCCGATTTTCGATTTGCTCTTCAATCGGCAATCGGCAATTGCCAATTGGCAATCAGTAGATCTGCGCCAGCAGTTCTCCGCCGATGTTTTCCCGACGCGCGGCCTTGCCGGACATCAGGCCCCTGGAGGTCGACACGATATTGATGCCGTAACCGCCGAGCACTTTCGGAATCTCACTCGATCCGACGTACACGCGCCGGCCCGGCGTCGAAACGCGCTGGAGATGCGTAATTGAAGACGTACCGCGCGCGTCGTAACGCAGGAAAATTCTAATGGTGCGCTTGAGGCCTTCGCCCTTGATGACGAAGTTGTTGATGTAGCCCTCTTCCTTCAGGATGCGGGCAATCTCAAGCTTGAGCTTGGAGGCCGGAATATCAACCCGCGAATGCTTCGCCGCAATGGCGTTGCGGATTCGCGTCAACATATCGGCAATGGGATCAGTCATGAAGTAACTCCGTTAGTTATCAATTACCAGCTCGACTTAACGACGCCGGGGATCTGCCCCTGCAACGCCAACTCGCGAAAACAGATGCGGCAGAGATTGAACTTCCGCAAGTAGCCTCGCGGCCGCCCGCAACGTTTGCATCGAGTGTAGGCGCGCACCGAAAACTTCGGTTTGCGTGCCGCTTTTGCGATTAGTGATTTCTTGGCCATGCTTCTTTTTAATCTGCGTAATCTGTGGATTAAGTCCTGAACGGCATGCCGAGCGCTTTCAATAAAGCACGGGCCTGTTCGTCGTTGCGTGCGGTGGTCACGATCGAGATGTTCATCCCGCGCAGCTTGTCGACCTTGTTGAAATCGATCTCCGGAAAGATCAGTTGTTCGCGAATGCCGATGGTGTAGTTGCCGCGGCCGTCAAACGCCTTCGGCGAAACACCGCGAAAGTCTCTGACTCGCGGCAGCGCCACCGAAACGAGCCGATCGAGGAACTCATACATGCGGTCGCCACGCAGCGTCACCATCACGCCGATCGCCATTCCCTGGCGCAACTTGAACGAAGCGATCGACTTCTTCGCTTTCGTGACCACCGGTTTCTGTCCGGTGATGGCGCGCAGTTCGTCGGCGGCCGTATCGAGAATCTTGTTGTTGGCGATGGCTTCGCCCATGCCCATGTTGATGACGATCTTCTCGAGCTTCGGCACGCCCATCGGGTTGGTGATGCCAAAGTCCTTGGCAATCTGCGGCGCCACGTCCTTTTGATATCGCTCTTTTAACCTTGCAGCCATTCTGCTTCTCCGCCTATTTCTCTAAGGAGTGGCCGCTTGCGGCGGCGACCCTCGTCTTCGAACCATCGCTCTCGACCGAGTACTTGACTCGCGTCGGCTTGCCCGACTGCGGATCGATCAACTGCACGTTGGAAATGTCGATGAACGATTCCTTATCGATAATGCCGCCACCGCGACCCGCCTGCTGATTCGCTTTCTGGTGGCGCTTGATCATGCCGACGCCTTCGACCCGGATCTTGCGCTTCGACGGGTTCACTTCGAGCACGCGCCCACGCCGGCCTTTATCGCGTCCGGCAATGACCGCTACCTGATCGTCCTTTTTGATTTTCGCGCGCTTCTTTCCTGGCATCTCTTAAATTACCTCCGGCGCGAGTGAAACGATCTTCATGAAGTTCTTATCGCGCAGCTCGCGCGCTACTGGCCCAAACACGCGCGTTCCGATTGGCGTTCCATCTTCCTTAATGAGCACCGCGGCATTTTGATCGAAGCGAACATAAGTTCCGTCGGCGCGACGGACTTCCTTGCGCGTGCGCACGATCACCGCATCCTGGACCGTACCCTTCTTGATCGTGCCGTCGGGAGAAGCCTCTTTGACGGTCACTTTGATCCGGTCACCAAGGCTGGCGATCTTTCCCGTGGATCCGCCGATCGGCATGATCATCTCCACGCGCCGCGCTCCCGAATTGTCAGCAACCTCCAGCGAGGTTTGCATCTGAATCATAGTTAACCCCTCACTTCGCGGCTTTTTGCACTATCTCAACTACTCGCCAACGCTTGCGCGCCGAAAGCGGGCGCGTCTCCACGATACGCACTCTATCGCCCACGGTCGCGCCCAGTTCGTCGTGCGCCATGAACTTCGACGTGCGACGCACGTAGCGGCGGTACTTCGTATGCCGCACCAAACGATCGACGCGCACGACCACGGTCTTCTGCATCTTGTCGGACGAAACCGTGCCGACCTTCTGCGAACGATGCGCGCGGCGCTTGGCCGGCGTCGTCTCCGCAGCACTCTCTGACGCAATATTCTCTTCGTTCTCAGCCATCTGTTTTCCTACTTAGTCTCGGAACGTTGCCGCGAAAGGGTCTCGATACGCGCCAACGATTTCTTCTCCTGGCGAATTCGCTTGACGGCGTCGACCTCACCCAACGCTAACTTGAAATTGAGCCGAAAGAGCGACTCACGCAAACGAGCTGCTTCGGCGCGCAGTTCGTCTTCACCCAGCTCGCGAATCTTGTCGAGTTCTTCTCGTTTCTTCATTGCTAGATCGCGCCCCCTTCCTGATCGGCGCGGGTCACGAACTTCGTCTTGATCGGCAGCTTCTGCGCCGCGAGACGCATGGCGTCGCGCGCCGTCTTCTCGTCGACACCCTCGATCTCATAAAGAATGCGGCCCGGCTTTACGACTGCTACCCAGTATTCGGGAGCGCCTTTGCCTTTGCCCATGCGCGTTTCCGCCGGCTTCTTCGTCACCGGCTTATCGGGAAACATGCGAATCCAGATCTTGCCGCCGCGCTTGACGTGACGCGTCATCGCGATACGAGCCGCTTCGATCTGGCGATCGGTAATCCATGCCGGCTCCAAGCACTTGAGCCCATACTCACCGAAGCTGATCTCGCTGCCACGAGTGGCGACGCCGGTCATGCGCCCACGCATCTGCTTTCGGTGCTTAACTTTCTTCGGCATCAACATAACGTTTTACTCATTTCCGATTGTCGATTGCCGATTGCCGATTGAAAGACCCCGCTACTTGGCAGTTCTTTTTTCAAATCGAAAATCGGCAATCGGAAATTGGCAATCCTCCTACTGGCCTTCCCCGCGCGGCCTTCTGCCATCTCGCTCTTCACGCTCGCGACGCGTGCGCGGGCGACGCTCACGTTCACCGGTGCGCGTTTCATTGATCGGGTCCGAACCCGTGCCACGCGCCATCGCCGCCTTCGGATCCAGGATCTCGCCGCGATAGATCCAAACCTTGACGCCGATCTGGCCGAACGTCGTCTGCGCTTCCGCGAGGCCGTAGTCGATGTCCGCGCGCAACGTGTGCAGCGGCAACTGCCCTTGCAGGTGCCACTCGCTGCGGGCGATCTCAGCGCCGTTCAAGCGGCCACTGACTTTCACCTTGATTCCCTGCGCGCCGAACCGCAGCGACTCTTCGACGGCTTTTCTCATCGCCCGGCGAAACGCGATGCGCTTCTCGAGCTGGGCCGCAATCTTCTCAGCCTGTAACTGCGCGTTCAGCTCGGGCTTGTGGATCTCCTGGATCGACACGAGCACTTCGCGTCCCGTCTTCATCGAGAGATCGCTCTTCAGCTTGTCGATCTCCGCACCTTTGCGGCCGATGATGATGCCGGGTCGCGAGGTGTAGATGATGATCTTGAGACGGTTGGCGGCGCGTTCGATATCAACGTGCGACACGCCGGCGCCGGCAAAACGCTGCTTCAGATCGCGTTTCAATTTCAGGTCTTCGAGCAGGAACTCGCCAAACTGTTTCTTGGCAAACCAGTGCGAATGCCAGTCTTTGTTGTAGCCGAGCCGAAAACCGTATGGATGAACTTTTTGACCCACGCTTTACTCCTGTTCCTCAGACTTCTTGGTGCGCTTTGCGCGCGGTGCGGCGGCTGCGCCGCCACGCTTCCGAGCCTTGCTCGCCGCAGGTTTCTTCGTCGCCTTCGTCTCTTCAGTCGCCGCCGCCTTCTTTGTTTCCTTCGCTGCCTTCGGCGCGGGCCGCTCATCACTGCTCAACGAGATCGTGACGTGGCAGAAGTGTCGCTGCTCGCGATACGCACGTCCCTGCGGCGCGGGTCTCACGCGACGCCGGTTCTTCGTTGGCCCGCGATCGACAAACGCCGTCCGCACCCAAAGATCGTCCGGGTCGATCGAGATGTTGGCCTTCTCGGCGGCTTCGTTCGCGTTCGCGATCGCCGAGCGCATGCACTTCTCGACGTGACCGGCAGCGCGCTTCTTTGAAAACCGCAAAATCGCCAGCGCCTGATTAACGTCCTTGCCGCGAATCATATCGACGACGAGCCGCGCCTTTTGGGCCGAACCTCGCAAATATTTCGCACTCGCTGTTGCTTCCATCCTAAGCCTCGTTACTTATCGTTTATTTAGCCGGCGCTGACGCGACCTTGCTCGCCTTTTCTACTTTCGTGCCCGAGTGGCCCTTGAACGTGCGCGTCGGCGCAAACTCGCCGAGCTTGTGGCCCACCATGTTTTCCGTCACGTAGATCGGCAGATGCCGTTTGCCGTTGTGCACGCCGAACGTAAGCCCCACCATGTCAGGCGTGATCGTCGAACGACGCGACCAGGTCTTGATAACCGGTGGGCGATTTCCGGCCGAGCGCGCTTTCTCGACGGCCTTCACGATGCCCTTGTCGATGAACGGTCCTTTTTTAACTGAACGAGCCATTACTTGGTTCTCCGATCCTTGAGGATCATCTTCTGCGTGCGCTTGTTGCTGCGCGTCTTGTAGCCGCGTGTCGGCTGGCCCCACGGCGTCACCGGATTACGGCCGCCTGACGTCTTGCCCTCACCACCACCGTGCGGGTGGTCCACCGGGTTCATCGCCACGCCGCGAACTTTGGGACGCAAGCCTTTCCAGCGCGAGCGGCCGGCCTTGCCGAGCGAAACGTTTTCGTGCTCGATGTTGCCCACCTGGCCCACGGTCGCTCTGCAAACCAGCGGCACGCGGCGCACTTCGCCTGACGGCATGCGCAACTGCGCGTACTCGCCTTCCTTCGCGACGAGCTGCGCAAAAGTTCCCGCGGAACGCGCCATCTGCCCGCCCTTGCCCGGGCGCAACTCGATGTTATGAATCTGCGTGCCGAGCGGGATATTGATCAGCGGCAACGAGTTGCCGGGAAGAATATCCGCCTCGGCGCCGCTCATGATCGTCTTGCCGACTTCCAAACCCGTCGGCGCGATGATGTAGCGCTTCTCGCCGTCGAGATAGGTAATCAACGCGATGTGCGCCGAACGATTCGGATCGTATTCAATCTGCGTCACGCGGCCGGGCACGCCTTCCTTGTCGCGCTTGAAATCAACCACGCGATAGAAACGCTTGTGACCGCCGCCGCGGCGTCGCACCGTGATCCGGCCGTCGTTATTGCGTCCCGAAATGCGCTTCTTCGGTTCGAGCAGCGACTTCTCGGGAACGGCGCCGGCCGTCAATTCATCGCGCGTCAGATACGTCTGGTAACGCCGCGCCGCAGATGTTGGTGTAAGTTTCTTTATGCCCATTATCGTTAATCCGTGGCTTAGATCGCTTCGCCGTAATCAACCGGCTTCTCGCCCTGCTTCAAGGTCACGTAGGCTTTCTTCCACGACGGCTTGCGGCCTTCGTAACGACCGCGCCGGGCAGTCTTGCCCATGAAGTTGATCGTGCGGATGTGATCGACCTTCACCTGGAAGATCGTCTCCACCGCCGATTTGATCTCCGGCTTGGTGGCCCGTTTGTCAACGCGGAAGGTCAACAACTGCCGCGCGTCCTGCGTCTCTTCTTTCGCGGCCAGCGCCTTCTCGGTAATGACCGGCGACTTGATGATGTCCCAAACAGTTCTCATCCTTCGGTCGCCTCCTCTTTCGCTTTGCGTGCTCGTTTCGGTTTCGCCGGCGCAGCCGCTTCACCGCTGTTTTCAGTTTCGGCCGCCGCGGCTTCACCGTTGCGCGCGCCGAGCAACTGTTCCAGCTCATCAGCCGCCGCCCGTGAAAGCACGAGCTGATCGTGATAGAGCAGGTCGTAGATGTTCAGCCCAAAACTGTTCACCACTTTCGCCGTCCGCACGTTCCTTGCCGACAACATCAGGTTGTCGTTCTCGAGCGAATCGACAATCAACGTCTTGCCGCCAAGGCCGAGCTTCGTCAACGACTGCGCGAAATCTTTCGTCTTCGGCTTGTCGAGGGACCAACCCTCGACAACGAAGACATTCCCCTCGCGCACGCGCTCCGACAGGGCGGAGCGCAATGCGCCTTGCCGCATCTTTTTAGGCATGTTGTAGGACCAGTCGCGCGGCTGTGGCCCATGCACGTTGCCGCCGCCTTTCCAAAGCGGCGAACGAAGCGAAGCGATACGTGCGCGGCCGGTGCCCTTCTGTTTCCAGAGCTTGCGGCCGGCGCCCGACACATCGCCACGCGTCTTGGTGGCCGAAGTGCCCTGGCGCGCATTCGCCATGTAGTTGCGCACCGCGGCATGAATCAACGGTTCATTGAATGGCGCGCCAAAAACAACGTCAGACAGCTCGACTTCGCCAACCTCTTCGTTCTTTATGTTGCGCACCTTAACTGTCGGCATAACCCTTCTCCATTTTCGATTGCAAATTGCCGATTGCCGATTTGAAAACCGCTCTCAACGCCTGCCGCCAAATCGACAATCGGCAATCGACAATCGTCAATCACTACCCTTTCTTCGCGGCCTTGCGCACGATCACCACACTGCCGTTCGCGCCGGGCACCGCGCCACGAATCATCAACAGATTATTTTCCGCATCGACGCGAGCGACAGTCAGGCCCTTGATCGTGATCCGCGCGTCGCCCATGTGGCCCGACGAACGGTTGCCCTTGATAACTCGCGACGGATACGCCGACGCGCCAATCGAACCCGGCGCGCGCACGTTCATCGAACCGTGCGATTCCGGACCGCGATTGAAGTGATGGCGCTTGATCGTGCCGGCAAAACCGCGGCCTTTCGAGCGGCCAATCACGTCGACCATCTCGCCGTCGGCAAACTGATCCACGAGCACCTTGTCGCCGACGTTCGTCGCGTCGCCGTCAGCCGTCAGCCGAAACTCCTTCAGGATCCGGGTCGGCGGAACGCCGCCACCGGTCTTTTGGAAATGCCCCCGCATCGGCTTTGTAACGTTCTTCAACTTCAGCGGGATCTCATCGACCAGGCCGAGTTGCACGGCATCGTAACCGTCCGGGCCTGCCGCAGATTTCTTCTGGACCACCACGCACGGGCCGGCCTTGATCACGGTCACTGGCGTAACCGTGCCGTCCGCCGCGAAGATCTGCGTCATCCCGATTTTTCTTCCGATGATTCCGTTAATCATTGTCGCTTTCCAATTGCCGATTTCCGATTTCTAAAGGTCAGTGCCGCGTGTTTCCGATGCCAATCGGCAATCGCAATCGGAAATCGGCAACGCCTTTACTGTCTGCCGAACGCCTTGATCTCGACATCTACGCCCGCGGGCAGATCGAGTTTCATCAACGCATCGACCGTCTGCGGTGTTGGATCGAGAATGTCCATCAGCCGCTTGTGCGTGCGAATTTCAAACTGCTCGCGCGACTTCTTGTCAACGTGTGGTGAACGCAACACCGTCCACTTGTTCTTGACCGTCGGCAAGGGAATTGGTCCCGCGACGCGCGCGCCGGTGCGTTTGGCGGTTTCGACGATCTCCGTGGTTGATTGGTCCAACACGCGGTGGTCGTAGGCTTTCAGGCGAATTCTGATTTTTTCGTTCATGGCTATTCAATAACGTCCGAAACCGTGCCGGCCCCGACTGTGCGGCCGCCCTCACGAATCGCGAAGCGCAAACCTTTCTCCATTGCGATGGGCGCGATCAACTCGATCTCCATCGCCACGTTGTCGCCCGGCATCACCATCTCCACTCCCGCCGGCAAGTGCGCTACCCCCGTCACGTCCGTCGTGCGGAAGTAGAACTGCGGCCGGTAGCCGGTAAAGAACGGCGTGTGCCGCCCACCTTCTTCTTTCGTCAGCACGTAGGCTTCAGCCTTGA
>Ga0247688_1000506_pt1 | contig 10409 bp, 8 predicted proteins | sample CNK29_metaG_FD_182718 | JGI IMG/M metagenome (GOLD analysis project Ga0247688, IMG submission 182718) | Soil microbial communities from Purdue University Martell Research Forest, Indiana, United States - CNK29 | ecosystem: Environmental > Terrestrial > Soil > Temperate forest > Bulk soil | place...
CAACTACATCGCGGAGAACGTGCCGGCGATTCTCGAAGGGTTTTATCTCGGGCAGGAAACGGGCACCGGGGTCGCTGATGTGTTGTTTGGCGATTACAACCCGTCGGGCAAGCTCACGATCAGTTTTCCGCGTTCGGTGGGCCAGTTGCCGCTCTATTACAACCGCAAGCCGACAGCGCGTCGCGGTTATCTCTTCGCGAACAAGGAGCCGCTGTTTCCGTTTGGCTTTGGTTTGAGCTACACGACGTTCGCGTATTCGAATTTGAAAGTCAGTCCGGAACGCATCGGTCCTGCGGGCGAGACGAAAGTGAGCGTGACGGTTACGAACACCGGGAAGCGTGCGGGTGATGAGGTCGTGCAACTCTACATTCACGATCTGGTGAGTTCGGTGACGCGGCCGATCATGGAGCTGAAGGATTTCAAGCGCATCTCGCTCGCGCCCGGCGAGAGCAAGACGGTGGAGTTTGTGATCACGCCTGACAAGCTCTCGTTTCTCGACGTGAATATGAAGACGGTGGTCGAGCCGGGTTGGTTCGACATTATGGTCGGCACGAGTTCGGTGAAGTATGAGACGGCGAAACTTGAAGTGGTGGCTAAGTAGGCCACAAAAAGGCACAAGTAAGACGCAAAAAGGCGCAAAAAGTTGTTATGTCATTCTTGTGCTTTTTTGTGGCTTGGTTCTTTGTTTTCCCATCGTAGCGCAACAAAGGGCCCTGAAGGACGTCTTCAAAGACGACTTCATGGTTGGCGCGGCGCTGAACCGGCGGCAGATTTTCGAAGAAGACACGCGCGGCGCGGCGATCGTCAGCAAGCAATTCAACACGATCACGCCCGAGAACGTTTTGAAGTGGGCGCTGGTCCACCCGAAGCCCGACGCTTACGACTTCACCGCCGCCGATCGCTTCGTGAAGCTTGGCGAGAAGCACGGGATGTTCATCGTGGGCCACACGCTCGTATGGCACAACCAGACGCCGCGTTGGGTTTTTCAAGATGAAAAGGGAAACGCCGTCGATCGTGAGACGTTGTTGCAGCGTTTGCGCGAGCACATCTTCACGGTGGTCGGTCGTTACAAGGGCCGGATAAAGGGCTGGGACGTTGTCAACGAAGCGCTCAACCAGGACGGCACGATGCGGCAGTCGCCCTGGTTCAAGATCATCGGCGAAGATTATCTTGAGCGTGCGTTTGCGTTCGCGCACGAGGCGGACCCGAGCGCTGAGCTTTACTACAACGACTACGATCTGGAGTTGCCGGCAAAGCGCGCCGGTGCGGTCGAGTTGCTCAAGAAACTGAAAGCCGCCGGCGTTCCGATCAAGGCGGTGGGTTTGCAGAATCACAACCTGATGGACTGGCCGTCGGTTGCCGATGAAGACGCGACCATCGACGCATTTGCCAAGCTCGGCTTAAGAGTGAATATTACCGAGCTGGACGTCGATGTGTTGCCGCGTACGACGAAACCGGGCGCGGATTATGCGGTTGACGTTGAAGTGACGCCGCAGTTGAATCCGTACACGGATCGGTTGCCGGATGCGATGCAGTTGCAGCTCGCGAAGCGTTACGCGGAGTTGTTCAGGGTTTATGTGAAGCATCGCGACGCGATCGATCGCGTGACGTTTTGGGGCGTGGCTGACGGTGATTCGTGGCTGAACAACTGGCCAATGAAGGGCCGCACGAATTATCCGCTGCTGTTCGATCGCTACGGATTAGCGAAGCCGGCGCTCGCCGCGATCGTTAATCTCGACAGCGCCTTGAAATGGCCCGCTGAGCTGAACGCCGAACAGGACCACCAGCGACTGCTCGATCTGTTGCACATCGGTTCTTTGCGGCCCGGTGTCAACGGCAACGATCCGAACGCGCCGAACGCCGCGAACTACGACGAAGCGAAAGCGAATCCGTATCCTGCGTTGCCCGATCCGTTGTTGTTGAAAAACGGCAAGCGCGTTACGGACGCGAAGACGTGGTGGAATAAACGTCGTGCCGAGATCGTCGAAGATTTCGATCGCGAGATCTACGGGCGCGTGCCGGCGAATGTGCCGAAGGTTGATTGGGAAGTGGTGGAGACGAAGCGGGAAGTGAAGTATGAAATCCCCGTCGTTACGAAGAGAATTGTCGGCCACGTCGATAACTCTGCTTATCCGCTGGTGAACGTCGACATTCAGTTATCGTTAACGACGCCCGCGAACGCCGTTGGGCCAGTGCCCGTGATCATGGAGTTGAGTTTTGTGTTTCCGCCGGGCTTTCGCTTTCCGGCATCAATGGCGCCGACCGGCCCACCGTGGCAACAACAAGTGCTGAGCAAGGGTTGGGGCTATGCGACCGTGATCCCGACCAGCGTGCAAGCCGACAACGGCGCCGGTCTGACGCTCGGCATCATCGGCCTTGCCAACAAAGGACAGCCGCGCGGTCTCGACGCTTGGGGCGCGTTGCGCGCGTGGGCGTGGGGCGCGAGCCGGGCGCTCGATTACTTTGAAACCGACAAATCCGTCGACGCGCGACGTGTCGGGCTCGAAGGACATTCGCGCTACGGGAAAGCGGTGCTTGTGGCGATGGCTTATGATCAGCGCTTCGCGATTGCTTTTGTGAGTTCATCCGGCGCGGCCGGCGCGAAGCTGCATCGGCGCAACTGGGGTGAGCTCGTGGAGAACATCGCGTCGTCGGGCGAGTATCATTGGATGGCCGGCAACTATCTCAAGTACGCAGGTGCTCTTACCTGGAAAGACCTGCCGGTCGATGCGCATGAGTTGATCGCGTTGTGCGCGCCGCGCCCGGTGTTCATCAGCGCGGGCGACAAAGGCGACTATTGGGTCGATGCGAAGGGAATGTTCCTGGCGGCCGCGGCGGCCGGGCCGGTGTACAAACTTTTAGGCAAGCGCGATCTCGGTGCGACTGAATTTCCCGCGATTGAAACTACGTTGATCGACGGCGACGTCGCGTATCGCCAACACAGCGGCGGGCACACACCGGGTCCAAACTGGCCGACGTTTCTGGAATTTGCGAGTCGTTATTTTACGAAGAGTCATTCACAGCTTACACAGATTCATTGAGTGAGGGGCGAGATGCCAAACAACAACTACCAACCGAAACCGGAACACAAGTTTACTTTTGGCCTTTGGACCGTCGGCAATCGCGGGCGCGATCCGTTCGGCGATGCGACGCGTCCGACGGTCAGTCCAGTGACGATCGTCAAGCGCTTGAGTGCGCTCGGCGCGTACGGCGTGAATTTGCACGACAACGATCTCGTGCCGATCGATGCGACGGCGGCCGATCGCGATCGCATCGTGCGGGAGTTCAAGCAGGCGCTTTGCGACCACGGCATGAAGGTGCCGATGGCGACGACGAATCTCTTCTACGATCCGGTTTTCAAGGATGGTGCTTTCACGTCGAACGATGCGCGCGTGAGGCTGTATGCGTTGCAGAAGACGATGCGTTCGATGGATCTCGGCGCGGAGCTCGGCGCGAAGATTTATGTTTTTTGGGGTGGCCGCGAAGGCGCGGAAGTCGATGCCGCGAAAGATCCGCGCGAGGCGTTGAAGTGGAATCGCGAGGCTTTGAACTTCCTTTGCGAATACTCGATCGATCAGGGGTACGGTTATCGTTTCGCGCTCGAAGCAAAACCCAACGAGCCGCGCGGCGACATCTACTTGCCCACGACCGGCGCGATGCTCGGTTTCATCGCGACGCTCGATCACGCGGAGATGGTCGGCGTGAATCCCGAGGTCGGCCACGAGCAGATGTCGGGGCTCAACTTCTATCACGTGGTGGCGCAGGCGATCGAAGCGGGCAAGCTGTTTCACATCGATCTCAACGATCAAAAGGGACCGCGTTTCGATCAGGATCTGCGTTTTGGTTCGGAGTCGATCAAGAACCTGTTCTTTTTGGTGAAGCTGCTGGAGTCGGCCTACGATGGGCCACGCCACTTCGATGCCCACTCGTATCGCAGCGAGAATGAAGAAGGCGTGTGGGAGTTTGCCGCCGGCTGCATGAGGAACTATTTGATCCTGAAGGAAAAAGCGCGGCAGTTTGATGAAGACCAGGAGATTCAGTCGTTGCTTGGCGAGATCAGAAACGGTTCGGGCGATCATGCTGAACCGCTCGGGAGCTATAGTTCGGAAAAGGCGAAACGGGTGAAAGAGCTTGCGCTTGATCGAGTTGAGTTAGCGAGTAAGCCGTTGCCTTACGAGCGGCTGGACCAGTTGACTGTGGACATCCTGCTCGGCGTGCGCCAATGAAGCCGCGGATAATTCTGTGCGCCTCGTTGTTCGGCTTAGTTGTCTCTGTGTTTCTGTTGCCTGCGGCAGAAACACAGTCGCTGCCGCCTTACAAAAATCCCAACCTGCCGATCGAAACTCGCGTTGACGATCTCGTGTCGCGCCTGACGCTGCAAGAGAAAGTCTTGCAGATGCAGAACGCGGCGCCGGCGATCGAGCGCCTTGGCATTCCGCCGTACGACTGGTGGAACGAGGCGTTGCACGGCGTGGCGCGCGCCGGCGTGGCGACGGTTTTTCCGCAAGCCATCGGTTTGGCCGCAACCTGGGACACCAGCCTGATGCACGACGTGGCGGACGTGATCTCGACTGAAGCGCGCGCGAAGAATAACGAGTTTCTGCGTAACAACCAGCACGCCCGTTACGAGGGACTGACGTTCTGGAGTCCCAACATCAACATCTTTCGCGATCCACGCTGGGGACGCGGCCAGGAAACTTACGGCGAAGATCCTTACCTGACCGCAAGGCTTGGCGTTGAGTTCGTCCGTGGACTGCAAGGAAATGACCCGCGCTACTTCAAAGTAATCGCGACGCCGAAACATTACGCCGTGCACAGCGGGCCGGAACCCGATCGCCACGGCTTCGATGCGACTGCTTACGAACGCGATCTGCGTGAAACGTATCTGCCCGCTTTTCGCGCGACGATCGTCGAAGGCAAAGCCTACTCGGTTATGTGCGCCTACAACCGCACGAACGGTGAGCCGTGTTGCGCGAACAAGCAGTTGATGACGGACATTTTGCGCGGTGAGTGGGGCTTCAACGGGTACGTCGTTTCTGATTGTGGCGCTATCTACGACATCTGGCATGGGCACCATTTTGTTAGGACCGAAGAGGAAGCGTCGGCGCTCGCGGTTAAAGCCGGCACCGATCTGACGTGCGGCAGCGAGTATGCATCGCTGGTTAAAGCAGTGAAGGATGGGCTGATCACCGAGGCGCAAATCGATGTTTCGTTGAAGCGTTTGTTGGCCGCGCGATTTCGCCTCGGGATATTTGATCCGCCGGAGATGGTGCCGTACGCGCGCATTCCGTTTTCCGAAAACGACTCACCCGCGCATCGCCAACTCGCGTTGCAGACGGCGCGCGAATCAATGGTGCTGTTGAAGAATGCGAAGCGTACGTTGCCGCTGCGAAAAGATCTGAAGAGCATCGCGGTGATTGGGCCAAACGCCGACGCGCCGGAAGTTTTGTGGGGCAACTACAACGGGCATCCGTCGCGTTTGATCACGCCGCTGGCGGGAATCAGGAACGCAGTTTCGCCGCAGGCGAAAGTTGTTTATGCGCTCGGTTCGTCGTTGGCTGGCGAGTCTTTCGTCACGGTGCCGTCGTCGGTTTTGACGGTGAACGGCAAAGGCACGGAAGCGGGGTTGAAGGCGGAGTATTTTGGTAATCAGGAACTGCGTGGCCCGGCGGCGACCACGCGCACCGACGCGCGCATCGATTTCAACTGGGGACGTTACAAGCCGACGGCCGAGTTGGCGGAGAATAATTTTTCCGTGCGCTGGAGCGGGAAGCTGACGCCGGTTGAATCCGGCAAATACAACCTCGGATTTACGGCTGACGACGGCGCGCGCTTGTATCTCGACGGCCGGCTTCTGATTGACGCGTGGTCCAGCAATCCGGCGAAGACGGTGACGAAGGAGGTCACGCTCGAAGGCGGGCGCAGTTACGATTTGCGAATGGAGTATTTCCAAAACAATCGTGAGGCGGTGGCGAAGTTGGTGTGGTCTTATCCGCATCTGGCCGAACGGCTGATTGACGAAGCGGTGAAGGCGACGAAGGAGTCGGACGCGACGGTGCTCGTGCTCGGTATCTCGGCGGGACTCGAAGGCGAAGAGATGACGGTGAATGTCGACGGCTTTCACGGCGGCGATCGCACCGACCTCTCGTTGCCGAAAGTGCAGGAAGCGTTGTTGAAGGCGGTGGTGGCGACGGGCAAGCCGGTCGTCGTTGTGTTGCTGAGCGGGAGTGCGCTGGCGGTGAATTGGGCCAACGACAATGCGCCGGCGATCCTGCAGGCGTGGTATCCGGGTGGCGAAGGCGGCACCGCGATCGCCGACGTGTTGTTTGGTGATTACAACCCGGCGGGCCGCTTGCCGGTGACGTTCTACAAGTCGATGGACCAGTTGCCGCCGTTTACTGACTACAGCATGGCGGGCCGCACTTATCGTTACTTCAAAGGCGAGCCGCTGTATCCGTTTGGGTTTGGGTTGAGCTATACGAAGTTTGCTTACGGCAAGCCGAGCTTTGACTCGAGCGCGGTGAAGGCGGGTGAGCCGGTTAAGGTGAGTGTTGAGGTGACGAACGCCGGCGATCGTGAAGGCGATGAGGTGGTCCAACTGTATCTGACCGACGTCGCCGCCTCGGCGCCCGTGCCGATTCGCACGCTGGTTGGTTTCAATCGCATCTCGCTGCGGCCACGCGAAAAACGCACCGTGCAGTTCACCATCACGCCCCGGCAGATGTCGTTGATCAACGAACACGGCAAGCGAGTGATCGAGCCCGGCGAGTTCGCTGTCGCCTTTGGCGGTCAACCCGGTGCCCGCTTTCGCGTCACCGGAGGAGTGACGGAAGTTTCAGAGCGTTAAAGCCTAGCTCATTCGCAGCATAAAATTCCCAATGACACGCCATTCATGGTGACGATGGCAGAGTCCTGTAGAGTCGATCGTTTTTAAGGAGTGGTTGTAAGACATTTCGACTCCTACTGAGGAAGGGATCGAGAGACCGCGTCGCGCAACTCGTTGATAAAATCGGTTTCGTTTTTGCCTTGATAACGCTCGAATTGTTTTGAATTATCCAGTGGCATCAAGCCTTCCGCACCTAACTCGTACCCCGTGATGATGTCGTAATCTTCGGGACGCCCGTTCGACGCACGTCCTGCTGAGTTGTGGCTGAACCTTTTCCTGCTCTAAATACAGTGACAGAGAGCGTCATGATCGTGACTACGACCACAAAGACCAAGTACGTCATTTTGCTGATGTGCATTTTCGAAGGCCTCAGTCTTGTAAGATCCGTTCAGCTAGAGTAACGGAACCTGGGAGGATTTCGTCGGGCGAGAGCGATGTGCACCTTATGCTGCCACTTCGATCTGACGTCAAACAGAATTACCGTACCACTACGTTCATTGTCATCTGGAACTATTCAGCCAGTTTGGTTCTGACTCTTGTGCCTCTTTGCGACGAAGGCGCGGAGCCACAGGAAACCGATCGCCAAAAACGGCAACAGGTACAGCAAAAGATCCCAGCGGCCGAGGCCGGGGGGAGTGGGTTCGACGTAGGCGGTTGTTTCGCCGCTGCCCTGGGCGCTGTCGAGTTTGACGCGGATGCGCCACTTTTCCTGCACGTCGAAGTTGACGAGCGCTTTGTATTGAACCTGGCCGCGCAGATTTTCGCGCTCGGCGTTATAGCTTGCTTCGGGTAGCCTGCCGCTGACGGGCTGGGCGAAGAGTTGGACGTTCAGATCGTTTGGTATCGAGCCGTTTGGCGGCGGTTGGATCATGACGAAGAAAGATCCCACGACGATGTCCGGATCCGTCCAGACTGAAATGATGCATGGGCCAATGTTTTGATCGACGACGATAGGAAACGGTGGCCCGTCGTGTGCGGAAGTTGGGCCACAGAAAAACAGGATGAAACAGATCGTGGCCAGCGAGTAATAGGTTCGTTGCTTGGAGATCACACTCATCCGCCCAGAATCGTCCCCCGCATTTCCATCGGTTGTGACATCAGCCAGATTGCTGCGGCCGACAAAATTATTGCTAACGTTGCCCACGGCAGAAAGACGCGAACAGGTTTACTCGGCGCGTCTTGTTCGGCGAGCCGGTAACTGACCAACAACGAACCGAGCAAGCCGAGTCCGATGAAGCCAAACTCGATCGCGTGAGTTGGCGCAACCGGCAAACCCGTCAAACCCCACCACGGCGCTCCCAGAAAACTCGCACCGAATTCCGCGGCCGCGCTTTGGAACACCGGAATGATCGTCAAAAAGCCGGTGAAGAAGTGAAACGAATAATGCGCCAGCCAGATGCCGAAGCCGAGCGGCACGAGCGCGTATGAGTAGCGCACCAGCAACGACATCGGAGATCGCACACCAGCAATAGCCGAACGCGTCAACAACACCGGAACTGTCAACAACACAATCGGCTCGACTACGAGCGCAGCCACAAACAATGCGCCCAGCACGGGCGCTTCGTGACTAACGTTCAACGTCCGCGCCAGCCAACTCTCAACTGCATAAACCGGGCTCACCATTCCAAACGCATTCAACAGCGCGCCGAAAACAAACAACAGCGACAGCAACGCCAGATCTTTTCGCCGCGATAAATACCCGACACCCGAACGCAACGGATCAGCCGTTAACTCCGACGCCGGCACGCGCGAGAGAATGCCGACGTTGTCATGCGGACACGCGTGAACGCAGTCGAGACAGAAAGTGCAGTCGAGGTTTCCGGTCTTGCGCGGCTGAAACAGCGCCAGCTCACAGCCGCGTTGAATCACCACCAGCGACGCCGCCGGCTCGCGCCGCCCGCGAATGCAGTCTTTCGTGTGGCACGCGGTGCAAACGTCTTGGTCACGCACCTTCACTTCCAACGGCGAAATCGTCGAAGCGATAAAGTTAAACTGCCCGATCGGGCACACAAACTTGCAGAACGACGCATGCTTGAAAACGCCGTCGACAATCAACGCGACGAGAAAATAGAAACTGATGATCAGCGCCGTCCACCACGGCGACGACCACAGATCGAACAGCTCGTAAACAAATAGCCCGGCAACCAACAGCGCCACGGAAAGCCACTTGTTGCGCAGGTAGCGCGGAAAGTTTCGGGCCGGGTGGAAGAAGCGCCTGGCGAAGTCGCGGACGAGAATGAACGGGCAAGCGAAACAAAAAAAGTTGCCGGCGACGAGCAGCACGAGCACGAGTGCGCCGCGAAAGTGTATCCAGCTCAAGGTTGTCGCCAGGTTTTTCGGCGCGATTGATGGGCCAAAGAAACCGTGCAGGATCATCAGCACACTGAGCAACAGCAGCGGCGCCTGGAAGAGCGTGCGCGCGTGTCGCCAGCTTAAGAGGCGGCCGATGACTGGAGTCCGCAGTAAGTCGAAGGGGTTATTGCTCAAGCCGTTTAGCCACGGATTAATCCGATCTCACCCCGTTGAGTTCGATCTGATGTTGCACGTGTTCGCCGTTAGCAAGGGTTGCGTTCACGAGGATGATCCAATCGCCCGCCATCGTGAGCGGCAGCGTGACGCGGTATTTGCCCGCTTCGATCTCTCTCGCCACGCCGCTGACCGGACTCATGCCCGCGTGAGACATGTTACCTTCCGTTTCGACGTGCGCACCACTCACGGCTTGCTGTTTCGTGTCGAAGAGTTGCAGATCGATCGTCGTCGCGCCGACGCGCAGAGGCTGCGGGCTCACTTCGTACTTAACCGTGATGTGGGATTGCGGAGCGGTTCGATGACAGGCCGGAGTGAACAGCGTAACGAGCAGTAAGACTAGGAACAGCCGAGCGATCACGCCGCCATCGAGGTAACTGGTTGGCGATGGAGCGCGCACGCGCACGCTGCGGCGGGCTCTTCGGCGGACGGAAACATATGGTAGTACATCCCGATCATCATCGGGATGAAAACGATCGTGTTGTAGAAGAGATGAATCTCGACGCGCGACTTCGGGAAGAGCATTTGCAGCACACTCACCGGCACGGGCGAGCCGAGCAGGTTGTGACGAAAGATCACCTGCGATATCAGCAGCAGATGCTCGATGTGGTGCCAGAACTGAATCACGAGCGCCACCGTCCACCACTTTCGCGATAGTCCCGTGAATCCCTTTCGCAGTGTCCAGATCCCGATCAGCATGACCAGCGCGTAGCCGTAATGCATGACCTCAGTCTGCACCAGCCACGGATACCACAAACCCAGCACGCCGTTCGCCTGCGGTCGCGGCCAACCGAGCACGTAGATCTGCACCGCTTGCGCCAGATGCTCCGCCCAATGTGCCAACACCACGAGCATAAAAAGCTGCAGCGCACGCTTGTGCCACTCCGAATTCAGCTTGTCGTGGAAGCTCGAGCCGAGTTTCGGATGAACGTCGATCTGGCTGACTTTTGAGGTTGCGACTGCCATAACGCGAGGTGCGTATCTTACGCTCAAAACC
>Ga0247688_1000510_pt1 | contig 10372 bp, 11 predicted proteins | sample CNK29_metaG_FD_182718 | JGI IMG/M metagenome (GOLD analysis project Ga0247688, IMG submission 182718) | Soil microbial communities from Purdue University Martell Research Forest, Indiana, United States - CNK29 | ecosystem: Environmental > Terrestrial > Soil > Temperate forest > Bulk soil...
CCCACCGCTCGGCGCTCCAGACGTCAACGTGACGGTGCCTTGTGCCGCGTTCCCTCCCACGAGAGAGGTCGGGCTTATGCTCACTGCCGATAGAGTAGCTGGCGTTGGTGGCGGTGGCGGCGTGGAAGCAGCCTGTGCGTTGAACCGGCGCGAGACTGAGAAGGGACCGGCAACGCCCGCTGAGTTGAATGCGCGGACACGCCAGAAGAGCCGTTGCGCGGGCAGGCCGGTAACCGTTGCCTGCGACACGTTCACGACCTGCCTGGATGTGAGCGGCGCTGTGAAATTTTGCGAGTCGTCAATCTGTAGCTCGTAAATCGTCGCGTTGGCGACGTCCGACCAATCAAAAGTGATCGGCTGCGCAACGTTCGCATTGTTAGCGGGCGACAAGAGCGTCGGCGCGGCTGGCGTCGGCGGCGGCGCTGGCGCGGTGGGGTTCACTGTCAAGTTAGCGGTTTTGGTCACGCCCCCACCTGAGACGGAGATCGTGACGATGGTCTGTGTGCTGACCGTCGTCGTGAAGATGTTGAAGCCGCCGGTTGTGGAGCCGGCCGGGATCGTCACCCCGTTTGGTACGGAGGCGACTGTCGGATCACTGCTTGCTACTTGCAAGACCTCGTCGGTCGACGAGGGCGACGCGACCGTAACAGTAGCGAAGGAGCCGCCGCTCGTCCCCGTAGTCGAGGTTGGACTAAGCGTCAGCGATGAAGGCGGCTGCTGAGGTGTCAGCGTGACCTGCCCCTGCACGGACACGCCCGCGTAACTCGCCGTGACTGTTGCGGTGGTATTCGCCGTGACGGCGCTCGTCGAGATTGGGAACGAGACTGACGGATCGCCGGCCGCGACAAACACCGATGCGGGCGGACTTACAGACGGTGAGTTGCTTGTGAGCGTCACGACGGCTCCGCCCGCGGGAGCTTGCCCGTTGAGCATCACGATCCCCTGCGGCTGCACGCCGCCACTGATGGTGCTCGGCGAGATCGTAAACGACTTCAACGAGGGCGGCTGCAGCGTGAACTGCGCCGAGGCGGAATTGGAATTGAGCGTCGCCGTGAGCGTCACGGGCGTCGGCACAGTCACCTGCCCTGCCTGCATCTGAAACTGCATCCACGCGGTATTGCCGGGCATCGTGATCGTGGCCGGGACGGGAACTGCGCCCGGGTTCGAGCTGTTCATAACGATCGTGGCCCCGCCCGCCGGGACCGCAGCCGTGAGCTGTACGGCTACGAAAGTCGTGTCGCCGCTGAAGAGCGGGTTCCTGGCAAGCGTCACAGAGACGGGCGTGGGTGGCGCCGAGCTGATGGTGAACGTGCCAGTCGCAGACCAGGCCGTCACAGCGGCTGTGGTAGGCGATGAATCTCCCTGTGATGACCGCACGCGCCAGAACTTCGTTCCCGAAGTGAGCGACAGGATCTGTCGCGTCGGGCCGTTGAGCTGCGGATCGTCCTCCTCGATAGAGTTAAAGCCGGAGTCGCGCGCGATCTGAATCTCGTACCCACTCGGCTGCGGATTGAGAACGTGCGTCCACTCGAGCGTCACCGGCAGCGTCAAGGTCGGGTTGTTTACAGGCGCAACGGGCGAAGGCGGAGGCGGCACCGGATTGTTAAAGAAGACTGAGAAAGAGATGACATTGGACGGCGCGCTGAAAACGCCGTTTGCGTCGACGGCGAAGACACGCGCGAAGTAATTGCCTTCCGGGTCGGCGATGGCGAACGAGAACGTGGTCTCGGGAATGTTGTTGAACTCCCCGCGCGTGGCCACCGGGAAGCTCGCGTCAGTGGAATACTGAAGCACGTAGGTAACGGCGGTCGGGACCGCGCTCCAGGTGAAAGTCATCGTCTCAAAAGGATGAAAGGTAGAGTATCCCTTCGGCGGTCCGAGGCTAGGCGCGCCCGGCGAACCGGTGGCGGAGCCAGTGACTGTGAAGCTACTTGGCTGAGACCAGGCTCCCGAGACGAACGCCCCGTTGACGGCTTGCACCCGCCAGAAATAGGCGCCATCAGCGAGGCCGCTGACCGTATCCTGCGTCGCGCCGTTGGTCGAAGATTGAAGTATTACTGACGTGAAGGCGGAAGACGAACTGACTTGCCAGTTATAAGCGACGATCCCGCTTGGGTCGCTGACCGCTGTCCAGGAAATCGTGAACGGCTCGGTGACGGACGCGCCGTCTGCCGGAGAGACCAGCGACGGCGCCGCCGGAGCGGCTGCGGAGCCACGGCTAGTGGCACTGAGAAATAAGATGACGGCAAATAATAGCGGGAAAAACCGGCGGACAGACGTTCCTAGCTTCATAACACACCCCTTTATGCTCGACAGGATTCTGAGACCCAGCCCCGTTGCAGTGAAGCGACAGGATCTCCCATTGGGCTAGCCCGTCCGCAGCCGAAAGCTATAGGACAGGAGCCAAGTGGGAATATCGCTGCCGATGAACAGGGGGAAAAGGTCTTGCTTCTTTACAGAGCAATAAAGTGGACGAGAAATACATCCATTGGCGGGTTAATGCGAAGTGGCTGAACTACTCTTTCGGCTTTTGAGACTGAGAGGTTGCCTCGCGATCGCGAGCTGTTTTACGGTCGTAGTAGTCGTGGATGTAGTCTTTCATCTTTACTTGCCAGAAGCCGAGGCCGTAGTGATTTGCTTCAGCCTTGGCTTGTTCGCTCGTCCAACCGTCGTGTTCGATGCGAAAGATGGCGATGACGGTCCCGGTGCGGTCGGCGCCACGGTGACAGTGAATGAAGATGGGTTGATTGTCCAACGAGTTCACCAGCTTCATGACATCGTCGATTTCGCTGTCTGACGGGCGGCCGTACCTGGCAAGCGGAATGTTGAAGTATTGCAAGCCCGCCGCTTGCGCTTCGTTTGCTTCTTCTTTCGCTAGCTGATCATCGTCGCGAAGATTGATGACGGTCTTGATACCGAGTTGTTTCAGCCGCACCAACGCACCCTTTTCAGGTTGGCCGCCACGGAAAAGGTTCGCGTTCACCTGATGAAAATTCGGAACGCCCTTGCAGTTGACGTCGCTCGTTGTTTGAGCACTTAAAGACGCAAGACACAGCAACAACGAGAGCGCTGCAATAGCTGCGGGAACAAGCAAGAAGCGGCCGATCACGATCTTTCTCATGGCTTCGCCTTCTTAGATTGCCGGCCTTTTTTGAAATTAATGGGGAGACGCGTGGACGCGTAAAGACTACGCCCGAGAACGACTGACGGCAAGCGGAATCAAACGACGTGGAACCGGCTACTCCGGCAGATTCATTCTTTTTAGCAGACTCTTGAATCTGGGATCGTCTCTCAACGGATCCACAAACGGATCCATCGCGATCCTGCTCAAGTAACAATCGCGCTCGGCAAACGATCGTTCCAGTTCGGCAAACGCCTGGTCCTTGTCACCAAGCGCGGCGTAGATATGGGCAATATAGTAAGGACGGACGTAACGAGTCTTCGCCAATTCTCGCAGCAGTTCGATCTGTTTTTCCGCTTCAGCTCGTTTCCCTTGCCTGCGAGAACGCGAGTAAACCTGCCAATTAATTCCTTTAAGACTAGCGAGGGAAGTTTCCGGGAAGAAAGGGCGAAGTCTGCAGGAAGACCGGCTCGGTATGCTCATTCGTGATTAGACACGGCGTTGATTCAATCGTTTCGGAGGTTTCATGTTTGTCTTAACCAAGCTCCTATCGAACCTGGCCCAATTGGCCCACAGCAAAATACTTCACGGCGCCTGTGCGCCCTTTGCAATCGCTTTAATCGGTATCGCGATAACGGCCTCGCCGCCACAATCCCTTGGCCAGACCATCCCGGAAGCATGGATCGGAACCTGGGAGGTGTCGGTTGATTATCGCGATCGACAGACTGGTGCGCTCGTGGCCACCGATGTGACCACGGACGAAATATGTCCCGGCGACCCGATCATTCCGCCGCAGTTGGCTCAGTATGTTCGTTGCTCGAGCGAGGCCACCACTAGCGACCTGGGCATCTCTTGCCACAACTGGCACCAGACGATCCCTGGGTCCGGGTGCAACGCATTCGGTGACGTCGAATTCAAGAGTCAGTTCAACGATGATTCCTGGGTCGGCAACGGAAACTGGTCCGCTAAAACAGTTGGAAAATGCGCTCACGCCAACTACGCCGAGGACATCGTCGTATCCGCAAAACGCATTAGCACCAAAGCATCGTGTAATCGAGGGTCGTCGAGCCTCGTCGAAAAATTCTTTCTTCACAGCCGCCTCGTGCCATTCCTAGCAGGGAGTAACTAACATGACTGAACTCGACAATATTGAAACTGACAAGAAGGGAGCTTCTTCCAGATTGAAGCGATTCCTCAGGCTGGGCTTCCTGATGGCTATCGCCGGGCTCGCTCTCGGCAATTCTAACTGCCCCGGAGACGGTCGTCCTGCCACCCTGGTCTGCCGTGAGTTCAGCATTCATGTTGATCGCGGAACTTGTACGGTGTTCCCCAACCCTTGTTCGGATGACGGGGAGTGGGCGCATCGTCCCTCCTTTGATGGAATCCGGCTCGAACCTACCGAGGAGCAGCAAGGCCAGTATGAAGCCAATGATATTCACCTGGTCACCACACGAGTCGGAGATGAGACGACTCGGTCGCTTTGCATCGCTCCTGACGCTCGTCACTTTGTCAGTCAGCGAATTAATTTTCTTTACGGCTTGAATTCGCAGTATGGAACCTCCACGATGTTTGTCAACACAGCTCCATTGCTCAGTGTGAGTGTGACCGCCACGCCTTCAACAATCGCGCCCGGCCAGAGCTCTCAACTAGTCGCGACTGCTAGTTTTCCTTTTAACGGTTCATCGCTGAATCAAACGTCGAGCGTGGATAAACAACCCGATCATTGATCTTCGAGCCGCCCGTCCGATCCGCGAGGTGAAAAAACGTCACTGAGGTTTCGCGCTTTGAAGCGGACGCGGTGGAGCGTTGGTTAGCTTGAGACGGTCGAACTGAAAGTTGGGTGAATTCGCGAGCCGCTGAAGCGCTGCGTTAGACTGGCTCCAGGGTTGCGACTGATGAATGACGAAACTTCAATATTTGTTCGGGGAAAAATCATCGCGATTTGTCAGGCAATCCTAAACGAGGAGATCGGTGTCATCGCCGGTTCACGAATTATCGATGAACATGAATTTGAGTTGATTGATTACGGATTCGGATGGTTTAGTCGCGACAAAGATTTCTTGCCGTTCGTTGCCATCAACTCCGAAACAGATCACCTGCCTGTGGATCGTGAACGCTCTAATTGGAGCGAAGAAGCGCTCGCGAGAAAAGATAAAGAGATCGCGGATGCAGAAGCGGCGTACAAAGAGTGCGCGTTTAAGGCTTGTAAGAAGCTCATTGAAAGATTTGATTTGAAAAGGACCAGCGTCAGGGATTAAAAGGGTATGTTTCCAACGACGCCAGCCATCCCACGCTTGCAGCGGACTCGCTGGTGAGTAGCCTTCCTAGTTACGTTGGTGAGCCAGTCATCAATACAGGCCACCGTGACCTCCGGCCTTGATAAGAAGTCTTGAACTTCTACTTGATCCCCGAGGTTGGAATGACGGCCTCAATACTAAAGTACTTCTCCTCCTTGATTTGATCTCTATTAAACCTGGCGCGCTCCAGTATCGCTTTGACGTTCGTAACCATCTGCGGATGACCGCACGCATACGCAGCCGAGTTAGAACAATCGAAACCAAGCTGATCGGCGTATTTCCGCACAATGTCCTCAACTCGACCGGTCTCGCCTTTCCAACTCGGTTCGGCCCAGGGCCTACTCACGGTTGGTATGTACGTGAGCCACTCTGCACGTGATAACTCTTCAAGCTCACTGCGATAGGAGCCAAAATCGGCAGACTGGCTCGCACCATGAAGGACGAGAAATTGATGGTCGGTCGTCGTGCCACGCTCCCGCTCAATTTTTTGAGTCCTCACGATACTGACGAATGGCGCAATGCCGGTTACTGTAGCGAGCATCAAGTGGTGCGTGACGGCTGGGTTCAAAATTAGTTGGCCCACAATGCGGCGTCTCACCAAAATGACTGATCCCAACTTTAACGTCCATAACTCTGGGGTAATGCTGCCCCCGGGTACTAATTCGATAAAGAACTCGAAGAACGGCTCATGAGGTGACGAGACAATCGAGTAAGGGCGCTCCAGCAGCACACCATCGACGAAAATGCCAATCGTTGCGAACTGGCCTGCGGTGAACGAAAGTCGTTCTGAAACCCGAAAGCAGAGTGTCACGAGATTCGCTGATATATCTCTTCTTTCAATTAACTCCGCTGCGCAATGAGTAGATTGGGTTTCGCTGTGAACTCTGGTGATCAAATTTGCTCCAATGCGATCTGCAGGTCATTGATGATGTCATGCCAGTCTTCCAGGCCCATTGAAAGCCGAATGCCCCCTGACTTGAGGCCTCGTGCGTGCTTCACTTCCGGAGGTAATGCGGAATGTGTCATTGAATACGGCTCTTCGATGAGTGTGCGGATCTGCCCGAGGCTCACAGCCAGTGTCACACTGTAGGCATGATTTGCAATGTAATCGATGAACCGGCCGGCGGCTTCGGCGGCCGCTTTCTCTTCACCTTTCAGCACAAAATAGATCATATTTCCGGGCGCAAATTTGCCGTCATAGCTCGTCATCTGCCGGCGAGCAAGTTGGTACTGCGAAAATGTTTCCAATCCGGGATAACTAACGGACGCTACTTTGGGATGCCGCTCCAGAAACTGGGCCACGCGGTTTGCAGACTTTTGCTGATTCACCATCCTTGTTGCCAGGGTGGGTAAACCGTATACCAGAATGGACCAGGCGCTTTTGGACGAAAGCACGCCGCCAAAATCTTTGCGATACATCAAGAGCGGCGCATGATACTTGAGTGGCCCAATCACAGCCCCTCCCATATCCGTGCCAAAGCCGCAAATGTCTTTAGTAAGGCTGTGGACTACAAAATCAGCTCCGAGTGCCAGCGGTCTCTGGCAGAATGGCGTGGCGAAAGTGTTATCGACAATCATTAGCAGTCGATCCTGCTCTCGCGCTTCGGATCTGGCTTCATCCATCCACTGACGGACCAGCGCGATGTCTATCAGATCGAGAGTCGGGTTTACCGGAGTTTCAAAATAAACCACGCGCGTGCGGTTCGTGATCGCAGCTTTGAAACTACGCTCATCTCTAATGTCAACAAATCTGGTGGTTATGCCGAAACGCGGCAACCAGTTGCTCATCAGGCTGTAGGTGCAACCATAGAGCGTGTGATGCGCGACAATCTCAGTGCCGCTCTTGTTGGTAATACCCAGCGCGGCGCTGATCGCCGCCATTCCGGTGGCGAAGGTAACTGCGGTTTCGCCGCTCTCGGCATAGGCCAGATGGTCCTCGAGCATGCCGCGAGTCGGTTCGTCCAAACGGTCATAAATATAAATCGGGACGTGTCCTTTGACGTCCGATTCGTCCGAAGCAAATTCAACAAACCCCTGCGCGCCTCGATGGACTGAGCCCAGCCGGTAGGCCACCGAAGCTGAGATTGGCGGAACGAGGTGGTGGTCAAAGTCCCAATGCTTGCTCTCGTGATTACCGTGAATCAGGTGAGTGCGCAAGCGGTAGCTATCTTTCGCAGTACGATGTTGCTTCTTCATGTTGCTGTCCTTGCCTGGCCCAACGCTAAAACACAATGCCCATGAGACGGCTCAGGAGTTCTCTCAGCGACATAACCGTCAGTGCGAGCGGCAGGAGCGGCAAGAATAAAGCGACCCCCAGTTGCAGAATCGCGTCTTTGGTCACGAGGACCAGGCGCATGCTGCGCACCACCTCGAAACTGTTCGCGAGATCAGCGAGTGATTATCAGCAGTCCCAACCAGCACTTCATCTTTGCGCCTCGCTCCGCGTAGCCACTTCGTATCGAAGTCACGGACATATGTTTCAGCCAGAGTGCCATACTCGCGCAGGCCTGTGCGCTTGGTTTGCGCAAGCTGTGGCGCGAACACGAGCACGTGCCAGAGAAAGCGCGCCCAAATAAAAATTCGAAAATACCAACGAATCAAATTGCAACGCTTGTGCCTGTGTCTTTCGCTATTTAACGAGCCCACATAGGGTGCAAGTGATCTAAGCCATTGTTTCGCTGAGGACTATTACCCACGAAATAAGAAATAACACCCAGCCGCAACGTCTCTCCCTATGAGCAGCGAGGATTGCGAACCGATCCGTCCTTTGTACTTGCCGTAAGCAAAAGGAAACGCGAGGCAATTCCATTTCGTGGCGTGGTACGCGAGTTGACCTTCATCGTGCGACCGGATCTTTCAGGCAAAGCAGGTGACTCTATGAACGCGGGGGCACAAGTCATTAATCCACTTGAGGCCGTTAGTCCTTTCGATCTGCGCCTAAACCAGAGCGCCGGGGTACCGGAGTCGAACGTGAAGGCAGCTCTTAGGAGCGGCGAAATGGGTTTTCTTCACTCGTTCACCACCGGTTCAACTGTTGATGGACCAGGTGTGCGCCTGGTGGCGTGGACAGCCGGTTGTCATTGGCATTGCTCGTACTGCCACAATCCCGACACCTGGAACATGATGAACGGAATGGCAGTAACACTTCCGCGCGCGGTCGAGGAACTCGGCAAGTATCGTCATGGACTTAAGATCATGGGCGGTGGCTTCACGCTTACCGGCGGTGAACCTCTGATGCAGGACCGTTTTGCAGTGCGCCTGTTTGCGGCGGCGAAGCAGATGGGAATTCACACCGCTTTAAATACAAATGGTCATCTTGGCGAAAGACTTAGTGATGAAGAATTGCAGCAGGTCGATTTGGTGATTCTCGACATCAAGACTTTTGATCCAGCAGCCCACCGCCTTCTGACTGGCAAAGAAAATGGCCCAACCCTGGATTTTGCGCGCCGGCTGGCTGCGCTTAAGCGACCAGTGTGGACACGCTTCGTTGTCGTGCCGGGCCTAACTGATAACGAACTAGACATCGCTCAGATTGCGGCTTTCACTGCCGGCCTTGGAAATGTCCAGCGAGTTGAGGTGCTGCCGTTTCACCAGATGGGGCGCTACAAATGGAAGAAGCTCAACATTCCGTACACGCTCGAAAATGTTGAAGCGCCACGGCGCGAACTGATTGACCGCACCTCTCAGCAGTTTCGGGCTGTTGGCTTGAACGTCTGCTGATTGGAAGGCAATTCGTCGGGAACGAGTTTCGAAATGATTCGGTAGTGGGAGATTTGAAAATCTGGTTGAAGCTTCTCGGTCATTCCGGGGTGGCCGCGAGGTCAGTACCAACTGCGGTAGTACTGACCTCATCCAACCGGTGATTCCTAACTCTCGAGGCGAAAGACTACGGCGCGGGTGAGATCGTGCCGGTGACACTCAGGCTACACGTGCTGCCATTCAGGAAGCCGCTACGGAAGCGCCCCGATCCCACCAGCGTCAGCGATCCGGATCGCAACGCGCTTCCGCCAGGCGCGCTCGTGCTCAGCGTCATGTCAGCGACGGACGTACCCGCGGCGGGGATCGAGTTCGCAAAGCGTAACGACACCGGAACGTCGAGCTGTCCCGCGGCAAACACGCCGGTGCCCCCCGAAGGCATCGTCACCGTCGTCGTGTTATCGCCGACGGGCGTGCTACGCTTTTTATTACGGGCGTCGTTACGACGCGGCGGTCGAGCGATTTCAGGAAGTGATCGAGATGGATCGCAACTACTCGATGGGCCACTTCCGCCTGGGCCTGACTTACGCGCAGCAAAGAAATTTCGACAAAGCGCTGGCTGAACTGCAAACGTCGTCGCAGTTGTCGGGCGATCGCGACGTAGTCGCGGCGCTCGGTTATGTTTTCGGACTGCAGGGAAACACCGCTGCAGCTCTCCACGCTCTCACGGAATTGAAAGAGCGCGAAGCCGCAGGATTCGTTTCTGCTTACGATAAGGCGTTGGTGAACTTAGGTCTCGGCGATTGGGAGCAGGCGTTGTCGTGGCTCGAAGAAGCTTACAAGGAACGGTCGTACTGGTTGATCTATCTTCAGGTCGATCCGGCTCTTGATCCTTTGCGAGCAAAGCCGCGGTTTGTTGAGTTGTTGAAGAAGGTCGTGGGTCCCGAGGCGATCACGGCTGCTGTTCCGGAAACTGTTCCCGTTGTGGTACCTGTTGCCGCAACGTCATCCGGCACGTCGCGTCGCTGGCCTCGAGTTTTTCTTGCTCTGCTTACGTTATTGCTGTTCGGCATCGTCGCGCTCGTGGTGCTGCACTACGTTCGACGTAACACGCATACGGGGCAAATCCATGTGTTGTTAGCAAATTAAAATGTCCGGTTTAATTAGCAAGTGAAATGTCCGGTTTTGGTTTTACCAATTCAAATATCTAACCAGTCGTAGGGGCTGTGGGAATGTGGGAAAGTCAGGCTGCTTTCTG
>Ga0247688_1000512_pt1 | contig 10361 bp, 6 predicted proteins | sample CNK29_metaG_FD_182718 | JGI IMG/M metagenome (GOLD analysis project Ga0247688, IMG submission 182718) | Soil microbial communities from Purdue University Martell Research Forest, Indiana, United States - CNK29 | ecosystem: Environmental > Terrestrial > Soil > Temperate forest > Bulk soil | place...
CGGCAAACGATAAATCGCACGAGACGTGTGTGCGGATAAGAACCGGATTGACGAAGTAACCGACGACTCCAGCGAATTCGGCTTTCTCACGGCCCGCGGTCGGCGAGGCGATCACAATCTCCTTCTGTCCCGTGTAGCGATGAAGCAGCGCGGAGAAGGCCGCCAGTAAGATTGTGTAGAGGGTCGCGCCGTGACTCTGGGCCAGGGCTTTAAGCTCACTGGTCAGTCCGGCGCTGATTTTAAAAGAGAGGGACGCGCCGCTGTAGGTTTGGACGGGCGGGCGCGGGCGGTCTGTGGTCAAGTTGAGCGCGGGCAGTTCGCCTGACAGTTGGCGCCGCCAGTAACGTCGCAGCCGCTCACCTTCAGGTCCCTGAAGGAATTCCTCCTGCCAGGATACAAAGTCTCTATATTGCGCCCGAACGGGATTCAGCCTCGCCGGTCGGCCTTCTTTTAGCGCCGCATACAGTTCGCACAATTCATCCAGGACCAATTCAAGCGACCAGAAGTCCACGATGATGTGGTGAGCGACCAGCAGGAGCACATACTCTCTCATCGAACGTTTGAAGAGCTGCATTCGCAGGAGTGGTCCATGTTTGAGATCGAAATGGGTGTGAGCTTTCTCGACCAGACGCTCTTGCAGGTATGATTCGTCCCAGTTTGTTGCGTCTTCCTCTTCGAAGCCAGCCTCCGACTGTTCTTGTACGCGCTGGGTCGGTCTGCCATCTGCCGAAGAAAAGAGCGTCCGCAGTGAAGCGTGGCGCGCGATGAGAGTTTGGAGGGCGCACTTGAATACCGAAACGTCCAGCGTAGATTTGATGCGCACGGCTCTCGCGATATTGTAAGCCGTGCTCTCCGGCGATAATTGAGCGAGAAACCAAAGCGCCTGCTGACCGGCAGACAGAGGATACTCGGCGGCTTGGACCAATGAGGCGGCAGCCTTCTGTCGCGTGGTGGCTGTTTGAGATGATGCTTGTTCAGCCAGTTCTCTGAGAGTGCGGCCCTGCAAAAAACTGGCCTGAGGCAGAGTGACACCCAGAGTCGTTTCAATACGGTGCGTCAATTCAACGGCTAGTAAAGAATCAACTCCATAAACGGAGAGAGGACGCTCGACATCAACCTCAACGCGGTCCAAACCCAGGCTCGAAGCAAGTTGCGATTGCAGCCAAGCCGCGATGGCTTTAGGGTCGCGCGTCGTATCAAAGGGTGAGTTCAGGTGCTCCTGTATGTCGCCGGCTTGCCAGCGCGCGACTTCGTTTAGACCTCCGCCGATGAATCTCTGAAGACAGACGTGACGTTGGACCTTGCCGCTTGAAGTCTTCGACAGGCTTCCGGCCTTGAGCAACGCAACGGCATGAACCGATACCTCGTGTTCTTCTGCGATAGCTTGACGGACACACTCAATCACCTCGTCGAAGCTTGAGCAGCGGCGATGGTCCACTTCATGCACCAGGACCAATCGTTCCTCGCCCACTATCTCGAGTGAGAACGCCGCGCCAGCATTATGCTTGAGCGCGGCATGAGCCCGTTCAGCCGTCTGCTCGATGTCCTGCGGGTAAAGGTTGCGCCCCCTGATGATGATGAGGTCCTTCAGACGGCCCGTGACAAAGAGCTGATCGTCTTTGAGAAAGCCGAGGTCTCCCGTGCGTAGAAACGGGCCTTCCAAAGTATCTGCAAGATATGCGTGAAAAGTCTGTTGTGTCTCTTCAGGACGATTCCAGTAGCCCTTGGCGACGCCTGGCCCTGCCACCCAGACTTCACCTACCTCGCCGAGCGCGCACTTCATTCTTGATACCGGCTCGACGATCTCAATCCTGGTTTCTGGCACAACCAAGCCGCAGCCGACGAGCGTCCGGCTCTTGTCGAACGACTCTGAAGCTTCCGTGACCTGATGATGTTCGAGCGCCTCGGCTTGAACCGTACAGTAGATCGGCGGCAGGAGCTTTCGATGACCGGAAACTTTGAGAGTCGCTTCGGCAAGCCCGTACGCCGGATAAAAGGCGCAGCGGCGAAATCCGTACGGACCGAAGGCCGCGCTGAAACGTTCGAGCGTTTCTCTGCGAACCGGTTCCGCTCCGTTGTAAGCCACACTCCAACTACTGAGATCGAGCGTCGCCCGCTCTTCTACCCCGGTTCTGCGTACGCACAGATCATAAGCAAAGTTAGGCCCGCCGCTGTGTGTCACCTGATACTTCGATATGGCTTTCAGCCATCGCGAAGGGCTTTGCAGGAAAGATACCGGCGACATCAAGAAGCCGCGAAAGCCGCTGTACAGAGGCTGTATGATGCCGTCTACGAGGCCCATGTCGTGGAAGTGCGGCAGCCACGACAGAGAAATGCTCTGCGACGAATGTTCAAAACCGTGTGCGATGGCGGCGGAGTTAGATAAGACGTTATTGTGGCTGACCATTACCCCTTTGGGCGCTGACGTGGAGCCGGAGGTGTATTGCAAGTAAGCTAGCGAGTCGCCATTTGCTTTCGCGGGCCGCCATTGATGGGCCAACTCCGGTGTGAGATCGTCTGTCGCCTGCCAGTTTAAAGCTTTGAGGTTCGCGGCCTGCGCTAATAGAGAATCTATCTTGCGAAGTACTTGTGACGTCGTGAGCGCAAGGGTCGCGCCGGCATCTTCGGCGATGGCCTGCAGACGAAGCAAGTTGCGATTCAGACGGGGCGGATACGCCGGTACGGCAATCACATCTGCATAGAGACAACCCCAAAAAGCGACGATGTAGTCCAGCCCCGGCGGATAAAGGAGCAGCGCACGCTCCCCCGCAGCCTCCAACCTTTGAAGCACAGCGGCGACAGCTTTCACCAGGCGATCTAGTTCACCATAGCTGAGGTTCAGTTCCGTACCAGTTCCATCAGCCAGGAAGGTGTAAGCCAACTCGTCCGGCCCGCACTGAGCTCTCCGGTCAAGTAAGTCGATTAGCGTAGATGGCGAACGATGCGGCAAAGTATGAATCCGCATATAGTGGTTATCATTTTCGGGTACTGCTACTGCCGGCGGAAGAGCCACACGGCGGGCGCGAAGCTCATCGCAGACATAACAGCAGGATGTTGGGGGAAAGCTGAACTGTCCTTAATATAAGAGATACACGTGAAAATATCATTTGCGAATTGGAATTCGCCGAAAATGTACACTTATCGATACGACAAGAATTCTGGCTTGGACCTGATGTGCGGCTCGAGGTCGAAAAAGCTCAGATTCGTCCAGCCACCACGCTCGTGCAGAATCGCCGGCTCCCAGAAAGCCAATTCCTGAGACACCATCGGGTCATTCATTATTGCCGGTTAGCGTTAAGTCGGGAGGCCGAGGTAAAACGGGCAGTGCCTTCATCTTCAAAGGGCTCGACGCCTCGGCATCCCACGATCTTAGACTCAGTCACTGCGGCACTGAATTTTGCCGCGCGCGCGGCGTCAGCCTGTTTGAGTTTCTCCCACTCGCCGACGAACCCTGGTACAAACGAAACGCTTCAGTCTCAATCACAGTGGTGTTGAAAGGGCTAGGCCCTGATTGCCTTTAAGCGAGACGGCTGGTCCATGATGCGTCTGGCGCAAGGTGACGCTCTTAAACTCAATTCCGCCGTTCTTCTTAATCTTGATTACTTCGTTCCACTCGGTCCTCTCATGTCGCGCTCCAACTCTTTTGCTATCGCTTCGAGCAGAAGCAATCTGGATGTGTTAACAAAAAAATGATCGCCGGGAACCATTCGCAATACAAAAGGTCCGGTCGTATGCTCGCGCCAGCCTTCCATATAACTCCGCGGGACACCGCTGTCGGCGAATCCGCCAAAGGCCGTGAGGGGAAAACGGAATGGCGGCTGAGGAACGTAGACATATGAATTGCAAAGGACCACGTCTGCGCGAAGGACCGGCGCTACCAACTCCATCAACTCAGAATTATCAAGCACCTCTTCGGGTGTGCCGTTATTGCGACGGAGCAGCTCCGGAAGTTCAGAGTCAAATAGCTTCGAATCCAAAGGCCCGCTGATCGTCTGCGGGCAACAACGACCTGAAACGAAGAGGTGTACCGGCTGCGCACCATACTCACCTCTCAGGTGCCGTGCGAGTTCGAACGCGATGAGTGCACCCATGCTGTGGCCGAAGAGTGCGAAGGGTTTATCCAGGCAGGGAGCGAGAGCCTCGCCTGCCGCCTTAATCAGTTTGTTTATTTCAGTGCAAGGAGGCTCGGTGATGCGCAAGCCTCTTCCGGGCAGTTGCACCGGACAGACTTCAATCGTGTCCGGCAGGCTCTGCTGCCACGAATGAAAGATAAAATCTCCGCCGCCGGCGTAAGGAAAACAGAAGAGACGCACATTGGCCTTTCGATTCGACTTCCAGTTAACCAGCCATGGCGTTTTCATCGTCACAATCGAACAATCGCTCAGTAACGAAACTTGTAACGAACCTCCGCCCAAATCTGGCGTGGCTCAACCCAATGAACTCCTCCCAACAGCGGACTGTTGTCGAGCAGGTAGCTGCCGTTCGTCACGTTCAGGAGATTAACCGTCACGGACCAACTCTTGCCGAACCGTTTCCCCCCACCTAAATCAAGCCGCATGTGGCCCGGCAAGTGACTCGGACTCGTTTCCGCCGCTGACTGGTCCGGGAAACCGGAGCCATAATGGACTTCTCCAAAGATGTAGCTATCCGCTGGCAGCGACAGGAAGCTACCCAGTGTCAGCGTGTGGCGCTGATCGTGATCGAGGAAGAAGCGCTCGGTCGTTTCCGGCTCGCCATCTTCGGTGAGTCCGCCGCTGATCCCACCCCAGCCTTCGGCGCGCATACGCGCATAAATGAGTGAGAAGCGAAGGCGCTTAGCGATGCGAGGCGAAGTCAGGCTCACGTCAACACCGCGGATGCGGGCATTCCCGATCGTCACCGGAAAGAAGATATTAGACGCGCCAAGCGCCTCGTGGTCCAAAAAGTTTCGCGCCTTGGTGTTGTAATAGGCGGCGTCAAACCACCACCCTTTATAAGGAGTGGTGACGCCGAACTGAAGCTCCTCGTCGCGCTCACCGAGCAGCGGCAAGATGGCAAAACCGCTGGTTTCCACAAAGTCCAACAGCGACCCGGAAACGGTCGAGAGCGGCGGTTCCTGATAGTAGCGACCATAAAATCCGTGCACCACCCAGTTGAGACGCGGCAGGCGGACCGTCGCGCCGATGCGCGGGTCTACAGCGCTCTCGCTGAGACCACCTTTGAAATGTGTGTATCTCAACCCTCCCGTTATGCTCAGCCACTCAGTCGGCCTGTATTGATCGCCGACGAACACAGCCTCCATGTTGCCGTTGGTCCGCACACGCTGATCTACGTTGAAGTCCGGATCAACTGGAGAGCGCAGGCCGAAGAAGTTGTTGTCGCGTTCGAAGAATCCGTAAAACCCTGCTTTCAAGGTGTGACGGCTCGTAGCCGCTGTAGCGACGGCATGCAAGCCACCGTAATGTGAACTCCGGTCATGACGAGGAATAAGAGGTGTGTCTTCAGGGCCTCCCAAAAATTGGCCGGCAACGAAGTGATAAAAAGGAGAGACCGTCAACACGAAATGAGGTCCTGGGGTATGTAACCAGGTTAGGAACACAAAGCCGTCTCTCTGCTTCGCCTCATCTCTGATACCCGCGTCTTGAGCTTCCGGATCGTTCGGGACTTGATAGTTGTCTCTTTCGAATGAAGTATTGAGACGAAACTGGTTGGACCGGCTGGCGGTGAAGATCAGGTTACCAAAGCCGCCAATGCCACTCGCCTTATCATGCAGCACCTCTGGCCCAGGCGTCGCGAGACCATAATCGGTGCGAAACCCGTGCAGGCTCGTGTAGTACGCGAATCGCTTCGAATGATCGGCAAAGCTGACGAAGTCGTCCGTCAGGTTGAAGTTTCCGTAGATCACGCCCAACTCGCTTTCACGGTTGCTGCCGAGTCCAGTGCGCGGGACAATGCTGAACAGACCGTAAGTCCTGTCGCCGTACTCCACGGAGTAGCTCCCGCGTTGTGCTTCCAGGTAGTCGATGTCGTTTATATAGAACGGCGTCCCGACATCCACCCCTGTATTGGTATTGGGGATCGGTACCCCATCCACCAGCCACGTTACTTGATGTCCTCCATGAACGTGCAGAATGTTATGGACCAGGTAAGAGCCGGGCACGTAACTCGTAATCACCCGAACACTGCCGGAGCGGGCCGCGCCAGGCGTCATCTTGATCTGCTCTTTGCTTATGAGCGTAGTGGGGGCCGGCGTCACCGCGCCGACTACTTCCGCGGCCGGTGTGACTTGGACCTTCTCGTTCAAAGCCATGATCTCGAGTTGAAAACGAACCTCCGGCGAACTGCCTGAGACAAGCCTGACAATCTTTTCGGCCTTGATGAATCCCGCGGCCTCAACGCTCACCACGTATTCGCCACTGGCAATGCCGATGAAGAGGAACTCTCCGTTATCATTCGTCTTGTCAACCTGTGAATAGCCCAAAGTTTTTTGGCTGAGAGTTACCTGGGCCGCTTTAATTGGACTGCCATTGGGATCAAGCACTACGCCCCGCACCTCACTCGCAGGCGCTGCCTTAACAACTAATGCGCAAACCATTATCAAACCTGCGCAGCGCAACGTACATTTAATCCTCATGGCGTTCTCCTTCCTCAATCTGTTTAGACCCTTTGTGCTTTTTTGTGGCAAAGAGTCTCGACAAATACATGGATGTTTTTCGGCTCCAGTGTTTCCAACCTGACGTATTGATCGTCCAGCCCAAACTCCGAGCCCCACATCACGCGGATGCCATGCTGGTCCAAAATGCTTCGGAGTTCCTCTGCCTCCGCACGCGCTCGAATCAACACGTACCCGGTCTCTGTCCCTCTTTCAGGCGTGACCAGTGCAAACGCCCCCTCCCTTTCACCCTGCCTCAACAAGGCGAACGAGCTTTCGATTAGTTCAATTACTGTTGAGCCTCGCCTGAGTTGATTCATCGCTTCCTGAGTCGAGGCAGAGGCGACCACATTGCGATTCTCTTTTTTTAGCTGAGCAGCGTCATCGGAGTTGGCACAAACAGCCCATCCGATTCGATACTCTGCAGTGCCATGGGACTTCGAGGTCGAACCGATCAGAAACAGATTTCTTCGCCCGCGAAACTCTTGATAAAGCTCGTATGTCAACACCCTCGTGTCGATAGCCCGACAAGGCAAGGTGAGATCGATGGCAACTGCCGTGTCTTCCGGCACACCGGCAATAACGACTTTCGGATCAAAGATTGCCCCCGTTGGGTTATTGGGGAGACTCAGGTAAAGAAGGTCGGGCTTTGTCTCTTCGGCTTTCGCAACCAGCAGGGCTTCACTGATCGCAAAGCCGAACGGCTCCGTGTGCAGGTCGATCGTTCTGAAACCCAAGCCTTCAAATGACTCTCGAGCTCGCCAATAGCCGGGGCGGACGGTCAAGACCGCCGGGCACGCTTTCAGCTTTGTTCTGAAGACATGATTTCTGACGACCTCGATGGCCCCCGTGGCGCCCGAAGTGGGAATGCAATCGTCCTGCGAGATGTCAAAGTAATCGCTGACCGCGGCGGCAAAAAGTTGCTGGTTCGCGATCAGATTCGCGTAAGGCCTCCCGGTTCTCAGTTCGATGTGACTCATGATCTTCAAAAGAGCCTGCCGCCGATCGTGGCCTCCATTTCGGGGACGACGAGGGCCGTGCCCTTCTCCTCAGTCGGGACTCCTAAAACCAAAACTTCTGAGACGTGCTTCCCTACTTGCCGCGGTGCGAGATTGACGACAGCGAGCACCTGGCGCTCAAGCAGTGATTGCGGTGCATAGTTAGTTGCTTGCGCGATACTCCGCCTTCTCCCGAGATCCGGGCCGAAATCAATCACCAATTTGTAAGCGGGCACGCGGCAGCCTTCGGCCACTTCGACTGAAGCGACGCGGCCCACCCGAATGTCAACCTGGGCGAAGACTGAGAAGTCAATTATTCCGGTTTGATTATTCATAACGGACTTTAAGTCTCTCCCGTCGCAACGTTGGATTTCACCGGCAACCCGATGACTGCGTTGTACAGGCCGAGCCAGAAATCGGAAATTAGTTTCAGGTGCCGGTGATAGCCCTCGACGATCCACGCCAGACTCTCCTCATCTCGCACATAGCGCTCCACGGCGTTCAAGGATTCTTCCTTGTGATCCTTTTCAGCGGCGCCGATATGCGTGTAGAAGTATTCGCAGGCTTCGTGAAACTCGTCCGGATTGGACCACAGTGGCAGGTAGTTGCGCGCGCCGTCATAGAGCTTGCGCAGCATGGTGTAAGCTTGCCATTCGAGCGCGAGCTGCGCGCCGAAAGACAGGTGAGCGTCGCCGTAGAGTTCCCGCTCACCTTCGATCAACTCGCGCGTGGACGGCAGCATCTCGATCTCTCGTTCGAGTCGATCGCGATCGAGCCTCCCGCTTTCCCCAAGCTTGTTGGCAAGCTCCGCGAAGAAGTGGTCAAGCAACACCGAGTGAGCTTTACTGGCGTTTCCGTAACCCATCTCCGAATAGAGCGTCTTCACGTACTCACCTTTCGCGTCGAGATCGCCGGTGGCGCCGACGAGAGTCGCGAGCGCGTCGGGAAATGACTTCACCCACGCCTCATAATTTCGCGCGAAAACTTCCAGCTCCTCAATACTGAAGCTCCCCGACATCCACCGGCGGTAAAAGTCATTTTCCAAAGCAGGCTGGTTTGTGATCTCCCGCAGCAACTGCGCAAGCGCATTCTTCATGGCAGTATCCTCCTAACGTTTCTAATTTCCGTTTTCAGCTAGCCGCTTTTGCCCTCTTCTTTTTAAGCATCTCTTCCAGATCAGCGACCGAGAGGCTTTCGATTGTTCGCAACGTCTCCGCCCTCTTCTCAAACTGGCCGGGACTTGGCTCACCGGCAACGAGCAACGCGGCGAGTGCAGCGACGGTTGGCGCTTCAAAGATTTTTCGCAGCGGCAAGTCCGGTTGAAAATCCTTCCGCACACGCGAGACAAGCTGTGTGGCTAATAGTGAATGGCCACCCAGCTCGAAGAAGTTGTCGTTGATGCCCACTCGCTCCAATCTCAGGACTTCGGCAAAAATCTCCGAGAGCACTTCCTCAATCGGGTTGCGCGGCGCGACGTATGGCGCGTCTAACTCACGCTCAACAACTTCAGGTCCGGGAAGCGCGCGGCGATCGATCTTGCCGTTCGGAGAGAGTGGCAATTTATCCAGGACGATATAGACAGACGGCAACATGTACTCCGGCAGTTTCTTTCTCAAGAACGTGCGTAGCTCACCGCCCATCGACAGTGGCCCATGGGCAGTCACAACGTAAGCCGCCAGATACGTTTCCCCGCGTGCATCGGTGCGCACCGCAACGATCGCCTCGCGCACACTCTCATGTTCCCGAAGCACCGTTTCAATCTCACCCAGTTCGATACGGAAGCCACGCACCTTAACCTGAAAGTCGTTGCGCCCAATGAACTCGATCTGCCCATTCGCCAACCAGCGCGTCAGGTCGCCAGTCTTGTAGAGTCGCCCGCTCGGTTCGTCACCAAAGGGATCAGGGATGAATGATTCAGCGGTCAGTCGTGGGCCGCCGAGGTAGCCGCGGGCGAGTCCGTCACCTCCGATATAGAGTTCGCCCGTAACACCGATTGGCACGGGCTGCAGATGCTGGTCGAGGATGTAGAGTCGCGTATTGGAAACGGCTCGCCCGATGGGTATCGTGGCGGCGCGCGGGATTTCCTGCACCAGTTGCCAAGTGGCGAAGGTCGTGGTCTCAGTCGGACCGTAGACGTTAAGCAGGCGGCGTGGTCCGCCCTCATCGAGCACTTGCCTGACGGCTGCAGGGTCTGCTGCCTCACCTCCCACGAGCAGATGTTCGAGCGGGGCGAATGCATCCGGCAACTCCCGCGCAATCTGATTGAAGAGTGCCGCCGTCAGGAAAAGTGTGTCGATTCCCTGCCGGCGAATCTCCTGAGCGAAATCTTGCGGCGAAAGGATTATGTCGCGCGGCAGCACGACGAGTTGCGCTCCGCTCAACAGCGCGCCCCACACCTCGAACGTCGTGGCGTCGAAAGAAGCGTTTGACGCATGGGCCACCCGATTTGAAGGTTGCAACTTTACATAGTCGGCACCCACAACCAGGTGATTGACCGCGCGATGTGGAATAACGATACCCTTTGGCGTGCCCGTCGAGCCCGAGGTAAAGATGATATAGGCGGCGTTCTCAGGATCAGTATTGTCCGCCGGGTCTGCATCGCTTTCGGAGTCGATGCTAGAGTCGGCAGTGTCAACGAGAAAGCGACCGGATCCGTCACCGGCGAGACCCTCTGCCGTAACGCCATGGGCCACGAGCACAGGGCACTGCGAGTTTTCAAGGATGAAGGCGAG
>Ga0247688_1000513_pt1 | contig 10356 bp, 8 predicted proteins | sample CNK29_metaG_FD_182718 | JGI IMG/M metagenome (GOLD analysis project Ga0247688, IMG submission 182718) | Soil microbial communities from Purdue University Martell Research Forest, Indiana, United States - CNK29 | ecosystem: Environmental > Terrestrial > Soil > Temperate forest > Bulk soil | place...
CTGTTGCACCTACAGCTTCAAGTTGAACGGCAGCACGATTACGCAGAACATCAACTGGGCTCCCGCGCCGGCGAATCAACTCTCAGTGATCATTCGCCACCTCTCGCCGGGCACCGACTTCAGCTTCAACGTCGGTGTTTCCGATTACTCAGGCAACATCACCATGAGCAACACTGCGCCGGCGATTACGCCGCCGAGCAGCGACACCACGCCACCGTCCCTGCCAACCAACTTGCATCTGGTGCAGGACAACAGTTGTGGCGAAGTCTGGCTGGGTTGGGATCAAAGTACTGACGAGACCGATCCGCAGAGCATGATCGAGTACGAGATTTATGTGAACGGCGTGTTGAGCCCGTTGCCGGTTTCGGCGGGAGTAAACACGGACTTTGTTTACGCCACCGCGTTTGGCGACAACACGTTCTACATCAAAGCTGTTGATCGTTCTGGCAATTCTTCGGCGCCGAGCCAGTCGATCAAGTTGTTTCTCTGGCCGTGCTAGAATCTGAGCACGTTCGGTTGAACTGAAGAGACGGATAAATCGCTTCGCCCACCGATGCAAGTCCGCTCTCAGCGTGTGACCTGCGTAGCGTAAGCCTCACGTTACACCAGTCAACGCTAACGACCCACGGGTGTGGTGATGAAGTTCAAGCGGTAGCTTGCGCGCCAAAAGAACTGAACTAAAACTGACATCCGTTGTTTTTGTGAGAAGGAATAAATGGCCTCTGATCTAAGTGGACTCCACGCTCAAGAACTGGCGTTACAACAGGAAGCTGAACTTCTGCGCGACGCCAATATCGCTCTCACGGAAAATCTCAGCCTCGAACGAGTTCTGGAAACACTGCTCGAATATCTCAGCCAACTCGTGCCGTACGACAGCGCCAACGTGATGCTGCGTAATGAGGAGTCGCAGTTTGTCATCAGCGCTTTGCGCCGTTACGAGGGATTTCAGAATGTCGCGACGACGCGCGCGATCGTCTTCGACGGCAATGACAATTCCCTCCTTCGCCGTATCTGCGAAAGCAAGCATGGCCTGATCGTTGCCGATACGGAAAAGGAACCTGGCTGGGAGTGGGTTTCCGGGGCGGATCACGTTCGCAACTGGATGGGCATTCCTCTAATCGCCGGCGGCAAGGTTATTGGCCTGTATTCGGTCGACAAAGTAGAGCCGAACTTCTTCCAGCAGAAACACGTGCGCATCGCGGAAGCGCTTGCCGCGCGGGCCGCCAGTGCTATTCAAAACGCGCAGCTCTTCGAACAGAGCCAGCATTACGTTGCGGAACTCGAAGAACGCATCGTGGAACGGAACCTGGTTGAAGCGGCGCTGCGCGAGAGTGAAGAGCGTTACCGCGAGCTGTTCGAAAACGCCCGCGACGCAATGTACGTTCACGATCTCGACGGCACTTACGTGTCCATCAATCACGCCGCAGAGAAACTCTCGGGTTACGCGCGAGAAGAGATCGTCGGCCACAACTACGCCGAGTTTGTAGCGAGTGAGCACCTTAAAGAGGTGCGCAAGCATTTTTGCGGCAAGCTCGCGCAAAAAGGCGAGACGACTTACGAGGTTGACGTGATCGCGAAGGACGGGCGACGTGTGCCGGTGGAAGTCAGCAGCCGCGCGATCTACGAGAAAGGCGTGATCGTTGGCGTCCAAGGTACCGCGCGTGACATCACCGAACGCAAGCAGACGCAGGACACGCTGCAGATGTTTTCGCGCCAGTTGATCGAAGCGCAGGAAGAAGAACGCCGGCGCATCGCGCGCGAGTTGCACGATCAGATCGGGCAGGTCTTGACTGCCGTCAAGATGAACCTGCACACGATTCAGCGCACGTACGACGGCGGCGAAGCGTCCACGCATATCAAGGACAACATCGAGGCGGTCGACGAAGCGTTGCGGCTGGTGCGCGATCTTTCTGTCGATCTGCGCCCGCCGTTGCTCGACGACCTCGGATTGGTCACGGCGCTGCGCTGGTACGTCGATCGTTATGCCCAACGCAGCCGCATCGTGGCGGACGTCGTCGTCGAGATGAAAGATCCGAACGAGCGTTTCTCACGCGAGCTTGAAACGGCGTGTTTCCGCATCGCGCAGGAGGCGTTGACGAACGTGGTGCGTCACGCGCGTGCGAGTTGTGTTTTGGTGCGGCTGGTAAAAGAGGACGACGGGCTCTTTCTGTCGGTCAAAGACAACGGCGTCGGTTTCAATCCCCAGGCTTTGCGCAAGCGAGCGCCGCGTGCGGCAACGCTCGGACTGCTCGGCATGCAGGAACGCGCTCACGCCGCGGGCGGTGTCATCGAGATCGACTCGCGCGCTTCAAAGGGAACAGAGATTCGACTCACGCTCCCGTTCGATTCCGATCGTTGACGTTTCTTCAACCAAACGCGCCATTGCCTCTTCCAGGATACCGCTCGGCTCGTAAGCCGACGAAGGCTGTGGTTCGCTGTTCTCGCTGAACCACCAGCGTTCGCGCGTCGCCACCAACATCGAAGGATCGCAACCGTAAACTTCCGGCAAACTGATCCGCCGTCCTTTCATTACCGTTCGCCATTGCTCGTAAACGAACTGCTGCGCTTCAGGCGAGATGCGCTGAACGCCATTGTTCGGCACGAGCCCGCGCTCGACGAACGACAGATGAAGGCGCGCTTGAATGAGTCCGGCGAGCAAGCCGGCGGTCTCGAGTTGCACGATGTCGCTCGGCACGGCTTCGATATCTCGCGCGACGAAGTTGTAGGGATAACCGAGATAGCCAATGGAGATCGGTCCTGATGGCCCGTTCTCGCAAGTGATATCCCAAGTCCCCTGTGCCACATTGAACCCGGGCCTCAATTTCAGGTCGTCGACGATTGGGCCAAACTCCTGATCGCCGCCCGACGCGCTGAAGAGTTTTACTCCCGGCCGGTATTTCGGCAGCGACTGATTCCTGAACGGCTCGCGGCCCGAGCAGCCAAACACGTAATCGCAGTTGAGCATTAACTCTTCGAGCGAGCCGACACGCTTGATTCGTCCTTGAAGCCAAAGCGGTATTTGCAGGCCCGGATCGGGATCGTAGAAGCTCACGTGGTTATATTGGCGCGCGATGAGATTGGCGAGCGCGCTGCCGATACTGCCGAGGCCGATGATGCCGATGTTCTTTTCCTGCAGCGTATCGCCACCGAGAACGCGGCTTTCGAGTCTCACGAGCAGGCAGTGCGAAAAGATCGGCCCACCGATCTGGAGCTTGACCGCCGTTCGCGCCCACGACATCACTGCAAACGGCGGCGGCTCAACTTCAAACATGAAGATCCCGAACGACGTTTGCTCGACGCCGCAGACCGCGTATCGATCCAGCAGCTCGCGGGGAATGCTGGTGATGCAACTCCCGCCGTCGTCCAGAACGAGAATGCGTTTGATCTTGCGGCTCGCCAGTTTCTGCTTAACCACTGCCCACAACTCACAAACGTCTGACCGGAAGCACCGCTCGAATTCACCGGCCAACGGAACGGTGCTTGGCAGCACGGTGATGCCTCGATCGCGCAACGTTCCGATGACGACGGGACTATTTGAATAAACTTTGCCGACCGCGAAGATGTTTTCACGCCTCACTCCCAGGGCGACAATCGCTTCGCACAGATCGACTGTCTGCCAGAGCATGTGCTGCACGGCGACGACCGCTGTGTCTTCACCAAATTGAAAATCTGCTGCACTCGCGCAGTCTGACACTGCGCGGGTTACCTCCATTAACGACGGCTTTGGCTTTGTCATGGTTTGTTACTTCGTGAACGTGTGTCGGGACTATGAGTGTTTATTGGCCAGCTATGGAGAATGGCCGAAATTGCGCTTCTATTTCCGAATTGCGTTGCTGTTTTTACGTTATGAGGGCATTGCTCGTTCCTTGACACTCGTGAAGCGTGCCTGTTAGATTACCCGGTCTTTTTCTGCATTAAATTCATGTCTGTATAAGCAAAGGAGTTGTCTTGACTACCGAATCCGGCTACCTGTTTACCTCCGAGTCCGTTACTGAAGGACATCCAGACAAAATCTCCGACCAGATCTCCGATGCGGTGCTCGATGCGGCTTTAAGTGTCGACCCGACGGCGCGCGTGGCGTGTGAAACGCTGGTCACGACCGGCCTGGTCGTTGTTGCCGGTGAAATCACCACCGACGCCGTCATCGACTACTCGCGCGTCGCCCGCGAAACCGTTCGCGAGATCGGTTACACGCGCGCGAAGTACGGTTTCGACTGCGACACTTGCGCGGTGTTGTCAGCTCTCGACCGGCAATCACCCGACATCGCCATGGGCGTTGACACTGGCGGCGCCGGCGACCAGGGCTTGATGTTTGGTTTTGCCTGTAACGAGACACCGGAACTGATGCCGTTGCCGATCCAGTTGGCCCACCTGCTTTCGCGCCGCCTGTCGGAAGTGCGCAAGTCGGGTGAGCTTCCTTATTTGCGGCCCGACGGAAAATCTCAGGTCACCGTTGAGTATCGCGATGGCCGCCCGTTCCGGCTGGAAGCCGTGGTCATCTCTTCGCAGCACGACGCGAACGTTACCAACGAACAACTCCGCGCCGAGATCGAAGAAAAAGTCATCAAGCACACCGTCTCGCCCGAACTGCTCGACAAGGATACCAAGTATCACATCAATCCCACCGGGCGCTTCGTCACTGGTGGCCCACAGGGCGATGCCGGCCTGACCGGCCGCAAGATCATCGTCGACACTTACGGTGGCTATGCGCCGCACGGCGGGGGCGCGTTCTCGGGCAAGGATCCGACGAAGGTCGATCGTTCGGCTGCTTACATGGCGCGTTACGTGGCGAAGAATATCGTCGCGGCCGGGCTCGCCGATCGTTGTTTGGTCCAACTCGCTTACGCCATCGGCGTGGCGAATCCTGTTTCGGTGCTGGTTGATACCGCGGGCACCGGACGCATCAGCGAAGCCGCGTTGGCGAAGCTGGTGCGCGATCATTTTGAACTGACTCCGAAAGGCATCATTACGGAGCTCAACTTGCGCCGGCCGATCTACAAGGCAACGGCGGCTTACGGACACTTCGGTCGCCACGAAGAAGGCTTTACCTGGGAGCGAACCGACAAGGCCGAAGCGCTGCGTGCCAGCGCCGGCATCTAGAATTCATCAACCAGAGGAATCATTGATATGAGTGCATCACGTTCCGTCGAATTCGACGTGAAAGATATTGGTTTGGCAGGTCATGGCAAGCAGCGCATTGAATGGGCCGAGCGAGAGATGCCGGTCCTGCGCTTGATTCGCGAGCGTTTCGGCGAAGAGAAACCGTTGGACGGCGTCAAGCTCGTCGCTTGCGCCCACATCACGACCGAGACTGCAAACCTGGCGCGCGCGCTGCAAGCCGGCGGCGCCGAAGCAGTGCTGATCGCTTCGAATCCGTTGTCGACGCAGGACGACGTCGCGGCCTCGCTCGTTTCCGATTGGGGCATTCCGGTTTACGCAATCAAAGGCGAATCGACTGATACTTACAATCGCCACGTCAGGACGGCGCTCGATTCGCATCCGGACATCGTCATCGACGACGGTTCGGACGTCGTCGCCACGTTGCTGAAAGAACGCGCCGATCAGGTCAAGGAGATCATCGGTTCGACTGAAGAAACCACGACCGGTATTCAACGCCTCGAGGCGATGCAGGCCGCCGGTGTTCTTCCCTTCCCATCTATCGCCGTCAACAACGCGCAGACCAAGCACTTCTTCGATAATCGTTACGGCACGGGCCAATCGACGCTCGACGGCATCATTCGCGCGACGAACATCCTGCTCGCCGGACGCAATCTCGTGGTTGTCGGTTATGGCTGGTGCGGTAAAGGCGTTGCGCTGCGCGCGCGCGGCATGGGCGCCAACGTGATCGTCACTGAAATCGATGCCATCAAGGCAGTTGAAGCGGTGATGGACGGCTTTCGCGTGATGCCGATCGCGCAGGCTGCTGCGATTGGCGACATCTTCGTGACCGTCACCGGCAATCGCCACGTGATCGACGCCGAACACTTCTCGCACATGAAAGACGGCGCGATCGTCTGCAACAGTGGTCACTTCGATCTCGAACTCAATCTCGTCGCGTTGCGTGAGATGGCCAGCGACCCGGTAACCATGCGGCCGTTTGTTGAGGAGTACAAGGTTCAATCGAGCGGGCGCCGCATCATCGTGCTCGGCGAAGGACGTTTGATCAATCTCGCGGCGGCTGAAGGACACCCGGCCAGCGTGATGGACATGAGTTTCGCGAACCAGGCGTTGTCGGTTGAATATCTCGTGAAGCACAAAGGCGAGTTGACGCCGGGCGTTCACCTGCTGCCGAAGGAAGTCGATACCGAGATCGCGAGTCTCAAGCTCCGCGCGCTCGGCATCTCGATCGACACGCTCACGGCCGAACAGCTTGAATACATCTCAAGCTGGGAGACGGGAACCTAAGGGCATTGCCAATCGGAAATCACTTTAAGTTCTCACGCGTGAAAGAAAATAGGTCCCCGCTGCTGCGAAAATCACCAGCGGGGACCAACCGGCAACTGACGGACGCAACAGTCCATGACTCCCGAGTTGCTGAAACCCCCCGCCCACAGCCCAGTAAGCAATACTCACCGCCACCGCCGCGCACAACGCGATGATCGTTCCCTTTCTGCCAAACGAAACTGCTAGCGGCATGCCGATGATGGCCATGATGATGATGCCGAATGGCGCCGCGTATTTTCGTTGCAACGCCACCGCCAAAGCCGAGACGTCCATGCCGCGCGTTTTTGCGGCGCGCAAGTAACTCTGAAGATCTTTCGCGCTCAGTTGGGAGGGCTTATCAATCGTAGGCTTGAAGACTGCCGGCGAATCTACGTTATCGAAAACAGTTTCCGGCGCGGTGCGATCTTCGACTTCCAGTCCTTTCAACGTGAGCGTCTCTGTGTCGCTCAGCTTGAGATGGCTCTGATCGATCCAGTTCGCGCTCTTTCCACTCACGACCTGCGCGAGGTGCACCGCGTCTTTATCAAGCTCGTAAACTGCCGGTTCGATCAGTTGGCCGTCTTCGGAAAACTCGTACGAGTAGAAACGGCCTGTGTCGGTTGAGGCGAGCCACTGCCGTCCGGTGCGCGTGATTGCCCGCGCCTCACCACCGCGAATGCGTGCGCGCAACGCATCCTGCTTCAGATTGCTCGACGGCATGATCTGTTCCTGGACCAGCCACGAACCATAACCAATCGCCAGAGCAAAGATGAAGCCCGGCATCATCAGGCGATAGACGCTTTGGCCCGACGCCCACCACGCGATCGCTTCCTGTCGCTTTGCGAGCAACGCGTAAGTGATGAGCACGGAGATCAGCATCGTCGCCGGAAACAGTTCGACGGCGATCAGCGGCAGCAGAAAGAAGAGATACCGCGCAACGAGTCCCAGGCCGGCCTGGTTGGCGCCGATAAAACGCCAGAGTTCAAACAGCGTGAAGATGTTGAAGATCGACGCGAGCGCGACGAAGCACGCGATAAAACTGAGCGTGAGTGAGCGCAGCAGCGTCGCGTCCATCAGGCTGGGAAGGCCAAAAGTGGTGAATTCGCTCAACAAACGCGGGCGGCCACTCTTTTGTGATTTGCCCGCAGTTTTTGCGCTTCTTTTCCAGCCGGAGAACGAGAACGGAAAACGCAGGCGATCGAGGAACAATAACAGCAGCCCCAGGGCGACTATTAAAACCGTAGCGAGCCATGGCCCAACATACGGAGAAACAGTGCCGACGCGCGCGAGCGATTCACCCAGCAGCGAGACGAGGTAATAGACGATCACGACCAGCAGCGTGAGCAATATGCCGACGCTGCGGCCGCCGCGCCGGATGCGCAACCCGAGCGCGACTCCAATCAGCGAGAACACCAGCGGAGCGGTCGCGAGCGCTGCGCGCCGGTTCAGGATCCGCACCGCTTCGCGTTGTTGCACGTCCGTGCCCGTTGCGGCGCGATCGCGCAGGTCGTCCCAGTCCATCGAGTCGGCATTTGGGTCTCGCTGGTTCAACTTTTGAACGATGTCGGCCCGGCCGGTGTTAATGGAGATCCTTAACTGTGCCGAACGTTCGACGACGTAGGCTTTCTCTTTGTCGTCATCGCCTGGAAACTTTGTCGACAGCACGTCGCTTAAGACGAGTTCCGATACTTCGCCGGAAGAATCGATTCGCCCCGAACGCGCGGTGAAGACTTCATTCTTTCCATCAGCTTGTTGCGCGAAGATGAAGACGCGGCCCCACGTGCCCAACGCCTTGTCGCCGTCGCGCACGTAGATCACGTAACGCGGCAAAGTGCTGAACGTGCGCGGCTCGACCGGTGAATCGAGTTTCGCGAGTGCGCCTTGCAGCGCAACGCGTTCGAGGTCGCGCGCGGCGCGGGGCGCTTCCTTCAAATGCAGGTAAGTGGTGGCGCCGGTAAACAACAATCCGACCACCAGCGCCGGCCAGATCATGGTCCACGAGCCGACGCCGGCGGCGCGCATTGCGACGAGTTCGCTGTCGCTTCCCATTCTGGAGAAGCCGATGATGATGCCCGCGAGTGTGGCGAGTGGGATCGAGAAGACGAGCACGCCCGGAAACATCGCGGCGCCGATGCCGCCGAGCAACGAAACGGGCAGATCCGCGTAGACGAGGACTTCGGCGAGACGGCTCGCCTGTTGCGCAAACAGCACCGCCGTGAGCATTACGAGCGCCAGAATGATGTAGGGCGCCATCGCGCCGAAGATGTAGCGCGGGATCAAGAAGGCAATCCGCCGATTACGCAGGCTGGGTTTCACCTGTTTTGGTTCTCTCATCGGCGTAATCTGTGGCCGGCCTCATTCTTGGCTGTCGTTCAAGCACGCGGCCCAGCAAGTGAAACGTTAACTCCGCCATCTCTTTCTTCGTCTTGCTGGGGACATCTCTCGCTTCTTCGGCAAACTTCGCCGGCGGCAGCTTCTCCGTGGCTCGCAGTTGTGCGTGCACGCGTTTCGAGATCGCGCCGCCGCGTGCGTTGCTGCAATCCGAACAGCGCAGTGAAAGATCCTGGCCCAGGTAAACCGCCTCTTCGCCGAAAGCACGATGGCAACTCGCGCACGCGCGCAAGTCAGGCAGAAAGCCTTCAATCTTCAGCAACCAGACTTCAAAGTAACGCAACACCGCTTCGAGATCGTCAGGCGATTGCGCGGCAGCGTCAAAGCACGCCAGCGCCATGCGATAGAGATTATCGTTTGCCTGGTGCGGCGGTGAAAAGTCGATCAGGAGATCGCCCATGTAGGAGAAGCCGGTCAGGATTGAAGTGTTGCTTGAGAGATTAAAGCGAGATCTCAGGATTTCAGTCTGGCGAAACGAGACGAGTTCCTGATGTTCCTTCTCGTAGTACGTGAGGTTTATTAAAGTGAAAGGTTCGAGTGAGGCGCCGAAGCGATTCTTCAACTTGCGGCAACCCTTCGCTACGCCGCGAATCAGTCCGGCCGCACGACTCAGGCAAACGACAATCTTGTCAGCTTCAGCAAGATTGTAGCTGCGCAGGACGAGGGCCTCGGTTTCAAATATGGCCATGTCGAACCGCCGCGGGCAAGGCGGAAAATTTCACCACGGAATAAAGTAGAGCAGCCACGCTAACGCCAGGCCGATCACGATGAACTGCGCAAACACTTTCAATCCATAAAGCCAACGCTCGCGCGGCGTGTCCTTCGCCATCGCGCCAAAGATCACAGACGCGACCGCACCAAACAGGCACATCACTAAAAAATGTCTCACGAGTGCCTCCTTGCTGCGATATCAAACGCGTCGAGCATTGTCAGGTAGTTCAGCAAACCCGCGATGAGCAGAAAATTGGTGCCGTACTCATACGTCGCTCGCGCCGCTTGCGTCGGATCGTCAGCAAAACCATAACCGAATAACCAGCAAACCGTGTAAAGGATGCCGCTGCCGAGATCCGCGATCATTGGCGGCACTTGCAGCAACGGTGACGAACCTGGGCCACCAGTGAGATCGAAAAGATGACCGCCCATCGCAAGGCCGACGATGAAACAGAACCAAACGACGCCGCCCATCAACGCCGCGCGTCCCCACGTCTTGAGCATGAGATGCCCGCTGCCGGGAATGAACCAGGCGGCGATTCCGACAAGCCACGCCGAGCTGGGTGTCGGTTCGACTTCACGGGCTTGCAAACGTTCTGACTTAACCAAATGAAATCCTCCGTACAAATGAAACCGATTAAACTTTTACCTTAAGACAAAGCGAGTCGCAAAGCGTGGGAGCTAATTTTTAACTTGAGCCGTCGGCATGGCGACCTCTAACGGTTTACGTTAGCCTTCAATAGATCAAAAACGATTCGCGCAATTGCTTGAACTCGATCAGCGGGCGCTCCCACGCTTCACGAATTTCATTAAGTTCGATTCCCTGCTCGA
>Ga0247688_1000514_pt1 | contig 10355 bp, 16 predicted proteins | sample CNK29_metaG_FD_182718 | JGI IMG/M metagenome (GOLD analysis project Ga0247688, IMG submission 182718) | Soil microbial communities from Purdue University Martell Research Forest, Indiana, United States - CNK29 | ecosystem: Environmental > Terrestrial > Soil > Temperate forest > Bulk soil...
GACCGCCGGTAACCAAGTGGGGTCGCGCGCACCCAAAACGGGTACGACCGGCGCGGGACCGAACCAGGCGCGCGCTGCCGATGCGCGCTCGCAGCAAGTTCTTGCGTCGTCGCCTCCACAACCCCAAGATTTAGCCGGCGCGGTTGAACCCGGCCCATAAGATTCCGCGAGAGCGGGAAATTAAGAAGAAGAAAAGAGAAGAAGAACCGTGATGACACTAAAATTGCTTAAAGACGGCGTGGTGAAGATTGTCGAAGTCACGCAGGTGGATGTGTTTCCGTGCGGCAAAGCGAAGGGCTCGGACGCGAAGCCGCATTTGAGGACGAACAAAGTGCGGGAGATTTCCGCGGCGACGCCCGATGGCCAGAGACTCACGTTTTACGTGGGTTTCGCGGAGGAGAGCTACGCAGGCGACGCCGATCGCTGGGCGATTGCGTACGTTGAGAACGCGCACGGCGCCACGACGGAAACGGTAAGGCCGGAGTAGCGTAAAATAAAGTTACGAAGGGCGGCGGCATTGAAAACCGCCGCTCCAGAATTTTAGGAGTCTACAAAAATGCCTGCTTTTTTAGAGTCGAAGTTGAAGAAAGAGTATCCAGGCAACGATTCCGCTGTGTACGGAACTATGAATAAGCTCGGTTTCATGAAAGGGAACAAAGAGACGCCGCTCGGGGCCGCCGCACAGAAAAAGCACGACACAAAGAAATCATCTGGATTGGCGAAAATGCGCGACACCGATAAGGACGGGGTTTAACGTGGCGAAACTCGACTCCGCAACCCGCAATGCGCTCCCGGCGAAATCGTTCGTGTTTCCCGCCGAACGCAAATTTCCGATCGAGGACGAGTCTCACGCCCGAAACGCGCTTTCACGCGCTGGCGCACAAGGTGGGGACGTAAAAGCGAAAGTAGACGCCGCTGTCCACCGCAAGTTCCCCGGTATTGGAAAGTCCTCTGGCCTCGCCAAGATGTAGTTCCCCCGCACTTTCCCCTTGACAAATCCCGCCTTCCGTGCTCCATGCGATACACTATCTGTAGGACGTTCGTTCAAATATTCAAAACGCGCCAAGAGCGCCAAGGAGTTCTCACATGGGAATTGTGCTGCACGATGTTAACGAAAAAATGCTCTCTTTAAATGTTCCGGGTACGCAAGTGGTCAACGACCATCTCGACGTGCGCACGGTGCCGTTTCCCGGCGTGATCCGCGGGATTCTCGCACGATTGGACGTGGCGGGCGTCACCGGGACGCAAATCACCGATATTCTGCTGAACGGTGTGTCGATTTTCTCCGGGGCGACGAAGTTGAATTTTGGTGACGGCTCGCGAGTGCCCACGTATGGCGCGTATAGCGTGAATCCGACGAAAGTCGTGAAGGGCGATACGATCCGGTTGAACACGACCCAGGTGAATTCGGGGACTCCGGGCAAATCGCTGTCGGTGGATATCACGATCCGCCGGTCGCGTGCGTCGCAACTCGGCACCGACAACGATTCAGTGAGCGCGACAAGCGACGCGGTTTAACAGGTTCGGGGAGCGCGCGGCAACGTGCAGTTCCCCTATCTCAAAACGCTGGTTACTCCAGCGTGGAAAAGAAGTGAAAAGTGGACGATAACACGAATCTTGCTACTCAAGACAACGTGGACGACGGCTCGCAGGTCGTAGATAACGCTGCGGGGGGCGAGGGCGCGAACGACGGCGCAAACGACCAACCGTTTCTGCAAGTAAACGAACGCACCATCTACAAGACTCCGGACGAGGCGAAAGCCGGCTTCGTCGAAGCCCAGAAAACGATCACTTCGCTTTCGGGAATGAAAACGCTGGTTGAGAGCTACGTGGGCAAGGGGAACGCCTCGCCCGAAGTAATCAAATCGCTTTTCGAGGAGTTGGTGGCGGCGCGGGCGGAGAAAGCTGCGGCGGCGGCCAAAACGAAGAATACTTCTTCGGGTGGCGACGAAGACCCTCGGTTCGAGGGTAAGTCGGCGGAGCAAATCGCGGAGATCAAGAAAGCGGACAAGTGGTTTCAGGACCAAGCGGAGAAGCGCGGGTACGTGACGAAGGAGTCGATCAAGGCTCTGGAAGACAAGCTCGCAGCGATCGAAGCCGCGCCCGAGAAACAACTTGAAGCCGCCAACTCCGATGCGATCCGCACTGGACGGGAATGGCTGGACAAGCAGTTGGGTGAGGCGAAGTTGTCGTTAACCGACGGCGAACTTAAACGCTTAACGGGACGAATCCAGGCGTACGTGGACGGGGACGAAGAGACGTTGGGACGGTGGTGGAATGCGGTGAGGAGTGGCAATCGCTCTGAGCAGCAATCCATCATCAAGGAAGCGGCGGAGTTCGCTCTGCCGTCCGTCAAGCCCGGCGCCTCATTCAAATCCGCGAACGTCACGACCGTCAAGACCAAGGCACAACTCGCAGCGCGAACGGCGCGGACGCTGCCGGCACAGGGCACGGGACGGGAACAGCAGTCGGATAAACAGCCGGCTAAATTCTCCGGACTCAAGGACCCAAAACTCACCAAGGCCGCGATGGACCGGATTGATGAGATGATGGCCGAGCAGGGTTAGCGCACGGGCGCGGTCGGCGAGTTAAAACGAAGAAACGGAAAAGTGAAACGTGAATAAGTTCTACAGCACGAAAGTCGTGATCGACATCGAGAGCGGTGTCGTCGAAGAGAAGGATCAGATTCCGTATAGCGGCCCGTGGGCGTTGTGTGGATTTGATACCAGCGTCGCTGGCGCTATCTTGAAGGAAGTAAAGGACTTAGCTTAAGCTTCCACGCCGAGAGATTGGCGTTCCAAAAATCTGGTCAAAGGGGTGAATACCTCGTAGTTTTCGCGAGGCAACATCCAGCTAAGGAGTTACATCGTGATTACCGATGTTCAAGTATCGTGGTTAGCAGGTTTCGTTGATGGCGAAGGTTCTTTGTTAATTCCAATGGAAAAGAATGGGACGCTTAAAACTATTTTTTCCGTCGGCAATACCCACAGAATCAGTATTGAACGCGTCAAAGAAATCGTATCAGAAATTGTGGGTCGTCAGATTCGTTATTACACGATTCACGCTACCGCTAAGAATCATCAACCGTTGTTTACGATTAGACTTTCGAAAAAGTCGGAAGTTTTGGCCGTTGTTAAAAGCTTGCTCCCTTTTTTGGTAACAAAGATTGAGCAGGCAAAATTGATGGCCCAGTACATCGAATCGAATCCAGCGACGCGTGGTCAAGGCGGACTCGGACGACCAGTGGTACTTGAAGAACACTTTGAAATGGCACGAAAGATGAGACATTTGAATCGTCGAGGTGCCGCTGCATTGTGTGTCGAAGCTCCCAGCGAACGACTTGAAGGCCAGCCCCAAGTTGGGTGATGTGAAAGTCTGACCCGTATGGTGACATACGGAGCGCAACAGAACTAGAAATGATTGCGCCTCGAAATGAGAGTTTCGAGTAACAAAAAGTGTTACGAAGGTCCGCTGCGCGAGCAGATCAACCAAAAAACCCCCGCTCTGAAATATTTCGTGAACGGGGACATGAGCGATAAGAAGTGGGAAGGCAACGAAGTCGTCGTGCCGCTGCACAACGCCCGTAACTCCGGCGTGAAGGCGATCGCGATCGACACGGGACAGATTCCCAGTGCCGGCAACCAGGGCACCACGGACGCCAAAATCCCCATTCGCAAGTGGATGGGCCATATTCAGATTTCTGCCGATATTATGGACGCGACCGCGACGGACAAAGGCGCGTTTATTTCCGCGATCAAGCTGGAGCAGGACGGGTTGGTGAAGGACATCTCCCGCCAGCGCAATCGTGGGTTGAACTACTTTGGCCAGGGCACGTTGGCCGTGATTTCGAGCGGCGCGAACTCCGCGACCCAAACGCTCAAGGATCCGGGCAACGTCGTGGGCACGACCAACGTCGGACGGTTTGTGAAAGTGGGAGATATTCTCGCGTTTACGGATTCGACCGGCGCGATTCTCCGCGGCGTGCAGAAGGTCACTTCCGTTACGTCCACCACGGTTGTGTTGGATTCGGCGGTCAACACTACGACCGGCGACCTGGTGTCGTTCGGTTCGAACGCGGTGGCGCCGGGCGAGTCATCGTTCAATTTGGAGCCGTATGGACTCCTGGCTCTCGTTGACGCAACGACCTACGCCTCGAACATCTTTGGGATCAATCGTTCGCTCGCCGCGAACGCGTTTTTCCAGTCGAACGTGCTCACCAGCGTCGGTTCCCTCAACCCCGACCTTTTGAACCGCGTGATCGATAACAACGAGGAAGTCAGCGGCGAGAAGGTGAAGGCGTTGTACGGGCACCACAGTGTGAAGCGCGAGGTCTGGAAGTTGACTGAGCAGGACAAACGCTACAACGTTCAGCAAGGCAACAAAGGCTCCACTTTCCAGGCGGGTCCGGCTGGCAACGACAACTGGGGCTTCGCGGGGATCGATGGGACGGCCGACCGCGACGCCGCTTACGGCACTCTATTCTTCCTGAGTGAAGGCCATCTCGAACGGTATGAGCTGGGCGAGAGTGGCTGGGCGAAGAATGACGGAACCGTGTTCCTGCGCGCCGCGAACACCGACCAGTACGAGGCGCGGTATCGTTTGAGGGAGAATTTCTTCAACGATATGCCCGTGAGCTGTTCGAGAGCGGACGGCATCACGGCAACTGTGACCGCTGGCGCGTTCGGCATCTAAGCGGACGGCATCACGGCAACTTCGGGGGAGCCTTCGGGCTCCTCCTTTTTTAGCGTCCGAGAATTCGATCCACGATTTCTCGCCCTTCGCGATAGGGCACTTGAAAACCGGCGGCGTTTTTGTGTCCGCCTCCGCCGAATGATTTGGCGATTATGGAAACATCGAGAGCGCCCCGCGAACGCAATGAAAACTGCATGATGCCGTCTCCGCGTTCGAAAAATCCCGCTCCAATTTCTGCATGTTGACAGAGCACGTCGCCAACTTCCGAAATGTTCATGTATTGTGCGTTTACGATAGCGACGGAATGGCCATTCAGAACACCTTTCAATCTCTGTGCGACCGCTTTCTCCACATAATGCCGGACGTGCGCCAACGCGCCTTCGCCCAAGTCCGCCGCCTTGTCGGCGGTGATTGTGTCCAGCACCGACCATCCTTCAATCGTGTGCGGGAGGGCCATTGTGTAAGCGGAGATTTCGCGGGTACGTGGGAGTGCCCATTTCCATAGGTCGCGGTCTTCCACGTAGTTGACGTACCATGGGCGCGGGGAGTTTGGGAACAAAATGTCCCACGTTAGGGTTGCTCCGGAGCGGTTCATGTCAAAGGTTGCGTAGGGTTCGTTAGCGAGAGTTTCCTGTGCGGTTTTGTGGTGGTCGAGAATGCGGAAGGAACGCGCCGCTTCGAGTAAGGCGCGATTGTCTTCTTTCGTGCGCCAGGAGAAGTCCACAACGAGAACGTCTTTATCGCGGACTTCGGTGAGTGGGAGCGGTTCGCCATAAGCGCGTGGAAGCAAATCGGCGTTGGGGTAACGTTTCTTCGCAACGAATGCGGCGCAGAAACCATCGGGACAATCACGGTGATAGATTATTAAGTCCATTGAAGGAGTATAGTGGGAAAGCGAGGGTTTGTAAAGTGCTAAAATAGCGTTAGCATCTCTCCTCCTCCGTTCGGGTTTAGGCTCGGGCGGAGGAAGAGCACATTTTGGAGGCTCTCATGCGGAAATTCGCTGTCGTATTCGTTCTCGTTTTCTCCGTTTTCGCGTTTGTCCCCGCTCACGCCGGGATCGCGAAGTTCACCTACAAACACGCCGTGAAGCCCGCAGCGCACGCGGGGGTGAAGGCCACGAAGACAGTGGGGCACGGAGCGAAGAAGTCCGTGAAATTCGCCGTCAAAGTCCTCTGGTAACGCGTTCGTCCGCACTCTCCTGCTAAAATATCCCTAGACGGCTACTCCGTCCGAGGAGATTTCCACATGTCCTATAACGTATCGTTGCGGCTTACGGATGAGGCCGCGGTTCTCGCGACTTTAGAGAAAAACGGCGCACTGCGCGCCCGGGGGCCGCTCGGCAAAGACCGCAAGCCCACGGGAACGAAGACTTATGTTGTGAAGCACGACGCGGTGGCGTATGAGTTCGAGCCGGGGAAGATTATTACGGTGAATGATGATGTCGCCCGGGGGCTCTACGCGCAGGGGATTTTGTTCGGCGGTTCGCCGACGGAGTGGGCCGGGACGAAATTCGAATCCGCGCTCGACGCCGCGTTCATCCCCGTTCTCGAAATCATTGAGAAGTGGCCGACGAACCAGGAACAACCGAGCTTGCGGAAGTCGCGGAAGACTACGTGCCCAATTTGCGGAAACGATCAAGTCACGGTCGAGCGTTTAAAGAATCACATCCTCGAATGCGAAGAGGACCAGGCGGCGATTCAGGAAGCGAAAGAATCGGTCGCGTAATGGCCGATTTCCGCACAGCCTTTCTCCGTACGATGGCGTTCGAGGACGATCCTCGGCATCCCGGGGCAGTGTCCGCAGAACCCCACGGCGGTCGCGCCAGGCTCGGCGTTAATTCGACCGCCCACCCCGAACTCCCCGAACACTACTGGAGCTGTCCGTACGCGGAAGCCCTCGAATACGCCGAGCGAATCTTCCGTTTGCTTTACTGGGACGGATTGAGGTTGGATTCGGTCGCGTCACAGGATGTCGCGAACAAGCTCTACGACATCGCGGTGAATCAAGGCACGGGTACAGCGGCACGGATGCTCCAGACCGCACTCGGAGTGAAAGTGGACGGCAAAATCGGGCCGTTTACGCTCGGCGCGGCGAATTCGATCGAGAGCAGAGTTTTGGTCGAGAAGCTCAAGGTATTAGCGGAAGCGCGTCATCGCGAACTCGCCGCCGCAAAGCCGGACGTTTACGGCCCGTGGTTAAACGCGTGGTTAGCGAGGGACGAAAAGTAATGCTCCCGCCCGAATCAATCTCGAACACTCTCGCGGCGATGGATCCGTTACTCTCCGTCCGATGGGGCGAGCACGTTGGACGGTGGGTCATTGAGCGGACGGCCGTAACGCCGATTGTTGAGTTGAAGTGGTTGCGGAGAAAACGCGAGCGCGAGGAGCTGCGGTGTCGCCGGCCTGGGGCCACTCAAGCCGACCGCGATGATCTCGCAGGGATTTGCGAGGAGATTATTTCTCTCGAACGCGGCAAACGCGTGATTGTAATGGTGGATAGAGTGGACGCTCAAGTCTACAACGCGTTGTGTCTGGGCGACATGAAGCGGTACGGCGGGTATTCGAGGTACGCGGATAAGGTGGAAGCGGAGGAGTTCGCGGCGAACGAGAAACGCGATGGCGAATTCGCCTCGTGGATTGAGAACGCGGCGGGAGAGGCGTTCGGGCGCGGGAACGGCGGGATCTCGCCCTACGATTTTATGATGTCGAAGAAACGGAAGGGATTGTTGCGCGAAGTACAGTTGGGCCAGCGCACACTCAAATCCGCCCTCGGTTTGCGCGAGGACCAGTCGATTCTGAGTTCGTCCGCGCCGGTGGAGTCGTCCACCCGCACTCGCGTGTTGGTGGACTCTCACGGTCGTCCGCTCACTTAACGAAATTCGGCTGTCCTTCTTTCGCCAACCACTCCAAATGAATCCACGTCATCGGAATGTAGTGTGACACGCCTTGAGCGTCGAAAAGCCGATGGCCGTTTTCGCTCACGGAAAGTTGTTGGGGGTTGTTGATTTTCACGGTGTCACCGCCTGGAAAAGTGTAGACACGGTATTGTTCACTGCTGATATCGGTGAATTCTTTGCCGCTTTGATTGTTGAACACGTTGGTTCTCCTTTTAGAGTTTCGAGTTCGCGCCGGAGCTTTCCGCCGCCGTCGCCTTTCCATTTCCATTCCGACCAATGAGGCCAAGATTCGATGCGAGGGGCGACGAAGCGCGGTCGTCCTTTAGAATCGTGGCCGTTCTGTACCCAGTCCGCTTTGATGTAGCAATACCCCGGATTTTTTTTCGGACGCGTTTTGTTTACATCGACGAACGTGATAAAACCGTCTTTCGGTGTGGCTCCCCACAGCGCGTGGCTCAGCAAAACCGCTTCTTGAATCAATTCGCTTGCTAGTGTTCCGCCCGTTCTCCGGAACAATGCACATTCCCACGCGTCGAGCTTGTCCATTCTCACTGCTTTGCCGGGAGTCGGTCGAAACGTCACCCATACGGATTTGCCGTCTTTGGCGATAAAAACGAGATTTTGGCCGTTCCGCGTGAATTGTGGGGCTCCCGGTGTTTGCCGCGTGTAATGGTGGTCCGCCAGCTTACGACAGTCCTGGTCGCCTTTGTCTGTAATAAGCCAGTGCATTCCTTAAAATACTACTGCATTTCACCCGGAGCCGTCAATAGTAAACTAAGCGTAGGAGTCCCGGTCGCCTATGTCCGTTTCATACGCCCAAATCCTCTCCGACGTACAAGCCCGCATGGGCGGGCGCGCCAACGCCTCCACGCCCTCGCAATACACTTCCGCGATTAACGAGGGGCTGGCGGAGGTGTGGAAAGCGTTGGTCGCGACGGCGGACGATTTCTTCCTTCAGTCCACGACGACGACCGCTTCGCAAACCAACACGTTCGCCGCGTTGAACACCACGACTCGCGAGTACACGCTCCCGGGAGATTGCTTACGTCCGCGTTTTATCGAAGTTCTCGCGCCGACTGGATATGAACGCGTTCAGTTTTTGTATCGAAAAATTCACCACCCCGAATTTATTACGCAGCGGAACAACTCAACTGCAATCGGCCCGAGTTCAAGCACGTCCGCGATTGACGAGTTCACATCGGTATATTACTTTACGATCACAGGCAAAAATACTCTCGTTCTCGCTCGTTACCCCGAGGTCGCGTTCACGCTGAAAATCTGGTACGTTCGCGCGCTGCCAATGCTACAATCCGGCGGCACGATTGACGAGACTGTCGCGCCGTTTGCTAACGATATCGTGACGTTCGCCGTAAAACGCCTTCAATCAATCAACGACCCGACCGCATTCGCGATGTGGGCGGAGGCGTGGAGGAACGGGATTATTGCGACGGTGCAGGCGGCGGGGCCGAGGTCGGACACGAACCCGTGCTATGCAGCAGAATCGGAATATTAAAATTGCGTAAATCAGACACAAATAAAAAGGGCTTCTGCCGACGTGGCCACGAAAAAGCGGGGGAGAATCTCGTTGTGGTTCACGGAGTTCATAAATGCCGCTTGTGCCTACGTTTGCCAAAGCGTCCGCGTGAAAAAGAAGAAATTGGTTCGCGCAACAAAAGAAAATTCTGTAAACACGGACACGAGTTTACCCCGGAAAATACGAAAACTGTTATCCGAAAAGACGGCTATCCAGAACGCCTTTGTCTTGAGTGCAAACGAATCCGCAACAACACAATTTATTCGAAGGAGTCCAAACGAAAATACGCAACATCTGCCAAGGCTCTTGAGAAAAAACGCGAGTATTATCTTCGGAACAAGCCTGAGATAGACGCTCGTAAGAAAGATTATTATAAGCGGTCCCGTTGGTACTTGAAAAAGTACGATCTCACTGTTGCCGAGTATAACTTTTTGAAAGTCCTTCAGGGTCATTGTTGTTTAATCTGCGGCAAGCACGAGTCCCAGCTCAAAACGAGCTTGGTTGTTGACCATGACCATCAGACTGAAGAAATCCGTGGTTTGCTCTGCTCACCATGTAATGTTGGAATTGGCAATTTAGAGGACAATCCAGAATTATTACGTCGAGGCGCTGAATATCTGGATTCCTTTATTGCGATGAGCGAGGAAGTGTAAGATGGCCCAACAACGTTCAACTAAGGACTCCGAGACCTATATCTTCAATTTGTGTGGCTCAGAAGAAACCTTCGCGGGCCAGGACTCGCAATCGCCCAACACCGCGCGGCGCGTTTTATCGTTCATCCCGTCGATCTCGGGCGAACTCGCGAGGGAATCGGGCCAGGCAAAATATCTCGCCACGCAAATCGGCGCACCGTCGAAAGTCGGCGCTTTGGCGCAGTACGATTGGAACGACACGTCCGGCGTCCGGCACTCGGATCGTTTCGCCGCTACGTCCACGCAACTCTATCGGGAAGTCGGTGGCGCGTGGGTTTTGCAATCGATTATGAATCCCGCAACGGGTTTGGTTACGACCACACCGTTCGCGGATTACCCCCAATTCATCGTGTTGAATAACCTGTTGCATTTTTGCGACGGGGTGAGTAATTGGATTTTTGACGGCCCCAACGCGACGTTTGTGGTCGAAGGCTTCCCGATTCCGACGAACAAGCCCGGGATAGATACGGGCACGGCGGGGACGCTCACCACAACGGTCGGACGGTATTATTGGTACACGCTGGCGGACGAGACGGCG
>Ga0247688_1000515_pt1 | contig 10326 bp, 10 predicted proteins | sample CNK29_metaG_FD_182718 | JGI IMG/M metagenome (GOLD analysis project Ga0247688, IMG submission 182718) | Soil microbial communities from Purdue University Martell Research Forest, Indiana, United States - CNK29 | ecosystem: Environmental > Terrestrial > Soil > Temperate forest > Bulk soil...
ACAAAAGCCGAAGAGGGCCGACGCATCCTTGAAATCGAAGGTGGCTGGCAATTGGTGAATCACGCCAAATATCGCGCAAAGCTCAACCAAGATGAGCGCCGTGAGTACCTTCGAGTCAAGAAACAGGAGTCGCGTGTCAACAAACGTCGCGAATTGTCTACACCGTCAACACAACCAGAAGCAGCACCAGAAGCAGAAGCAGGTACTAGTACTTTGTCGGGCAAGCCCGACGGCGCGTACCATAAAAACTGCCGAGCGGTCCTTTACCTACTCAACGAAGCTTCAGGAAGCCATTACCGGGAGGTTGATACCAACCTTGCGCTAATATCGGCTAGGCTTAGAGAACCCGGTGTGGATCTGGATGGGATACGGCTCATGATTACCCGGCAGTGCAAGTTGTGGATGGGGACCGAAATGGAGACGTTCCTCAGGCCGGAAACCCTCTTCGCAAAAACTAAATTCGATAGTTATTATGGAAATCGAGAAAAGTCCATCGACCCGGCCAATAGCCGAAATCGCCAAGGTGGCCCTGACCGCAACGCAGGCACTTACTACAACCCGGAAGAAAACAAGGCCGGAATCAAGCGGAGGCTCGCCAAAGATCGGAAACTCTTGGACGGACAAGTGGCTGGGCCTGAAACCGTGGCACCCGGAGATCCTGCGCCTCAGTAGTTCGGTAGGTAAATTCTGCCGGGACTGGTTCAGGGGAGAAGCTCCTTACGTTCTCGTTCTCGCTGGGCCATCAGGTTGCGGCAAGACTCACGCCATGAAGGGCGCGAATAGGTGGGCCAACCATGCCCGAGTGACCGCAGCCGATCTGAAATACTGGCGGCGTCCAGCTACAATTCAGTGGACTCAATGGCCTGAGCTTATTCGTGCGATTGTGGAAAATTCGATTCCAATGGCCGATGGGCTGAGCGATCCAATCGAAGCGGACATCTTGTTTCTCGACGACATTGGAGCCGAATCTGACAAGTTCAGATCAGCTGAGACAACTGACGCACTTTGTCAGTTGCTGTCTAGGCGGGAAAGGAAATGGACCTTACTCAGCACTAACTTTCAGCCGGAAACATGGGCAACCAAGTTCGATGTCCGCGTATCGGATCGGCTCCTACGAAATTCGGTACTCTGCGACATAAACTGCGGAAGTTATTGCATGCAGGTATGAAAAAATCCACCAAGATAATCATCGGAACCTTAATCGGCCTATCGGCCAGCCTGATCGCTTCCTACTTCCTGGGCAATTCGCCCGTCGTCGCGCTGGTCCTCGCACTCATAGGCGCGGTCGTGGTCTGCTTGAGTTGGAAGAAGGCGCTTATGCTGCTCTTGGCGGTCAGTTTTGTCGCCAATGCGGGCGAACCTGAACCCCAGCCGATCCAACCAGCCGCTGGTCCTATCGCCCTGGGCGTTGGCTTGGGGCTGTTGATTGGCTCCGGCTACGTCGCGGTTCGGGTTATCCGAGCCTGCGCCAAGAGAAAGTATTATCCGACCAACGCCCCGCCCGAGAGTGCACAGCAGAATTTCGCAGGGTTGGTCTGCTACAACGATTATTGCATTAGCCCAGCGTCCGAGACCGAACAGCATGGGGTGGTACTGAACGTCATCCTGGAGGACCAAGGCAGCAAAATCACCTCGATTACGCATGTGTCGGAGCTTGCGCCATTCGAGACTTGGAATGAGCAATTGGCTCCATGGGGCGTGCAATGGACGGGCAATCCGAATGATGAGCAGTACGCCAAGGATGGCCAGCCAGCCACAAAAGCCGATGTGCCCTTCTATTTCCTGCCAAGCTGGATTGGTGGCGTGGTTATTCATCCCGAGCAGCCCACGCATTATTTGGTTCTCCAAGAGAGCCATGACCTGCGCAACTGGCAGAATGTGTTCACTGCTTACGTGCCAGCGGGATTGTCCATCGAGATTTCGGACGAACCGCAAGGCGAGCAAACCTTTTACCGGCTTGTCAGCCAATGAGGCCGCACACTCAGCATACCGGCCCGCAATCGCTCCGGCGCGGTTTGCCCGCGTCGGTGTGGCCTAAGAGCAAGTCAGTCGGCCTGCCCTGCCCGACCTGTAGCGGCAATAGTCAAGTGATTGACTCAAGATTAAGCGGCAACGAAATCAGGCGCAGGCGTGTGTGCCTGTTGTGCGGACGACGCTTCACCACTTACGAGCGATGGCGCGAAGATTTCGTGGTGGATTATCAGATATGACTTTCGCCAATCAGCTGGGCAGCCGACGCCCTCATACGCCGGGCGTTCCTGGGCTTCACGGAACGAACCTGGGGCCCGCTGGTTGGCGTTGCTAAAATGACCTACGACAGATGTGATGGCTCATTCGTAATGAAGTGGTGCTTGGGCATAATCGCCGTACTGGTTGCCCTTTGCATAGCCGAGTGGATCGGCAGTTCCTACTTCGAATCGCAGACCTACAACCGCCTAACTGGTGCCCACACCACGACCTGGGATGCGATGTGGGTTGAGCTGCGTGTCATGGACGCGCCCGCCAAATGATCAAAGCTAACCATCTGGAGGACCAAGCAGCAACATCAGCCCAACCCACAGGCTCCCCCCTCCCAGCGCCCAGCCCAGCGTCCAACTTGGCCACACCCGCCAATAAGCCGGACAGATGATCGTGCTCAAACATGCAGCTGCGAATACACAGAAGAAGATACCCAGAGCCTTTTTCACGAGATGGGCCGATAAAGCGTGCAATCCTGACAGACTTTGGGCACGACCGCTCCATCCTCGAATCGGCGCAACAAGGGCATGATGTTGTCTGGGTGCAGGATCCTTTCCAGCGGGTCCTCATGGATGTTGCCAACGACCAACTCATCGTCCTCGGTGTCCTTGAACCGGCAGCCGCACAGCCGAATGTTGCCTGAGTGTTCCGCGAAGAATTGGAACAACGCGATACAGGGCACACCCGCCTTCTTCTTGGCCGGGCGCATGACCATCTGGCCCACCAATTCCTCCGGCTGAATGGCCCCGCCCCAGTTATCGTAGAAATTGGTCTGTTCGAAGGTGAAGTTGGGATAAGTAAAACAATCCAGGAAATCCTCAGACTTGACCGTCTCCGCGATGGGCCGGCCCGTGCGCAGGAACACATGGATCCGAAGGTTATCATGCCCGCAAAACAGGGCCAACTTCAGGCCCTTGATCACTTCGTCATAACGATCCACCTGATAGGCTTCCTTATAGGCTTCCCGGGAGAAGCCGCCGATGGATAGGCGTATGAGGTTGAACGGTTCCAAAAGCTCAGCGCCCCATTTGCGCAAGAGAATCCCGTTGGTGGTCATCTGCAATTCCTCAAAGCCCATACTCTTGGCCATCCGCGCCTTAGCCAGCAGCCCAGGATCAAGCAGGGGATCGCCCAGGGGCGGGGTGAAGTCCATGACCTTGATGCCCATTTTCCTAGCGTCCCCGGCCAATGCCGCGAAGGTCTGCATCGACATCATCTGCGCCTTGCGCTCGAACTTATGCTGCCCGCAGAACACGCACCGCGCATTGCAGAAGTTGACGTTGGCAATGTGGATGGCGTTCCAATCGAAATGCCGCTCAATGCCGCGCCAGAGCCGTTTGCGGTTGATCCGCGCATTCCAATAAAGCAGCCTGTCAGCAAGCCGGGTGGCTTGCCGTTTGGCTAGGAGCAAACTGCGAAGGAACATTATATGTCCAGAAATCGCTTCTTCAAATTGGATTGGCTGATGATCGAATTGCGCATCATTCAAGCCCTCATGCTTGGCGCAATGCTGATTGGGCTAATCGTCATTAACCGGCCCAAAAAGAAGCCTACAAATACCGGGCCGCCCCCCGTTTCCGTTGAGCGTGACGCGCATGGCTCGTCTCGCTAGGTAATGCCTTACCCGTCGCGTAAGATTGATGCGTGGATGCTTGGCACACCGCGTACGGATTGACGTGACCACCCTTGGCTTTGACCTTTTGCACACAACGATAAACTCGCGTTCCGACTGGCATAAAATCAGTGGTACTTTGGGTTGAGGTTGGGGTTCATCGAGCCGTGGACCTTGCGCAGATTCGGGTTGCGCTTCTTCGCGGCTGGACTCGCCTTGCGCGCACCAGCGGCCAGGATCGCACCGGCCCGTTCCATCGAATAACCTTCACGCTTCGCAATGCTTCGTTGTGCTGCTTTGAAGCCCATTCCCTTCATAATTTTACCTTTCGTTTGTGTTTGTTTGAGGTTGCTGCGGTCGAAGACCCCGTTGCTGCCACACTTCCAAAAATAACCGCCATTTCTTTTGCCGATCCTTTAGTGCCGCATCATAAACGGCTCGCTGCTCCGGCGTCAGCGTTTCTAGGAACTTGTTCTCTAGCGCGTGCGATTCCTGAAAGAGCGGTTTTATTCTGAACTCAAATGTCCTGAGGTTTTCCGTGTAAGGCCGCATGCGCTTAACGATATCTGAATCCTTACGAACCTGGGACCGCACTTCCTGGATGGCTTCGGCCAATGCTTTCTTGTCGTTGTCCAGCAACGCTTGGTCTATCAGTTTGTATTTACTCGCCGGATAGGTCGCCGCTTCGTTGCGTTCGTAATCCGCTTTGATAAACGGATCTTTGTTGTCGGCAAGCCATTGGCCATGAAGCGTTCGGATTTTGTCCAGAGATGTAGTTCCGCGCTGTGCCTTAACGCCAAAAGCACCGCTCAGAGAAACACCAAGTTGCGTAGCCGCTCCGGTCTTTTTCTCTTTGCCTTCAAGGTAGGCATTAACCAGCGGATTTAACTGCTTGAGCGCAGCCTTGATGTTCTCGCCGTAATCCTTCGGGTTGTCCGACTCCTTATACATGGCCGGGGTGTAGCCAGTCTGAGCCACGAATGGTGCTGTCACTGCTGGACCTGTCCAAGGGTGAATGACGCCACCAACTATATCTTTCAACGCTTGCTGCGTAATCTTGCCCGCACTTTTGCCTTCCTTTAGTCCCTCAATGACCGCCTGAGCCCCGGAGATACGCAGCCCACGCCGTAATCCGGTCCATTGTGCGGGATCGATCACGATGTGCCTGCCGCCTTCCGCGTCCTTTCCGGTATCAATCTGGCCCGTCTTAGTGCCGTCTCTGCCATTGGGGCTGCCAGTGATCAAGTAATTGATCAAGGCTGGAATGGCAAAAAGAGTGGCAGCGGTTCCCAGGAAATTGATCGCTCGCATCTGAGCGGCAGCAGCAGGGCTGGATGCTTCAATTCCAGGATCAAGGGTAAGTCGGCGTCTGGCCATTCGGTTGAAATTGCGTCCAGCCACAATAAAAGGAGAGAACCCGGCTTCCTTAAAGAATCTCTGGAACTGGCCCATCAGCCGACCGTTGTATTGGCCCATCTGGTTGATCCATTCACGACGATTGGCTGGCGTATCTTCAACCAGTCCTCGTTGGACCAGATTCTTATACAGATTGTCCCGCACTAAGCGCCCGGATTTATCCACCATGCCGATCAGCTTCTGATTGAAAGCGAATCGGGAAGCTTCCCGCTCCGATCTCAATGCTCCAATGTCAGCAATCTCAGCCAATTGTTTTTGTATCTCTGGCGTGTCTCGCAGGACTCTGATGGAACTAGCCACCACTCGACCAATCGCATCGGCGACGTTAACTCCGGGCAATGCCCTGGCCACATCAACAAGGACGCCCTTGCCTCCCTGAGAGCCAGCAATCGATCCGAGCATGTTGGCTGTATGCCAAACAGCATCGGTTGGACCTGCCAATTGGATTCTGTTCAGCAGATTGGCCGCCAGCACGAGGCCAGATTTTTGCACCGGCCCATCTACGTTCAGGGCTTGGCGCACTTCCTGGGCTATATCGGCCCGCACCCAAAGATTCTTCACGTAGGTCCGAGCCTTTCCGCCACCAGCAGGAACTCCCTTGCGTTCGATTTGGAATTTGACCGCAGGCTTGCCGCCAATCTCTGGGCGCGGTTCGTTCGGATCAAGAATCTGGCCCAAACCGTCTTTCACCAACTGAGCGTACATCTTGCGCTTGGCTGATTCTTCGAAGTTCCCTTCGATCATGCGCTGGGCAATTGTGCGGTAATCCAGTTCGTAATTCTGTGCCGATCCAGTGGCTTTCTGGCTGAAGCGAGAAGGCCGACGAAGCGGGTTAGTAAGATTACCACGCGATGCCCCGCCTCCGATTAGATTGCCCGTTCCGTCTTCGAAGATGGCCTTTAGATTGACGAACGCGCCGGTGTTGAGGCCGGGTCCAGCGAAGGTGCCCCCGGCCGCCTTGTGGGCCGCCCTAGCAACTGGCTGAACAATTTCCTTGTGCCGAGCAATGGCGGCTTGAATCTCGGGATCAGCCAAGGCAGCCTGAAAATCTGCTTCAGTCTTGAACGGAGAGCCTTCCTTTCCGATGATGCTGTTGACTAGATCGGAAGAGCCGCTCTTTTGGAGTGCATCCTGTATGCCGCGCAATCGGTCTTCCACCAGCACCGCCCCGAGCTTAGTGCCGAAATCGTAGTCTTTGTAGTGCTCGCCCAGCACCTCGGTCGCCATGCTCTTTGCCACTAATGGCGCGGCGATCTTGGACGAAGCGTATCTGACTAGGGCGTCACCTGACCCAATTGCGCGTCGGCTGGTTATCGGCGCAGACTTGCCAGCTAGTTGCGCAGAAACGTCCCCCAGTTTTTGAGGGATGTCCGAAATGAAATCGACCGCTTCCGCGACGTGCGGCGTTGCCTTCGTGACCAGTGCCTTGATCGGCTCCAACGATACCGCGCCTACTTCACCGCCAGCCAAGCCCTCTGGGCCACGGACGGACGCAGCGATGCCTTTAGGCGCGGCCCCTGGAGTCGGTGCTGGTTCGGGCGGTGGGGCCACTGGAGCGGGCTCAGGTGGTGGCGTGGGAACGGTCGGCTCTGGCGGTGCCTCCAGCTGTACTGCCGCTGGCCCTGTCTCTTTGAGGGCCTCGGTTGCTCTCGGCAGCATCCTTTCGACAGGGCTGCGTGCCACCGTCTGGCGAGCGCCATGGTAAACGTACGTGGCCAACTGTGCTAGATCGGTGACAGCCGAAGCGATCTTCTCTGGATCCTTGGCATCAATCGCATCGGATAATTGCGCGATAGCTTCCGGTGCTTGACTAGCCATTTGGGCAGTAATCACACCTGACGCTATTTTTCCGACCACAGCTGGCGCAGCGGCTAAGCCCAGCGTTGCCAGCATCGGAACGCTCGTCATGCTCTCGGCCCCGCGCAAAAGCGACTGTTGCGCTCCGGCAACCGATTTGGCCAATACGTCTGGTGGCCGTTGTGGGCCGTAAAGCAACCGTTCAGCGTCCTCTTGGCCCAATTCCGGGGACGCGGCAGCTAGGTAATCCATCGCGTCCATCACCGTCTGTGGCGTGACACCAAGCGTCTTTGCCAATGGAAGCAGCGGAGCAAATAGATCGGGCCTAATCGGCGTTGGAGCAACCAGCCTTCTTATATCGGCGGGCGTTTCCAGAACGGGCCCGGCCACGTTCGCTTGGTCAATGGAAGCGAAAGGCTCCGGTCCAATGGGTACGGTAGGGGTCGCGTCCCCTTCGAACGCATAATCCTCATCGGACAAAGTGCTCGGATAAATCGGCAGGACAGCCATTACTCTTCCTCAGTGCTGGCGGCAGCGGCTTCGGCTTCTGCTGGTGTGGCTTCAGGCAACGGTGCGAATGCGGAGGCTGGCGCAGCCGGGCCTGTGGTCATTTTCTTCAGCTCAGCCATGATGTCATCGCGCTCTTTCTTTAGGGTCGGCTTTTCCTCTGGGGCTGCGTCTTCTATTTGTCCCCTGATGATCATGAGCCGTGCCGCCAAGGCTCGGACTTTGCCTTCTGGTGACAATCCCTCTCGTGGGAGCATGTGCACGCCGCCCCTCGCTCCTGGGATAGCTCGTGCCCCGAGCGGATTGCCCTGCTCGTCCAGAACCTGTCTAGCAGTAATCGGTCCACCAGGAACACCGAGGCTTTGCGGCGGATAACTGACGGCTCCAGTGCGCGGGTTCACCATGTATTCCTGCCCAGATGGCGTCCAACCGGGTTGAGGCGCTTCGGGTGGTGTTACAGCACGAATGGATTGGGCGATAGACTGGGGATGGCGATAGAGAACCCTGGGCGCTAGTTCCGGCCACACCTTTTCGAAAGGTTCTCCCGCAGCCGTTCGCTTTTGCAGTTCGTTCATGGCCTGCGATTGAATGGCCGCTTCGGCCGCTGCGCGTTGATCCTTTTCCTGCTGAAGCCTTAATTGCTGCTCCCAATGCTGAACCAGAGCCTGCTGCTGTTGTTGCCGGTACGCGTTAAGTTCAGCCGCTTGTTGCGCGGCCAGTTCCTGCTGTTGTGCCCGAGCCGCCGCTTGGTTCTGGGCTTCTGCGGCAGCTAGACCGCTGCGATAGCCTTCCAGCAACCGCCCCACTGGAGCGGTGGGATCTACATTGAGCCACGGAGGTATTTCGACGGGCCCGGCCATAAGTTAAAACATGAAATTCTCTTGTTGGTCCTGCCCACTCAGATCCTCTGGCATGGCAAGTGGGAAATCCCACAGGTTCTGCAAGTTGTCGTAGTAACCGGGCCCACCGGCCAGTGGCGGTCCCTCTCCAGGCAACCCGCCAACGTTGGCTGGCAATCCCCGTTGGACTCCAAACGAATCAAGCCAGTCTCCACCGCCGCCCCGCTTATTGAAGAAATCCGAGGAGCCCAGCGGAGGCGCTGGACCGCCCAGCGTGGCGGCAACTGGCCGCGCCATCGGATTAAACCAGTTATAGCCAGCACCAGCGTTGAATCCGCGATTAAGCCCAGATAATGCATCAGCGCGGGCGCGGCCATAAGCCGCTTCAGGAATCGGCGCTGACCCATAAATCTTCCTCATCAAATCGTTCCATTGCTGGTCACTGTACTGAGGAATCAACCTACCAATGTCGTAGGGAGCCACCTTGGGAATCAGATTCTGGATCGCGCCCTGATCCTGTAACGCCTGCTGTTGCACCGCGTAGGAACTGCCCAGCACGTCACGAGCAAGTTTGCTGGCGGCTGCCGGTCCACCCGCCACGCCGCTGCCAATGCCCCACTCGCCTGCTGCCTGCCCCAATTGCGGTAATAGATCGCTAATGTTGCCCTTAGCCCGATTGGCTACATTGCCCATGAGCGTATTGAGCGTATCGAAGTAGCTCGAAGGATACTGATTGCGCAGGGCTGCGTTCTCAGCACCCGTGACGCCGCTGATAATCGGGCCCAAGTTGCCCAAGTTGCCCGAGATAGCGGCGATCAGGTTGGCCAACGATTCACCGGGGCTCGTAATGTTGGGAATGCCCCCCGAAGCCGGATTGTAAGTTCCAGGGATTGCTCCACCGCCAGCACCGCCGCCTGCTCCGACTGCTGGGCCCGGTGCCGGCGCGACCGCTCCGATGTTGATTGGCATCGGTGCCCAGCCTGCCAGATTCCTGGCCCAGTTCGCTTGGTTTCCACCGCCAAATGGTGTTGCTGATGCCATGATTAAGTGATTTTGTACGTGCCAATCATCTGGTCTTGATCCAATAATTCGGCATGACTGTTTCCGAGAGTTCCGCAATCGCACGCGCTGTCCACGAAGCAAACTCTAATAATCCGATTCTTCGCGCACGTCGTTTTTGGGCAAAGGTGGACATCCGAGAGCCGAACGAATGCTGGAATTGGATGCGGTGCCTTACCACAAAAGGTTATGGAATGCTGACGATAAAGCACAAGTTCAGGGCTGCACATCGCGTCGCTTTTGAATTCAGTTTTGGCATAAGCCCCGAAGGGATGTGTGTTTGCCACAAATGCGATAACCCAAAGTGCTGCAATCCAAGTCATCTTTTTCTTGGCACCCTCAGCGATAATTCTCGTGACGCAGCCCAAAAAGGACACATGGGCAAAACAAAGGGCGAACGCCATCACATGACGACACTTACTGAGTCTCAGGTTAGGGAAATTAGGAGGCTTTACGCAACTGGAAGTTGGACCCAAAAACAACTTGCAAGTCAATTTCGCGTTTGCGGTGGAACCGTCTCTAACATCACAACTCGTAGATATTGGAGGCATCTATTGTAACCTCCCAATCAGTTGATTCCTTAGGTGGGCACTACCAAACGGAGAGAATGACACGGCAGGCATCTCGCGCCCGAGTTGATGCACAAGCTCGCCCTGCAACAGCCGAATCGCTTGCCCGTGCCGTTCCTGAGACATCTGCTTGGCTGTCGGAGAATCCATGCTTGAATACCTCACGCTCTCGCATTCAGCGATCAGCGCCTCCATGTTGCCGATGAGCAGATAGTCCGTGTCCACCTTTACCGGCACGAACTCCAACTTGGCCATTGCCGTAACCTGTACCTTCGTCACGTCGCTACCT
>Ga0247688_1000516_pt1 | contig 10289 bp, 9 predicted proteins | sample CNK29_metaG_FD_182718 | JGI IMG/M metagenome (GOLD analysis project Ga0247688, IMG submission 182718) | Soil microbial communities from Purdue University Martell Research Forest, Indiana, United States - CNK29 | ecosystem: Environmental > Terrestrial > Soil > Temperate forest > Bulk soil | place...
AAGACGAAGGTGCGCGTGATGTCTGATTGATAGCCCTCGACGCTGCAGCCGTCGTCCATCAGCACCATGTCGCCTTCCTTGAGCACCTGCGGTTGGCTGCTGCCGTGCGGAAACGCGGTGTACTTGCCGAAGCTCACGAAGATGCCGCCCGGCGCACCAAGCGCGCGAAATGCCGCCGCGCAGTTGCTGGCAAACTCGCCCTGCGTCATGCCTTCCGTCATGCTTTCGCGCGTTGCTTTGTAAGCCGCGATCGTGATGTCATTGGCGATCTGCATCAACGCGAGTTCTGTGGGCGACTTGAACATGCGGCCACCGGCTGTGATCGGTGTCGCGCTCGTAAATTTCAACGCGGGCGCGGCGAGCCGGATGCCGTCGTAAAGAAAGAACCGGCAGCGTTCCTCGATGCCGATCGTGCCGGTGCGAATGCCGCGATCGCGAAACACTTCAGCAACGCGTTGATACGGGCTCTCGTCTTCTTCCCAGGTACGAATGTCAGTGCCCATCTGAATCAGTTCGCGCGCGCGTTCTTCTTCAAACTTCGGGCAGATCCACGCGAGTTCGCCCTTGGCTGGAATGACGAGCGCGAACATGCGTTCGCTCGTGCCCCAGCGCATGCCGGTGTAGTAAGTCATGCTGCTGCCCGGCTCAACGTAGATCGCGTCGAGGTGTTGGTCGCGCATCAATTTTTGCGCCTTCTCGACGCGCGCTTTGCGTTCGTCGAGCGTGATCGGAACGACGTTGTCCGTCATTCGTCGCAAGCGGCGGATTGGATCTGGTTGAGCAGATTGGGCCAGAGAACTACCGAAAAGCGTGGCGCCGGCCACACCAGCGGACAAGCGGAGAAAATCTCTGCGATCTGTGCACATAGTGCAACAAATTACAACATAGTGGTTGTGAGTGAAAAGGCCAGCAGTTAAAATCCGCCTTCATCAGTGGCTAAAGCCCGCTTCATTCTGATAGCTGCTGCCTGGTGCAGCCTTCTCGCCCCCGTCGCCCACGCGCAACAGGCGTTGCGTTGGGGCGCCGATCCGAGCGGTGGCGCGCCGTACGTTTTCACCGATCCGGCCAATCCCGATCGTTACATCGGTTACGAGAAAGAGATGGTCGACGCGCTCGCGGCAGCGATGGGCCGGCGCGCGGAGTTCGTGCCCAGCGATTGGGAAACACTCGTCTCCGCGCTGCAACGCAAATCGTTCGACATTATCGTCAACGGCCTCGAACCCACCGGCGATCGCGCGCAACAGATTCTTTTCAGCAAGCCGTATTACATCTTTCAACTTCAACTCACCGTCCGCGCCGACGACAATCGCATCACGTCACTGGAAGATTGCAAAAACCGCGTCGTCGCGACGCTCGGCAACACCGCCGCTTCGCGACTGCTGGAACAGAAACACATTCCGTTTCGCAGTTATCAAGATCCGCCCGGTGCGTATCAGGACCTCCAGCTAAAACGCATCGACGCAGTTCTGATGGACGTGCCCGCGGAAGCGTTCTACGCGCGGTCGAATCCGAAGTTGAAACCCGCCGGCGCGCCGTTCACGAAAGGCCAATACGTGATCGGCCTGCGCAAAGGCGACGACGCGTTGAAAGCGGAAGTCGATCAGGCCATCGACAAGATCATTCGCGACGGCACGCTGGAAACGATCCTGAAAAAGTGGGGACTCTGGAACGACGCGCAGGTCGAGTTTGAAACTCCGATTCGCACTGGCGCACAAGCTCCGAGCAACGTCGAATACACGACCACCAACGCGACGTTCAACTGGAGCGAAGCACTGTGGCGCCTGACGCGCGCGGCCGGTGTCACTGTTTTCATCGCGCTCGGTTCGATGGTCATCGCTGTCTTGCTCGGCTTGCCCCTCGCCGTCGGGCAGTGGAAAGGTCCCACGTGGCTGCGCGGTTTCTGCACGATCTACGTCGAGTTCTTTCGCGGCACTCCGGTCCTGGTCCAACTGCTGTTTCTTTACTTCGGACTGCCCGTGATCGGCATCGCCATGCCGGGTTGGTTGACGGCGCTCGTCGGTCTCGGCTTGAACTACGCCGCTTACGAATCGCAAGTGTATCGCGCGGCGCTGGAGGCGATTCCCAACGGCCAGTGGGAGGCGGCTTATTCGCTCGGCATGAGTCCGCTGCTCGCGTTTCGCCGCATCATTCTGCCGCAGGCGTTTCGCATCGCGTTGCCGCCGATGACCAACGACTTCGTTTCGCTTTTCAAAGACACCTCGGTCGCGTTTGCGATTTCGGTTTGGGAACTCGCGACCGCTTATCGCGAGCTTGCGAACGCGTCGGGCCAATTCCTGTTACTCGGAGTCGCAGTCTCGGCGTTCTACTTGCTCATGAGTTTGCCTATGGCCCATCTCGCGCGTTTGCTTGAACGACGCTTGAGCAACCGTGCGGCTGAGCAACTGGTGGAAGTGGAAGCAGCGGAGGTAGGCGCATGATTCGCGTTTCGGGCCTGCGCAAACGGTTCGGTGGTCGGGAGATTCTGAAAGGGATCAGCTTCGAAGTTCCGCCGCAAACTGTGCTGGGCGTCATCGGCGCGTCAGGCAGCGGCAAGTCAACACTGCTTCGTTGCCTTAATGGCTTGGAGACGATTAACGACGGCACGATCGAGTGTGGCAAGGTGCGTTTGGAAGCGAAGATCTCGCCGTCCGATTACCGGCGCCGGGTGAAGGATCTGCGGTTGGAAGTCGGCACCGTGTTTCAGCACTTCCACCTCTTTCCACATTTATCCGTGGTGGGAAACATCATCGAAGCGCCGGTTCACGTGCTGCGTACGCCAAAGAAGACGGCGGAAACGGAAGCCTTGGAGTTACTCGAATCTGTCGGGCTAAGCGGCGCGGCCCAACGTTTTCCCGGATCGTTGTCGGGCGGTGAACAACAACGCGTCGCGATCGCGCGCGCACTCGCAATGCACCCGGCGTTGTTACTGCTCGACGAACCAACCAGCGCCCTCGATCCCCGGCGCATCAACAGCCTGCGCACGCTCTTGCGCACGTTCGTCGATCGCGGTCACACGATGATCATCATTTCTCACTCGATGGGCTTCCTTAACGGCGTCGCCGACAACATCCTCTTCATGGACGGCGGCCTCGTCGTCGAGCACGGGCCCACAGGCCAGGTCCTCAACTCACCGAGCGATCCGCGAACGAAGGATTTTTTAGAGCAAGCGGATTGAAGCTTAAACGTCGTTGCTTGGATAACGCAGCAGTGGCTGCCCCGAGACACTCTCCAGATACCGCTCAAACGACTCGCGCTGCTCTACATTCGTGATCCTGGTCCCGAGCAGGTAACCATTCACCGAATAAGCATCAGTCAGTCGTTCGCAACGCACTGGGGTCACTTCCAAACCCACGATTCCATCCGGCAAGTGTAACGAAAGCTTCAGGTGATTTGCGCCGCTGCAGAAACGCTCATCAATGATCGTGGCGGGCAGGACCATCGCCAGTCCAGCGGCGCTGAGGTCGCTCGTCTGGCCGAAGAAAGTCAGCGTCGACTCCGCATCAGGAGCGTCATTGTCGAGCAACGAAAGGTTCGCCGCGAGTTCCACTTCGCATTTCACCCGCAGCCGCCGCGTGCTGCGACGTTCGATTGATGAGGCGAGCTTGTCCAAGGTAGTCAGCCTGGTAATTTGAGAGTCGTAGAGGTCGGTTTCGGATCCCGAATTTTCTTGTTTAATTGTTAACGTTCTGAGCCGAAGTCCACGTGCTCCGGCCGGCCAGTAGTAGCACGAAACAATGAGTTTGTACATGGAAAGAGTCGTTAATTCGCCGCGTTATTTAATTGTCGAGTTCGAACTAACTAAACGTGCAATACCGCCCCAATCCCACTTTCATGCGGACTCATGTGCATAGCCTGCTCGATGCCGTCGAAAGCGGCGTCGAGGGTCTGTTCGCCGGCGAGGTAGACGAGCCGGAAATACCCATCTTCCGGGTCGCAGCCAAAGCCGGAACCATGAACCACCAGCACGCCCGCAGCCTCCAGTAAGTCGAGCGCAAACTGTTCGTCCGTGCGGCCCGCCAGGTTCTCGGTCTTCACCATCAGGTAGAACGCGGCCTGGGGCACCACGCAACTCAGCCCTTCAATCGACGCGACGCGCGCGGTCGCGAGATCGCGTCGCCGGCGGATTTCGCTGATGAAGTTGACGATGTAATCGCGGCTGCCTTCGAGAGCGGGCGCCACGGCGTATTGCGCGGGCGTCGGCGAACACAAGCGGCCACCGGCGAGGCGGACCACCGCGTCGGCAAGTTCGCGCATCTTGTTCGCGTGCGTAAAACGCAACCAACCAATGCGCCAACCGGAAAGCATGTGCGTCTTCGACAAACTCTCCAACGTCACCAACGCGACGCCACTCTCTTTTGCGAGCACCGAGGCAGCCGTCGGCGGCGTGTTGAAACAGAGTTCACGATAAACCTCGTCGCTGATCACGAGCAGTTCACGTTCGGCAGCGAGCGCGAGCAGTTCGCGTGTGATGTTGTCAGGCGTGATTGACCCGGCCGGATTGCTCGGGTTGATCAAAACGATCGCGCGCGTCTTTGGGCCAATCAACGAGCGCACTTCATCGACTGACGGATACCAGTTGTTCTGCGGCTGCAAGTGGTAATAAACAACCTTCGCGCCCAGCTTGCCGATGATGGCGGGATAGATCGGATAACCCGGCGCCGGCAACAACACTTCATCACCGGGATTGACGAGCGCCGTTAGCGTCAGGTCCGCTGCTTCCGACGCACCGGAAGAGATAATCACGTCACTGGTTTCAGTGGGCGAACCGAGTTTGGTCGCGTAGCGCGCGATCGACTCCCGCGCCTCCAACAATCCCGAAGAATGGGAATAACCCGTAAAGTTATCGCGTACCGCGCGATTCACCGCCTCGATTACGTTCTCGGGCGGATGGAAGCCAAACGACTGCGGATCGCCGATGTTCAGGTAAATGACGCGGCGGCCCTGGCGCTCGAGTGCTTCGGCGGCGCGAACAACGTTACGAATGGCGTAGGAAAAGTTAGCGGCTCGGTCTGAACAATGAATCATGATGGCCCGTCATTGTAAAAGATTTGCGCCAATTTCGCCCGTGTGGAGAGTATGATGCCGTCTCATGTCAACAACTTCGCTAACATCCGTTTCATCTGTAGCCGAAATACGCCGGCATTTCCCTGCGCTCGAACGAATTCATAACGGCTATCCCGTCGCCTACTTCGACGGCCCGGGCGGCACGCAGGTGCCGCGCTACGTGGTCGAGCAGATGAGCGACTATCTTTATCATCACAACGCCAACACGCATTGGGCTTATCCGACCAGCGCGGAAACTGACGCCGCGATCGAACACGCTCGCGAAGTTTGCGCTACATTTCTGAATGCCTCGCCAAGCGAGATCGCGTTCGGCGCGAACATGACGACGCTGACGTATCACCTGTCACGCGCGCTGAGCCTGAACTATTCAAAGGACGACGAGATCGTCGTCACTGAACTCGATCACCACGCGAACGTCGATCCGTGGCGGCGTCTCGCGCTCGAACGCGGCGTAACAGTTCACACGGTGCGTTTAAATACCGAAACGGGCCAGCTCAACTACGACGACCTCGAACGTTTCATCGGGCCAAAGACACGCCTCGTCGCGATCGGCGCCGCCTCAAACGCGCTCGGCACGATCAACGATCTCCCGCGCATCATCGAGATGGCCCACCACGTTGGTGCGCTCGCGTTTGTCGACGCCGTTCATTACGCACCACATGCTTTGATCGACGTGCAACAACTCGATTGCGACTTCATCGGCATGTCGGCATACAAATTTTACGGGCCGCACATCGGCATCCTGTTCGGCAAGCGTGATCTGCTTCAGGAGATTAATTTCCCCAGGCTCGTGCCCGCGCCCGACTACGCGCCGGAGAACGCGGAAACCGGAACGCAGAACCAGGAAGGAATGGTCGGCGCAGCCGCGGCGATCGAGTTTCTGGCGTCGCTCGGGAGCAAAGCAAAGTTGCGTGAAAACCTGGAAAGTGTTCTGGGCGAGACGCACGTGCGTAACGCGCGCTTGTTCGCGCGTTTGTGGGACGGCTTGAGTGCGCTGCCCGGCGTTGCGGTTTATGGTCCATCGCCGGATTCACACCGCACGCCGACGATGGCGTTCACGATCCAAGGACGCACTTCAACCGAAGCTGCGCGCGCGTTGGCTGAGAAAGGGCTCTTCCTCTCGCACGGCGATTTCTACGCGTGGACGGTGGTCCAACGTTTTGGCCTCGAACCGGAAGGATTCATTCGTGCCGGCTGCGCCTGTTACACAACCGAGGAAGAGATTGATCGTTTACTTAACGGCGTTGATGAAATCCGCTAGCAAACCGTACGCGGTGCTTTGCAGATTCGGACGATGCGAAACGATCGTGAGGCCGGGGATCGTGTCGAGTTCAAAATGTATCGCCAGCGACGTGCCGCGCACGTTGCCCAGCGGATCGCTGGTGGCAATCTGTTCCGGCCTGACTGACGCGCTAACCGAACCGTCGCCGTTCACAACCGCGCGCGCCATCAGTTTGTAAGGCTTGCCTTCCGCGCGCGCCGCTTGCAACGTGGCCTGGTCCAACGCGCGAATTCCCTCACGGCGCACCGCCCGCGGCGCCAACGGCGTCTGCAAAATCACACGCGAAACGGCGCAGATTTTCATCACCGAATCCCAACCGTCAACGTCATGACTCGGATCCGTTTCCGCGACGCCCAATTCCTGCGCCGCCTTCACGCCTTCGGCAAAACTCCGGCCCGCTTCCATTGTTTCGAGAATGATGTTCGTCGTCGAATTGAACACGCCACTGAACCCGCGAATCCTCACGGCCGGCAGTGTCTCGCGGAACAAAGAAAAAACCGGCGCACTGTCGAGCACTGTCGATTCGAACAGAAACCGTTTGCCTTGCGCGACGGCGATCGCGTTCAACTCATCGAACGCGTAAACAATCGGCCCTTTGTTGGCGGTAACCAAATGCGCACCGAACTGTAGCGAAGCGCGCATGTAGTCAATCGCCGGCTGGCCCGTTTCCGGATTGAGCGACGTTGTTTCAAACACGACATCAGGTTGCGCGAGCGCGAGCCATTCGTTGCTGCCATTCTGCGCCGGAGTATTATCCGTTCCCGCTAACAACGCCGCGGTGTCGAGCGCCTCACCCGAAGCGCGCCAGCCCATGCGTCGCGTCGCGACGCCGGTGATCTCCCATTCGATTCCGTAACTCTCGCGCAACTCCGCCGACTTCGCCGCCAACAAGCGCACCAACGCGCGCCCGACATTTCCAAAACCGAGGAAGCACAGCCTGTAACGTTTCATGTATGATGGAGTCCGTCCGATGAAACAATATCACGATCTGCTGCGATCGATTCTGAATAATGGCACCGAACACCACGACCGCACCGGTGTCGGCACCATCTCACACTTCGGTTTCCAAACCAGATTCGATCTGCGCCGGGGATTTCCGATCGTCACCACAAAGCGTGTTCCGTTTCGCTGGATCGCGGAAGAGTTGTTCTGGTTTCTCGCAGGCGACACGAGCGAAATCAATCTGCGCGCGAAGGGCGTCGACATCTGGGCCGAATGGGCTGACGACGAGCACACGCGAAAGTTTGGCCGGACGGCAGGCGATCTTGGGCCGGTCTACGGCTATCTCTGGCGCTCGTTTGGTGGTGATTACCCGCAAAAAAACGGCGTCGATCAGATCGCTAAACTGTTGGAGCAGATTCGCACGAATCCCGATTCACGCCGGCTGATCGTAACGGGCTGGGATCCGCGCCAGGCTGACAACGTCGACTTGCCGCCGTGTCATACGTTGTTTCAATTCAAAGTTGAAAGCGGTCGCGTCTTGCATTGCCAACTCTACCAGCGTTCAGCCGATGCGTTCCTCGGTGTGCCTTTCAACATCAGTTCTTACGCGCTGCTGACCCACTTGATCGCGCACGTCACCGAACTCGAGGCCGGCGACTTCGTCTACACGCTCGGCGATTACCACATCTACAAAAACCATCTCGAGCAAGTGAATGAACTCTTGTCGCGCGAACCGCTCCCACTGCCGCAACTGAAGATCAACGATCCCGAAAACAAGCTGCGCGGGCTCGCGGGCCTTCTGGCGATGACCTACGAGCAACTCGAGTTAATCGGCTACAAATCTCACGGCAAGATCGCCGCGCCAGTGGCTGTTTAGATCATGATTATCGGTATCGTTGCAGTTGATCGGAACAATGCCATCGGCAAAGGCGGGAAACTTCCGTGGCATTACTCTGCCGACATGAAGTTTTTCCGCGAGACGACCACGGGGCATGCGGTGGTGATGGGACGCAAGACGTGGACGACGTTGGGTAAGCCGCTGAAGAACCGGCTCAACATCGTGCTCAGTCGCGATCCGAGTATCGAGCCGCAGGAGTCGTTGCTGGTGCTGAGCGACGTCGATGCGGTCTTGTCGTTGAATGATTCGTTAACGACAGATCTGTTTGTGATCGGTGGCGCGCAGATTTATGAAACGTTTCTGCCGCGAATTGAGCGCTGGCTCGTAACGGAAGTGCCGCTCACGGTGAAGGGAGCGGACACGTTTATGCCGCAGGGTTATCTCGACGGCTTTGAGGAAAAGGATTCCAAGCCAATTGGAGACGGATTAATAGTTAAGGTTTACGACCGAGCCTAGAACAACTCTTCCAACGCTTCGTCGACCGACTTCACGCCAACCACACGCACGCCGAGCAATCTTTCCAACCCGGCAACATTCGACTGCGGCATCACGATCTTCTTGAAGCCGAGCGCCTGCGCTTCGCGCGCCCGCACCGACGCCTGCATCGCGCCGCGCACCTCGCCCGTTAAGCCGATTTCGCCAAATACCGTCGTGTGTGGATCGACGTGCACGTTCTTGAAACTCGAAGCAATCGCGGTAACGACGCCGAGGTCCGCCGCGGGTTCGTCAACTTCCAATCCGCCCGCGATATTCACGAACACGTCGTCGCCGGTGAGCTGCAGCCCGGCACGCTTCTCGAGCATCGCAATCAACAGCGCCACGCGATTCTGATCGAGTCCCTGCGTCATGCGCCGGCCCGTTCCGTATTTGTTTCCCGACACGAGCGCCTGAATCTCAACCAGCAGCGGCCGCGTGCCTTCCATGCAGGCCGTGACGATCGAACCCGCGACGTTCTGCGGTCGCTCCTGCAAAAACATCTGCGACGGATTGGCCACCGGCATCAACCCGCCGCCCGTCATCTCGAAAACGCCGACCTCGTTCGCCGCGCCGTAGCGATTCTTCACCGCGCGCACGATGCGATGGTTGTGATGTCGTTCACCTTCGAAATACAGCACCGTGTCGACGATGTGTTCGAGCACTTTCGGACCGGCGATCGATCCTTCTTTCGTGATGTGGCCGATCAGGAAAACGGGAACGCCGCGGTTCTTAGCGAGCATTAAAAACTGGTGCGCGACTTCCCTCACCTGCGACACCGATCCCGGCGCCGATTCGATCACGCTCGAAAACACTGTCTGGATCGAGTCGACGATCACCGCGCCGGGCTTGAGCCGCTCGATCTCACGAAAGATGTTTTCGAGATTTGTTTCGGGAAGCAGGAAAACGTTTTTCGCGGAGACGCCGAGGCGTTCGCCGCGAAGTTTGATCTGGCGTTCCGACTCTTCGCCGGAAACGTAAAGCACGAGCGTTTCGGTTTCGCTCAGCTTGTCGGCGACTTGCAACAGCAACGTGCTTTTGCCGATGCCCGGATCGCCGCCGATCAAAACAAGCGTGCCGGGTACGATCCCGCCGCCGAGGACGCGATCGAATTCCGTGACGCCCGAAGGCAAACGGCGATCGTCCTGCGGTTCGATCTCAGTAAACGCGATCGCGCTTACTTCGCGAAGACGAAACCCATTGTTGCGGCGTGAGGGTTGAGTCTTTTCTTCAACGAGTGAATTCCACTCGCCGCATTCAGGACACTTGCCTAACCACTTCGCAGCCTTATGGCCGCATTCCTGGCAAACGAAAGCTGTCTCTACCTTTTTCATGCAAACAGAGCCATCCACAGATTACGCCGAAAACTCTGCGTAATCTGTGGATGGTTTTCCTTACATAAGCGCCTTCACATTCTCAGTGGGGCGACCGAGCACCGCGCGGTCGCCGCGTTCCACGATCGGCCGTTGCAGTAAATCCGGATGCTCAACCATCAGCGCGATCAACTCGCTGTCGCTGAACTTATCCTCCGCCAGGCCCAACTCTTTGTAAACTGCCTCGCCCTTTCGCAAAAGCTCGCGCGGCTTGAGGCCGAGTTTGCGCACGAGCTCGGTGAGTCGCTTCTTGCTC
>Ga0247688_1000517_pt1 | contig 10284 bp, 8 predicted proteins | sample CNK29_metaG_FD_182718 | JGI IMG/M metagenome (GOLD analysis project Ga0247688, IMG submission 182718) | Soil microbial communities from Purdue University Martell Research Forest, Indiana, United States - CNK29 | ecosystem: Environmental > Terrestrial > Soil > Temperate forest > Bulk soil | place...
ACATCTCAACGGCGATCTCAGCGGCATCGTCGAACGCATCTCGCGCGAAGGTGGCACGCCGTTAGTCGTGGCTGAAGACGGCCTGCCGCTCGGCGTGATTCAACTCAAAGACATCATCAAGGGCGGCATGGTCGAGCGCTTCAACCAGATGCGCCAGATGGGCATCAAGACCGTGATGATCACCGGCGACAACCCGCTCACGGCGGCGACGATCGCTCGTGAAGCAGGCGTCGACGATTTCCTGGCCCAGGCCACGCCCGAAGACAAGATGGCGCTGATCAAGCGCGAGCAGGAAGGAGGCAAGCTCGTGGCGATGACGGGCGACGGCACGAACGATGCGCCCGCGTTGGCCCAGGCGGACGTCGGCGTCGCGATGAACACTGGCACGCAAGCGGCGAAAGAGGCCGGCAACATGGTCGACCTCGATTCCAACCCGACGAAGCTGATCGAGATCGTCGAGATCGGCAAGCAGTTGCTGATGACGCGCGGCGCGCTGACGACGTTTTCGATCTCGAACGACGTGGCGAAGTACTTCGCGATCATTCCGGCGATGTTCGCGGGCGCGTTTCCGGTGCTGAACACTCTGAACGTGATGGGCCTGCGCACGCCGCAGTCGGCGATTCTTTCCGCGGTGATCTTCAACGCCGTGATCATCATCGCGTTGATTCCGCTGGCGTTGAAAGGCGTGAAATATCGCCCGATGAGTGCGGCGGCGCTTTTGCGGCGCAATCTTTTGATCTACGGGCTCGGCGGCATCGTCGCGCCGTTTATCGGCATAAAGGTGATCGACGTGATCATTCACGCGATCGGACTCGCATGAAGAATTTAGTAACCGCGGTTTTGATGACGATTGTGACGACGGTTTTATTCGGGCTCGCTTACCCGCTTGTCGTCACCGGTCTGGCCCAGGTGATCTTTCCCGAAAATGCGAACGGGCAACTGATCACGCGCGCGGATGGCAGTGTGATCGGTTCGCGTTTGCTGGGCCAGTCGTTCGTTTCGCCGGGCTACTTCCGTTCGCGCCCGTCAGCAGCGGGGACGAACGGCTACGACGCGAACGCCTCGTCGGGTTCGAACTATGGGCCAATGAATCAGAAGCTGGTCGATCGCGTTAAGGGCGACGTGGCGAAGTTGCAAGCTGAGAATCCGGGCCAGCCCGTGCCGGTTGATCTCGTCACCGCATCGGGTTCTGGACTCGATCCACACATCTCGCCGGCGGCCGCGGAGTTTCAAGTTCCGCGGGTCGCGCGCGAACGCGGCATCAGTGAAGGTGACTTGCGCCAGTTAGTGAGCGCAAACACAGAAGGGAGGCAATTTGGTTTTCTCGGAGAGCCGAGAGTGAACGTGCTCGAACTCAATCTCGCTCTCGACGAAGCACATCCGATCAGAAAGTGAACCCGAACGGGAACCGACAATCGGCCGCAACCTTGCTCGCGCGAATCCACGACGGCGAGAAGGCCCGGCTGCGCGTTTATATCGGCGCCGCGCCGGGCGTCGGCAAGACGTATCAGATGCTGCTCGACGCGCACCTGCTGAAGAAGCAGGGGGTCGACATCGTAATTGCGGCGGTGGACACGCACGGCCGCGAAGATACGCAGACGTTGATCGCCGATCTCGAACGCGTGCCCGCGCGCAAGATCGAGTATCGCGGCGTGACGCTCGAAGAGATGGACGTCGAAGCTGTCGTGTCGCGTCGACCGGCAATCGCCATCGTCGACGAGTTGGCCCACACCAATGCTCCGGGCGCGAAGAATACGAAGCGTTTTCAGGACGTGCTCGATCTGCTCGAAGCCGGCATCTCGGTAATCACCGCCGTCAATATTCAACATCTCGAGTCGCTCAACGACGTCGTCAATCGCACCACGGGCGTGCGCGTGCGCGAAACCGTGCCTGATTACTTTCTGCGCCGCGCGGATGAGGTCGTGAACGTCGACGTGTCTGTCGACACGCTGCGGACGCGGCTGCGGCAGGGAAAGATCTACGACATCGTGAAGATCGAACAAGCGCTGAACAATTTTTTCCGCAAGGGAAATCTTTCGGCGTTGCGCGAGCTGGCATTGCGGCAAGTGGCGACTGATGAGGCCGCGAAGTCGAGCGGTTATCGCGAACAGGAAGGACTCGAGCCGGCGGTGATTCCTGAGAAGGTAATGGTGGCGATCGCGTCGCGTGGGAGTGCGAAGAAGTTGTTGCGGGTGGGTTCGCGGATCGCGGGGAGGCTGGCAAGCGATTGGTACGTGGTCTACGTGCAGACGCCGCCTGAAGAGATGGGGCGGATCAAGCCGGAGGATTACGCGGCGCTGCAGGAGAACATTCGCTTTGCGGAAGACCTGGGCGCGCGCGTGGTGAAGTTGAAGGCGCGGCGCGTGGCTGACGGTTTGATCGAATTCGCGCGACGTGAAGGGATTACGCACGTCGTGTTTGGGCAGACGTCGCGTTCGCGTTGGGACATTTTGTTACACGGATCGATCATCAATCGCTTTTTGCGTGAGGTTCGTGATGCGACCGTGCAGGTCGTTCCACTGGACGGCGGGAAAGGGAGCTGAATCGGCAATCGTCAATCGCCAATAACAATGAATCTGCGGCCAAAACTTCTGCTGGGTTATCTCGTCTTTGTCGCCGCGCTCGTCGTGTTAGGAGCGTGGAGCGCGTGGCGACTGCGCGAGATGGGCGGCGTGTCGCGTCGCATCATCGCGAACAACTACGACTCCGTGGTCGCCGCGCAGGAGATGAAAGAAAGTCTCGAACGCCAGGACTCCGCCGCTGTCTTCGCCCTCCTCGGCGCGACCGGCAAAGCCACCTTGCAACTTCGCGAACATCGCGCGCGCTTCGACGCAAACTTCGACAAAGCCGCCCACAACATCACCGAAGTCGGCGAGCGCGAAACAATCGAAAACATTCGCCGCGATCGCGATCTTTACTACCAGATGTTCGACAGCTTCTTCGCGCAGGCGACTGCGCCCGGCGGCGTGAACGCCGTCGAACGTGACGAATACTTCACGCGTCTCGAACCGCAGTTCAACAAGTTGCGCGCCGACTGCGAGCAACTGCTGGAACTGAACCAACGCGCCATGCTGGCGAAATCAGCCGCCGCCGCCGGCGTGGCCCAACTCTGGTTTTATCGCACGTTGCTCATCGCAGGAACACTCGTTACCGCCGGCGTCTTTCTCGCTTTTGCGTTGTCGAACCGCATCGTCAAGCCGTTGCGCCAGCTCACGGCGAGCACCACGCGCATCGCGGGCGGCGATCTCGATGCGCGGGTGACGGTGAGTTCGCATGACGAAGTCGGCGTGCTCGCCGCCGAATACAACCGCATGGCCGAACGCATTCGCCAGCTTCGCAATTCAGACACGGGCAAGCTGCTCGTGGCCCAACAAACGACGGAAGCCGCCATCGACTCGCTTTACGATCCCGTCATCGTCACTGACGCAGATGGCCGCGTCACCAAGCTCAATCCCGCCGCTGAAGAGATTTTCGGCGCCGAGCGCACGAACGCCGGCAAACACGTCGGCGAGATCGCGCGTGACGAACGCATCGCGAGCGCCGTCGCGGAAGCACTCGAATCGCAACGTCCGGTAACGGGCGACGGCATGTCGCAAGTGTTGCCGCTTGCGGTTGACGGTTCTGAGCGTGCGTTTCGCGTGCGCACCACGCCGATGCGCGACGGTGGCAAGCATCTGCTCGGCGCCGTGACGTTGCTCGAAGACGTCACGCACCTGCGCGAGATCGATCGGCTTAAGTCAGACTTCATCGCAACCGCTTCACACGAGCTGCGCACGCCGCTGACGAGCGTGCAGATGGGCGTTTATTTGTTGCTGGAAGGCGCCGCCGGAGAGCTTAACGACAAGCAGACCGAAGTGTTGAGTGCGTGTCGCGAGGATTGCGAGCGGCTCGATAAGTTGATGCGCGATCTGCTCGACCTGTCGCGCATTGAAGCCGGTGAGAGCCAGCCGAAACTCGAAACTGTCGATCTGCACGCGTTGATTACGAGGGAAGCAGACGAACTGCGGCCGCGAGTCGAGGCGAAGAATCTTTCGTTCCAGGTTCAGCTCGCCACGGATCTGCGGCCAGTGACGGCAGACCCGTCGCAGATCTCGCGCGTGATCGCAAACCTCGTGGTGAACGCGATCCGTTCCACGCGCGACGGCGAGATCAAGATCGAAGCGGTCCCGCGCGGGCGTTATGTAAACGTGTCTGTGTCGGACACCGGAACGGGCATTCCCGCGGAGTACCTGCCGCATATCTTCGACAAGTTTGTGCAAGTGCCGGGCGCGTCTGCCGGCGGCGCCGGGCTCGGCCTCGCGATTTCACGACTCATCATTGAAGCGCACGGCGGCCAGATCAGCGCGCAGTCAGAGTTGGGCCAGGGTTCGACTTTCAGTTTTACATTGCCAATCGCTGCGCAAGCAGCGAACTCGAGGAGTCTTAATGCGTGAACGCGTCCTGATTATCGACGACGAGCAACACATCCGCCGCATGATGCGGTTGACACTTGAAACGTCCGGTTACGAGGTCGGTGAAGCAGTCGATGGATTCGCAGGAGTGAAGCTCTACGGCGACGGCGCAAGCTGGAGCGCCGTCGTGTTGGACCAGCGAATGCCGGGCATCGACGGGCTCGAAACACTGCGCCGGCTCAAAGCCGCAAATTCCGGTGTGCGAGTGGTGATGGCGACCGCTTACGCATCGATCGAACTCGCCGTGGAAGCGATGAAACTCGGCGCGGCGGATTTTGTGCGGAAGCCGATGACGCCGGAGATGTTGCGCAACGCGGTCACGGCGGTGTTGGCGCGCACCGCGCCGGTTGCCTCGACGTCAGCGCCGCCGGCGATCGAAACGATCACGATGAATGGATATTCGATTCTCGATCCGGACAAAGGTGATTGGCAGTCGCCGGAACAGCGCCGGTTTACGGTTGTGAGTCCGACGGGCACGCGGCACGAAGTCCTGATCCAGATCGACGAAGAGGCGCTAGCTTACGTCGAGCGTCTTACGCACCGGCGTCTGCCTTACGAGAGTTCGTTTTGGACGGACCAGGCGCGGCGCTTGTTGGCGGATTATCTCTGGAGCAATGGCGACGTGCCGAAGATCAGAAAGCTCGTGCTGGACCAGTTGGGCCGCGATGCAATCCTTAGCGCGGAGCGTTGGCAAGAAGAATGAAACTCTGTGCCTCTGTGTTCTCTGTGGTTAGTGCGTCGCAGCAGTAGTTAACCACAGAGAACACAGAGACACAGAGAATAAAGAAGCAGGAAAGAATAGCGATCGAGTAACAAACCTCAGGAGAAAATAGTGGCGGCAGAACTCAAGCGTTTCATCATCGGCAGGGCACTCAAAACCGAACAGGCGGCGCACGAGCGCCTTACCAAAAAAACAGCGCTCGCGGTCTTTTCCTCCGACGCACTTTCATCAACCGCTTACGCGACCGAAGAAATTCTATTGGTACTCGCCGTCGCAGCCGCGGCAACACACGGGCAGTCCTTTTATTACGTGCTGCCGGTTTCGGTCGGCATCGCGATGTTGCTAACGATCGTCGCGATCAGTTATCGCCAGACGATTCACGCGTACCCGTCGGGCGGCGGCGCTTACATCGTCGCGAAAGAGAACCTCGGCACGACGCCCGGTCTCGTCGCCGGGGCGGCATTGCTGGTTGATTACGTGCTGACGGTTTCGGTGTCGATCGCTGCGGGCGTGGCGGCGATCACTTCCGCGGCGCAGGGGACGCGTTTCGCGTGGCTCGAGGATCACAAAGTAATTCTTTGCTTGATCTTCATCGGTCTCATCGCGCTCGCGAACCTGCGCGGCGTGCGTGAGTCGGGCGCGCTCTTCGCCACGCCGACGTATCTCTTCGTCGTCAGCTTCCTGATCATGATCGCTTACGGGCTGTTTCACTACTGGGCCTACGGCGGCGCGGCGCCGGTTCCGAGCGCCGAAGATTTGAAGACTGCGGAAGGCTACCGGTTGCAGCCGCTGACGACGCTGCTGTTGCTGGGCGCATTCTCAAACGGTTGCACGGCGTTGACGGGTATCGAAGCGATCTCGAACGGCGTGCCCGCGTTCAAGAAACCCGAAGAGAAGAACGCAGCGGCGACGCTCGTGTGGATGGCCGTGCTGTTGACGACGATGTTTCTCGGCACCAGCGTGATGGCCTATCTCTTCCAGGTTCATCCGCACCAGAACGAAACGGTGATCTCGCAGTTTGCGCGCATCATGTTCACGGGACGATTGACGTGGTTCTACTTCGTGGTCCAGGCTTCAACGGCCGCGATTCTCGTGCTCGCCGCAAATACTTCGTTCGCCGACTTTCCGCGTCTCTCCTCGTTGCTGGCGCGCGATCGTTTTCTGCCGCGGCAGTTTGCCAATCGTGGCGACAAGCTCGTCTTCTCAAACGGCATCATCCTGCTCGCGGTCTTTTCGGGGATACTCGTGATCGCGTTTGGCGGTGACACGAGTCGCCTGATTCCGCTGTACGCGGTCGGCGTGTTTCTGTCGTTCACATTGTCGCAGTTGGGAATGGTGCGGCGCTGGAACCGGACGCGGAGCCCGCGCTGGAAGAAATCGATGGCGGTCAATGCCGTCGGCGCGGTCGCGACGTTCACGGTATTGTGCGTTTTCATCGCGACGAAGTTCATTCACGGTGCTTGGATCGTGGTGGTTGTGATTCCGCTGCTGGTGCTCTTCTTTCGCGCCATTCACGGTCACTATCTTGACGTCGCGCGGCAGCTTTCGATGGAGGGGCTCGAACCGATTCAGCCGATCAAGCACAGCGTGGTCGTGCCGATTTCCGGGTTGCATCGTGGCGTGATGGCGGCGCTCGAATATGCGAAGTCGATCTCACGCGACAACAACGTCACGGCCGTGTACGTGGATTTTGAAGAAGAGGCGACGGCGAAGTTGCGCGAGAAGTGGGAACGTTTGGGCAACGGCGTGAAACTGGTCGTGTTGCCGTCGCCGTATCGCGAGCTGACGCGGCCGTTGTTGAAGTACATCAAGCGGGTTAAGTCGCAGGAGCACGACGACATGATCACGGTGGTGTTACCCGAGTTCATCCCGGCGAGATGGTGGCAACACATCCTGCACAACCAGAGCTCGCTGCTTTTGAAGGGCGCGCTGTTGTTCAGAGAGGGCGTGATCGTGACCAGCGTGCCGTACCACCTAAAACATTAGCTCACTGTGTGTATTTCAAATAGACGGTCCGAGTTTCGGAGTAAAAATCGAGCGCCTGGGGTCCTTGCTCGCGCATGCCGTAGCTCGATTCTTTCGTGCCGCCGAAAGGCAATTGATACTCAACGCCGGCGGTTGGAAGATTCACCGTGATCAATCCGGCTTCGATGCCGTTGATGAACTGGTGCACGCGCGTTAGATCCTTCGAGATGATCGACGCCGACAGGCCAAAGCGCACGTCGTTTGCGAGGCTCATCGCCTCTTCGAAGTTTTCCGCGACCATCAGGGCGAGCACCGGGCCAAAAACTTCTTCCTGCGCGATGCGCATTTCGGACGTGATGCCGGAGAAAATCGTCGGCTCGACGAAGTAACCTTTATCGTAGCTCCCGCCGGTAAGCTGCTTGCCGCCGCACAACAACTCGGCGCCTTCCTTAGTCGCGATGTCGATGTATTCGAGATCTGTTTTGAGTTGATCGGCGTCGACGGCTGGTCCGATCTGAACACCGGATTCGAGGCCGTTGCCGACTTTGAGTTGGCGCGTCTTCTCGATCAGTTTTTGTTTCAGCGGTTCATAGAGCGAACGCTCGACGATCGCGCGGCTGCATGCCGTACACTTCTGGCCGGTCGAGAAAAACGCGCCATTAATTAACGTATCGGCCGCGTAATCGAGATCCGCATCGTCGAGCACGATGGTCGGGTTCTTGCCGCCCATTTCGAGTTGGACGCGAATCTTGCGCGGCGAGACTTTCGTGTAGAGCGCGTTGCCGACTGAAGTCGATCCGGTGAACGATACCGCTTTGATTGCCGGATGGCTGGTGAGCGCGTCGCCGACGAGTCCGCCGCTGCCGGTGACGTAATTGATCACGCCTGGCGGCACGCCCGCTTCGTGCAGCGCTTCGATTAAACGATAGGAACTGAGTGGCGCGAGTGATGCTGGTTTGATCACGACGGTGTTGCCGGAGATGAGTGAGGGCGCGATTTTCCACGCGGGGATGGCGCTGGGAAAATTCCACGGCGTGATCAGCGCGACGGTGCCGAGTGGCTTGCGAATCGTGTAACAGACGACGTTGTCGCGTTCGGAAGGGACTTGATACGTGAACTGGCGCGAGCCTTCGCCGCCGAAGTAACGGAAGATGTTGATGGCGCGTTTTACTTCGCCGATTGCTTCTGGCAGCGTTTTGCCTTCTTCTCGCGTCATCTCTTCGCCGAGTTGAGATAGCCTCGATTCAAGGAGCTCGGCTGCTTTGAAGAGAAACTCACCACGTCGCGTGGCGGGCAGTTCGGACCACGATTTTTGGGCGGCGGCTGCAGCGGCGCACGCGTCGTTCACGTCGTCGGCGTTGGACGATTGAAAGTGCCCGACGATCTCGTCGGTGTTGGCGGGGTTGATGTTGGGAAACGTCTTGCCTGATTTGCTGTCAGTCCATTCGCCGTTGATGTAGTTCTTGAAAACCGTCATGTGTTCTCCGTTATGGCTTGATTGCGCTTTTTGCGGTGGTCCAGGATGCGGTTGCTTGCAGTGCGTCGTTCGCGCGGTCTAAAGAGAACGGCTCGGCGATTAGTTGTTCGAACGGGAACTGATCTCGCGTGTGCGCCAGAAACTCCAACGCCGCCTTCGTGTGACGCGGCTCAAATCCCCACGATCCCGCCACCTGCAACTGCTTTCTCGTGATCACATGCGGATTGAACTCGATCGGGCCCGCGTTTCCGTAATGGCCCAACACGAGATAGCGCCCGCCGTCGCGGCATAACTCAACCCCTTCCACGACCGCCGGCGGAATCCCGACGCACTCCAAAACAACATCCGCTCCAAATCCGCCGGTCAACTCGAGCACTCGTTCTTTTCGTTCAGCCACCGAACTCGTCTCGACGTCGATGCAAACATCAGCGCCAAAGCGTCGCGCTAACTCCAATCGATGCGGTGGACCACCAAGAACGATCACCTGCACCGCGCCACTCGCCTTCGCCACCGCCAGCGACGCCAATCCGACCGGACCCGAACCCTGGACCACAACGTTGTCGCCCAGGTGCACGCCGATGCGTTCGATACCGTGGAGGGAGGTTACCAACGCGCAGCCGGCGCCAACGACCGCTTCGGTCGGCAGTGTTTCCGGCAGCTTGAAGATCGCGGTTCCTGGCCGCAAGTAGATGTAGTCCGCATAGCCGCCGAGCAGATGCGGCGCGACGCTGCAATCGTAAGAAATTCCGTAAGCCTTTCGTTTCAGGCAACGAGTTGGTTGAGGCTTGACGCGACAGTAGTAACACTCGTCGCAGTTGATCGATGAGCTCCAGCCGATGCGATCGCTGGCGGCCAACGGCTTGCCGGTCCAATCTGTTTTCAGCTCGGCGCCCAACTCTTCGATGACGCCGACGGTTTCGTGCCCGAGAATCACCGGCAAGGGAATCGGCAGCTGGCCGTGCCACAAATGCACGTCGGTGCCGCAGATGCCCGCGAGTTGCACGCGGACGAGTGCGGCACCGGGTTCGATGGATTGCGGTAAAGGAAACTCTCTGAGTTCGAGCGGCCGATCGTATCCCGTCATCACGGCAGCGCGAGATGTCCGCTGGGTCATGGCTGGAGTATAGACCAGTCAAACCACGGAGACACAGAGAGCTCCAGGCGACGTTTTAATGTCGCTTGAAATACTGCACGTCACGCTCGTGTTTCTCGGCAGCGTCACGCGAATCAAACGTGCCGAGATTTCGGCGCTTGCGAGTCTTGGGATCAACCTTCTTTGAGTAGAGGCGGTACTTGCCTGACTTTAGTTTCTTAATCATTTCGTTACCCTCCTTCGCTACAAACGCTCGCAATCACGGTGCCTGAGAGTGATTGCCGGGCATGCGTGTTGCTTGGTTGGTGAGCGTGAATATTGGGGCCGTGTGTTAGTGGAATGGAAGCGTTCAGGCGCGTTTTAAATTCGTGCAAGAGGATGGAGGTAAGAGATGCCGGAGAAAGAAACACTCGAACGGGCGCGACGAGACAAGCGCGAGGGAAAAGCGCCGAGCACGCAAGCGGGAGAGTTTGTGCGCGAGGAGATGGATCACATTCGTGAAGGCAAGCACGGCGCGCGCTCGACCAAGCAGGCAATCGCGATCGGATTGTCGAAAGCGCGCCGCGCAGGGGTTGAC
>Ga0247688_1000518_pt1 | contig 10282 bp, 9 predicted proteins | sample CNK29_metaG_FD_182718 | JGI IMG/M metagenome (GOLD analysis project Ga0247688, IMG submission 182718) | Soil microbial communities from Purdue University Martell Research Forest, Indiana, United States - CNK29 | ecosystem: Environmental > Terrestrial > Soil > Temperate forest > Bulk soil | place...
AACGGTCGGCGCCATTTCGATCGATTCGCCAACCGTTACATTCTTCGCGAAAGGCTCAGGACGCGATCGCAAGCCGTGGGGCGTTAACATCGGCAACCAGTTCTTCAAAGATTTCGTGGTGACGATTGATTACCGCCGCAAGTTAATAACGTTGGCCCAGCCCGTCAATTGAGTTGCTTCCGAAAACGCCACGTGTTCAAACCCATCAACACGATCGTGAACGCGATCAACGTCAACAGGTTCGGGTAGACCACTGGTTCGGCTCTCGTCGACAAGGCCCAGGCGCAAGTTCGTCACTTCCGGATTCATCGCGAAGCCGAGCAGGACCAAATTCAACGTCGGCGGGATGACGAGCATAGCGACGAGTTTGCCGTTTCGGCGAATCTGCCGCATCTCTTTCGCACACAGCGGCCACCTTCACTCAGAACGTCGCCGGGAGACGGAACATCGAGCGCGTGAATGCGCAGTTGTTGTAAGTCCTCGTTGTAAAGAACGACACTCGCAAACTCATGATTGACGAATCGCTTGAGCAGCGTCGAGATCGTTACCAGCAGATCTTTCAGGCTGAGCTGCGAAACGACGACATTGCTGACTTCAATCTGCAGTTGCGTGCGTTCGAGCTTGAGTCGCAGGCGTTCGCGCTCGTCTTCATGCGGGGAAGGTTGAAGGGGTGGTCCAGCCGCTATTGGGAAACCGGGAACTCGCTGCCAGAATCTGGGCCGAGATTCTACACTCGCGCGAGCAGCCGGGGAAAGATTAGGGAGCCGTTTACACCTCGACTGCGTTCGTGTATTAAGCCGTTGTTCCGCGGAGGGCGAGGATGAAAAAGTTATTCACGACGATCACCGGGCTCGCAATGCTGTCATTGTCTGCCTGCACTCTCCTGCAATCCCAGGGTTCGCCAAGTTCGTCCGGCAAGCCGTCGTCAGCCATGGCAAAACTGCATTTCCCTAAACACTGGATCGATGCGACGCGGCCGAACGAGCCCATCGACGACATACCGCTGTCGTTCATCCAGCAAATGGAAGTGAGGCGAGCGCCGAACTCGGCCGCGGACGAGTTTCTGTTTGCCGCGCTGCCGAACGGTGACAATGATTACCGTCATGAAGTGGACCGGAGACTGCCGAAACCGCAATACAGCATGAACTTCTTTGCTGTGAAGCTTTCCTCGCCGCTGCAGGTTCGGCCCGCGACGAATGAAGAATGGGAAAGTGGCGCCCGCGTGCCGACGAAGATGCGTTACGCGTTTTCGCAAGGCAAAGACGATGCGTCCGGTGAGATCGCGTACCGTCACAGGCATTATGCGAAAACCGGCAAGTATTGGGGCGGCGGCAGTGTGTCACCGACCGGCAAATGGATCGCCGTGTTCAGCTATTCAGGGTTCAAGTGGCCGGCATTACTTCCCTTCAGTGGCCCAACCGCGAAGACCGGCGACATCTTCTGGGAAGTTTACGACACCGTAACCGGCAAGAAAGTTTTCGAATGGGAAGGCAAGAATGCGCAGAGCCCGGCGAGTCTCGGTCATCCGGTGGCTTGGTTGGAAGATCGATACTTTCTGTTTCCTGTAGACGAACACGCGCAAGACATGATCGTCGTTACGTTGCCGCCGGTTACACCCGAAGAGAACCCGGTAACGATAAGACTTCCGGCACGGAAAGACTCCTCGAGCCAACCGGTTCCCGCGCCTTCGACTAACGAGGCCTGGACACCGCTCGCGCCGTTGACCAAGCAGCAGGCGGCGAAGATTACGGCGCCGAGTGAGACTGAGATCGCCGAAGTGCGCTGGACCAAAGAACCGCTCGAACTGCTGTTTGCGATTAAGGAAGAGACTGCGAACCGCAACGAGAACCGGCACCGGCCGGATGGAGGAGCGGATTACAATTACCGCCAATTCAGCACCTGCTACTACGCGGTTCCCCTCGACAACGCGAGCCAGGCACGAGCGGTGGAGAAACAGGAATGGGATCGCGCAACAGTCTTGAGAAGTTATCCGCCCAACCCTTCGCCGGGTGAGGGAAGTGAAACCAGCAGCGCTGCGATACAGCGACTGTTTCCGAAAACCGGAAACGTGGGGGGCTCACCTCTGGCAGTAAGTATTGGCGAATGGGTGGCTGTTTTCAGTTACAACGAGATCGCGCGTGACGGCGCGAACCAAAACGCGTTCGTCGATCTCTACAACCAACGAACGCGCGACAAGTTCTTGTCGACAACGGTTCCGATCAACGGGCCGCCGAACGATCTGTTCAGGCGCGCCCGCGGGATCGATGGCGGTTATATCATTTTGCCGTTGAGCCCAGCGCTTGATTCGTTCGCGTTGTGGCGTTTGCCGGAATGATTCTGCGTGAGAAACGATGGAAGCTGGCTGACGTTGTCGAGAATTGCGATGGGGTGGTAGTTATCAAAGCGGGATCGCGGCGTCACGCCGGAGAGCACGACAACCAGCGGCACGCCCGCGCGTTTCGCTACTTCCGCATCGACGACGCTGTCGCCAACGTACAGCACGGATTCAGGCGAGCATTCAAGTTTTTCGATCGCGTCGATTAAACCCTGCGGATGCGGTTTGTGCTCCGCCACGTCGTCACCACCAATCACAACCGCAAAACCATGACGCATCGACTCGCGTTTTAGTACTCCATTGATGCGACTGCGATACTTCGTCGAGACGATGCCAAGTTTAAGACCTTGTTCGCGGAGCGCTTCAACCATGGGCGGAACCGTCTCATACAGCACAGTGAAATTCACCATCACGTTGTCTGCTCGCTCGACGAACAGTTGGTGAAACTCGGCACAGCGATGCGGTTCGTGATGTGCTCCGAGAGCAATGAAGGTTTCACTCAGCGAGAGCCCGATCGTGCGACACGCAGCCTCATACGAGACTGAATCCAGCCGCATCTCAGCGAGCGCAAAGTTAATGCAGTCGAGCACGCCGTGTGAGGAATCGGCGAGAGTGTAATCGAAATCGAAGATGACGGCCTGAAGCGCTTTGCTGGTGAGTGTCATTCCTTCGGCCACTGATAACCCTTCGACCAGCTCAGAAATTCATTCACCTTGGCTGGGTTTGCCTGGAGCCACTCATTGACGCCTTTCAGGTTGCTTCCCTGGCTGATGTAGTAAGCGAACGGCTCCACGTAATTTTTCTTTTTCAGTTCGGCGAAGTAGGGAATGTAGTATTTCCAGGTGAACTTTCCTTTGTCGTCTTTGGGATCAGCTTCCGAGACGATGGCCAAAAGCGTATTGAGTTGTTCGACTAAGAGCTGTCCTTCGGATTTGCCCTTGCTCTTCTCGCTCGACATCATTGCCGCGCCCAGGCCCAAGGTCAATTCGAGAAAACCAAAGTCGCCTTCTTCCTTGCTGCCGCCCAGGTTGAGAGCAATATTTATCTCGTTCGGGTTCTTGCCGGGCGTCGCCCCACCGCGCAGGATCTCCGAAAAGATCTTGTAGGCGCCGGGCGATCTGCGTGAACTTGGTTCAATAACCAGGAACCTCATCGCCGCAAACAGAGCAGGCGTGGTGAAGTTGGTTTTCCGGAAAACCTGAGCCAGAACGACGTGACTGCTGGCGTGATCGGGATTCAGGAAGACGGCCTGCTTCAAATTCTTTTTGGCTTCGTCGAGATCTCCCAACCGGCTATACGTGAGCGCGAGGTTGTAATAAATCAGGTGATTGTGCGGCTCGATCTTGATCGCCGCCCGGTAAGCCTCGACGGCCTTTTTCGATTCTCCGAGGTCGTCGAGATCGTTTCCGATCAGCATGTAGAAGCCGGCCACCTTATCTGATTTGTACTGGGCGCCTTTGTAAGCGATCTCGAGGCTCTTTTTGAAATCGCCCTTCATCTGGTAAGCAAAGGCCATCTCATAATAAGCCCAGTCGCTGTTCGGGTTTTGTTTCAGCACTTCTTCATACTTTGCGATCGCGCCGTCAAAATCGCCGCGATCGTGAAGCGCTATGCCCTCGTCCATGAGTCGTTTTTGACTCTCGCTGATTGGTATGGATGTCAGTGTTGGCGCGCTTATCTTTTGCGCCGCGACCGAGGTCAAAGACAACAGGACGAGGGCGAATGTGAGAATTAGCGTCTTCATTCTCTTAGAGACTCGGGTTGTTCAGGATCGCCGCGAGCGCAGTCAAGCGAGTTGAATCCGCCGCACTCCTGGCACTGCCCGCACTCTTCTCCACGGTTGAGGCGAGCTCTTTCAATTTCGCCGCATCCTTCTTGCTCAAGTGCGAACTCTCCGCGCCCGAAATCGCTTGCCGCAACGACGCAATCTGATCCGACGGCAGCCCTTGCGAGCGTTCCAACTGATCGACGTAAGCCTTCGCGACCACCAACTTGTTTGGCCATTCGATCTTCTGCTGGTTCTGCACGTTCAACTCTGTGAGCTGAACGGTCTTCGCCGCGTCGATCTCATTCTCCGTCAGAAACTTCGTCGGTTCGAGTTCGAAGACGTCGAGGCCGCGCGCGATTTCCGAAGCGTAGACGTGACCGTTGTACCAGTACGCTGACCAATCACCACCGAGCACGAGCATCTTCGGATCGATTGGGCCACGATCGAAGTACGCGATTTCAACCGGGTGTTCAGCATCAGTAAAGTCCATGACGGAGATGCCGCCCTGATACCAGCCTTGCACTTCGATGTCGCGGCCGGGAACCGGAACGAGCGAGCCGTTATGGGCCACGCAGTTTTCGGTTGTGCTCTGCGCCGCCGGCATCTTGTAATAGCTGGCGAACTTCAGCTTGTTATCTTCCAGGTTGAATACGGCGTCAGCGCCCCACTTGTTGGGATCGGTTGCGCGGCAGCGCGCGCCGAGTCCGCCGCCCCACTCGTCAGTGAAAACGACTTTCTTGCCGTCGTTCGAAAACGAAGCCGAGTGCCAGTACGCGTAGTTTGGATCGTTAACAGCGTCGAGGCGCTTCGGATTTGCGGGGTCCTTGATGTCGATCAGGATTCCGTTTCCGGAACACGCACCGGCAGCGAGCCCGATTGCCGAGTAAGCGGTGATGTCGTGGCACTGATCGGTGTAGGACGGTTTCGCCGTGCCCTGCGCACTGTGCGTGCCGCCGTTGTTGAGGCCGTTGAGGGCGCCGGTTTCATTGTTCGCAAACAAGCGCGGGCTGGAAATAACTTTCGCGTCCTGCGGCGATGCCAGTGGCACCTTGATCACGTCGATGCGAAACAGCGACGTGTTCGGATCTTTGTCTGGACCTTCAGCCGAACATCCGGCGAGTTCTTCGTTCGAGCGGACGAAAGAAGTTCCCGAAACGTAGACGTAGATGTTGTCCTTGTCATTCGGATCGGTGACCACGGTGTGCGTATGCGAACCGCGGCAAGTTTGCACTGCTGCGACTTGCTTCGGGTTCTTGATGTCAGTGATGTCGAAGATGCGAACGCCGCGGAAGCGATCCTTTTGGGCGGCCGGCGGACCAGGCTTGGCGCCCGGGGGCGCGGGCGGAAATCCTTGCGTGCCGCAATCGAGTCGTCCGTTCGGCATTTCCACGGACATGAAGAGCAGGTTCTTGTAAACCGAAACGTCGTTCTGCCCGCCCGGGCAGATCATCGAAGTCAGCAGGCTCGTCTTGCCGGGATTAGAGATGTCGTAAATGCTCAGGCCATAAAAATTGCCTTGGAACAGGTGATTGCCTTGAAACGCCAGGTCTGAATTCGCAAAAGATAGTTGGGCGATAACTAACTGCACGCCCTTCGGCATCTTTGCAATCTCGGATAGGGGACCCATTTGGCCCAGCGTTTTTTGCACTTTCGGATCGCTGGGATCGTCCGAGCCGAGTTCAAACGCCTCGGGTTTCTTAACCAGCAGCAGATGCTTGATTCCCATTGCCGCTTCACCGGCGTCGTAAACTCCGGGTGTGAGTTTCGCGCGTGGATCGGCGGTGTCCGAGCCGGTCATTCCGGCCGGCAGCGGCGGGGCCGCTTCGGGAGCAAACGGGTTAGCTCCTGCTTCCTTGGCTTTCGTGTCGGGCGCTTTCGCGGCGTCCTGCGCCGGTGACGGAGAAGGCGTTTGCGCCAACGTCCTCGCGGCAAAACACGAACCCACCACCAGCGAAGCTAATAGTAAGCGTAGGGCGATATTATGGATTCGATACATCGTTTCTCCTCTTAGGGTTTTCCCTTCAGCATGGATTGCATAACTCTGATCTCGGCGCGTTGGCCGCTATCTACGTCGGTCGCGAAGTTGAACAGTTCTGCATCCTGTCCGCCTCCGGCCGTGTCAAATAACTCTTTCACCATAGTCAAGGCACCGTTGTGGTGCTGAATCATTCCCGTTAAGAATAAGTGGTCAAACTCTGCTCCGCGGGCTTTGCGCAAAGCGTCCATCTGTTTCGGCGTCAGCATTCCGGGCATCATCATTTTATGGCTCGACATGTCCATGCCTGGCATGTCAGGCATGTTGGGCATCGAGTGCGACGTTGACTGGCCGCGCGCGGTCAGCCAGCGCTTCATGAAGTCGATCTCGTCTGATTGCGAACGGCTGATGCGCGCGCCGAGCGTATGCAGCGCCGCGTTCTGCGTGTGTGAATCGATGAGCGCCGTCATCTCGACTGCCTGGGCGTGATGCATGATCATGCCCTGCATGAAGTCGACGTCTTTCGCGGAAGGTTGCGGAAGAGCCGGCCGGGTTGAAGACGGTAGTGTGCGCGTAGGCTGGCCGGGTGCGCCGGGTTGCACTACGACCGGCGCCTGCGGCTCTTGCTGAGCCCAGGCCGGCAGCGATACAAAGCATGCGAGAGCAACGGCGGCCAAAGATGCGTTTCGCCAGAAATCGTCAAGCATGGAGGGGTTTACCTTATCACAAATCCACAGATTACACCGATTGGGCCGGAGGCTTCACCTGCGGCGCTCTTCGCCGGGATGATACGCGGCTTCGAGGTTCGCTTTGATCTCTTCGAGCGTGAACCACGCGGGCTTGAATTCGCCGCGCGTGTAGAGTGCCGCCTGGTCCATGAAGTGCGGGCTGCGCGGATCGCCGCTGGCGCCGAACGTGTGAACTGAGAGCGCGTGGACTTGCGGCCCAAACTCAACCACGCTGATGTACGTTCCACCAGCAACACCGTAGCGCCGCTTTTGTCCCTCGGCCGGCGTGGCGTACATCGTGAACACCGCGCCGTCGTTGCCGTTCACGGCACTCAGTGGCAGGCTCGGCCGCGAATCCAGAAAATCTTCCCCGTGACTCTCGTCGGTGCGTTGCAGGCGATTGATCTCGCCCCACGCAACTTTCCACGTGCCGAAGTCACGTTGCAGTCCATCGAGCACCTCGGTCAACTCTGACAACTCTTTCTCAGGTGCGAGACTCTTGCCGCCCCCTCGTCGCACGCGATCGTGCCAGAGACTGAAGATCGTCATCGCCACTGAATCGTTCGCGCTTCGTTGATTCCATTTCACCAGCTCGTCGTAGACTTCACGCAGCCGCGCATCGGAGCCACCTTGCGCGAGACGCGCTTTGAGCGCCGCAATCAATCCCGGCAACCGCTGGCCCGCATTCCACACGCGCGTATCAAACGCGACGCGGGTCCAGTCAGCAAACGTAAACTTTGCCTGCGACGCCAGTATCTCTCGCGAAATCGCGCCGCGCGGATTGTCGCCTTCCTGGACCATGTACCGCGGAAACTGTTTCGGATCCGGATTGCCAGCACTCGTCAACAGAAACGGCGACGTATTGCAGTTTTGCATCCAGCCGGTTTTCGGATTCGTGAGTTGCGGCAATTCATCGATCGTGTGAAAGCCCTGCCACTCCGTTGCCGGATCACTGCCGTCGACGGGCTTGGTCCAATCGAAACGCGGATCGCGTTTCGGAACGGCGCCGTTGTAGAGGTACCACGTGTTGCCCTGGCGGTCGGCGTACATCACGTTTCCAAACAGCATGTTGAGCGGCGCAATCGCGCGCTTGAATTCGGCCAGCGAACCGGCCCGCGTCATGTCGTACCACTCGCGCAACCAGCCGTCCGCTTCAAACTTCGACATGCGCAACGCGAGCAACTTGCCGTCGCGCGTGCCGAGGATCGGCCCGTGATGCGTCTTGCGCATGGTGAACTTGCGCGTCTCGAGACCGCTCGCAGTCTTAACCCGAATCTCTGCGACGTGCTGCGTCGCGAGCCTATAGCCGTTGCCGTATTTGTACGCGAGTGGGCGAGCCGGATCGGCAAATGTTTCGACATAAACATCGGTTAGATCCGCGGCATTGTCGGTGCTCACCCAGCCGCCGTTTTCGTTATGGCCCACGTAAGGCAACACAAAACCAAAGCGCGCGTAACCGGTGAAGTTCCAGCCTTCGTCGCTGTGCAGATGACCCTCGTAAACCTGGCCCGGGCCGAAGAACGGTAAATGAGGATTGACGAACAGCAGCGCGTGACCGTTCGCGCTTTTCGTTGGCCCAATCACCCAACCGTTCGAGCCGGTATGTTCCTTCAGGGGGTTCTCGAGCGCGGCGGTTTGCAACCCGGCCCCGCGCAGGCTCGGATCGAAAGCGAAGCCGTTCTGGTAGTAGTTGTAACGGATGAAGGCAAGCGGATACCACGGCTCGATCTTGTTCAGCAGACGCGGATGCACGTCCGCGTGTTGCGCGAGATAGTAGTTGAGCCCGGCCGCGAAGGCGTCACACAACGAACGCATCTTCGGGTCGAGCCGCGCGTATTCTTCGCGCGCTAACCTCGGAATCTCGAGCGCGGCGTTCAAGCGATCTTCATCAAGGCTCTTCTCGCCGTACAGCTCCGCAGCGCGGCCGAGCGAGTGGATGTAGTTTTCCTCAACGCGCCAAAAGTTATCCTCGGCTTGCGCGTAGGCAAAACCGAAGACCGTGCTCGCATCGGTGCGGCCGAAGACGTGCGGAACGCCGTACTTATCGCGATAGATCGTGACATCGCGTGCGAGCGCCGCCGCTGAGTCTGGCGGCGTCGCAGCGACGGCGCCATTGAACCAAAAAGCCGCAAGCAGCACAGATAAAACGATTTTGCGTTTGAATTTGAGGTCCATACAGATTCTCTCGCGCCGAAATAGGTATTTCTCTGTATTGTTTGGCACTGGCCCACCGAATAGTCTGCGAACCGCGCTATTTCATCAAAAAGAAGAGCCGCAATCAATCAGACTGGAGAATCTTACCTCTCCTAATTCTGCTTTTGCGCAGCCTGGCCGTCAAGGCACAAGACTCCACCGGCGAAACAACTGACAACTCAACCCCACGACGCCTCGAATAACACGTTTGGGTTAACTAAAAAGACTTCGATCGCGTGATGCGTCGTTCATTTGGGGAAACGACAATGAACGAAATTCTGACCCAGGTTCAAGGAGATAATAATGAGTAACGTTACTATCGTTCTGGTTCACGGAGCATTTGCTGATGGAGGCGGCTGGGGAGAGGTGATTCCACTTCTCGAAGAACGCGGCTTGGAAGTGACTGCGGTACAAAATCCGCTCATTGCGTTTGCTGACGACGTCGCCACTACGCAGCGCGTCATCGATGCTCAAGCGAAGCCAGTAATTCTTGTCGGCCATTCTTATGGCGGCGCCGTGATTACGGCGGCGGCGCTCGATCGGAAGAATGTCAAAGCGCTGGTTTACATTCAGGCGTTTGCCCCTGATGAAAATGAAAACTTGCAGGCGTTGTTGACGCAATATCCTTCGAAGATCGGTACCGCGCTCGTACCCGATGCCGCCGGTTTTCTCTACGTCGATCGCAGCAGGTTTGCGGAAGTGTTTGCGGCGGACGTCTCCGAACGTGTGTTGAGCGTGATGTCGGCGTCGCAGAAACCGATCAAGGGAGACATCTTCGGCGAGAACTTTGGCACACCGGCCTGGAAGAGCATTCCGAGTTGGTACTTGATCGGCACTGAGGACCAGGCCATCAATCCCGAGTTGCAGCGCGTGTTTGCGAAGCGCATGAACGCAACGACTCGTGAAGGGAAGTCGAGTCACGTTCCTTTCGCCTCGAATCCGGGCAGTGTTGTCGACGTGATTGCGGAAGCCGCTGACGCGGTGACGCCGCGCGCGGCTGCGGGCTGAAGTTTTCTCGCTTGTCTGTGCCTCCGTTGATGAAGGCGGAGGCACAGAAGCTCTTGAAGCCAGCCCAGGCCATTGTCATCGTTGCCCGGTTTTGGTAAAAGCGTGATGTTAACACCTTGGCCGAAGGAGCTAACATCTTGCAAGCCTCATATAAATCACACGAATGGGACCTCGTCGGCACAATTCCGCGGAAGCTTAGTCACGCGGACTACGGTTATATCAAGAACGGAAATGCTCGCAGCAGCACGCGTCAGGGACTCATCGATCTGGTCTGG
>Ga0247688_1000519_pt1 | contig 10278 bp, 9 predicted proteins | sample CNK29_metaG_FD_182718 | JGI IMG/M metagenome (GOLD analysis project Ga0247688, IMG submission 182718) | Soil microbial communities from Purdue University Martell Research Forest, Indiana, United States - CNK29 | ecosystem: Environmental > Terrestrial > Soil > Temperate forest > Bulk soil | place...
AACTACCGTCTGCGGAGCCGGCTACATGGCCACGGCGGGAAGGTCGGGTTCTATGCCATGCGAACGAATGACGTCGTGCAACTTCCTCCGGAGTGCGAGGTGGTTGGGCTGCGGACTCGCGAAGAGCCGCGCGATGGCGAGACCTGGGAGGTCGACGGGAAGCTCGTGACCGAAGGCGAGATGACCATCGACGGCTATCACGTGACGACGGAGGCCTTCTTTCAGGTCAATCGGCACCTGCTGGCGACGATGCGAGAGCTGGTCTCGGGAATCGCGGCGCGTGCGGCAACGAAGAAGACAGCCATCGACCTCTACTCCGGCGTCGGTTTCTTCAGCAGGCCTCTGGCGGAGGTCTTCGAACGTGTGACCGCGGTCGAGGGGGCGGAAGCAGCGCACAAATGCGCGAAACGAAACGTGCCGGAGAATGTGACGCTCGTTCACGCGCCGGTGGAGTGGTGGGTGGAGCGGATGCCGCGCGCGGACTTCGTGTTCCTCGATCCGCCGCGCAGCGGGGCACGGCGCAACGTCATCGATGCCATCGCCATGCGCGCGAGAGAGATGGTTTGCTTCCTGGCGTGTGATCCGGTAACGTTTGCCCGTGACGCGAGCCGGCTGATCGCGTCTGGTTGGCGGCTCGCTTCGCTCGACCTGCTCGACCTTTTCCCCAATACACATCACGTGGAAACGCTCGCTTCGTTCGAGCGTGCGCATTGATGTTCCCGCCGCACTCCCGCTGATCGCTTACGCCGCCGGTCTGGCCCTCGGGCATTCGTACGCCGAGGCGGTCGGATTCGCCGCCGTAGCGGTGCTGCTCGTCGCGATTCGAAAGCCGCGTGTGGCCATGCTCTGCCTCGCGCTCGCCGGAGGTGTTTGTGCGGCGTCGATGGCGCGAGCGCGAAACGCCGCCGCTGAGGGGGCCGTGGCGCCGCTGATCGCCGACCGGTTCGTGACGGTCGTCGCGCCGATCGATCGCGATTGGTCGGTGCACGGCGACGCGCACCTCCTCCGCTGTCCGCGCTTCACCGCGGACGGTGTCGTCATCGAGAGTCCGTTGATGATCTACACGCGGTTCACGCCGCCAACGATCGCGATGGAGCGCTCGATTCGCGCCGAAGGATTTCTTCGCCGAAGCGAGCGCGGCGACGTGGTGCTGACGGTCAAATCGCCGCGGTTGATGTCCTACGAGGGATCGCTCAACGCGTTCACGCCCGCGGCCTGGAATCGCAGGCTGGCGAACCGTCTTCGCCCATTCGCTTCCACGCGTCCCACCGAGGTGGCGCTCGTCGAGGCGCTGGCCCTCGGCCGCGGCGAGCGGCTGACCGACGACGTCCGCGACAGTTACAAACGGGGCGGGACGTATCACCTGCTTGTCTTTTCCGGCCTGCAGATCGCGTTCGCGGCGGCGCTGATCGCGCTCGCTTTGCGCTGGCTGCACGCGCCGCGGGCGAGCGACTGGTCGCTGCTCCTTTTCTCCGTCGCCGCCCCTCTGTTCATCGGCTCGACGGCGTCGGTGTCGCGCGCGAGCATCGGCATCGGCCTCTACGCCATCTCGCGCATCCTGCACCGGCCGACGACGCTCGAGAACCTCTGGTGCGTCGCCGCGCTGATGCGGCTGGTCATCGCGCCGCATGATCTCGTCGAGCCGGCGTTTCACCTGACGTATGCCGGCGCGGGGGCGCTGCTCTTCGCCGGTAAGTCGCTGGCGGCCGGCCGCGCGCGCTGGCTGGCGTATGCGGCGTCGGCCGAGATGTCGATCACGCCTCTCACGCTCTTCCACTTTCACCAGTACGCGCTCGGCGGGTCGGTGATGACGATGTTGCTGACGCCGATCGTCTTCGCGATGTTGCTGACGTCCGTGGCCGTCTGCGCCTTTCCGTGCCTGTCGCTGCTCGATGTCATCGGCTTGCTCCACAAGCTCTGCACGGTCGTGAACGCGGCCGCGGCGCCGATGTGGGGCTTCTTCGCCGCGCCGCCGCTGGCGGCCATCGTGAGTGGCTACGCGCTGGCGATGCTGGCCATCGCGCTGTTGCGAGGGCGCGTCCGGGCAACGGCGATCTTTGCAGCCATGTCGATTCCTCTGATCGGAGCGTTGATCGTTGGCAGGAGCGACGTCGCCAATCCCCGCCTGACGATGCTTGACGTCGGCCAGGGCGACGCACTCCTTCTCCGTTCGCCGAAGCACGTCGTACTCGTCGATGCTGGCGGCCGGCTCGGCGATGCGCATTTCGGCGAGACGGAGTTGCTGCCGATGCTGGTCGACCGCGGCGTGCGCCACATCGACGTCGCCGTTCTGACGCATGTGCATCCGGACCACTGCGGCGGTCTGCCGGCCGTCCTCGATAATCTCGACGTCGGCAGTCTCTGGATTTCACCGCGCCGCTTCCGCGGTGACTGTGCGCAGCGTCTGCTCGAGGAATGCGCGGTTCGCGCGATTCCGATCCACCTCGTCCGTGACGGCGACGTGCTGACAGTCGGAGCGATGTCACTCCATGCCCTGGTCGCTGACCGAACGTTCAAACACTCGCCGGAGAACAACAGCTCGGTCGTGCTGCGCGCCGGCATCGGACGCTGGACGTCGCTCCTGACCGGCGACGTGGAGCGGGATGCCGAGGAGATGCTCGCGGAGCGCGATATCCGTGCCGATGTGCTCAAGGTCGGGCATCACGGAAGCCGCACCTCATCGACGCCCGTGCTTCTCGACGCCGTCCACCCGCGGATCGCGTTGATTTCGTGCGGCTTACACAACACGTTCGGCCATCCGCACCCGAGCGTTGTCGAATCGCTGCACACGCGGGGCATCCACATATGGCGGACTGATCGGAATGGCGCGATCGATGTCGATTTCCTGCCAGCTCATATCGTCGTCCATCAACAATTTGACACTCCCCGATGAGCGTCCTACAGTGAATTTTCGCGTATGTCGCCCACAGTTCTGCGGCTCGGCCTCTGGATCATCCTTCTTGTGGTGGTGATGTATGTGTTGCAGCAGACCTTCGAGGATGCGCCGTTCGTCGACTTTTTCGCGCCGGCCATGTTGCAGAAGGCGCTGGTTCTGGGCGGATTGCTGGTCGCCGCCGGCATCGTCCTCCGCGTTCTCGAACGCGGCGCGAAAGCGGTCACGAAGAACCGTTGCATCGTCTGCCGGACGCCGATCGATCACGGCGCGATCTACTGCCGCCACCATCTTCGCAGCGTCCTGACCCGCGAGGACGAGATCACGCACATGACGCGCGTGCGGAAGAAGTAGGCCGGCATCACGCGTGTTGCCTATCGTCATCGCCGGTCCGACCGGCACCGGCAAATCCGATCTGGCGCTGCGCATCGCGGAAACGGTGGGCGGCGAGATCGTGAATTACGACTCGGTACAGATCTATCGCGGCTTCGATATCGGAAGCGCGAAGCCCTCGGCCGATGTGCGAGCCCGGCTTCCTCATCATCTCTTTGACATCATCGACGCGGACGTCGATTTCAACGCGGCCGACTACGCGCGTCTGGCGCGCGAAGCATGCCGGGAGATCGCGTCGCGCGGCAAGCGGCCCATCCTCGCCGGCGGGACGTTTTTCTACCTCCGGGCACTGCTTCACGGGTTGCCGGAGATGCCCGGCCGCGACGCCGATCTCCGCACGCGCATCCGCCGCCTCGCCGGCCGGCCTCGGGGGAACGTGTGGCTGCATCGCTGGCTGTCGAAAGTCGACCCGCAAAGTGGTGGAAGAATCGCGCCCGCGGACCGGCATCGCGTCGAACGGGCGCTCGAGGTGTGGCTGCTCAGTGGCAGGCCGATTTCAGAGTGGGAACGTCCCACGGCCGGGACGGCGGAAGAGATGGCGGCGACGAAGATCGGATTGACGTTGGAGCGGAGCCGTCTCGTCGAACGTATCGAACGACGCGTCGATTCGATGTACGCCGCCGGACTGGTCGACGAAACACGTGGACTGCTGGCGAAATATCCACGCACCGTGCGGCCGTTCGGCGCGATCGGATATGCCGAGGCGGTGGCGGTAGTGCTGGGAGAAATGAGCGTCGATACCGCGATCGCGGAAACAAAGCGCCGTACGCGCGCGTACGCCAAGCGGCAGATGACCTGGCTGCGGTCGGAGCGCAACGTGCAATGGATCGATATTGCGACGGTTGACGATACGTTTGCGGCCGCGATGCGGCTGCTAGAGGGACTGAAGTGACAAAGAAACCGAACCTTTTTCTGATTGCGGCACTCGCAATCGCTTTAGCAATGGGATTGTCGAGTTGCGCGCCGGCCCCGGCGCCGATCGTAGTCCCCCCTCCTCAGGGCGGTGACCGGTACATCATCGACCCGCGCACCGGATACGACCTCCAGCCCACCCCCGCCAATGCGAAGCGGTTTGCCGAAGCCTGGAGCGCCATCCTCGGCGGCGATTACACGACAGCGCGCCAGCGTCTCGAGGACATCCGCTCCAGGGAGCCGGGCTATGCGCCGGCGCAACTCGCCGAGGCCGCCATCGCACTCCGGCAGGGAAAGACCGACGCCGCGCGGCCGATCGTGGAACGCATCCTCGGGAAGCGGCCGCACTACATCGCCGCCGAGGTGTACGCCGCTGAGATTGCCATCACCGAGAAGCGGCCGCGCGAGGCCTACGATCGCTATCGGGACCTTGCCACCCGCCCGAACGCGCCGGATATCGTCGCCGGACGGATCGCCGAGTTGCGGACGACGCTCTTCGATCAGCTCTCCAGTGCCGCGGCCGCGGCGCCCGACGACGAAGCTGTACGCCTTTTGCGCGAAGCACTGGCGATCAATCCGTCCGCCAACGCGGCGCGAATCTCCCTGGTGCAGAAACTCGTCGGACAGCACAAGTTCGATGAAGCCCGGACCGAGCTCGAGCCGATCCTGAACAGCGGAGACGTCGATCGTACCGAGGTTCAGGAAGCGCTGGCGGAGATCGACATCAACCACGGCCGCTACGAGTCCGCCATTGCGCGATACGAGCGTTTGTCGAAACGCGACCGGCGGTTTGCCGCGCGCCTCGACGAGATCAAGCAGCAGTACGCGGAAGCCAACATGCCGCCGCAGTTCCGCCGCGCCGTCGAGAGCGAGGCGATCACGCGGGGCGATCTGGCGGTGCTGATGTACTGGAAGGTGGCCTCGGTGCGCTTCGCTTCGAACATGGCCGCGCCACCGATCGCCATCGATATCGGCGAGACGCCCGGCCGGGACGAGATCGTTCGCGCCATGGCCCTCGGCATCTATCAGGTCGACCCGGTCACGCGCCGCGTCGGCCCGTACTCTCCCGTGAACGCCGGCGCCCTCACGCGCATCGCCGCGCGCATGCTCACCATGCGCGGAGCCGCGTGCACCCGGGGCGTAGGAAACGATCCGCAGAAGCTGCTGGCCGCCTGCGCCATCGTCGATCCAGTTCTCGGCGCCGGCATCGATTCCCCCGTCAGCGGGCGGGTGGCGGCAGGGGTGATGGAGCAGGTGGATCGGGCGTTGTCGCGGTGAACGCGGTTGCGCGGTCTCGGGGTTGCGAGGTCAATTGTTTCCTGCCGCCGATTAAACTCCTCGGCAGCAACCCAGCAACCCAGCAACCGCGAGACCCCGCAACCGCGAGACCCCGCAACCTCGTCTAAAACAGCGTCAACCGCGGCAGCCCGAACTTCTCCCTTACCAACCTTCGCAGGTTCGCCTCTTCCGTCCGTGCGCGTGTCTTCTCATCCAGCTTTGAGGTGTCGCCGAGGGCAAGGGCGATGTCTGCGCGGATTGCTTCGATCGAGGCTGGATCAGACGCGATCAAGGCATCGAGCAGCTCTCGTTCGAGATCCATGAGCCGCTCCTCGATCTTCGGGACGCTTTTCTCCGAGGCAAGCGCTCGAACGCGTGCGGCGAATGGTGCGGCGATTTCCGAGGTCTCGAGCTGTGCGGCCAGCGATTCGAGCAACGCCTCAGGGCCGGCCTCGGGGGCGATATCACCGCCGCCAACGTAGAGGTTTTGCCGCTCTGACCACAGCTCTTTGATCGAATGCCGGCAGTAGCTGAGGCTCGAGATGACCTTCTTGCGGCCGCTGGTCTCATTCTTCTCGAAAACCGCGTCGATCGCTTCGATGACGATCGGCAGCGGCACGCCGTCCTCGTGCCACTTCTTCATCAAGGCCCAATCCTTGGCGCTGAGGATGAACGGCGTGCCCCGGCGAAGCGCAAAGTGGGCCTCGATTTCCTGGAAGTAGGTTTCGGGCGGCGAGTCGGAGGGCATGGGTGAAACGTACCATGTGGGTTACCGGGTTGCTGAGTTACTGGGTTGCTCAGTTGCTCGGTAGCAACTCAGCAACCCAGCAACTCAGCAACCAGGCAACCCCGAGACCGCGTAACCGCGAGACCGCGCAACCGCGTTACAATCCCCGCTTCCGGCCGTCACAGTGTCAACTATGGAACCCATCGCCCCTCGCGCTGAGGTCACGGTGTACTCGCCTCTGTTCTCGCCCTTCCGGCAGCAGTTGCAAGGCACTGCCGTTTCCATCGGGCGGGCGTCCGACTGCTCGATACCTGTCAAGGATCGTTACCTCTCCCGCAAGCACGCCGAGATCGTGGCCGACAACGGTTCGTGGATCCTCAAAGACTGCGGCAGCGCCAACGGAACCTATCTGAACGGATCGCGCGTGGAGCGCGATCATCCGCTCCGCACCGGCGACCGCATCCGGCTTGGCGACACGGAGATCGTCTTCGAGACCGCCGAGCACAACACCGACCGGATGCTGGCCGTCGCCGACACGTCGCCGAGCATGACCATCTCGATCCCGGTCAACGAGATCGAGCAGCCCGGCGGAAGGGCCGATACGGGCGGCGATCTCGAGAAGCTCAAAACGCTCAATCTCCTGGCGCGGGAGCTGATCGAAGACCGCCCGACCGAGGAGCTCTTCGGATTCATCGTCGACCGGGTCCTCGAGCACACCCAGGCCTCGCGCGCGGCGCTCGGCCTCCTCGGCCCGGACGGTAAGTCGTTCGTCAATGTCGAGGTGCGGCGGCAGGACAGGACCGACGCCTCCGAGCTGCGCATCAGTCACACCGTTCTCAGCGAAGTGGTCGAGGAAAAGAAGGCGCTGGCCTTCATGGACGTCAGCGTCGACGAGAAATTGAGCCGCGCGCAGTCGATCATCATGCAGGGCATACGGTCGATCCTCTGCGCGCCGCTGATGATCGGGCAGTCGGTCGTGGGAGTGCTCTACGTCGACTACCTCTTCAACCAGCGCAAGATCTCCGAGGATGATGTGCGCCTGGTCGCGCAGATCGCGCGATTCGCCGCCATCAAGCTGGAAACGACGCGCCTGCGCGAGGAAGCGATCCAGAAACGGATCATGGACGAGGAGTTGAAGACGGCCTCGATGATCCAGCGCGGCCTGCTGCCGCCGGCGCCGACGGGCGTGGCCGGCTACACCTTCTCCGGCGCCAACCGGCCGTGCCGGACGGTGAGCGGCGATTACTACGACTTCGTACGGCGTCCCGACGGCCGGATGTACTTCGTCATCGCCGACGTCAGCGGGAAGGGCATCACGGCCGGCCTGATGATGGCAGGGCTTCAAGCGTCGTTCCGCATCTTCAGCAGGAACGATCCATCGCCGGCAGCGCTCATCTCGCAGCTCAATGACGCGCTGAAGGACACCCTGCCGCAGTCGAAGTTCGTCACTCTTTTTCTCGGCCGCCTCGATCCGGCCACCGGCATGATCGAGTATGCCAACGCCGGACACACGCCACCACTATGGATCCGCAAAGATGGGGTCGAAGAGCTGGGGGAGACGGACCTCGTGCTCGGCGTCGTCACGCGCGCCGACTTCCGCGAGCACAAGCTGCAGTTGGCTCCCGGCGACGCCCTGGTGCTCTTTACCGATGGTGTGACCGAGGCCGAGAACGATGGAGGCGAGGATCTGGGCGGACTCGAACACGTGGCCAGGCGCCTGGCCACGATGCACGGCGCCGACGCCGACGACCTGACCAGCGCCATCGAGTCCGAGGTCTTCACCCACGTCGGCGACGTACCGCTCGCGGATGACGTGACGCTGCTGGTGGTGAGTAGGAACCGGTAAAGACGTTGTCGGTGACCTGTAGCTCGCCGCGTCATCGGTTATCGGTTGTCTGCGCTTCGCGCGTTGTCGGTCAAACCGGTGCTTTGAATGCCGCCCGACAACCGATACCGACAACCGACAACGCGCGAAGCGCAGACAACCGACAACGCGGCGAAGCCGCAGTCATACCGGCGTATACCGCCGCAAAAACTCCCCGAACACCGGATCGATCTCGCTGGCGGCGACGGAGAAGATCCGATCGGCGTGGTAGTTGCCGGGGATGTCGATGACGTGCAACTCCTTCGGCTCGTTGGCCGCCTCGTAGAGCGCCATCGAGTGGTCGTGGCCGATCAGCCAGTCGTTCTTGACGTGAATGAGGCAGATCGGAATGTGTACGTCGCGAACGTCGTCGATCGCCTGCAGCTTCGGGCTGCGCATGAATTGCCAGTCGAAATGCGGTGCCTTGAGCGCCTGAGAGAGAGCGATGTGCCGGTGCATCGTGAAGGGATTGATCCGCGGCGTGATCCTGGAAAAATCGGAGACCGCGGAGATCAGAAGCAGCGAGGCGATCGGCAATTTGTGCCGCGCCGCGGTGGAGATGGCCACCGACGCGCCATAGGAGAGCGCCACGATGGTGATCGATTCGACGGCTGGCAGCCGGCGCAATAGCTCCTCGGCGACCGCGGCCGTATCGTAGTGTTCGTAAAGGTTGAAGCCGTAGGTGCCTCCGCTATCGCCGTGGCCACGCGGATCGGCGATCGCGGCCCGGTAGCCGAGCTCGTGCAGGTGCGAGGCGAGCGTCAGCATCGACGGGTGGCGCCGGTCGCGCCAGAAGCCGGGAATCACGAGAACCAGCGAGCGTGAGGTGTGATCGTAGAGGTCGTATGCGATCGGAGTGGCGTCGAATGACGAGACGATTCCGGCAACCGGGGGCCTGTGAAGCGGGTGCAACGATTGGGGTGCACTTGACATAGCGATGGGCGTCCTAGACTATAGCCGCTTCCCCCGGGCGCTCGAACGCTCAATCTCACGGTTTCCAACGGCTGGTGGTTTGCATTATTGCGTGGTATTCGACGCCAGGCTGGCATCGACGTTGCGAATCATGTAGAACTCGCTTTCTGATCAAAGGTTGCGAAGCACCGCTTCGCGGATAGTTTCAATCGATTGCCAAGGGGGGTGAGCAGGCACTCTTTCATCGGATTTCAATCCCCGGACAAACCAAAATAAAACAAGTAACGAGAGGAAAAAAACGAATGAGCAAGAAACTTCTGGTTCTCCTGACAGTCCTGGCCCTGAGCGTGTTCGGCTTCGCTTGCAAGAGCGAGACGGCTGCCAACAACACCGACACCAGCGCTACCGCGACTGACACCGCGTCGACGATGGCCACCGACACCGGCGCCACCACGGCCACCACCGGCACGATGGCGACCGATACGTCCAGCACCACGTCGACCTCGACGATGCCGGCCAGCACGATGAGCGATACCTCGGGCACGACGGCGACGACGGCTACGTCTACGTCAGGCACGACCTCCACGACCACGACCGGCACGACCTCCACGAGCAGCACCAAGAAGAAGCACTAATACCGAGCTCCGTATCATCGAGACGCTCCGCGTAACGTCGCGGGGCGTCTTTTGTTGTAACTCCCCGGTTCCCGATTCCTCTCGTCCCGATCAATGTTCCGATTTGCGAGGCAGTGGTGCCTCGCCGGCGATTCACGAAACATCGACGATTCGACGCATGCGAAGGAGGTGAGGCGGGCACTCCCAGAACGACATCGAACTCCTCATGTCGCCACAACGAAACACACGCAACATCTGAGAGGAAAAACTACATGAAGAAAACCATCATTCTCCTGACCATCGTCGCCCTGGCCTTCTTCGGCTACGCCTGCAAGAGCGAGACGAACAACAACAACGTCACCGACACCGGCGCCGTGGCCACCGACACCTCGTCGACCGCCAGCAGCACCACCAGCTCGACCATGTCGACCACCGACACCTCGATGACCGGCACCACCGGCACGATGTCGACCGAAACGTCCGGCACGGGCACGATGACGAGCACGATGTCGACCACGGGTACGGCCGCGATGTCCACCGGCACCACCGGAACGACCGCGACCTCGAGCACCACCAAGACCGAGACCACGAAGACCAAGAAGCACTGATCTTCGACTCAATTCCCGTTTCGAACGCCCCGCCGAAAGGCGGGGCGTTTTTTTAGGAGCGCTGGCGTCTCGCCGGC
>Ga0247688_1000522_pt1 | contig 10261 bp, 10 predicted proteins | sample CNK29_metaG_FD_182718 | JGI IMG/M metagenome (GOLD analysis project Ga0247688, IMG submission 182718) | Soil microbial communities from Purdue University Martell Research Forest, Indiana, United States - CNK29 | ecosystem: Environmental > Terrestrial > Soil > Temperate forest > Bulk soil...
TCTGCCGTCCCGCGGTCCACTCACGCGTGAAACCGTCAAGCGAAACAATCGCCCCGCATTCCGGCAACACGACGCGCCGCGCTACGGATCCAACGTCGATCGGCTCGGTCGTCAGTTCAAAAAAATCATGACCACCGCCACTCACCGGCGGAAAGATCGCCAACTCGTCATTGTCTTTTAAATCCGTGTCCAACGTCGCGTACTCCTGATTGACCGCAAACAATAACGAGCGACCAAAGCGTTCGAGCCCAGGGAATCTTTCGATCAGCCGTTGAAAAGCAAGCGAGACAGTCGCTGGTGTGTCAATCTCTAGGCTCAATGAATTTTCGCCAACGACGTCACGAGCAGCGCCAAAAAACAGAACACGGATGGTAATCATTCGACGTCGATCTTTCTGCCGCTGTGCCCGTTTCCTTTGGCGAGTTCGTGAATGCGCGCGCGTTCTTCGTAACCCGTCACCGCAAGCGACAACATCGAGCGCAGCCGTTCCAGGCGTGTGAACGTCGAACGCAACTCCAGCAGTTCCTGCTTCACGTCCGCTTCGATCTCCATCGCCGCGGCCACGAGAAACGAAAGACGTTGTGGCTCAGTGTTCGAGATGTCAGGCAGGTTGGTCCGTTCGTCGTTGATGGTGCGCACGGCCTGCGCGATGCGCGTGAACATATCCGCGACTTCCTTCGTCAGGCTGCCAACCGCCGCTTCCTCTTCTTCATCGTCTTCGAAGTAATTGACGGTTGCCATGAGATACGGATCGCCGCGCTCGACGTACGACTCAATCCGATACCGCACCACGCCGACCGTCAGGATGTTGGACCGTCCATCCGGAAACGTTTGCGTTTCGGTAACCTCGGCAACGCACCCGACGTGGCCCGGCGGCGGCGCTTCCAGTACCGAACTCGCCGGATCGAAATTCGCGACGCCGAAGAGATTGTTGGTAACGCGAATGTCCTGCAGCAGCCGGCGATAACGCGGCTCGAAAATGTGCAGCGGCAGCGGCACGCCGGGAAACAGGACCACGGGCAAGGGAAACACCGGCAGTTCGGTGACGCCCCGTACTTTATCCATAGCTTCGCTCATTGGTGTGCGGCGATTATGGCAGATAACGGGCTTTTAAAAAAATAAAACCCCCGCGAGCGTGTGGGAGACGCTCTCGGGGGCTTTCGAGCACACCTTCTGATGAAGAGGGGTTTCATCTCCGGTGTTTTGACGGACGCCTAAGGTGGGTAACGCCCGATTTCAAAGAATGTGAGCAAACAATTCCAACCGGTGCACCGGTATTAACCGGACGATACTTGCTAGCATGTCTTCGATCCTGAATGGCTTCGCGAAGAACCCGTCCGCCCCAGCAGCCAGGCAAGCTTCACGTGTATCCGCCGTGCAGTTGGAACTCATGATCAAGACCTTCGATTGATGCAGGTGGCCTTTGATGTATCCCAACAACTTCATTCCGCTCGCGGGGGAGTCGCGTTCGGGCGGCATTTGCAAATCAAGGATCGAAACGTCCGGCTTGTAAAAGGTTGCGCGACGAATCGCCGTTGGGAGGTCATTCGCGGTGATTACGTCGTACTCTTCACACAGCGTCCAATAGAGTTGTTGAGTGATGACTGAGTCATCATCAACAATCAGTATTCTGGGCTTCATCAAAAAACTTTCTCCTCACCTTGTTCGTGCCCTCTTTGTGCAAGGAGCGTACCGGGAGAATTCGGGCGAATTTCGGCGCAGAGTGATTCCGGGTGTGGACAGGAGTAAACAGCGTGAGGCAAAAGGCGTCTACATTAGGTCACACTTATCCTAAAACGAATCTGCGTAATCTGTGGTTACTCTTGCGGCGGCTTAATGAGTTTCGGTGGCTTCGGCGGTGCGTCCGCGGACTCATCGTCTTCACCGACTTCGTCAACGACCTTTAACTCCGCACCAAACTTCTGATAGTTGCGAAAGCGCACGTCGTTGCGACTCTGAACCGTCACCCGCCCTTGATTCATCGTGATCAGGATTTGCGAGTGAGTTGGCAACAGATACTTGTGATCGTTGATCGTGACCCAGTCGTAGTCGATCGTGCTGCTCGCGGCGCTGATCGGAAAATCCGACGGAATCTCGGTGGCGATCTGTTCAAAGCGAAGCACGCGATCGAGTTCGCGATCGATCCATAACCGTCCGTGCGAGCCGGCGACAGTGCTCGCGCCCGTATCGCCAACGGTCAACTGCAAGCTCGAAGAGTCGCGCTTGATCGTGTATTCGTAAACGATCGTGTGCCGGTTTTGAATCGTGTCCGTATCGACGACTTTGAACTCGGTCTTTGTCTCCGGCTTGAAGAGGTCGGCGAGCGCCGAGATGTATTCGACGCCGCTTGACGACGCGCCTTTCGGAGCGTACTTGCCGTAACCGGAACCTGAACCGGAACCGGATTGAGCATCCTGGGGCGCGGGCATGCCGTTAACAGTCAGGAGCTTGTATTCCTCGCCGGCATTCGCGCGATAACCGACGGCGACGGTGAGATTGTCCTGCGGGACCCAGTTGGTCGTGGTGCCGTAAGCGTTAAAACGTTTGATGATCTGCTTCACGAGAAAATCGGGCATCGCGTTGGCGGCGGCAAGCGTGACGTTGCGCGTGCGTTCGAGCAGATCGTTTGCTTCGGCAGTTGGCGGCAACGCAGAACCGGCGGGGTTCACGCGCCTTCGTTCGGCTTCTTCCAACGTGCGGCGCAGCAAAGAATCGTTGCCGCTTTTGGTCGCCACCAGCGAGCGCATGCCGTCAGTCAACTGAAAACCGATGCCGCGTTTGCGAATCTCTGCGACGATCTCGTCGCGCATGTCGGGATGGCGCGGGAGTTGGTAAAGCAGACTGACGACTTCCTGGCTGGTGAGCGGCTTCGCGTCCTGCTGATCGACCTGCAGGTCCTGAGCGGAAACGGCCAAAGACGAAAATAAAAAGGCGGACAGGAATAATAATTTCACTGCGAAACGCATTATGAAAACCTCGTGTGTCGAAGCTTAGCGAAAAGGCCTCACGCGCACAATTGCGCAACGGCTTGCTTCAGAATCGCGGTACAACGCTCCAGTTCGGCCAACGGCACAAACTCGCCGGTGCGGTGCGCTTCACGAATGTCGCCCGGGCCGAGCACTACGGGCTCACTGCCCAGCAACTGCATTTGCGCGCCTTCAGTGCCGAAGGCGACCGTGCCGGAACTGAGACCGGTGGCTTGCTCCAATAGTTGAATCAGCGGCGAGTCGGAAGCAGTCTCAAACCCCGAATCCGCGCGGCTCGCGTCGACTTCGCACGCGAAATCCGGATCGGCTTGCCGTTCTTTCTCGATTGCAGCGTTAAAGAGATGCAAAACGCGTTCTGACGGTTGGGTGGGAATGGGGCGCCATTCGAGCGTAAAGCGGCATTCGCCGGCGAGCACATTCTTCGCGGTGCCGCCGTGAATCACGCCGACATTGAGTGTGGTGTACGGCGGATCGAAGGCCGGATGAAGATCGGTCTTGAGTTGTTCGGCAATGATTTCGAGATGGTTGATCAACCGCGCGGCACGGAAAACAGCCGACGCCCCCAACGCCGGATACGCGCTGTGGGCCTCGCGTCCTTTCACGATCACTTCGGCGAGTGAGTAGCCTTTGCCGGCGCGAATCGGTTGCAGCGAAGTCGGTTCGCCGACGATGCTGTAACGCGCGCGCAGCGGTTTGATCTGCGCCAGCTGCTTCGCGCCGATGAGGCCGATCTCTTCGTCGGCAGTGAAGATCAGTGCGAGTGGCTTTTTGAGCTTTGCGAGATCGAGTGTTTCCACGGCGGTGAGTGCGGCGGCGATGAAGCCTTTCGTATCGCACGAACCGCGGCCGTAGAGTTTCCCCTCGCGTTCGGTGAGGTTCGTTGCTTCGGGCCAATTCGGATCGTAAGGCACGGTGTCGGTATGGCCGACGAGCGCGAGCTCGACTTGCGTGTCGCTGGAGAAGTCAGTGCCGGCGAGAGCGATGAGGTTGATCTTCTCGACGCCTTGCTGGTCGCGATACGAGTAGCGCTGATTTTTGAGATTCAGCGCCTCGCAACGCCTCTCAACGTAAGCAATGATCTCCGCGTTTGAACGCGAAGAAACGGAATCGATCTTCACCAGTTCCGCGAGTGTTTGCTGTGGCTTCATTGTATCCGTTTGAAGTCGTTCACGATTCGTTCCTGCTCCGGATGCGACCCTTCGCTTATGATCCATGTCCCGCTTACAACCACATCTTTTATCGCGGTGCGCGAAAGCGAGAACACAATGTTAGCGAGCAAGTTCTCCGGCTTCGCACCGGCGATTGAAGGATCATCAAGATCGACCGTGAAGAAGTCCGCCGGCGCGCCGGGCTCGAGAGTTCCACCATCGAAACCGATGCTCACCGCGCCGCTGACCGTCGCGCAATTAAACAACCTGCGCGCCAACGCCGATTCATCCGCGGCTGATTCAGCCGCCTCATCCGTGGCCAACACGTTTCGCACGACGCGTTGCAGCCGCAAGTGATACTCGAGTTCGCGCGCGTCTTCCAGCAGGTCGATCTGAATCTGGCTGTCGCTGCCCAGTGACACCGCGATGCCCGCATTCAAGTAAGCATCAACCGGAATCACGCCGTCGCCGAGATTGCGCTCGGTCGTCGGGCAAGCACAAACGTTGGCCCGGCCGCGCGCCATCGCGCTGATGGCTTTCGGCGTCACGTAGATCGCGTGCACGGCCGTGAACCGTGGGCTCAGCAATCCTTCCGTATCGAGCAACGCCACCGGCGAGCGGCCGTACTCTTTGATACATGCTTCCACTTCCGCCGGCTGCTCCGCGACGTGCATGTGGACCACGAGCCCACGCGTGTTAGCAAACTCGATGATGGTTTTCAGGTAGTCGAGCGGCACTGCCCGAACGCTGTGCGGCGCTACGCCGGCCCACGCGGCGCCGTCTTTCAACTCAGGCGCGGCGAGCAGTTGTTCGAGGTTCTTTAAATAAGTCTCGGGCGAGTGTTCAATGAAGCGCGCTTGTCGCGGGTTTGGTTCAGTTTCAAAGCCGGCGCGCGCATACGCAACGCGCAAGAGTGCGATGCGAATGCCGACGTCGCGCGCCGCGCGGATCACTTCGCGTTCGAGCAGGTTTGGATCTGAATAAGGCGTGCCGTCGGGCGCGTTATGCAGATAATGAAACTCACCGACCGCGGTGATGCCCGCGAGCGCCATCTCGAGAAACGCCATGCGCGATGCGCTGTAGATCTCTTCAGGCGTGAGCCGGTTCGCTGCCGCGTACATCTGTTCGCGCCAGGTCCAAAAGCTGTCAGTCGTGTGTTGTGAACGATACTCGGTGCGGCCGCGAATCACGCGTTGAAAAGCATGTGAGTGAGCATTAACGAGCCCCGGCAACAGCGCACGGTTTTTTAGTCGGATCGGATCCGTCGCTTCCGCAGCCGGGCAGATTCGCGTGACGTTCTGATCGCAAACCAGCGCGACGCCCGACTGAAAGCGGCCGTCGATGTAAATCAGATCCGGTAACCAGGCTTGCGTCATTCTTTGATCGCCAACACCTCACGCGCCGCCGTGCGATCGCCGGTGCAACTGATCCGCCTCGGCCCCGCAAGATAACTCAACTCGAATCCTAAATCCTGGTAAAGCTCGACGACTCTCGTCGTCGCCTGATTTGAAATCACCACCGGCCCGGGATGCTTCGCGAGCAGTTCCGCGGTGCGTTTCTGATCGTCCCACGAGAATCCACCGGCGCTGTAAGTCGTGAACTCAACATCATACGGCGGATCCGCGTAAACAAAATCCGTGGCCTCGATCTTCAACTCTTCCACATCAACGTTGCGGAAGTCCCACTGCTTGAACGCCGTCGCGTACTCGCCAAAATCCGGCGCGTAGTTGATCGTGCTGTAGGTGCCGAACGGAACGTTGAACTCACCGGTCTTGTTGAAGCGACACAACCCGTTAAAGCAGGTGCGATTGAGATAGTAGAACAACTCGGCGGCCTCGACACTCTTTGCGCCGCCGTTCTGAATCAGCCGGTTGAATCGCTCGCGATGGTTATAGAAAAGCTGCTCGTCGTTGCGCATCTCGAGGCGCCGTTCGATGCCGGTTTGCAGGTGACGATAGAAGTTGATGAGATGCGGGTTGACGTCGTTGAGCAACGCGCGCGCGGGTTGCAGCCCGAGCGCGACTGCGAGCCCGCCGCAAAAAGGTTCGACGTAACGACGATCCGAATAGCGATCCCAGATCGGCTGCAGATGAGGCACGAGCCAACGCTTGCCACCCGCCCATTTCAACGGGGGCTTCAGTGTCGCGATCATTCGGTGCCTCGCGAGCTGAGTTTTTGCCAGAGCAAAGCGCTGTAGATCTTCGAGAGCCGCAGCGGGCGATAGGCGTAGTAGAGCGAGTGCAGTGACGGCGGTAGATTCAATGACGACCAATCGGTGAGTGTGGGCACGAAGAGCGCGCGCAGCGCGCTGATGAGGGCGTCGCGTTTGCGGTCCATGATCTTCAGGTTGTAGAGATTGGTTTCGGTTGAGTCGGCCGCGCCGGAGACAGTGAAGATGCGCGACAAGACCTCGTCCGCCAATCCGTTTTTATCCAGTCGAACTGGAACGTCGATATTGGAAACCCGTTGTGCTAATTGAAGTCCCAAACTCAGCATTCGCGTTGCGCGCGCGTCTGCGGCACGGCTAATCACGGCGTCCCAATCCGTTGAATCCGCGGCCCGGATCGTCTCGCCAAGCGAACTGATCCATTCGAGCCGGCGCCACAAATGTTTCGCGCCATGCATTGCCTGGTACAAGATCAAATCCTCGATCGCGAGCGTTTCAAACTCCACGCCAGCGACACTCACGCGTTGCAAACGCGTGAGCAAGTCTTCCGTCTCCAGTTTGAAAACAAAACTCTTTGGCGCGAGCGCCCAATGAAGGTCCACGACAGTAAACCAATCGTCGCGGACGAATTGTATCTCGCAATGCGCCTTGAGATGCGAACCCAGTTGCGCGCGCGTCAACGGCGGCATCATTTGATAGCCAAGCGACTCCAGCAACTGTCGCGCGCGATCGAAATCGGCGGGGGCGATCAGCACGTCAATATCGCCCGCCTGGCGAAGCGCTATTTCGCCGTAAGCCAGGTGGGCTAACAGCGAGCCTTTGAGAATTGCAGCGCGAATGCCGCGATCTGTTAAAGCCCGGCAGAGTTTTAGCTGTTTGGCGAAGAGGTGCAGAACGGTTTGGCTGTTGGACACGGATTGGTGCTTCAAGCGTGAGCGAATGTTGATGGGAATCAGATCCGTGTCGATTGAGTGCAGGTGCTTGTGCAACAGCGGGATCAATCCGTGGTTACTGGCCGTGGCTAACAGGTAGTCCCAGTCGAGAGATTGTTTCAGTAGCTTGCGCAGGTCGCGATCGGGCTCACGGCGCGCAATGCAGAACAGGACGTCGTGTTCGGGTCGGCTTTTGATCACTGTGTCACTGCCTCCGCCGCCATCATCTGGCGCGCCCACGACTCAGCGTAAAGGCCATGCTGCTCGATCAGCCCCAGATGACTGCCCGACTCGACAATCTGCCCCTGATGCATCACGTGAATCACGTCGGCGTGCATCGCCGTGGTGAACCGGTGCGTGATGATGATCGACGTGCGGCCCAGCGCCAGCCGGCGAAAACGCTGCAGCCAGTCGGCTTCAGCCCACGGGTCGAGCGCGCTGGTTGGCTCGTCGAGAATCATGATCGGCGCGCGCCGCAGAAACGCACGCGCGAGCGCGATGCGTTGCCACTCGCCGACACTCAACTCAGTTCCGCCGGCAAACCAGCGACCGAGCAACGTCTCTTCGCGATCAGGCAGACGCGCGACGATCTCTTGCGCTCCGGCCGCGCGAATCGCGCGGTCGAGATACAGTTTCGCCTCGAGATCGCCGTACAGAATGTTCTCGCGCAGAGTCGCGCTGTAGTGAAACGGTTGTTGGAACAGAACAGTAATCGAGCGTCGCAAGTCTTCCGTCGCAAAGGACTTTAAATTTATGCCGTCGATCTCGACACTGCCTTGATCGGGATCGTAGAAACGGCACAACAGCTTCACGAGTGTGCTCTTGCCGGCGCCGTTTGGCCCAACGATCGCCACGATCTTTCCGGCCGGCAGCGACATGCTGAAATCGTCGAGCGCCTTCGTGGTCGAGTTTGGATAACTGAACGACACGCGATTGAAACTTATGCCGGTTTGCACGTCCGTTAATGGCTGCGGCTGTTCGGCTTCGCTCACCAGCGGCTTCAGCGCGAGAAATTCAAAGAGGCTGCCGAGAAACAGGCTGTTTGCGTAAAGCTGTCCCGCGTTTTCCAGCAACGTGCGCATCAATCCCTGTCCCTGATTGAACGCCGCATAGATCAGCGCGAGTTCACCTAGCGTGACGAGTCCATACAGCGCGCGCCACACCATCCAGCCAAGCGCCGTAGCCATGATGACGAGCGCGGCTAAGCTTGCACCGAGTTCCGCGAGACCCTGTTTGCGCGTCAGGTCGAGACGCTCGCGACGCAGCTTTTGCCGCAATGCCTGGTAAGCAGTTTGAAAGTGCTTGCCGAGCCCGAAGATGCGCAGTTCCGCCGCGGCTTCGCCGGTAGTCATCAACGAGTCGTAATACCACGCGCGACGATCGTCCGCGGTCGCACGTTCACGCCATTGATACTCGGCCCAGGCGTAATGGACCACAACGTACAAAGCGGGCAACGTGCTCAGCAGCAGCGCCAAAGCCAGCCACGGACCGAGCGGGATCAGGATCGCGCCCATCGCGACGAGCGTGATGCTGTGTTGCAGCAGCGCGCCGAGATTTCCGAGCAAGGCCACCGGACGATACAGCGCTTCGGCGCGCGCGCGATGCAGATGGTCGTAGTAATCGGAGAGTTCGTAAAGGCGAGATCGACGGTGACTGATTTCTCGTGGATAAGCGCGGTGAGATGATCGCGCAAGAGTTCGGCTTGCACGGCGCGCACCCAGTTGATGCCCGCGCGCGTGAGTTCCATCAGCAGCATCGACGCAGCCAGCAGTCCGAGCAAAAACATAACCGGCAGTGCAGCGGGCCAACGGCCGCCGGCTTGAATGGCGATCACGAGCGCATTAACAAGCGGCCTGATGAGATAAACAACGCAAACAGGGAGCAAACCCTGAAGCACGAGCAGCGCGATCCACGCGACCGTCCACGGCCGCGCGACTTGCCACACCAATCCCAGCGCGCGTGGCAAGAACGGCAACTGGGCCAACGCCTTGCGAAACTTTGCTTTAAGAATGCTGAGCATATTTCTTCCGCAATTGCTCTGGTGACAACGCCACGCCCATAAACGTCGACTGCTTGAATCCGATCTTTTGAGCCGTGAAATCCGTGGCCCAGCTCCAAACGTAATCGCCCTGCACGAGATCAGCGCGCAGTCTCAAAACGATCTGCTCACCTTCGTTGACTGCAACCGGCCGCGAAAACGGCAAAAACGCATTGCCGTAAATCAACTCCGCCGATCCTGGTCGATTCGAAAACCCGATTCCATCCGCCAGATCCGCGTCAAACCACAACGCAATGCCGTGCGTTGTCCCGCGTCGCGCCGCGCGCCACGAAATCTCCGCACAAACATCAGCACTCTCCACCTGGCTGTAATCCAACGTGGCCCAGCACACAGGCTCAGTTAACAACTCTCCAGCTTCGATCCGCGTCTTGCGCCAGGTGTTCGTGATGCGTGAGACACCCGCCGACAGATCGAGATCAAATCTTTGCCACGGCCCGACAATCTCGTCATATCGATCCGCGGCTTCAACTAGAGCCGCCCAAAGAACGTCACGTCGCGGAATCAACACGCCACCGCGCGCCAGCAAACGTTCGCGCGCATCGATGATCGACGGCACATGTTGCTGAAACCACGGCAACACACCGCGCAAATCGGAAATGATCACCGTTGCCGGTTCAGGCAGCGTGATCTCCGTCGACAACTCCTGAAAAAACTGGATGCGTTCAGCAAAACCATTCGCTACGGCCGCTTCGCGCCCGATATTGATCACGTTGTCAGGCTCAACCGCATAAACCCGCCGCGCGCCAAACTTGCACGCCAGCAACGCAAACACACCCGGACCACTGCCGAGATCCAGCACGACCGAATCGGGCGTCACCACGCGGCGCAGCGCCTCGACGTACGCGTCCATGCGTGGCGCGTCGGCGACCATCCGGCCGTAAAAGTGCAGGCTATACATGAAGCAGGATGCTCTCGCAAAGTTCGGGAATGCGATCCGGGCTCGCGTGCGGCGTCACTCGTCGTAACGG
>Ga0247688_1000523_pt1 | contig 10255 bp, 7 predicted proteins | sample CNK29_metaG_FD_182718 | JGI IMG/M metagenome (GOLD analysis project Ga0247688, IMG submission 182718) | Soil microbial communities from Purdue University Martell Research Forest, Indiana, United States - CNK29 | ecosystem: Environmental > Terrestrial > Soil > Temperate forest > Bulk soil | place...
TGCTTCGGTCTTGGTGCCGCCGCCGTCGACCCCCACCACTGAATTTTGTGTGTGCAAGCGCCGGGCTGAAGAGAGATCTGCTGTGCGTCGTTCTGTACTCAAAATTGGGGCTCGGCTGGGCCAGCAAACCTTCCGTTGAACATTTTTCGCCCATTTTAGGAGCCGGTCATTTATAATGGAAACTAAAAGATTTTATTATTACGATAACCCATCTTGATAACCGGAGTCTGCCGTGGAAATTCGACAGTTGAGGGCCTTCGTGGCCATTGCGGAAACAGGCACGTTCACCGCGGGCGCGTTGCGGGTCCACGTTACGCAGGCCGCGATCAGCATGCAGATCAGGCAATTGGAGTCGGAAGTTGGCGCGCGCGTCTTCGTGCGAGCGCCGCGTCATGTGATCCTGACCGAAGCGGGTGAACAACTGTTGCGCCGCGCGCGTCACATCCTGCGCGAGCACGATGCGGCGATTGACGAGATTGCCGAACTCGCGGGTGCCGAACGCGGTCGTTTGCGCATCGGCAGCGCTTCGGCGATGGTCCTGACCGAGCAGTTGCCCGCGGTGCTCAAAGAGTTGCGCAAGCAACATCCGGCGGCCGAGATTTCAGTTGTTTCGGGCACGAGCGAAGTGCTGGTCGATCAAATTCTGGCGGGCGAAGTGGACGTCGCTTTCGTCTCGCTGCCCGTGGACGTGCGCGGCATCAAGACGGAACGGCTGAGTGAAGATCAACTCGTAGCGATCGCGTCGCCGCGACATCGGCTCGCGAAGCAGCGCACGATCAGTGCCTACACGCTGGCCGGCGAACGACTGATTCTCGGCGAACGCGGCGGCAACACGCGGCGGTTGATCGATCAGTTTTTCGCGCAAGCGGGCGCGACGTTGCGCGTGGCGATGGAGTTGAGCCGGCAGCAGGCGATCAAGCGAATGGTCGAAGAAGACATGGGTGTCGGGATCGTGCCGTTGCAGTCGGTGCGCGAAGAAGTTGAGAAAGGAAAACTCGTGCGCTGGTGGATCGAGGGTGCGCAGATTAACTGGGAGTTGGGTATCGCGCAGTTGAGCAACGGTTACGACTCGCCGATCATGCAGAAGTTTGTGGCGCTCGCGCGGCAGAACTTTGCGGTTAACAACCCGGCGGATGGCGCGAAGAAAGCGAAGACAAAAGCGAGGAGCAAGAAGGCTTAGTTATTTCAGCGCTTCGATCAGTCGTTCGATATCGTCTTCGTTATTGAAAAAATCCGTGGCTACGCGAAAGCCTTGCGGCTTTTCGGTGACGAAGACTTTTTGCGTTGCGAGTTTGCTGACGACTTCTGCCGGGTTCTCCGCCGCGACGAGCGTTTCCGCGGATCGATACTCTTCATCGTCGAGTGGCGACAATATCTTGTGACCCGCCTCATTGAGTCGCGTCGTCAATTTCTGATTCAACTGCAGCACGCGCGTCTCGATGTTCGCTGGCCCGATCAACTGCATCATCTCAACCGAAGCACCGAGCGCGAAGATACCGGCAAAATGCGGGCAGCCGAGTTCGCTGCGCGCCGAAACGTCGTGGCGCAGATGCACTTCGTTGTTGCGCGTCTCGTAAGGTTCCTTCACACTCAACCAGCCAATCGAGAGCGGCTGAGACGCAGCCTGTAGTTCGCGGCTGAGATAGGCAAATCCGGAACCATAACCTGACAACATCCACTTGTGGCCTGTCGAGCACAGCGCGTCGATCTTCATTTTCTTCACGTCGATCGCAAACGCGCCGGCGGCCTGGCTCGCATTAATGACGAGTGTGTGACCGCCTTTAAGCTCGCCGAGTGTTTCGAGGTGCGAGCGAAAGCCGTTTGAGAATTGCACGTAACTAAGCGAGATGATTCCAGTGCGCGGGTTCATTGCGGCGCGCAGATCTTCGGGTCGCACTACGCCGTTTACGGATTTCACGTTGTGGACGGGAATTCTGCGGTGCATCCACGGAATTGTGGTCACGGGAAATTCGAGATCGCACGAGATGACCTCGCCGTGTTTCTCGAGTGCGTCGACGATGAGATTCATGCCGCTGGACGTGTTGGTCGTGAAACCGATCTCGTCGGGTTCGGCGTTGATGAAGCGCGCGACCTGCGCGCGCACCGCTTCGCGTCGCCCCAGCCATTCGTCCCAATGGACGTCGCCGTCGTTCATCATCTGCTCGTAATAAAGCGCTCCCGCCTTCGCCGTCGCTTGCGCCAACGGCCCGGCGGCTGCGGTGTTCAGGTAGGTAGAGTTATTAGTGACGGGGAACTGATCACGTATGTTGGGCCAGTCGATCATCTTTCCTCATATTACGATAGAATGCCCTGTTGTGGAGACTCGTATCAGCAAGACTAAAATCGACCGGCTTGGGGATCGTTTGCGGAAGGGCAACATCAGCGAGGATGACTTAAGACTCCTCGATGAATATCGACGCTCTTTTAATGATGCCTATGAAGCTGTCGCTGGAAGCATCCGGCAAAAATTAGAATTAGAACCGACTGGCCGACCCGCAAAGTCGACGACTTCGATTACGGAGAAGTTGCAGCGAGAGAGCATCCGGCTAACTCAAATGCAAGATATAGCCGGTTGTCGTCTTATCGTGCCGGCGATTGTAGATCAGGAGCAGCTTGTCGCCTCGCTTGCTGGCATCATTCCAAGTGTCGTAATAGTCGACAGACGTCACAAACCTAGTAACGGGTACCGAGCTGTTCACGTCATTGCCAAGGTGGAGCAGCGGTTAGTCGAGATACAGGTCAGAACCGCTTTGCAGCAATTGTGGGCTGAGCTATGTGAGAAGTTGGCTGATTTGATCGATCCGGCAATCAAATACGGGGGTGGGCGTGAGGACCTCAAGCAGCTTCTAACTGAAGCCTCCGAAGGAATCGCTGAACACGAAACAAATGAATTGGAGGTACTTGAAATGCAGCGAGCCGTCGCGCGAATGCTATTAACCACTGGCCTGACAGAAGCATCCCGTGCGAATATAAATAGTCTTCAAGGAACCCTTACTACTCTTCAAGCTGATTTGGAGACGCATAGGGAGAGAAGTATTAACATCTTTGGTGAGGCAGTTAGATTTGTCGAAGAAAACTTCAGGAATAAGTAGGCTCTTTCTGATCGAATATGCCCGGAGCGAAGGGCGGATTATCAGCTTCAAAGAGTTTGATGATGACAATGTGGATTCAGCGGCAAAGGCCCGCCTGGACCTGGAACTCGATCTGAATCGTCGTGGAATCGATCATGAGGTTGTCCTGTTGGAAGCTGAAGATGAAAATGCGCTTCGGCGCACTCACCGTCGCTATTTTGCGACGTTAGCAGAACTTGTAAGCGCCTTTTAGCCCACCCAATTTAAACCTAAATGGACTCTTTGTAAGCCTCGAGGTTCTGCTGGATTTTCTGAAGCAGGCGCGACTTGAGTGTATTTGATTTCAGTTGCTCCGGTGAGACCGGGTGCCACTTGCCGGGAATCAGCACCTGCGAATCGATGAAGGCGTCGATGGCTTCCTGAAGGCCGTCGATTTTGATCTTGTCTTTCATCTCAATCACTTCTTCGATGATCCACGTGACGGCGTCGCCCGTGATGCGATGGCGATGGTTGATCACGGCCGAACGCTCCTGCAACGTCTTCAACACCATCTCCATCGGCCCGCCCAAAGCCGCGACTAACCGAAGGTAACACGCCTGAAAATTTTTCACTTGCGCCGCGCGCGCGGGCGTCAGTTCGAGATCCTTTCTGCCGACGTACGACGCGGCCATCGTGCGCAAGAAGATCTCGTCGGGCATGTAGGCGCTTTCATCGTCTGCGCGAGTGATCGATTGTGCCGCGTAATACGCAGGCAAGTGACGCAACAGATTACGAATGAGAAATACCGGGTTGTGAGTGAAGCCGTCGGGAAGTTTCTGAATGCCCTTCGACACTTTGCGATCTTCGAAGTAGCTCAGGCTGCGATCGAAATCGCGAACCTCCTTTTGCGCGTTGTGCATCAAGTGGCAACTCTGCTCCGGCGTGAAGCCCATCCGCCAGAGCATGCGTCGATCTCTTTCACTCGCGAACGCTTTGTCGAAGACGGCAAGGCATTTCGCGTCTTTGAATTTCTCCAGTCGCTTCTTGGCGCCCGACTCGATGAAGTCCATCGACTGCGCGAAGACCTGGACCAGCGTTCTGGCCCAACGGCGTTGCTCCGCCAGTGAAGCTGAATAACGATCGACGTCGAGGAAGCGATACTTGTCATGCTTGGCCGCAAACTGGCGAATCGATCCATAATCGAGTACGGCACCGCTGGCGAGCATGTTGTCGCCGTCCCAGGAAAGCCAATTGAAGATGTATTCCTCTTCGAGCAATGCCGCGAGCTTTGCGTAAGAACGCGCGAAGTAGTCGAGCGCCGTGGCGTAACGCTTGCCCGGATCCTCGGGCATCTGCCAGATGCCGTTTTCGATTTCGCGATCGATGAAATAGTCGACTGAGGCTTTGAGTTCCTGATGTCGGCCTTGTTTCAGGTAGCGAAACATGTGCGCCGGCCGGACGAGATTCGGCGCGCTGCGGACGCCGATCGCGGACGTGTCGGGAAACGCGATGACCGTGAGGCAGCGTTCGGTCGGAATGCCTTGCCGGTAAAAGATCTCGGACATCACTGCGCTGCCGAGCATTTCGTCGAGGTCTGCGAGGCCGGATGAGTAACCGCGAGTGAAGTCGCCGGTCGCGACGGCGCCGTCTGCTTCCTGGGCGCCGGGGCTGAGAATGGTGGCGCCGGTGCCGCGGCTCGAAATGTCGAAGACGAGATCCGCGCTCTTTAAGTAACCGTTCCAGATGCTGCGTCCGTCGCCGGATGTTTTGCCCTGGCGATTGCGATGTTGCGTTTGGAGATAACGCGTCGCCATGAACGGCAGCGGCTTGATCGTGTCGGGAGGATATTTGGTGCCCTGTTCGAGATCGTACTCATTGATGATCTGCAGCGAGAACGTGTCGAGGATTGCTTGTTCGAGTTCTTTGTTGATGCTTGAAGGATGATCGGGCGCGATGAGGCCCATCTCTTTTGCGAGCGGGAAGTTGAAATAGACGACACGACCGTGCGGGCGGTAACGAGCCCGGTAATCGATATAGCCATCCGGGCTAACACTCCGCCAGGGATGCGTACCGTCTAGTTCCTTGAACTTCTCATACATAATGGGCGCCGTATGAGAATGGCAACTGGAGAGAGTTTGCCACAAAGCGGCGCAAAACGGGGCAAGAAATATCGTAATATGAAATCTACTTACCACTGAAATATAACGACGGCTCCAACATCGAACGCCAGTTAATCGAAGGACTTGTCGCCACAAAAAGGCACAAAGGCACAAAAACTCTCGAAAATTCCGTACGGGAATCCCTTACTTGTTTTGTGCCTTTTGTGCCTTTTTGTGGCTACTCTTTTATCGATAGTCTCCGGCAGATCGAGATCTTGATCACGGTCCAGTATGTTGAAAGAATCTAGGAAGGCTTTGCAGATGACGTAAACCAGACTGTGCTTAGTGGCGACAGATCTATCAGTGCGGAGTGGGGACGGCCATTCGCCGGTACGTTTTCGCTGCATAGCCTGGTAATGGGCAAGCCTCCGCTGCCGGCGTAATCTTTGGCGGCGGTGTTGATGACCGGCTGATACTCGCCTTCGTGTGGCAAAGCGAGACGATAGGACGGGCGCGCGATGGCGGAGAGGTTCGAGACGCAGACTAATTCGCGGCCGTTGTGAGAGCGGCGCACGAAAGCGACGATGTTTTGCGACGCGTTATCGACGTCGAGCCATTCGAAACCACCTGCATCGCTGTCGACTTCCCATAACGCTTTCTCTTCCCCATAAACACGATTCAGATCGCGAACCAGAGCCTGCACGCCGTGATGCAGCGGATCTTCGAGCAAGTGCCAGTCTAAACTCTCCGTCTCAGTCCACTCGCGCCACTGCCCTAGCTCACCACCCATAAACAACAACTTCTTCCCCGGATGCGCCCACATGTACGCGTACAACGCGCGCAGGTTCGCGAATTTCTGCTCGTTCGTGCCCGGCATCTTGTTCAGCAGCGAGCCCTTCATGTGGACCACTTCATCATGCGAAAGCGGCAGGATGAAGTTCTCGCTCCACGCGTAAAGCAAGCCAAACGTCAACGCGTTGTGATTTCCGGCGCGGAACAACGGATCAGCCTGGAAGTACTTCAGCGTATCGTGCATCCAGCCCATGTTCCACTTGAAATCAAAACCCAGGCCACCGGCGTGAACCGGATGACTCACCTGCGGCCATGCCGTCGACTCCTCCGCGATCATCATGATTCCCGGACACGCGCGATGCGTAACTTCATTCAACTCCTTCAAAAATGAAATCGCTTCCAGGTTTTCGCGGCCGCCAAAAACATTCGGCTCCCACTGTCCCTCGTCGCGGCTGTAGTCGAGATAAAGCATCGAAGCCACCGCGTCGACGCGCAGCCCATCGATGTGAAACTCATTGAACCAGTAGAGCGCGTTCGCGAGCAGAAAATTGCGGACCTCGTTGCGGCCATAGTTGAAAATATAAGTGCCCCAATCAGGATGCTCGCCTTTGCGTGGATCGAGATGTTCGTACAACGCAGATCCGTCGAAACGCCCGAGCGCCCACGCATCCTTCGGAAAGTGCGCCGGGACCCAGTCCATGATCACGCCGATGCCGGCGCGATGCAGGTAATCGATCAGAAAACGAAAGTCATCAGGCTCGCCATAACGCGCGGACGGCGCGTAGTAATAGCTGACCTGATAACCCCACGACGGCCCATACGGATGTTCTTTGAGCGGCAAAAACTCGACGTGCGTGAAGCCCATTTCCTTCACATAATCCGCCAATGGCTCGGCCATCTCGCGATAAGTGAACGGGCGATTCGCTTCCTCCATCTTCCGCCGCCACGAACCAAAATGAACTTCATAGATCGCGAGCGCATGGCGGAAATGCTCACGGCCCGCGCGCGCCTTCATCCATTTCGTGTCGCGAAACTTGTATTTCGATTCGTAAACAATTGACGACGTGTTTGGCGGAATTTCCGTGAACTGCGCGTAAGGATCCGCTTTGAGAAACGTGTGACCGGCAGCGTGAATCTCAAACTTATAAAGCGACCCCGGCGTGAGTTTCGGCACGAACAACTCCCACACGCCGGAGTTGCCCAACATGTGCATCCCGTGCGCGCTTCCTTCCCAAGCGTTGAAATCACCGACCACGCTGACGCGCTCGGCCTGCGGCGCCCACACGGCAAACGAAACGCCGCGCGTGCGCCCTTGCTTCGCGGCGTGCGCGCCGAGTTTTTTGTACAGTTCCTCGTGCTTGCCCTCGCCGAAGAGGTAAAGATCGACTTCACCGAGCGCCGGCTGATCCGGTTGTTTTGTCTCTTTCTTCATCCGTGACTCAAAACCGGTTCGGCGAGGCGCAGGAAGATCTCAGCGCCGTTACCCTTTTCCGGCCGATTACTCTTCGCTGCAGCGAGCAACTCAAGAAATCTTTCACGCGGCACCGCAAAGCCGAGTTGAGTTTGCAGATCGATCAGGCGCGCTGCGTAGCGCAATATCTGAACCGTCTCGATCCCCGCAAGATCGGAAAAGAACCAGCCACAACTCGTAAACATCAACAACGCGCTGCGCTGCATCTCCAGCAACTGACACACTCGTCGCTCGTCCAACTCGCTCAACGGCCGCACGGCGTGACGCGCCAGAAAACTCTCGCGTTCGGGAAGCGGATCCAACAACACCGAGACGTAATCATTTCGCGCCGCCCACGGATCGCGCAACAACTCGCTGCCCGCCGTTTCAAACTTCGTCGCCGCATCATCACGCAAAAAGTTCAACGCAACGCGCAATGGATCGCGCCACGCCTGGTTCCATCCCACTTCGCCGCCCGTGTGACAACCACAATCACGCGTCCAGCGACTCACACCGTGCGCGCAACTCCACGAACTCCCCTCACCCGCAACGCCGTTATCGATCTCGACCGCAAACTCCGGGGGATTGCGCTCCAGATACTCACCGTAGTTCGTGATCCAGAATCCCGCCTTCTTTGCTTCGACGCCGAGCGCGTAAGCCAGGCCGAGTTCGCCAAACTTGAAATGATGGCCGTACGTCTCGCCGTCAGTCGCGACGTTCACCAGATCGCCGCGTTGCGCGACGTGCATAAAACGTTCGACCAGGCCGCGGCTCGAACTCAGCGCGTGCTCGAAAGCGATCGCACGCGCCAGTGGCCCATCGTAAAAGAAGATCGCGATCGAACGGCCTGAACCGTCGGGATGCTCGAAGCGATACGGCTTCGTCGTATCAATCTTGCTGCCACCAACATCGATCCATTCCGGAGAAGAAGCAGCAGTCAGGAAGGGCGCAACGCCCCCGCTCTCGTCTGACGCGGGGGCGTTGCCTCCTTCCTCACTTGTTCTTCCTTCCTCACTTCTTCTTACTCGCGTTGCGCTAATTCGTTTTGCTTGTTCCGGCGCAAGAATCACATAACGCAATCCCTTCTCGATCAGCAGCGCGAGCGTCGCGTCATTAGCCGCAGTCTCAGGCAGCCAAAGCGCCTCCGGCTCCCGGCCGAAACGAAAACGAAAATCCGCGATGCCCCAAACAACTTGCGTCAACCGATCGCGTTCATTGCACAACGGCAAGATCGCATGACCGTAAGCCTGCGCGATCGCATTGCCGTGACCGCTCCGCTGCAAACGGCTCTCTTTGTCGGCCGCAAGAATTTGCTCGTAAGTATCTTTGTGATGAGCTTCGAGCCATGACAGCAGCGTTGGGCCAAAGTTGAAACTGATGCGCGCGTAATTATCCGCCACGGCGTTCGGCGCGTAGCACTCAGCGTAAATGCGTTCGTTCCAATCGTGAAAAGGCGCGGCGCCCGGTTCGAATTCGACTTCGCCCGTCCAGGGATTCTCGCGCGGTGGTTGATAGAAGTGACCGTGAATTATTAAAGCAGGCATACGAATGACAGGATTAACAGAATTTACAGGTTTGTGAAAGCGAGGCGGGCGGCGCCGAGGAGGCCGGCGTTGTCACCACATTGCGCCGGCGCGATTTTGACTTGCAAGGCAGTCGCGCGAACGGCACGTTCGTTGACTTCCTGCTGCATGTGGGGCGCAAACAGATCCCAACCGTTAACTACGCCGCCCGTAATCACGATGATCTCGGGATCGATGACATTGATCAGGCTGGCAAGACCGATCGCGAGGTAAGTGCCAAACTTCTTAAAGACGCTGAGCGCCAACTCATCGCCCCGCCGTCCTGCATCGTAAACTCGCGCCGCGGTTAACTCCTCGTTATTCAGCACTGACTGCGGAAAATGCGGCAAGCCTTCGCGCGTCATGCGCACAATCGCTGTGGCTGACGCAAACAACTCGAGGCAGCCGATGTTGCCGCACTTGCACTTCAAACCAGAGCCCGGATCGACGGTGGCATGTCCGATCTCACCGGCCGAGCCATGAGCGCCACGCCACAGCTTTCCGTCGAGAATCACGCCGCCGCCTACGCCAGTTCCGAGCGTGACGCTGATCACGTCGCGAAAACCACGCGCGGCGCCCTGCCACATCTCGCCGACGGCGGCTGCGTTCGCGTCGTTTTCGAGCAGCACGGGCCAGCCGAGCCGTTCTTCGAGTACTGACTTCAAGGGCAAGTTTGTGAGTGAAGGAAGATTGGGAACCTGGATCACACGCGCGTTGCCATTATCGACTGTGCCCGGCACCATGATCGATCCGGCAACAATCTGCGCTGAAAGATCGCCACTCTCGCGCGCGGCTGCGACGATGGCATTCACCACACAATCGGGCGAATCACCTTTTGGAGTTCCCTGTTTTGATTGATGATGGATCTGTCCCGCACCGTCAATCAGAGCGGTGCGAAGATGTGTTCCACCTAAGTCGACTGCGAAAACCAGGTCTGGGGAGACTGATTCTGCGATTGCACCCATCAACTGTTTCAGACGACCTCTTCAGCGGGTTCGAGACGCGGCGCGTCGGCGCTCATCTCACCGCGTGACAGGTTCCGTGTGATTAACATTCCGGCAACGATCGCGAGCAGCAGAAACAACGAGCCCGCGAGCCATTCTTTGAAGATCAATTTGCCGATGCCAAAAAGCGTCCCGTAAATCAGCGCCACGCCGAGAATCCAGTTGGCGATCTGCAGCGACAGCCGGCCTTGTGCGTGAGCAGCCGCGTGCCCGGCCTGGGCAGCGACGCGCTTCCAACCCGGCCCTTCCGGCCTGACGCGATTATAGAATGCAATCAGTTTGTCGGCCGGTTCAGGTG
>Ga0247688_1000524_pt1 | contig 10246 bp, 6 predicted proteins | sample CNK29_metaG_FD_182718 | JGI IMG/M metagenome (GOLD analysis project Ga0247688, IMG submission 182718) | Soil microbial communities from Purdue University Martell Research Forest, Indiana, United States - CNK29 | ecosystem: Environmental > Terrestrial > Soil > Temperate forest > Bulk soil | place...
GCGCGTCGATGAATTGCCATCGGTACACGGTGATCCTTACCACCTGATGAACCTGACGCCGGGCGTTGCTTACGTCGGCAGCACTCGCTTGGACCGCCCGTTCGAGCCAACGCACATTGCCAACTTTGCGATGGGTGGCGCGCGTGGAATTCGCAGCGACCTCTTGATTGACGGCGCCCCGAGTACGGCTACGGCCAACGCCAATGAGGTGATTGCTTCTTACGTGCCGCCGACTGATTCAACGCAGGAGTTTAGAGTTCAAACTGCGACCTTCGATGCGCAGTTTGGCAACACCGAAGGCGGCGTCACCAGCATCGTGACCAAGAGCGGCACAAACGATTTTCATGGCACCGCTTACTACTGGATCGAGCCCGGCGGTTGGGCCGCAAACGACTTCTTCGGCAACGCGAACAAACAGGGCCGGCCGTACACGTTTTCAAATCGTCCCGGCTTCACCATCGGCGGCCCGGTCTGGATTCCGAAGGTTTACAACGGAAAGAACAAGACGTTCTTCTTCTTCTCGTATGAAAGCATCAACGACTCGCGGCCTCGCTTCGATGCGAACAACATCTGGGCGCCGACCGCTGCTTTGGCGAATGGAGACTTCTCCGCGTTCAAAGACGTCGTGACCATTTACGATCCACTCACCGGCGCCTTTGCCAATGGCAACACCACCAATCGCACGCCGTTCACGAACAACATCATTCCGCCGGGCCGAATCAACCAGGTCGCGAAAGCGGTGTTGCCGTTCCTCGGCGCGCCAAAGCAGGCGGCCCCCACTGGTTTTCGCATCAATAACAACATTCGCGATTCGACGCTGCCTGAGTTGCTGAATCCGCCATACCGGAATTACACGATTCGGCTGGACCAGAGCGTCGGTGAAAAGGACAAGGTGTTTGGCCGTTACAGTTGGTACAACCGGAAGAGTACTTACAACAACTACACCGGAACGGAGTATGTCGGTGACCGGTTCCTTTTCATCTCCAAGCAGGGGATGATCGACGAGGTCCATACCTTCAGCCCCAACACCGTCTTGAATGTCCGTTATGGATTCAATCGCTTTATCCGCGGTTCGGATGCGCCTGAAGGCCAATACGGCATGGACCTTACGGCGCTTGGTTTTCCTTCTTCTTTCAATAACGCGATCGGCGAAGGCGTGCGGCGCTTTCCGCGATTTGATTTCAACTGCACCAACTGCACGGGGGCGCCAGTTGGTAACGGCCACACAAATGAGTTTCGTCCTGTGAGCAGTCACTTCGCGACGGCCGTTTTGAATCAAGCGATGGGCAAGCACTCGTTGCGATTCGGCGGCGAGCTGCGAATCTATCGTGAGGACGATAGCTTCAAGAGCAATCAGCAGTCGGGCCAGTTCATTTTCGACAACTCCTTCACCCGGCAGAACAGCGCGAGCGGTAACGACTTCGAAGGCCTCCAGGCGTTTGCAGCGTTCCTGCTCGGCTATCCAACGACGATGCAGATCGTTCGGGCTTCGGATTACTCCGAGTATTCGAAGACGTGGGGTTTCTTTGTGCAGGACGATTACCGCCTGACGCAGAAGCTGACGTTGAATCTCGGATTGCGCTACGAATTTGAACAGTCGTTAACCGAACGCCAGGACAAGAGCGTGTCGGGTTTTGACTTCGGCTACACGCAACCGTTTGAAGGTCAGGCGCAGACAAACTTTGCGCTGATCCCTGCCAACGATGTTCTCAAAACGACGTATGGCCAAACGAACATCACCAGCAAAGGCGGCCTCTTGTTCGCCGGCAAGGACACCGGCCGTGGTCTTTACAACACTCCGAAGGACGGGTTCCTGCCGCGCGTCGGTTTTGCTTATTCGTTGAATGACAAGACTGTGATCAGAGGCGGCTTTGGCCTGTATCAGGGATTCCTCGGCGAGCGTCGCGGAGACGTAATCCAGCCGGGTTACACCCAGACCACAGTGCAACAGCGGACCACTGGCCCAAACGGAGCGCCGTTGCCGGTGCTGATCTCGAATCCGTTTCCGGATGGAATCACCGAGCCGAGTGGCAATGCTTTAGGACGGCAAACCGCGCTCGGGCAAACGATCTCGTTCTTCAATCAGAATCCGCTGGCGGCTAAACAGGCGCGCTATACGCTCGGTATTCAGCGCGAACTGTTTGGCGGCTGGTTTATGGAAATAAATTACCTTGGCGACAGGGGCTACGACATCGAAATCACGCGCAATCTCAACGCCCTGCCTAATAAGTTCTTGAACACGGACAATTCACGCACTGCGGCTCAGCAGGCCAACAATACTGCCCTCAGCGGAACGGTACGAAATCCGTTTTGCAACACGGTGACTGGCAGCACTTGTACCAGCGGTGCTTTGTTCACCGGCGCCGGCGGGACCGTCGCGCGTCGCAGTTTGCTCGTGGCATTTCCGGAGTTTGGGACCATCAACACCACGAATAACGACGGCGAAACCTGGTACAACTCCGCGCAGGTCACTTTGGATAAGAGATTCAGCAAAGGCTACGGATTGCAGATCGCCTACACTTTTTCGAAGTGGCTGCAGGCGACAGAGTACTTGAACCCCGGCGATGAACACCCGTCGAAGGTGAGATCGGATCAGGACGTGCCTCATCGCTTCTCGATGAGTTACTTCTATGAGTTGCCGTTTGGCCGCGGACAATACTTCGGCTCGAATATGAACAAGTGGGCCAATGCCGTGGTCGGTGGCTGGCAGATTCAGGGAACCTATACCTACCAGTCAGGCTTCCCGATCACCTTCACCAATGATGCTTTCTACAATGGCGGCAAGATTGGGCTCGACAAGTCTGAACGAACGCTCGGCAGATGGTTCAACACGGCGGCGTTTGTTTCAGCGGCCGGAGGAAATCCGACTTGCGGCGGAATCGCAGGCGCTAGTGCAAACTGTGCGACTCCGGTGGATCACCTGCGCACGTTGCCGCTGCGATTTGGTGACGTTCGCATCGACGACATCAACAACATGGACATCGGGCTGCGTAAAGATGTGCACTTGCGGGAACAGATGAAATTGCAATTCCGAGTTGAGTTCATCAATGCCCTCAACCATCCGTTGTTCCCGGGGCCGGCAGTGAACCCTGGGGCCACAAGTTTTGGCCAGGTTTCGGCTTCGAACCAAAACAACTACGCGCGTCGCGCGCAGTTGCTGGCTAAGTTCATTTTCTGAACTTTAATCGGCGGTAAAAAAGTCTTTCTGCCACAAAGAAGCACAAAGGACTCAAATAGCTTTTACTGTTTGAGTTTTTTGTGCTTCTTTGTGGCTAAAAAAAGGCTAAAGGTTATTGCCAGCCACAAGGTCGCTGGTTCGGAGTCGCGCGAGCCACTTCGATGAAGCGAGGTTCGTAAGGCTTCGCGTAAAGATCGACGCTGTGACGAATTCTGATAAAGATTGGGCAGCGCATGCTTTCTTCAGTGAGCCGATCGCGCAGATAGAGCATCGCGTTAGCCTCGCCCCAGTATTCCCGGTCTTCCCATATCTGCACCGGCGTGCCGCCAATCTTTGTTGCGAGTTCGATTAGCTTCGGATCGTTTGCGTTGCGACCGTTACTCAGAAAGATCTTGTTGTATTGCGGAATGAGCTGGGCCTGCAGTTGATAGACTGTCGCATCGGCCTTGCCGGTTCGATTGACGTGGCCAAACTCGTGCGCGAGCTTGGTCGCCGCCAGCGTGCTGCCGTTAATGCGGCTGAACGACGTGGTAGGCACGAGTGAATTCATCACCGGGAAGTAGATGGGATCCGGATAACCCTCGTCGAGACGTGTGCCGAGTGTGATCGTGGCTGCGATCAATTGGCCCGAGTCGTTCCATTTGTAACGGCCGGTCGTGGCGCCTTCCGGGTTGTCGCGAGAGACGGCAATGGTCAACGTGAAGTTGGGATTGTGCTCATATGACGCCCATTGATTACGGCCCGCGTCCGTCGAAAGAAACTCTCGTTTCCAGTCCTGATATCTGTCGGCATACTTGGCTGGAACCTGTTCCTTGATGCCGCCACTCTCGTCGACCGGCCCGCTGGCGATTTCTTCCACGACGCCGTGATACGAGCTGATGAGTGTTTCAGGCGACGGCTCGATCGGAGCTGCCGGAACTGGCTCAGTCGCCGTTGACCCCACCGCTGTTAGCAAGAACGAGAGTGAGGTGAGTAAGAACGCTGTAGCTGCGACGCGCGACGTTTTCATTGACTAATCCCTCAACGTTTCCGACGTTGTTTGCAGATGCGGGGCCAGGAAAGGGCGATGACGAATTTTAGCAATCTGGCGGGGCAAGTCAATGATTTTGCCGTGTGGTCCGCCTTTCATCAGCCTCATTTTCCTGAGAGGAGTGACGACGAGTAGCGATCGAGGTACAGCGTAACGCGTTCGTGTTGCTGCAGCACTGACGCGGGTCGCGTTGGCGACACGCCGAACTCGACCGAAGCCCTCACCGCCTCAGCCTTTCTTTGGTCAGGAACGATGCAGAGAATATTCCGGCTCTTGAGGATCTGCTTGATCGACATCGAAATCGCTTGCTGCGGAACTTCAGCAATGCTTTTGAACCAACCCTCGCTGACTTGTTGTTGACGGCACGCCTCATCGAGATTGACGACCAGGTAAGGTGCTTCAGTTGCGAAATCTGCTGGCGGATCATTGAAGGCGAGATGCCCGTTTTCACCGATCCCGACAAAAGCGACGTCGATCGTCTGTTGCGCGATTAAGTCGCCGACCCGGCGACACTCCTCGCGAACGTCGCCCGCCTCGCCGTTCAAAAAGTGAAAAGCTTTCGGCTGAATACGGCTGACGATGCGCTCTTTCAGGTAACGGCGAAAGCTCGCCGGATGCGACTCCGGCAACCCGACGTATTCATCGAGATGAAAGAACACGACCCTGGTCCAGTCGATCTCTTTCTGCACGAGTGCGTCGAGGAATTCAAATTGCGAAGCTCCGGTCGCGGCGATCACGTACGCGTCGCCACGCTGCTCGATCGCTTCATTGATGATCTCGGCTGCATCTCGGGCCGCAGCCTCGCCGAGCGCTGATTTCGTGGCGAAAACCTTAATCTCCAAACTACCCGCCTTTCTTATTACACCGTTTGCCACTCGCGACTGCTGGCCGATCTTTCCACCGCATCCAGCACCCGTTGGTTCTTCACGCCATCCACGAAATTCGGTGACGGCAGTCTTTTTTCAGCGAGGGCCTGCAACAGCTCCAGCACCGTATGAGTGAACGTGTGTTCGTAGCCAATGATGTGACCCGGCGGCCACCATCCCGTCAGATATGGATGGGCGTGGTCTGTTGCCTGAATCGTTTTGAAACCGCTGTTTGGGCCTTCATCGGAAAAGAACTCGAGTTCGTTCATGCGTTCGAGATTGAAGACGACGCTGCCTTTGCTGCCGTTAATCTCGAACCGGTTGTAATTCTTCCGCCCCGAAGCATAACGCGTCGCTTCGATCGATCCGATCGCTCCGTTATGAAACTTGATGAGCGCTAACGCCGCATCATCAACGTCCACGTGGGCCAGCTCATCGCTATTCCGAACGGGACGCGTGTCGACGAACGTCTTCAACATCGCCGACAGCTCAACGATCTCGCCGACGAGATAACGCGCGAGATCTACCGAATGAGAAAACAGATCGCCGAGTGCACCCGATCCCGCTTCAGCCTTGTTCAATCTCCAACGCGTGGGAAACTCAGGATTGCGCAACCAGTCCTGCAAATAAGTGCCGCGATAGTGATAGATATTTCCCAGTTCGCCCGCTTCGATTAACTGCCGGGCAAGCGTGACGGCTGGTGCGCGCCGGTAATTGTGGCAGATCATATGAACCGAGCCGTGTTCCTCCGCGGCCTTCAGCATCTCCTCTGCTTCAGCAAGCGAATTCGCGAGCGGCTTTTCACAGAAGATGATCTTGCCGGCTTTCGCCGCCGCGATAGCGATCGGAAAATGAGTGTGACCCGGCGAACAGATATCAACCACGTCGATGTCTTTACGGCTGACAACTTCGCGCCAGTCAGTCGCGTGTTCCTGCCATTGAAAACGATCGCCGACCCGTTTTACTTCCGTTTCATTTCGCCCGCAGATCACTTTCAACACTGGTTCGTACGGCACGTCGAAGAAGCTGCGCACTTGCCGCCACGCGTTGCTATGCGCGCGTCCCATGAAGCCGTAGCCGATCATCGCGACGTTTAGTTTGTTCATTAGTTCCTCATCGCTCGGGCAATGAATTCAGCCGAACGGAACGCGAGCGCCATGATGGTCAGCACCGGATTAAAGCCGCCGTTGGTGACGTGAAGCGATCCATCCACGACGAACAGATTGTCGTGATTGTGAAGGCGTCCCCATTCATCCGTGACTGAACTCTTCGGATCGCGGCCCATGCGGCAAGTGCCTGCTTGATGCTGCCGTCCGCTCAATATCAAACCAGGCTGTGCACTCCAAACCTTTTCACAACCACTTGCGCGCATCCATTCCTCGCCGCGCTCACGCATAAACTCCGCGGCTTCGACGGTAGCGCGATGCGTCGTGCCACTAAGCCGAGCCACGGGAAGTCCCCATTTGTCGCGCACGCCGGCATCAACCGTCACGCGTCCCTCAGGATTCGGAATGTCCTGCACTGGACCGCGCACGTGCATCACGCGCGTGTAGTTCTCGCGCATGAATCGCTTGTTGCCGAGACCCCAGCGTGGCAGATCGGGCGGCAACGAGTCGTACCAGAAATCTATCGGCGGCTTGATGAAGTCATCCGCCAGCATGCCGCCGCCAATGATGCCGGGATTGTCGTGATTGAACTGCGTGGTCGCGATCGTGACTCCCGGTCCAACACCGTCGAAGACTTTCGTTGGCGATATTCCGTAAGCTCGCGGATACAGATGCCCCTGCAAGTTGCGGCCAACTTGGTCGTGTTCGTTACCCAGTCCCGCCGGATGAAAAGCGGAATGAGAATTCAGCAAGAGCCGCGCCGACTCGATCGCGCCGGCGGAAACTATCACGACTTTGGCGCGCGCAGTTTGCCGTCGAGGTCCACCGGCGTTGTTATCGAAGTAAGAAACGCCGATGACGTTACCTCGTTCATCAGTTTCGACCGATTCTACGATCGCCGATGTTTTCAGCTCGCAGTTTCCGGTCGCGAGTGCACGCGGGATCACCGTGTTCTGCGAGCCACTCTTCGCGTCACTCGGACAGGCAAAGCCAACGCAGTATTTGCACTTAATACAAGCGGAACGCCCGCCGTAAGGTTCGGTATTAATCAGCAGCGGAACCGGCGTCGTCACCCAGCCGAGTTGCCGCGCGCCATTTTGCAGTGCTGCGGTCTGCGGGCTTGGGCCAACCGGGCGCAACGGATAGTTTCGCTTGCGCGGAATCTGATGCCGGATCGATTCGCCGTTGCCCGCCGCGCCCAATTCCCATTCGGCACGTTCGTAGAACGGCTCCAACGTTTCGTAAGGGATGGGCCAATCGGCGAGCGAACTCCCTTCCGGAACGCCATACTTCGTCGCCATGCGAAAGTCGTCCGGATGAAATCGCCACGCTTGTGCGCCGTAGACGCGTGTTCCGCCGCCGACGCACGCAGCGTTGTTGTGGTAATCAAGCTCGTAGGGTTTGACGATGCGCGCGTGACCCTGCGGATCGATGAAAACACGCGGATTGCCGACCACGTCCGGGCCGGCGTTGTGACCGTAGATCGCGAGTCGTTGATTGCGCAGGTGATCGCGTCCGACGTCGGTAAAGCTCAAATGCGCACCGCGTTCGAGTAGCAGCACGTGTTTGCCGGCCTCAGCCAAAACGCAGGCGACGATTCCACCTGCCGCGCCGGTGCCGATGATGATTGCGTCGTACTTATTCATGAATCTGAAAATTTTTCAAAGCCGGTCATTAGCCAGGAAACGGCGCCGCGATTTCCACCCTGTTGTGGTTCGCTGTAATAGCCCTCGGCCGTCGTGTTCACCAGCATTTCAAAGAAGCGTGACGGCGTAATGGGCCAGATGGTTTTCACTTCGCCTGACTCGATCGCGGCCAGCGTTGCAGTTTGCTCAGATGTGCTGAGCTTGGCGAATGGCTTATTGAATCGCGCGAGTGCTTCGGCTTCGATCGCGTCAATCCCGGCGCGAAAGAACTCAGCGTGTTCGGCGAGATCCGTGCGCAAGAGCCGTTCGACGTAATCACCCACACCCGCCTCATAACCACCGGGAAAATCGTCGGCAGGGATCAAGCAATCGACAACCGCGCGAAGAGTTTCTGAGTTCATAGGCCTACCTGAGTTCGACCGGCTTCTCCACTATCGCACCGGTCAACACATCCGTGGCGCGAACGAGGTACTTACCGGGAGCGTCATTCAAGGCAAACGGCAAAGTAAACGTGCCGCGTCCCTGTTGGACCAGTACGTTTTTCGAATAGATCGGCAAACGAGCACCGTCCGGAGCATAGACATGACAGCGAACGAGAGTCGTGGCGGGCGTGGTTGAAGCCAAACTGAAGGAAACGTGATCGCCCAGGTTTGCGGAAGTGGCGCCTTCAATCTTTAGTTCGTTGTTTTCGGGCGTAAGCGCCAATATGAGCGCATCGCCGATCAGGATCGAACTGTGTACGACGTCAGTAAGGCCGAGCTTTTTACCGGTGCGCACGTCCGTCACGTAAGACTTGCGCGGGAGTTTGATTACGAGATCCTGCTTCGCTACCTGGCCCAGGTTCGCGTCGTTGTAGGTCGTCACTCCATCCTGACTCACGACACCCGCAACCGCGACGTTCTCCTTCACGATGGCCACAATCTCAGCGCTGCCAAACTTGTAACGGGCGATTTGCGCCTGCGCGATCGTTTGCCCATCCGGTGAAGTCACTGCAACTGATCGTCGTACGCCAGCCTTGTTCAAGATCGCCTGCGCCAGTTCGCGGTAGGCGGCGCCGCCAAACTTCGCCGCGCGTTGTTTCGGATACTCATCCCAAGCGGTATTGAGGTAAATGGTCCAACCGCTTCCGGTATGATTCACGATCGCCGCCTGACTATCACCGGTCTTAAGCAGCGCGACTCCGCTTGAAACTCTTATTTCAGGCTCGGCGATGCGAACGCCTGAAAGCGTCGGTGGTAACTTCCAGTCGCCGGCTTGCGAAGTGACACTGAGTTCACCTGCGATAAGCTTTAACTCACGCTTATCTGCCGCCGCAGCAGTGACGCCAAAAAACTTGTTCAGGCTGTCGTTCGCCTGCCACGCACAATGCTGGTCCAACCATCCCGGCGCCGCATCGGCAATCACCACACCGCCACGCGCGACAAACTCCTGCAGCCGCTGAACCTCTTCATTCGAAAGCGCAAACGCCAGCGGCAGGATCACGACCTTGTATTTGTCGTTCGCGATCCCCTTCGCCGCGACGTCTTCCGACGAAACGAAATCAAACTGAAGACCAAGGTCTTTGATCGTCTTGACCCAGCCGTCACGATTCGCCGCAAAACTCAGGCGCGCGCGATCCGCGACTTCGTCATCGTCGTCGCTGCTGCGTTGGTGGTAACCGAGAATGCTCGCGGCGTGGATCGAAGGCATCGAGTAGTAAAGGGCAATGCCGTCCTGTTGCCGGGTGGCCTCCATCAACAGCTTGCCGACGCCCTCGGATCGCAATGAACTAAACGCCTTGCCCATGTCGCGCGCTGACGCCGAGTGCGTCAGATCCGGATTCAGAAACGAGTACATCCAAAAGATATTCGGATGAAGCACGTTATGAATCGCCGCGGTCCAGATCGCGTTCTGCACGGCGAGTCCATGCGATCCGTATCCGGTCCAGAAGCCAATCATCGAGTTTGGCTTGGCAAAAGAGCGATGCATGTCCCACTGATTGCCGCCGTCGTAGGAGAGAAAATCGTCGATGACGCGATCGAGCCGAGACCAGTCGGCGCCGTTGTAAGCGTTCGTTGCCTGCGTGCCGGAGACTGCGATGTGCGCGTCCGGATCTCCGTCGATCGCTGCCTCGCGCGCAGTTTGGTAGGCACGCGCAAACGTGATTTCCATGAACGTGCGATGATCGGCCCACGGCGCAAAGTTCCTGCTCTTGCGCGCTTCGTCCGTGGTCGACGGCACGACTGAATTCCAATCGCTAAAACTCGTGCGCCACTCCTGGTTGAGCGCCGCGAGAGTGCCGTACTCCTGTTTTAACCAGCCGCGAAATTCTTCAAGCGCATGCCGATTCCAATCGAAGTCGACGGCGTCGCCATACGACGTCAACGAGCCTTCATCGCCGACGAAGTAGTAATCCATGTTGTAACGCGCCTTGTTCCGCG
>Ga0247688_1000525_pt1 | contig 10245 bp, 5 predicted proteins | sample CNK29_metaG_FD_182718 | JGI IMG/M metagenome (GOLD analysis project Ga0247688, IMG submission 182718) | Soil microbial communities from Purdue University Martell Research Forest, Indiana, United States - CNK29 | ecosystem: Environmental > Terrestrial > Soil > Temperate forest > Bulk soil | place...
CGACGAGACGATGCGCGTGATGGTTTCAGTCGCGTCCAGCGTGTGCAGCGTCGAGAGCACGAGATGGCCCGTCTCGGCCGCAGTCAACGCGGTTTCGATCGTTTCGTGGTCGCGCATTTCGCCGACGAGAATCACGTCCGGATCCTGTCGCAGCGCGCCGCGCAGTGCTTCGGCAAACGAACGCGTATCGACGTCAACTTCACGTTGCGTCACGAACGATTGCTTATCGCGATGAAGAAACTCGATCGGGTCTTCGATGGTCACAATGTGACCGCTGCGCGTTGAGTTGATGCAATCGATCATCGCCGCCAGAGTTGTCGACTTGCCCGAACCGGTCGCGCCCGTGACGAGAATCAACCCGCGGCGTTCCTCGGCGATCTTGTCGATCACCGGCGGCAAGCCGAGGTCGCTGATGCTCTTGTTCTGATCGGGAATGACGCGCAGCACGATACTGACCGTGCCGCGTTGCTGAAAAATGTTCGCGCGAAAACGTCCGAGTCCCGAAACGCCGTAGCCGATGTCGACTTCCGAAACTTCTTTGAACCGCTGCTTCTGGCGGTTGCTCATGATGCTGAACGCCATGTCGAGCGTGTCTTCGGGCTTCAGGCGCGGAGCGTCCTGAAGGGGATGCAGTTCGCCGCCGATGCGCATGACGGGGAACGCGCCGACCTTCAAGTGCAGATCCGAAGCGGCGTGACCGATGGCAATACGTAACAGATCGTCGATTTTAACGGCCATGAATATCCTGAGAACCTTGGATTGAGAACCTTTTGGACTGCTAAAAGGCTGGGGTTTGGAAGCTTCGCGCTGGCAGGAGGAGCGCCGGGGTTTACTATAGCGTGGCGTTCTTTGGGCCGTCAATAAATAAGTAATCCACAGATTACACAGATGGTTAACTCAATCTGTGTAATCTGTGGACCAAGCTTAACTTACGCTGGTTATACGGAGACTTTCAACTGCGCGGTGGCGTCGATCCCGGCGAAGCCGTTGTCCGATGCGTTTTGCGAGGGCTCGTTGACGTAGGTGAGCCAGTCGCCGGGGGCTTCGCGCTCGCCCTTGGTGATTTCAAAAAAGATCTTCTGAATCTTCTCGGTTATCGGGCCGCGCCCGCCCGCGCCAACGGTGATGCGATCGACGGAACGGATCGGCGTGATCTCAGCCGCGGTGCCCGAGAAGAAGAGTTCATCGGCAACATAAAGCGCGGCGCGTTGAATGGTGCGTTCCTTGATCGTGATGCCGAGTTCCTGGCAAATCTGAATCACGCTGTCGCGCGTGATGCCCGGCAGGATCGACGACGACAGCGGCGGCGTGAGCACGACGTCGCCGGTCACGAGAAAAATGTTCTCGCCCGAACCTTCCGAAACGTAACCACGATCATCGAGGGCGATGCCTTCAGCGAAGCCGTTCAAGAGCGCTTCCATCTTGATCAACTGCGAGTTCATGTAGTTGGCGCCGCTCTTCGCCATCGCCGGCATCGAGTTGGCCGTCAGGCGGTTCCAGGTCGAAACGCAAACGTCCACGCCCTGTTCGATCGCTTCATCGCCGAGATACTTGCCCCAATCCCACGCGCCGATATAACAGGCGAGCGGATTCGGAAACGGGTTCACGCCAAACGCCGGGTGTTGTTCGTCAAGGCTGCGAAACAGAATCGGCCGGATGTAGCACTGATCCATGCCGCTGCGGCGCGAAATCTCAATCGCGGCGTCGCAGAGTTGATCGAGCGTCCACGGATGGTCCATGCGATAAATCTTGGCGGAGTTCATAAACCGCTGCATGTGTTCGCGCAAGCGAAAGACGGCCGGCCCGCGTTTAGTGGCGTAACAACGAATGCCCTCGAAGACACTTGAACCATAATGGAGCACATGCGACATCACGTGCACTCTGGCGTCATCCCACTTGATGAACTCTCCGTCATGCCAGACTACGTCGCAAATGCGAGGTGTTTTTATATCCTTTGTGGTTCCATCTTTTGAGAACATGGTGTGTTCCTGCTCCTTAATAAAATGCGCGGGAAGAGGGCACAATACAGCAGTTGCAGTTCGGTTTGCAAGAACGCTTGCCTCCTGCAATGATGCTTGCGTAACATTCAAATGCGATCGCTTAAATCACGCTGTGTCATTACCCTGTTTCTGCTTGTCACCGTTCCTGCCGCCTGCCGTAACAATACGATGAATCAAGACCAAACTACGACCGTGGCCCAGGCCTCGGCAAACGATCCCGTTGCTGTTCATAAACGCGCAATCACTGTCGACATGCACGCCGACACCGTGCAGCGTGTGCTTGATGAACACGTTGATCTGCAACAAGAACTGCCCGCTGGGCACCTCGACGCCGTGCGTGCAAAAGCAGGCGGTTTAGACGCGCAATTCTTCTCGATCTGGGTCGAGCCGCAGTTGTTTGGCGGTGGCGGCCCGCGTGCTGTCAAACGCGCCGACGATCAGATCGCGGCCGTTCGTGCGCTAGCGGACAAACACCCCGAAACGTGGGTTTTCGCCACGTCGGTGGAAGACGTGCGCCGCGCCGCGCACGACGGAAAGATTGCCGCGTTGATGGGACTCGAAGGCGGTTACGCGATCGATGAAAAACTCGAAAACGTGAAGCGCTATTACGATCTCGGTGTGCGTTACATGTCGCCGGCGTGGAGCGTGAGCACGAGTTGGGCGGGTTCATCGGGTGATGAAGCCGGCGCGACACGCGGGCTCAATGAGTTTGGCAAGCAGGTCGTTCACGAGATGAACCAGTTGGGCATGATGGTTGACGTTTCACACGTTAGCGACAAGACCTTCTGGGACATCGTGAACACATCGACCAAGCCGGTCGTTGCCACGCATTCAGCGTGTCGCGCGATCACAAACGTGCCGCGCAATCTGACTGACGACATGATTCGTGCGCTGGCGAAAACCGGCGGCGTCGTCAACGTGATTTTCTATCCCGAGCACATCGAGCCGGGCTGGACTGAACTGAAGAAGAAAGTCGACGTGGAGATTGCGCCGTTGGTGCAACAGGCGTCGGAATCGGAACCGGGTGATGCGGCGCAGAAGAAGCTCGCGCGAGATCGGGTGCGGCAACGCGAGTACGCGCGGCGTTTGCCGCCGGTTTACGTTTCGCGCATCGTGGATCATATCGATCACATCGTGCAGCTCGTCGGCGTAGATCACGTCGGGATCGGATCGGATTTCGACGGCGTGCAGGCGACGGCGGCGGATCTCGCGACGGTGGCTGATTTGCCGAACCTCACGAAAGAGTTGTTGCGGCGCGGTTATTCGGAGAGTGATGTAGACAAGATTCTCGGCGGGAACATGTTGCGAGTGATGGACGCTCAGAGGTAGAGACTCTCTCTGTGCCTCTGTGTCTCTGTGGTCTGAAGGCGAAGAAAAACACAAAGGCACAGAGACACAGAGAAAGAACGAAAAGAAGGTTAAAAATGCCTCACAAACCAAGAATCGGTTTTCACGCGCCGATAAAAGGGGGCATACACAACGCGCTGATCGTCGCGAAAGACACGGGTTGCGACACGGTGCAGTTGTTCTCGCGCAATCCGCGCGGCTGGCTGGCGAAGCCGCTGGCGCTTGAAGACGTTTTGCTGTTTCGCGAGACGCGGCGCCAGACGAAGATCTCGCCGGTGTTGGTTCACTGCAACTACCTCGTAAATCTCGCGGCGGCTGATGAGGTGATGTTGCAGAAGTCGCGCGAGTCGTTTCGCGAAGAAGTTGAACGCGCGTTGTTGCTGGGCGTCGATTATCTCGTGGTCCATCCCGGCAGCGCGCGCGGCGCGTGTGAAGCGGATGGGATCGTGTTGTGCGCTGAGAGCCTGAAGCTTGCGTGCAAGGGCTTGGAACTCGGTCCGTTTCGCATTCTGCTCGAAAACACCGCGGGACAAGGCGAGTGCATCGGCCACCGGTTCGAACATCTCGCACAGATCATGCGCGCGTGCCCGAAACTTCCGCTCGGGGTTTGCCTCGATACGGCGCATGCTTTCGCCGCCGGCTACGACATTCGCGAAGCTGACGGTCTCGAGGCCTTGCTTCAGCGCGCGCAGAAGACTGTTGGGCTGAAGAACGTTCGCGCCATTCATTTCAACGACTCGCGCGCGGTTTACAACTCGCGCGTCGATCGCCACTGGCACATCGGCGAAGGCCACATCGGCACTGAAGCCCTGCGCCGCATCGCGCAACATCCCAAACTGAAGCACGCCGCCTTCATCCTCGAAACACCTTACGACGACCCGCGCGCCGACCTCAAAAATCTATCGATGCTCCGCTCTTTTGTAACCGGACCGCACACAGATAAACGCGGATAATATGATAGATTGGTCGACGGCATGGACGAAAAATACTTTCCAGAACAGATCGAGAAGAAGTGGCAGCAACGGTGGGCGGAGAGCGGTGTTTTCGAAGCTAAAGACGACGATCCGCGCGAGAAATTCTACGCGCTCGAAATGCTGCCCTACCCGTCAGGCTTTTTGCACATGGGGCACGTGCGCAACTACTCCATCGGCGACGCGCTTGCGTGGTTCAAGCGCTTGCAAGGCCTGAACGTGCTGCATCCGATCGGTTGGGACAGTTTCGGCCAACCCGCCGAGCAGGCGGCCATCAAGCGCGGCGTCAACCCGCGCGACTGGACCGAACAAAACATCGTGCACATGCGCGGGCAGTTGCAGCGGCTCGGCATCAGTTACGACTGGTCGCGCGAAATCGCGGCGCACCGGCCCGAGTATTACAAATGGGACCAGTGGTTCTTCCTGAAAATGCTGGAGCGCGGCCTCGCCTATAAAAAGGCCTCGCAGGTCAACTGGTGCCCGAAAGAAGAGACTGTCTTGTCGAACGAGCAGTCGTCAGGCGGAATCTGCTGGCGCTGCGGGACGCCGGTCGAGAAGCGCGATCTGGAACAGTGGTTCTTGCGCATCACGAGCTACGCCGAACAACTCGTCGCTGATATCAAGGAGATCGAAGCCGGTTGGCCCGAGAAAGTTTTGAAACGCCAGAGCGATTGGGTCGGCCGCAGCGAAGGCGCGTACGTCGCTTTCCAGATCAAGGACAGCGATAAGAAGATTCGCGTGTTCACCACGCGCATCGACACCATCTACGGCGCGACGGCCGTGATCCTGTCGCCCGATCATCCGTTGCTCAAAGAGATCCTGGCCGGCTCGGCGTTGCAGCCCGACATCGAGGCGTTTGCGGAAAAAGTGAAACAGCAGCAAGCGACGCGTGTCGACGAAACTGAAGAAGAGAAAGAAGGACTGAACACCGGCGTGCTGGCGATCAATCCATTCAGCGGTGAAACGATACCGGTGTGGGTTGCCAACTACGTGTTGATGGAATACGGCACGGGTGCGGTAATGAGCGTGCCGGCGCACGACGAACGCGATTTTGAGTTTGCGCAAAAATATTCGTTGCCCATTCGCCAGGTGATCGCACCGGCGAGTCACGAACAGATCAGCGCTGAGCCGGTGCAAACAACTGCCGGTGATGCGTCGGCTGAGATGAAGCAATCGTTCACCGACTACGGCGTGTTGCTCAACAGCGGCGAATGGGGCGGCAAACTCTCGAACGTCGCGATGCAAGAGATGGCGGAGTTTGCGAAGGCGCACGGCTTTGGTGAACCGGCCGTGACTTACCGCATTCGCGATTGGGGTGTCTCGCGGCAAAGATTCTGGGGCGCGCCGGTGCCCGTGATCTACTGCGACAAATGCGGGATGGTGCCGGTGCCTTTCGATCAACTGCCCGTTGTGTTGCCGCCGACCGCGGACTTTACCGGCGTCGGCGAATCGCCGCTCGCAGGCGTGCCCGAGTTTGTGAACACGACGTGCCCAAACTGCGACGGCCCCGCGCGACGCGAGACCGACACGATGGATACGTTTGTCGATTCGTCGTGGTACTTCTTCCGTTACTGCGATCCGCGCAACGAAAACGCGCCGTTCAATCCGGAACTCACGCAACAGTGGACGCCGGTGGACCAGTACATCGGCGGCGATTCACACGCCGTGATGCACTTGATCTACACGCGCTTCTGGACGAAGTTCATGCGCGACATCGGCATGGTCAACTTCGACGAGCCGGTCAAAAGACTGTTGACGCAGGGCATGGTGACGAATCGCGTCGAGGGCACTGACGAGTGGAAGGCGATGTCGAAGAGTCTCGGCAACGGCGTCGATCCCGATCAGATGATCGAAGCGTTTGGCGCGGACGCGACGCGATTGTTCGTGCTGTTTGCGGCGCCGGTCGAGAACGAGTTGCGTTGGTCTGAAACGGGAACCGAAGGCGCGGTGCGATTCGTGCGCCGGGTGTACTCGATGGTTTGGCGTTGGCAGGAGCGACTGACAAACACGCAACCGCAGGCGAGCAATCTGGAATTCAGCGACAGCGCGCGCGCGTTGCGGCGCAAGACGCACCAGACCATCGCGAAGATTACGAGCGACTTCGCGCAACTGCACTTCAACACGAGTGTCGCGGCGTTGATGGAGTTGTTGAATCAACTGAGCGACTTCAACGCCGATCCCGCGAAGGCTTCGGAAGCAGACGCGTTTGCCGTGCGTGAAGCGTTGGAAGCCCTCGTCGTGATGCTGACGCCGTTTGCGCCGCACGTCGGTGAGGAGATGTGGGAAGGACTGGGACACTCCGGCGGCTTGCTGGCTAAAGTACCGCGCTGGCCCGTGGCGGATCCCGAACTCGCCGCGCGCGAGGAGTTGGAGATTCCCGTTCAGGTCAATGGAAAACTCCGTTCGCGGCTGATCGCGGCGCCCGGCGTGTCGGAAGATGATCTGCGCCAGTCTGCCCTGGCGGACGAAAAAGTGCAGGCGCTAATCAACGGTCGGCAGGTCGTAAAGGTGATCGTTGTTCCCGAACGTCTCGTAAACGTTGTGATAAAGTGAGCCGCAGATTACCCGGATGAACACAAGTGATCTGTGTATACTGCCCCTAGATGAAAGAATGCCCCAAGTGCAAGCGTTGCTATCCAGACGAAACTGATACCTGTCCCCAGGATGGCGAACCGACTGCACCAACCCTTTCCGGAGAACAAACACTAGACGCCCGCTACCTGCTCGAACGTCGTCTCGGGCAGGGCGGCATGGGCGTGGTGTTTCAGGCGCGGCACATCTTTCTCAAAACTTCGCACGCGATCAAAGTCATCATCCCTGATCTCGTCGGCAACGATCCGATGCTGACCACGCGTTTCCGCCAGGAAGCGCTCGCGGCTGCGGCCATTCGACATCCCAACATCATCGCCGTCACCGACTTTGGCGTGGTGCGCGGCACGATGCCGTTTCTGGTGATGGAGTTTGTCAAAGGCAGATCGCTGCAGGAGATCATGGCGAGTGAAGGCGCGATGCCGGCGCAACGCGCGTTTGAGTTCATCACCGCGATCGCGGCCGGCGTCGGCGCCGCACACCGGCAGAACATCGTCCATCGCGATCTGAAACCGCTCAATATCATGGTGCAGGACGGCGTGACGATCGCCGAAGGCGTGAAGATCCTCGACTTCGGCCTCGCCAAGATCAAATCCGGTGAACTATTAGGTTCCTTCGTGCAGGCGCAAACGAGCGGCTTGATGGGTTCGCCTTTTTACATGGCGCCCGAGCAGTGGTCGGACGAAGAGCCGGATGCGCACGCGGATATCTACAGTCTGGGCGTGATTCTGTTTCAGATGCTTTGCGGTGAAGTTCCTTTCAAAGGTTCTTCGATTCCGTCGATCATGAAGAAGCATCTGACGCTGCCGCCGCCGAGTTTTCAGTCGATGGGCGTGACGGTGGCGCCGGCCATCGAGGCCGTCGTGCGGCACGCGCTCGAGAAGGAAGTGGCCGCGCGCACCGACTCGATCGACACCTTTATTAAAGAGCTGCACGCCGCGATTCACTCGACGCCGCTCGTGACCGCGCCGTTGCGCGAAACGATCGCGATGGATCCGAACCGCACGATGGCTTCCGCGGTGACGACACTCAACCCACCGTCGCCCGCAGCGCCGTCACCAGGCAGCACCACCAAACCGCCCGCCAGTACTGACACACAGTTTGCCGCTTCGTTTGAGTTGATGGACGGCACGATCAGCGGCACGCACCTCGACGAGAAAGAGCTGGAGGATCCCGAGACTACGCACGTGCGTCGCAACGCACCGACGGTAGTTGACGAAGCGCCGAGTCTTCCGCCTCCGAGAACGGCGGTTCGACCCGTAGCGCCAATCGCGGCCCCGGTTCAACCGAGCGAACGCGGCAAGCCGATGATGATTCCGTTGACGCCGCCGCGTCGCGGAGTTTCGCCGTTGTGGTTTGTCGGGATCGCCGTCGTGCTGTTGGCTGTAGTTGGGCTCGGGGTTGGTGGTTATCTCTTCTGGGGACGACAAGCTGTTAATTCTGGTCCTGGTGGTCCCACGCCTTCGCCGACCATTGCGCCCACCGGGAAAGCCGATCTGGTGGCAATCAACGGCGGATCATTTTTGATGGGCCGCTCCAGTGGGCCACCGCAGGAAACACCCGCTCACCCGGTTTCAGTGCAGGCGTTTCAGATGGATCGCACTGAAGTCAGCAACACGGAGTACGCCTCGTTCGTCAGCCAAACGAATCATGCGCCGCCGAGTCACTGGGCGGGAAACAAAGCGCCGTTCGGGCAGGAACTCTGGCCCGTTGTGAACGTCTCATACGACGACGCCCTGGCATTTGCCGCGTGGCGCTCGAAGCGCGACAGCGTCAGTTATCGGTTGCCGACGGAGCAGGAATGGGAGTACGCCGCGCGCAATGGCGAGCAAGGCGATCTGTATCCGTGGGGTCCAACCTGGAAAGAGAACGCCGCGGTCCTGAAAGAAGCGACACCCGTTGCCGTCGGTTCGCGCGCTGAGGGACGAAACAAGTGGGGCGTGGCGGATTTGATCGGCAACGTTTGGGAGTGGACGTCTTCAAAGGCCTCAGTTTATCCCGGGAATTCGGCCACGGTTCCCTCTGAAGTCCAGGACTGGATCACGATCAGGGGCGGATGCTACGTTAGCGATCCGGGCCGCTCGGACAAGCCCGTCACCGCGTGCATGCGCGACTTTGTGCCGGCTTCAACAAAGAACACTCTGCTGGGTTTTCGGCTGGTCCGCAGCGGGTCTTAAATTTTCCAATTAGCTCATCGGGTAAAGCTGATCTACAATCCCGAAAGCTTTTCTTCAGTGACCCAGATGTTCTTGTTTAGAAGACGGTCTTACGCCGAGGTTAGTCTCAATATTAGCAATCCAACCAGCAGTAGGAGAGTAATGATGAGAGCCAACGCAATATTGCGAGCGGCGTTTCTGCTTTCTGCCGCCCTCTGTTTGAGTCTTTGTTTCGGCGTGGGCCGTGCACTCGCCCAGGACGTGGGAGCCGACGTCGGTGGCGGAGCATTCAGAGCGAAGAATCCGGAAACGGCAAAGAAGAACACGACCAAGCCCGCGAACAACACCAAGCCCGGGGTGAAGCCGAATCCTGGCCCGAGCCGCGCCACCGCAGAACGAATCGAAGAGCTGCTCGACACTGGCAACCAGGCTCGCGATGCGCGCGACTTCGTCGCTGCTGAAAACGCTTACAAGGGAGTGTTCAAGCTTAAACCGCACGACGCGCGCGCTGCGTACGGCCTGGGGAACGTCTATTCCGATCAGCAACGTTGGGACGACGCCGAAACCGCCTATCGAGACTCGATAGCCTGGGCGCCGAACTCTGCTGATGCCTACGTTGCTTTGAGCGTGGTGCTGGTCCAACCGCGCGCAGGTGGGGACAACGCGAAACGGTTTGCCGACGCGGAAGCGTTTGCGCGCAAGTCAGTGCAGATCGATCCGGCGAACGCGGTCGGTTGGGATCGTTTGGGAGTGGCGTTGCAGGCCCGCGGCCTGGGGAACAGCGAAACCGAGCATTCATACCGCCGCGCTATCGATCTCGATCCGCAGTTTGCCGCGGCTTACGCGCATCTCGCGCGAATGTTGAACCGGGCCAGCCGCGGGCCAGAAGCTGCACCGCTTTATCAGAAAGCTTTCGAGCTCGCGAAAGATCCGGGAACGTTGAACCTGATCGCTGACTCATTGCAGTCCGAACAGTTGTGGCCGCAATCGGAGCCGGTGCTGAAGCGAGCACTCGAGATGGATCCGCGCAACCCGACGTCACTGATGCTGATGGGCCGGTTGCTGATTGTTAACCGGCGATTTCAGGAAGCCGAGCCTTACCTGAAGTCGGCGACTGAAGTCAGCTCGCGTGCGTTTCTGCCTTTCAACCTGCTCGGTCGCGCCTATCTCGGAATGGATCGC
>Ga0247688_1000527_pt1 | contig 10193 bp, 24 predicted proteins | sample CNK29_metaG_FD_182718 | JGI IMG/M metagenome (GOLD analysis project Ga0247688, IMG submission 182718) | Soil microbial communities from Purdue University Martell Research Forest, Indiana, United States - CNK29 | ecosystem: Environmental > Terrestrial > Soil > Temperate forest > Bulk soil...
GCAGGCAGCGAGCGCGCGGGCCTCGTTGTGGACCGCTGCCTCGAGCCATCGCTCGACTCGTGTTCGCGCGCGCCGATCTTCGCTGAGTGTCTTCGGTGTGTACTGGGAGATGATCTTGGGGAGCTCTGGCTCCGTCACCAAAACAGTTCCCCAGTGCACAGGCAGCTGCGCAATCGCACCTACTCGCGTCCACACGTAGCGCTTCCCGTTGGCGTGTAGTGACGGAGCGACGACGACTTGACCACCTTCCACCTTCACGTCGACGCCGGGCTCTCCGCCGACTCCGGCGACGTTTACGAGGCGCTTAACGTCGATCTCCGGAGGCACCGTGAAAAAAAGTCGATAGCCACGCCCAGAGTCGCAGCGAGCCGTTTCCGGGAGCGGTCCGAGCTCCGTCTCAAGCTTCGCTCCACGATCTAGATCGTCGATGTCGACGGCGAGGATGTACTCGTCGACGCCGAGCTGCCGCCCGAGCACCATGCCGACATTCGGCTCGAAGGATAGTCGAGCGAGGTGATCGCGGATCCCCTCGATCGAGAAATCCCCTTTCGCCCAGTTCTTTGCGATGGGGTGCTTTCCCACGGACGAGGAGCCGTTTTTGGACTTACCGTGCGCCTTGCCGCAGGTGCATCCCCCGGAGTCGGTAGGGGCGTGAATCAGGATCGGCTTGAGGCCGGCCGCGCAGTATTCGGCGACGGCTTCCTCAGCGGTCTCGACGGTCAGCAGAGAAGCCGGGAGTACTAGGCTGGGGCGATTTCGAACAGGAGGGAGATCAGGGAGATCGGGAGGGTTGCTATCAGTGTCACCAGTGCCATCCGTGATTTCTTCCACCACGCCGATCGTCCTTTCCTGACACACCAGACAGAAGGACGAGACTAAGCGCCTCAGGGAACGGGCGTCAAGTTTCTGTTGCTAAACAGCGGCAACAATGTTTACAGTGAGTTCCGTGAAGCACGACGAATTTGTTGGCGTTCGCCTACCGCGTCAACTACGGGGGGCCATCGAACGAGAACGTCTGCGTATGAGCCGAGCGGCTGGCGCAGAGGTAAAACTGAGCGCGGTCATTCGCGCAGCACTCGAGAAACAGTTTCAGCAGCGTCGCCGGAGGGCGGCTTGATAATCCTGTCAGTGCTGGCGATCGTGGTCGGTGTTTCGTACGCGCTACACTGCGCGGTTCGCTTCGGGTACTCGCAAGCGATGATACACGTGCTGGAGGATATGCGCGCGGAACTCGACTCTGTTAAAGGCGAGGAAGGGTTCGCTTTGGTGATTCGAATTGTCCAGCGAATCGAGGCGCGCAAAGTCGGGTGGACGGCTAGAAGTCGGTAACCAGGTTCATTGTACGAACCATCTCCGCCGCCTGCTCTCCCGTCATCACGTCTCGCGGATTGAGCGCGAACATCTCCGCAGTCTTGTGTCTTTGTAGCGATGCCGCTAACTGAAGACGGTTTGTCTTGGCGTCCGTCTTGAACAGTTCCTTCTTCTCCACCTGCCGCCTCCGCACCCGCTCGATGACCTCCGGGGCTTGTACCCGTTCGAGTTCCCTGCGGAGCTCCAGTTGCGCCGACAGCTCCAGTGACGATGCCGCCGCCAGGAGTGTCAGCATGACGCCTCCGAGCTCTTGGTGGGTCTCGCCGACGGGTCTCGAGTAGACGAACCCGAGCAGGTCACGAAGTATCTCCTCGGGGATCCGAATCGACTGGGCGAGCTCGAACGCCTCCTCGAGAAAACGAAGCGCTCGCTCCTTCGGGTTTCTGAGCGACTCTTCCCCGAGCGCCAGCTTGACCCACTCGTCGACTTGGGATTGCAAATTTTCTAGCGGATTCATCGCGGCCGTCCGCTCTGCGCGTACTTCTCTTGCGCGTCGATCGCCAGGTCGAGACATTCGAGCGGATCGAGACCGAGATCATCGATCCATCGAATCGTAGAGAAGATGATGTTGCCGAGCTCTTTCTTGAACTCGCGCTGCTGCTCGTCACTGAAAGCCGCGTAACCGGCGTCGCGACAAACGCGCGCCATGTCTCCGATCCCGACCATCATCCGGAGAACAATGTCCCCGGTGCCGCCACGCAGAGGCGTGTATCCCCAGATCTGCCGCCCCTGCACGCGCAGCGCCGCAATGCCTGCGTGTACCTGTTCTCGAACCTTTTCGTGCTTCCTGATGTCCACTTCCACTGTCTCGCTCCTCTTGCAATTCGGATATTGCTCGCAAACACAATCGCTGTCGGCGCCGTCGATACTGAAGAACTGCGCCGGTGCGTTGCAGCGTTTGCAGAAGAATCCGTATCGAGCGGCTTCTTCTGACGAAATTTCTCGGTCAACACGAGTCGAGGTCGTCATGGCGATGGCGTCCCGCTGTACTGCCGATCGATCCACTGGAGCATTTTTGTCATCTCATCTGGATCGGAAGATCTGCGCCACGCATACCTGGTGCCATCGATAGCGACCAGCGAAGCGTCCACGAACCCGCCTCCGTCTCCAGAGTCAAACAGTACACTCATCTCAGAGACGGAGGAGATGCTAGTGAGACCCATTTTACCAGTCCGTCGACTCGCCGCCGTATTCAACCCATCCGTATCCGTGGATCGTAGTGAACATCGGCATCGTACAGACGATGGCGGAATACCCGTTCGCGTAGGTGGCTCCGTGCGACCACGGCTCTTGCGGTACGTTCGGGTACGGGATCGTCAGATTGATCCGCTGGTAGTTCTGCGTCGCTGGCGTCGGCGTCGAGGTGAACGGACCGAGCTCCGCCCAGGTCTTCACGAGTCCGTTCAGCGTGTACGCGCCAGTTGTGTTCTCGAGGCGACACGAGATTTTGCGGTCAGGAGGAGGACTCACGATGGCACCGATCTCTACGTCGACCCAGGCACCGCGAGGTCCCACGCCGTCTTGGTATCGGTCACGACTGATCGGGCAGGTCACGTCGCAGGTGTCGGTCGGTGATCCGCCGTGAACGATGAGCTGGTGAGTGCCTGTGGTTACCGTCAGGTTTTGCAGTCCAGCAACGGTTGTCGGTATGAAGGTGCACGCCGAGATCTTGCAGGCCGATCCGGCCATCTGCTTCGAGTCGTAGACGGCAGGCACCGCGGGCGATGCGTCCGCAGGAGGCACAAGTGGTGTGCCGATGCCGACAGAAATCAGAACGGCTCCGAAGAGAACGAGGAAAATAGCCAGGATGTTTCTCATTTGTGTTTCCTTTCACCAGTCAGTTGACTCACCCGCGTACTCGGTCCAGCTATACCCCTCTATCCGTGTACCCCACGGAATAGTGCAGTCGATCGAAGAGTAACCGTTGGCGTAAGTCGCTCCGTGTGCCCACGCTGTCTGCGGGACGTTAGGGTACGGGATCGGGAGATCGATGCGCTGCGTGCCGTGCGATGTCGGTGTGAGCGTTAGCACAGTCGGACTGTTCGGACTGATCTCTCGCGTGAGCGAGCCGTTGAGCATGAACGTACCGGTGGTTTCGCTGAGGGTGCAGTAAATATTTCTGCCTCCTGGTGACGACGAGACGGAGTTCACTTGAATCTCGATCCATGCTCCGCGAACCCCTACGCCGTCTTGGATCCTATCGCGGATGATCGGGCAGATGTATCCGCACGTGTCAGTCGGTCCCGCCTGAGGTCCCCAGGCGATGCCTAGAGAGTCCACTCCGGTAGCCTCGACATTGTACAGCCGATCCAATGTCATTGTCGCCGAGCATCCGTGCGGTACGCACGCCGAGCCGGGCATGTTCTTCGTGTCATACACCGCTGGGACTGCAGGTGTCGCGCGAGCGACAGCTGAATAGCGGAGCGCGACAGACATCACTACGAATCCGAGGATGATCAGACAGAGTGAGCTGACTTTCTTTTTCATGACTTCCTTTCAGGCCAGGCCTACGCCTGACTTCTTTCCGAAGATGCGATCGTACCCCTTGCGGTACGCCGGCGTCGACACCTGTGCGGGCCCGTTGCGGTAGATCACTTCGACGTTGCGCCATCCGTCGGCGTCTTCCTTGCCGACATTGACGAGTTCTTCACCGGGTGACATCGGAGTGCCTTCTTGGATCTCGTGGAAAGTGCCCACCTCGTACTCCCCCTCAACTCCGCGGTTTCGAACTACTTGGCGCACGCCGTCTACCTGCGGCCCCAGGCGCACTCTGTCGATCGTGCGTTTCATGGAATTCCAGGGATAGCTCTCGACAGTTCATAGAGGTGCAAGTGCCTCACGATTTCGTCGACAGACATTCCTGTCATGTCGATGGTGGGCTTTCTGTCCTGGGTCGCCCACCCGCCTTCGAGTTGCATTCCGGATGACATTTCAGGTCCAGTGTACCAGAGCTCATCAACGCGAGAGATCTGCGCGCGATCGATGTCCAGGCCTAGGTAGCGCTTACCCTCATCCCAATATCGAGCAAGGATGATCCATGAGCAGTGCGGGACAATCGGCAGTCGCTCGGACAGGTCGGCGACAAGTTTTCCGGCCGCTTCGATGTTCGCCGCTCGGTCAGGGCTCGAGAGACGATGGGCAATGTAGACGTGTAGCCGTTCGGTCATTTTGACTGTTCCGCAGGGTGTCGGGGCCACGCTCCAAAGAGTCCAATGATCATGTTCTGCACCATCGCATCAGGATCGAAGTCTTTCAGTTTTCCGTTCATCGTTGAGCACCGGATGGCGTAGCGTGCAGCGGTGCGTATTTGATCGAACAGAGGTTTTGATTCAAGCCCGGAGAAGGCGACACCGCGAAAAGGCGCCGGCGGCTCTTCGCGCCCCTCGGTGTAGAGCCAGTGGTCTTTCGGAAGCGGCATCGACGCGATGAAGCATCCGCTCCCGTCTGGAAGACGAACAGGCTCGGTCGCCGTTGGGATTTCGTGCGACGTCCACACGGTGCGCCCCTCGAGCATCACCTCGATTCCGTCGTCGCGCATCGCGACACCGAAGAGGCCCATCGGAGCACGAAACCCGACGCCGTTGAAAACTTCGTAAAACACGATTGTTGGCTCCCCGCCAACGAGTTCTGCTTCGACCTTCATGGCTTGGCTCCCAGTCCGCCGGTGCTCGCTTCGAATTCCTGGATACCTTGATAGATCGCAGCGCGCATGTTGATAAATCCGACAACTCCTCCGTGCATCATTGCGCGCAAGTACATTGCAAGCGGAGTGGCGTGGCCGTCTCCCGGGATACCTTGCGAATCCTCGTGTTCGATAACTCGCCACGCCAGAGCACGCCAGACGACATCCGTTTTGCTTGAGAGATCTTCCTCCGACAACTCGAAGACCCGTCGCCGCTCCTCCTCGCGAAACGTGTACCAAAGCGCCGACTTCAGATCGCGCATCGGCGTCTCGCTCTGCTTGAGCCCACACCGCCAGATGTACTTGACGGCGTTGCCGAGGTTGAGAGGCAAGTGTTCAATGAGCTCGATGCACTCGATGTTCGAGCCGTGCTGGTTGTAATGACGGGGGTGGTTCACCCGCTCGTTTGGATCTTCACTCTGCGTTGTCGGCATGCTTCGCATCTTCCTTCATCCGCTCCAATGCGGCGTTCGTAAAAATGGCCACCTCGTTCGCAGTCGCCGGTCTCGGTTCTGCCGACACCCACTCCTCCCCGATCGGCCAGCAAACGGTTGCGTGATCCGGATCGGGTAGCGGGCGTCGGGTGACAATGGTGACGGTACCGTCTTCTGGGAACGACTCGTGAAGCAGCAACGCCTCTTCGGTATACTTGTCGCCGGCGACGTAGGAGTGCTCGCGCGAGCGCAGACGTACCGGGCGCGGAGCAAAATCGGGAACGAGACCTCCGCCTTCGCCGCAACGGATGCGGCCGAGCGTGTGGGTAGGGGGGTCTACCGCGTAGGCGTCACGGATGTGGTTCGGTTTCCAGGACGTACCGAATCCGTCGAACGCTACGTCCCAGATCCGATTGACGACCCACCCACAGACGATCTCCGATTCGAAATCCCACGGGTGACTGTGGATCGTAGAAACGTTTTTGACAGCGAACCGCGGACACCAGATGTGCATCCGCACGTCCGACGACAGGTAGAGACGCAGCATCCCGAGCCCTTGGTAGGACCATCGGTATCGGTTGCCTTGCTCGAGGATGCGGGTGACGAGGAGCTGAGTCGTGTTCATCTCCGAGCCACTCTACCGCCCATCCCGCCTCCGGTCAATTCTATTGTTTTCAACGTCCACAACTGCTAGCATTCGTCGCCATGGGATATGCCTGCAAAATTCTCGCTGATTCAATCTCACTCGCCGGCCATCGAATCACGACATTCGAGGTGACGTTTCCTCGCATCGTGCTCGCGGAGGTCAACACTCACTGCATGCTCGCGCGCTGTAGCGCTAGCTCACGAGCTCAACCGGTACCGAAGAAGATCAACGCCGTTCAACTCGATCCGTTCATTCCGGAAGCGTTTGGGCGCAACCAGAAGGGCATGCAGCCAGGAGAAGCGCTCGATGGACAGGAAGATCGGAAGGCGCGAGAGCTCTGGGTAACCGCTGCCTCTGACGCCGTCTATAACGCCGGCAGGCTCGCAGCACTCGGCGTGCATAAGCAGTACGCGAACCGCCTTCTCGAGCCGTTCAGCTGGCACACGGCCGTCATCACGGCGACGGAGTGGGACAACTTCGAACACTTGCGCGTGAACCCGATGGCGCAGGGCGAGTTCCAGACGATCGCACGGATGATGAAGGAAGCGCGCGAGCATAGCGAGCCGCGCAAGCTGCTCGAGGATGAGTGGCACATGCCGTACGTCGGATTCCACGAGGGGATCGAGCTACAGAAGGACGCGATCAATCCGGTGAAGGTGTCGGTTGCTCGCTGCGCTCGCGTCTCGACTCTCACCCAAGATGGCGTCAGGGACTCTCGCGCAGACGTCGCGCTGTACGAGCGCCTTCTCGAGTCGGGGCACATGTCTCCGCTGGAGCATGTTGCGCGACCGATGACGAAGTGGGAACTTCTTATTACCGAATCTTTCGATATCGCGCTCGATGACGGACCGATCTTGCGCGTGGCCTCTTCATCCTTAGACAAGGCCCCAACGATCGGTGATACCTGGAGGACGGAAGACAGTCTGAAAACGATCACCTATGCCAGGGGTCCGGTTCACTTTTCTGCAAAATTCAACGGCTGGGTCTCGCGACGCCAGTTCGTACACGGGGAGCATGATATCCTCGGACACCGAGCCGCAAAATGAACCATCGAGAAAAAACCAAGAAACTGATCGAGCTCGCCTCCGACGAGCGCACGCCGAAGGAAGAGCGAGCGGTCGCTGCGGTGCAGGCGGTCGCGCTCATCCACAAGTACGACTTGCTCTCGAGTCCGCTCGACGGAATCGCTGACATCGACAACGACACCGTACAGGCCGCTCGGGCCATCTATGAGACGTTCACCAATCCGAGCGTTGCTAGCGCTTTCAAGAAGGTGGGCGCCAAGCTCAAGAAGAGACGGTCTGGTCGGTAGACCCTGGCGGGGGTACCATCTGGATCATGGCCACACGTCATCAAGTGATCTCGAAGCCGAAGAAAAAGAAGAAGCAGGACTCCGCCACGACGAAGCATCGTATGCAGCAGTTGTGGAAGAAGGCTACCGGAGGCGTGCGCAGCAGCAACTCTCGCTGAGTTTCAGGTAGAGAGCGAAGACCGGCCACGCGACTAGGCAGACGCCAAGGAAGGCGGCGTCTGCGGCGGTGAGTTTCATCGTTTTCCTTCCTTCTCGAGTCGCTCTACGCCCATCGTCGCCGCCAAGCGCAGCACCTCGGCACGGGTGACGTCGATCCCGGGGCGTGACATGCGCTTCGCGATCTTGTCGATCCGTTCGATGAGGTTCTCTGGAAGTCGGATGCCGGTGTGGACTTGCTTACTCATGTGGATTTTTTCTGGGCGTGTTCCGGACACCATACATCACCGTCCCTACAAGCCCACTCGGATCCTCCGCCGTCAGGCTTGAGCGGGAAATCGATATCACGATATAGAACCGGATCCATGTGATCTGGTCCAGTGTAGGCGATTGCTGTTGCAGTGGTGTATCGCTTGCAATCCTGGTTTCCGCAATGAGCCACGATAGGAGCGCGGATCATTTTTTCTCCGGGTGGAACTTCCCGTCTCGGAAGATCCCGTTCGACTTCGCCCAGACGTCCTCGCGATGCTCGCGTCGCTTGCGCATCTCGTCGGTCGTAGCGGCGAGTTTGGCGGTGTGCTCGGTCAGATCCTCTCGCGCCTTCCTGAGAGCGCGTAGCGCCGGGTAGGATGGGCGGTTCACAGGGGCGCCTCGAACTCCGTCGTGGACGGGACCTCGGTGTCCGGAGAAACCGTGAGTGCGAGCAGGCACAGCTCCGGAGTGATGCCTTCGCGAAAGCCGACGTCTTCGATGTACGCCTTCCAGATCACATGGGTCTTTCCGTCGGTGCCGTTGACCACGTCGACCTCGGAGCTGGAGTATCGTCCAGCGGCTACCTTCTTCACTTCTTCGTTGAACTGGAACAGTGTCATTCTTCCTCCGGCCATTCGATCAAAACGTGAAACCCTTTGACCTCGATGGTCACTCCGTCGTGTTGACGTACGAGGCGCACGCGAGCCGTGGGAGGGATACGTTCTTCCGGCGGCTTGCAACCAGACATCTCTGCCGCGAGATCGCGAATCTCTTCGAGGGAAAGTTTCACTCGATTGGTTTTCACGATCGTTCTCGCTTGAGATAGGCGGCAGGATATCCGCCGTTCGCTTCTGAAACGCAGACAAGTTCCCATCCGTCTCTTCCGAACGAATTGAGTACTTGCTGACGGTTTTCCTTGGAGCCAGCTAGGGTCACCTCGATGTACTCCCACTTTTTCATCCGTCCTCCGAATTCAGCGCCAGTACGAGCGTGAGCTGACCGAGGGCGTCAGCTACGTCAGCGCCTAGACATCTGTTCGATGTTGGCGCGTCTTCGCCGAAGTTGTCACTCGACGCCTCCCATTTGAATCCGTCCAGGTTGTGCTTGAGGGATCGCAGCGTGAAATTTCCACCCGTCTTCTCGATGACTTCGAGGATCTTGAGCGCCTGAGCGGCTCGGATTAAGGCCACCTCGAGCCGAGAAACGTTTTCTCCTTCCTCTGCTTTCGGAATGAGGGTCAGATCCAGGTTCTCCTTCCTCGCCTTCTCGAGCAGGATCGCCACCCCTTCCAGGATCTCGACGTCGGTCACAGTGTTCACGGTGATCACGGTTTCACCTTGCGGAGCGGACTGTCGCGAGTGGTGACCTCGAGAGCATCCATGGCAGCGCGATGCGGATCAGAAAAATGGCGTCCAGCGATGTCTCGCTCGTGAACCCATGCGTCCGCGGCTGCGCAGGCGATGGGCGACGACTCGAGCCATTCCTGCTCCTCTTTTTTGGAGAGACGCCAGATGGATTTGTTCATTTTTACCCCTGCTCTTTCTTGAGCCGCTTCATCCACCGAGCGGCATGAACAGCTCGCTCCCGATTGTTGCCGCCTTCGTTGTTGATCATGTCTCGCATCAGGCCTTCAAGGTCGCCGCGACGACGCCGGCAAGAACGAATCAGAGATACGCCGTTGGTTGCTCCGAGTTCACCGCGCGTGAGGCGAATTCCGGCGTGGGAGTTGACTACTAGATCGATCAGGTTGACCTCTGCAGTGAGCCACTTGTGGCCGTACGCTTTGGCCTGAAGGATCCCGGTCGCCCAGGACGGAAGCGTTTGCTTCGAGCGGTAGAACTCGACGTCGGTCAGGTTGGGGAAACGACCCATGCTAGGCCCTACGCCCACCCTCCCAAAAATGTTCCCTCCCGTCAATCACTGTTTGACAGGGGAGAACGGGAGGACACAATGCGTAGGACGGATCATGGTGCGCGAAACTGTTCCGATGACCGCCCTTCTTACAGTGGGACTGATCGGGGCCTACGAGCTCGAGAAGCAGGCCGGCGGGTACGAGGTGTGTCTGAAGTACGGGTTCAAGCCGGATCAGGCGACACTGGAAACCGCGGCAACATCAGTATTTCTTCATGATCCGAGCTCGGTTTTCCACCTGGTTGGAAATGTTGCCTGTCTCCTTGTTTTCGGGATCATCGTCGAGCGGGCCATCGGGAGTCTTCGTTTTCTGATGCTCTTCCTGGCCGCTGGCGTAGGCGGAGCGCTGCTCCACGGGGTCATCTACGCCGGGTCGTCAACGCCTCTGGTCGGCTGCTCCGGGGCGGTATTCGGTCTTCTGGCGCTCGC
>Ga0247688_1000531_pt1 | contig 10128 bp, 10 predicted proteins | sample CNK29_metaG_FD_182718 | JGI IMG/M metagenome (GOLD analysis project Ga0247688, IMG submission 182718) | Soil microbial communities from Purdue University Martell Research Forest, Indiana, United States - CNK29 | ecosystem: Environmental > Terrestrial > Soil > Temperate forest > Bulk soil...
TCTACTTCCTAGTAGTGGCCTTGTTAATTGTCATCAGCGAACCGCGACCGCCCGCTAGAATTCCTTTTTACATCACTTGCATAGTGTTTCTAGCATCCATACCGTGGTACAGAGCGTCTCATCAGTTTTTGTTTGAAAAGCGACAGGAGGCCGGCAGACGAACGAGTCTGATTTCAATGAGTGTCTCTGTATTTGTTGTCGTTTCTCTTGTGGTGCTGGTAATTCCTTTTTATATCACAGTGTGGGTGAGCTTAAGCGGCTGGGCAATCGGTGGTTCTCTATCGATCATTTTGCTTCTCAGATACCTGATTAAGCTAGGTAAAGACGTTCGGTTATTGACACACCTTTCAATCTCTCATCTGTCAACGCGAGAGGCCATCGCGATCCAAATGAGTCGAATGCGCACTGATAGTGGACGTCTCCGTCTCGTTCGTTTCTTAGATCTTCAAGCCAAAGAACCGGCTGGTGAATGGCCTAATGGCACCATGCCGAACTTCGATGATGATCGTGCGAGCACGCTCTTAGCTCAACTCGAAGAAAAGTGGTTAGGGATTGATCGTTAAATCGGTTCGTCGATTTACACTTGCAACGCCACGGAATTGGTTCATATCGTCGTGCTTCTCATCTGGGCAATAGTGAACTGTCCAGAACAAGTTCTGACGACATCGAGTGGTCGTGGCAAAACGTGACGTAGAATATCGTTGTCCCGTTGTGGCGTTTTGCTAAGACGCGAGGCCCATGCGGCGCAAGAGAAGTTCAAACCGTGGGTCGTCGCGCAGGTTGGCCATCGAAGGCACGGAACCTCTCATCCCTTTCAAAAAGACCACGACCACCTCTCGTTCATCGACGGCCTTATTGAGCCAGGCGAATGCTTGATCCTTGTCGCCCAGCGCGGCGTAAATCTGACTGATCGCAAACATCGAAACGTATTCGTGTTTTTTCGCTTCCAGAAGTTGGCCCAGCATGTCCAGGGCTTCCTTCCGCCTGCCGGCGAGCGCAAATTTCGGATCCTTCTGCACTGCGTCCTGGAACGAGTCGAGTGCTTTCAGCGCGCCCTCGGCAGCCAGATTCATCTGATAGCGGCCTCTCAAATACGACTGATAAGCTTCGATGTTGTCGGTGTAGCGCTGCTGGATTCGGGTCGCTTCAGAACCACTGAGTCGCAACGACAAAGCGCTAGCGACTCTTTCGGAAAGAGCATCCTCGAAGGCGAAGATGTCAGTAAATTTTTCGTCGAACTGCTCGGCCCAAAATAGGCTTCCCATCGTCAGTGCGGATCAACTGAACCGTGATCCGCATCCTGTCGCCCGATCGTTGTACCCGACCCTCCAATACCGATTGCACATTCAGCTCGCGACCCACTCGCGCCAGATCGTCGGCGCCCGAGGAAAACTTCGTCACCGCACTGGTCGGGCGGACCGTCAACTCTTTGAGATTACTCAGCCGCGTGATGAGAGCGTCAGCCATTCCGAGCTCAAGCGCCGCATCGCTGTTTTCAGGTGTCAACGGTTTGAACGGCAAGACAGCGAGCGTCTTGATTGCGCCCGTGTTCTCAGGTGCGTTGTTTCTCTTAAGTTTGAGGTACGCGAACGTCGCAGTGAGGAGCAAAACAACCAAGCCTGAGATCAGAACAGTGCTGGTGCTAATTGAGCATTCCGATGCTGCTTTGGGAGGGAACCCTGACACAGGGACGGAACGTAGCAGTTATCCTGCCGTCACTTTGGGAATGGGACAGTGAGGCTCCTGGTGAGATCGAATCGTCGTGGGAAGGCGCGCTACGTGGGTGGACCACCAGAGTCAAACCGCAACTCCTCGAGTACCTGGCCTCAGGTCCTCAGGAGTACCTTCGGACACACAGGCCTATCAAATTAAACCTTGGATTGCTTCGGCTGATGGGTGGAAACAATCCGATACTGGGTTCTCTTCCCTGGGATGCGGATATGCCGTTGGAAGGTCCAGTCCTGACGTTGTCTTACGACTCGGCTGTGCAAGCTTTGCAGACTTCGCCCAGCGACAAAGGTCTGGGTGTCTTCGAGTTTCGCTACGCGGCTAACGAGCCAAGGAATGGTGCGTACACCGTTTATGTTCAGGTTGAGCGCGTCAGGTGAACGAGGCATGATCCGGCGAAGCTGCGGATCAGTTTGAATATTATTCATCTGATCCGCCCTAATCGTCACTCGCCCTCGAGCAACCAATGTTTCCCCTTACACCAACCGAGAAACTGGCGCCCATTTGGATACAACTCGTCTACCGGCCCGATCTTCCGGCCTTCGGCTACAGATTCCAAACCCTGAAGCGCCGGCCGAAAGCGATTTCGAAACGCTTCCGGCTGCTGTTCAAGATGGTCCACAGCCCAGCCGATGAAATCGGAGAGCTTCTCGTTCGGCACGAGCGCAACGAAGAAGATCATCTGTCGCCAGGCATACGCAGTGTTCTTCAACATGATTAAGCGAGCATGCCACTTCTCCGCTTTCATCTGCTGACGCTTGCAAATCCACACAAAGCATTGCCGAGCCATCTCATCGAGTTGATCGCGTAAGGCGTCCGTGAGCCTGAGTCCGAGAAACAACGCGGCAAGATTCTGCGTGGTTACAATCTGTTGTTGCTCGATGATCATCCCGCGGGTTGCAACGTCCCAAGTGTCGAGCGAGACTTCCGCACGCGCGGCACAAAACCCGGCAAACAGGTCACGGTTATCATCGGGAGATCTGCGACGCCAGGGCCAGAGTGAAATGCTGTCCAGGTTCTTTTTCTTTTGGGGAATGCGCCGAACCACCGAATAATCGATGCCGTAGTAGTTCGCGTAAAGCGTTCCCTCCATGAGGCCGGCCGCCATCTTCGCCGCTTCTAAAAACCTGTCCGAAAACCGGCCCATAAAAATATCCGCAGCCACTTCTTCAACAAGCGGAATCTCGAGTTCTGCTGCTTTCACCAGCGCTCTTAACTCTCGCAGTAGCTTGTTCGGCAGGATCACGTGCGGAAATGAAGTGAGTGCCAGCACGCTCACCTCTTCAAGCGCCTGTTGTGCCAGTTCACGATTCGACGGGTCGTCGGTACGAAACTTTTCAATCGCCTTAATCCATGGCAGCTCTTCGATCTGGACCTGCTTTTCGAGATTCAGCAAAAGCAACGAACGACGACGACGGAAAGCCCGATAGATTGCGCCGTAAAGCTGGCCCAGCGCCGAATCGGAAATCGCCGCGGCCTGCAAGCCTGAGATCATCTGCGGCAACACTCGCGCGAGCGTTTCGCCCGAAGTGATCAAATGCCGGGCGACGAGAACCTCCACCGTATCGTTGAGACAGCGCTCGATTTTTCTCTGGATAGTCTTGGGGATCGCAGTCGCTACCGGAACACCAGACTGCGCAGCTTCATCTTTCGTGATCGGCTGCTTGAGATGGTCCACCTCGTCGAGCCCGTCGGTTCTCGAATAGTTCTCGAACCGTGGCAACACGGCATGCGCAATTTCACGAAACGTCGGGCCTTTCACGTGATCGAACTGACTCTGCCGTACTTTTGAACAGGTCGAAGAACCAGGCTCACCACGCTTCTCCAGGTATCGCGCAAGCATGAGTCGAATACGGCCGACGTCGCGACCGCTGAGTGACTCCGGATCTCTGGCGCACTGATCGAGATACTTGCGCAGTTGGGCGAAGTGTCCTTTGGCGCGATCCGGTTTGCCGCAACGCGTGTGGGCCTGGCGCAGCTCCGCATATTCATCAAGCAGCCCAAGCGCACGCGTGGCCCATCCAGACGGATACTGCCGGCACGGCCAGTCGTCACTAACTGTCTCGAGAAAGAGTGAGATCATTCGGTCGTACCACGGCGCCCAAACTTCAACTGCTTCCTTCTGGGCCAGTATCTGCTGGTTAGGCCTTATCTTCTGCAGGTCGTTGATGGTGCTCCCGACATCCTGCAGATGCACTCGCGATCCGAAACGCCGGGGCTGCTCGAGCGGAGCCGGATAGAACCGCAGCGTCGCAAGCTGCGGCGAAAGCTCACTCAGAAGCTCACGCGCGTCCTCGCTAGAGCCGTTTTCCACCAACCATGCTACGACCAATAGAGCAGCCTCTTCCGGAACGGAAACGTCATAGCATCCCGTTTGGAGTTTGCGGCTTAAATCGGCGAGACCATCATCCGTCAGGAAATACGCGTTCAAAGCGCGACGCGGCTCTTGACTAAAATTTCCCGGAAGTTTTTCGAGCAGCGACTTCTCATGTTCTTCAAGTGGGCCAGACGCAAGCAAACGTCCCGTCGCAAACCCACCCGTCACGACTTCAAGCGTCGCCCATGCAGGGACCTCCGCAACGGGTGTTCTCGAACCGTAATCCACAGATCCGGCAAAGATGTTCTGCAAAACCTTTTCCCATTTTGCGATCTTCTCTCGGGCTCGTTCGCGAGTGGAGCCGTCCTCGTGAACTTCACTGGTCGTCAACGCCTTCGCGATCTGGAAAGCTGCATATCCAGGATTCACTGGAGAGGTGGCGGGCTCGGCAGGAGGATTGTTGTTTCTGTCTCTCATGGTCGCAAATAAGAGCTGGATCCGGGGGCTGGATTCGAACCAGCGCCCACTCGGTGACAGCCGAGCGTTCTACCACTGAACTACCCCGGAACAAGAGTCGTGGTATCTTGAATCAATGAGAAAACTTATCTACGCAATTAACATGACGCTGGATGGCTGCGTCGACCACACCAAAGGAGCTGCTGATGAAGAAGTACATGAGTATCATGCGCAGCTCCTGCGAGACGTGGGCGTGCTCGCCTTTGGACGTAAGACCTATGAACTGATGGTTCCCTTCTGGCCCGACGTCGCCAAAAATCATTCTGGACCAACGAACGCAATCAACGAGTTTGCTCAAGCATTCGTGTCCGTCAGCAACATTATTGTTTTCTCACGATCATTAGACAAGGCTGACGGGGAAAATACGAGAATCGTGCGTGCGAACCTGCAAGACGAAATACTGAAACTGAAAGAACAACCAGGCAAGGACATTCTAACCGGCGGGGTGGATATTCCTTCTCAACTTGTCGAGCTTGGCCTGGTTGATGAATATCGTTTTCTCTTGCAGCCGCTAATCGCAGGAGAAGGAAGGCGGTTGTTTGACGGCCTTAGCTTACCGGAGAAACTACAATTGAAACTGCTTGAGTCAAAGTTTTTTGCATCAGGAGGTGTTGCGCTTCGTTACTCGAAACAGTGACCTGAACGCTCACCTCTCAAGGCCCATCTTCTTCAACAACTGGGTGAATCGCGGATCAGAACGAAGCACGTCCACCTTCGGATCCACATTCAGCGACAAGAGTGCCTCTTCACGCCGCGCGTAACTCTCTTCCAGGTGCTTGAACGCGAGATCAATCTCGCCCAGCGCCGCATAGACCAGCGCCAAGCCACGATTAATGTGCTGCGCCACCAGCTTGTCGCGCGTCACGTCCGCGATCAATCGTCTCGCTTCTTCTGCCTGTCCCGAAACCGCGTAGAGTTGGGCCAGAGTGACCGCGGCTTCAACCTTGTTACCGGTGAGTCCCGCCCAAATCTGATGTTCGACCAGCGCTTCATCAAACATTCCCTTAGCTTGATGCGCCAATGACAGAAGACGATGGGCCGCGGCGTAATTGGGATCTAACTCAAGAGTTTTTGTGGCCAGTTCAATAGCCTCATCGTATTGCCGGTTGTAATAGAGCGCCAACCCTTTGTCTTTGAGTATCGCCTGTGAAACCGGATCCAACTCCGCCGCCCGCGAAATCATTTGAATCGACTCTTCAACCCGGCCCATGTTCAGAAACCACTGCGAAAACCAATGGTGCGCCGTCGCATAATTCGGATTCAACTCGATGGCCAGCTTGAACTCCTTCTCGGAGTTGGCCCAATCCCACTCATTCAACATCAAGATGCTCGCGAGCGACGTGTGCACTTCCGCCAGCCGCGTGTCGATTTCCAAAGCTTTGTTAACTGCCGCCTTCGCTTTCGGGTACAACTCTTTGCGCGGAATGTTTCCGAACTCACCTAACAAGCTGTACGAATCGGCAATTCCCGCCCACGCCACCGCATACTGCGGGTCCTTTTCAATCGCCTCTTCGAAATACCTGATCGCGGTCTTCAGTCCTTCTTCACTTCTCTTGTTCCAGAAGAAGCGGCCCTGAAGATAAAGTTGATAAGCGCCAGTGTTTTCCGTCGAACGTTTCTTCAGGTTTTGCTTTTCGTCAGGAGACAGCCGGAGTTGCAGCGCCTGCGCAATCTCCGCCGCAACTTTTTCCTGAATGTCGAAGATGTCTTTCATCGTGCCGCGATAGGTTTCGGCCCAGATATACTCGTCGCGAAACGCGTCAACGAGTTGGGCCGTAATCCTCAGATCGCTGCCATAACGACGCACGCTTCCTTCCAACAGATACTGCACGCCGAGATCGTTCGCGGTTTGCTTGTGCGTCTTCCCTTCTTTCCCGTAACGCATCGTCGAACCGCGCGAGATCACTTTCAGCATTTGCAGCTTGGAAAGATTCATAATGATCTCGTCAGTCAAACCCTCGCTGAAGTACTCGTTGTCCTTTTCCGCGCTGAGATTCGTAAACGGCAGCACGGCTATCGAACTCAGAAACCCGGAAGGTTGAAGCTGAGCAACTCGCTCGCTTTCGCCACTGCGAATGATCTCAGCTTCTACCAGCAAACGCGTGTGCAACTGCTGCAGATCATTCAACAACTCTTTCGCCGACTGGTAACGCTCGTCTCGGTTCTTGCGCACGGATTTGGCAATGATGCGCTCGAGTTCGGCGGGCGTGTCCCGGCGATGGGCCAGGATCGAAGCCGGCTCCTGATGAATGATGTTCGCCAGCACGTCCGTCATCGTCTCGCCCTGAAACGCCTGCTGGTTGGCCAGCATTTCATAAAGCACGCAACCAAAACTCCAGATGTCCGTGCGTGCGTCCATCTCCTGCCCGCGTGCTTGTTCGGGCGACATGTAAGCAGTCGTTCCCATGATGACGCCGGCACTCGTCCTGACCTGCATCTTCGTTTCGCCTTCAGTATCGACTTCCGAACTATCGCGTGCGGTCAGTTTCAAGAGACCGAAGTCGAGGACTTTAACAATGCCGTCGTGGCGCACCATGATGTTGTCGGGCTTGATATCGCGGTGAACGATGCCCGCAGAATGTGCTGCGTCCAGCGCCGAAACTACCTGCAATGCGATGTCGAGTGTTGACTTGAGGCTGAGTGTTTCCGTTTCCAATCGCGACTTGAGAGTTTCACCTTCGATGTACTCCGTCGCGATGAAGTGCACGTCATTAATTTCGCCGATTTCGTGAATCGTGATGATGTTCGGATGATTGAGCGCAGACGCCGATTTGGCTTCACGGACAAAGCGGCCCATCCGATCGTCATCTTCAGCGAGATTTGGCGGCAGGATCTTCAAAGCCACGCGGCGATCGAGCTTCGTGTCTTGCGCCAAATACACCTCGCCCATTCCGCCCGTGCCCAGTTGGGAACGGATCTCGTACCGACCTAGCTTTGTGCCAGCAGCGAGCGTCATCGGAGTTTGTGTAATCTGTGGATGATGAACCTCAGCGCAGGATTCTGTCCAGCTTGCCGGTTTAGACATTCCAAAGCACCACGGCCGCGTTGCCGCTGCCGCTTGCGAGTTTCACGCCGTCGGATGAAAAGGCCAGTGAAGTTACGGTCGTGTCGTGCCCCTTGAGCGTGCGCGTTATTTTCCCGGTGGCGACGTCCCAAAGAATCACCGTGCGATCGTCGCCGCTGGCGAGCGTTGTTCCGTCAGTTGAAAAAGCGAGCGCGTTGATTACGTCGTTGTGCTTTCTCAAGTCATCTTTTACGGCGCCTGTTTTCAGGTCCCACAAGACATCGAAGCCGGTGATCGTACGCTGCAATTCACCAGTTTTCGTGTCCCCTAGCTCGACGCGGCCATAGCGTTTTGCCCGGCTGCCACTGCTGCGCGCCACCGCGACGCGGAAGCCGGCCGGCGAAACCGCGACGGCCACCGAAGGCGTCCGCGCGCGACTGAACGGGCTGCGCCACTGAGATGAGGCACTGGTTGCGATTAGGAATAAGCAGAGTAAACCGAGAGAAAGACGGCAAAGCATAGGTCGTCGACTATACTCTTTCGCAAGTCAATCTGTGTAATCCGTGGATAAAAAAAAGTGAAGCTCAGGTCACCCCGATCTTTTCGAAATGAGCCGTCGCACCAGGTGGCCCTTCCACATCCACAAACCCGAAAGCACCAGCAGCGGCACGAAGACAAATCGCGTCAGAGGCGCGTAGTTTGGAATCTGATCGAACGGACTATAAATGTAGCCGGCGATCGGAATGGCAAGGACGAGGTGAATCCAGCGAACGACAGTGCGTTGGTTCATATTTCAACTCCATTCACGACTGCTTGGTTTCGTCAGGCGACCAACTCGGAAGTTCAACGCCAAACTGCTTCGCATACTCGGCGTTCAATCGCTGCCAGCCGTCATGCTTCATCAACTCCGGACCGACCATGCGTCCAAGCGGATGACCATCGAGCAAGCGGCCCAGCACGTCGAAGCAGATGTGCCATCCGGCAGCGCCCATCGAGATAAAGCGGCGATCGATGTTGGTCCACAGGGTCAGGCGCGTGCCACCGGCAATGGCTTCGAGTTGCCAGCGCATAGCGAAGCCACCCCAGTTGTACTCGAGCACGTTTGGCGCGTCGGCTCGCGTCACGGTTGTTTCGGTTACATGTGGGCCGGGCGCACCAACGGTAGTCAGTTTCACTTTCGCTCCCACCGACCCGAGGCTTCCATCGGCATCGAACGGCGCCCACTCGTGCAACTGCGCCGGATCGGTTAACGCCTCCCAAACTGTTTCCGGCGGATGATGCAGTTCCCTGACGAGAACGAGCGTCCAGTTGTCTCCGTCTTTTTCTACGTGCGCTCCGCCGGCCGGACCCGGTGCGTACTGCTCGCGATCAGTCATTTCTTTCCCCTTGTCTTTCTTTTCGTTGTTGTTGCCTGGCTCAGGCGATCGAGATGACGTTCGAGCGCATCAACTCGCGTGGACCATAACTGCCGAAACTGAGCCAGCCACTGATCGACTTCCTGCAGCGGTTCAGCCCTGAGCCGGTACATGCGGCGTTGCGCGTCGACCGTCGCTTCGACCAGCCCGGCCTCACGCAACACGCGCAAGTGTTTCGACACGGTCGGTTGCGACATGCGAAGCTGCCGCTCAATCTCTCCCACTGATTGCTCAGCCGAAACCAGCAGGCTCAAGATCGCGCGCCGGTTCGGTTCCGCAATGATTTCAAAAGCAGATTCCATGGCCTTGATATACCTCATGGCTTATATGCCTGTCAAGGCATATAAGGGGCGGGTTGAACAAGCACAGAAGAGTGAACAAGTCAGGAAGGGGGCAGCCTTCCTGACCTGTTCTGATTGTCGGGTTATTGAAAACCGGTTACTGAAAACGGTTACTGAAAACCTGTTACTGAAAACCTTGACACAAGATATCGCGCGGAGTATCGTCCGCCTGTTCCGACAGCCCGCTTTACGTGCGACTCCCTCGCAAGGCCTCACGTCAGCGACCGTTTTTTCATAAACCTGCTTCCCCCACGCTTCGCATGTGTCACCTCATGTTACGGACCACAACTTCACCTCAACCAAACCAACCTAATCCACCCATCGTGCCCAGCCTCAAACGGCCGCGCGCAAACAAGGAGCTACAACATGAACTACGAAATCGAAGGCGGCGTCGTCGAAAAGGGTAAACGCAAAGGCATCGGCCGCGTCCGAGTCGAAGCCCACGACAGCCGCGGCAATATCAAGGAATACATCAGTTACTCACTGACCGATGATGACGGCGCGTTTGTCATCACGCTGTCGCAGGACATGGTTCGCGATATGTCACCGCGACAACCGCTCGACATCTATTTCAAAGTCTGGTGCGGCGCTCACCTGCTCTGCAGTACCGAAGGCGTCACGCATTGGTCCACCGACGACCCCAGTGCTCACGTGAAGATCGAAGCGCAAAAGCCGGCGCCAATGATCTGGACTGAACGACACGTCTTTTTAAAGATCGAGCGCATGAACGGCTACAGCCCGGTAAAGCCGCTCGAAGAGGAAGCGGCGCAGGAGGAGTTCGCGCGCGACTGCATGCGCAACACGGGC
>Ga0247688_1000533_pt1 | contig 10101 bp, 6 predicted proteins | sample CNK29_metaG_FD_182718 | JGI IMG/M metagenome (GOLD analysis project Ga0247688, IMG submission 182718) | Soil microbial communities from Purdue University Martell Research Forest, Indiana, United States - CNK29 | ecosystem: Environmental > Terrestrial > Soil > Temperate forest > Bulk soil | place...
CTACCTTCTTTGAGTGCATCGGTGAGCTGAACTCGTGGTCCTAAGAACGCCGGCACGAGCCCGAACACGATGCCCGTCGTCAACGCGATGCCGCCGGTGAACAGCAGCACGCGCCAGTCGAAACCGATTTCGCGCGCGCGCGGCAATGAGTCGGGACTGAGCGCAACCAACGCAGACGTGCCCCACGTAGCGAGCAGCACACCGATCCCACCTGCGAGAATCGCGAGCAACATGCTTTCGGTCAGGAGTTGGCGCACGAGATGATACCTGCGCGCGCCCAGCGCGGTGCGCAGCGCGATCTCGCGCTGTCGCGGCGCGGCTTTGGCGAGTAACAGGTTGGCCACGTTGGTGCAGGCAATCAGCAGCACGAAACCGACGGCGGCGAGAAGAACGTAGAGTGGCAGGCGTACGTCGCCGACGATGTCGTCGAGATATGAGCGCGCGCGAAATGCGAAGCCCGCGGTCGGCGGAAACATGTCAGGAAAATTGTCGCTCTCGTACTTCGACACTGCGGCGAGATCGGCCGCGACGCTTTTTTCTGTCGCGCCTGGACCAAGACGCCCGAGCACGCTCAGGAAATGCGAATTGCGTACGCTGAGATCCGGATCAGTTGTCGTGAGCGGTATCCAAAGATCCACCGGTGACTCAAATTGAAAGTCATGCGGCAGGATACCGACAATCTGGTAGTCGACATTGTCGAGGTAGATGGATTTGCCGATTGCGTCGTCATTGCCGGCGAACCGTTGCTGCCAGAAACCATAGGTTATCAGCGCCACGTGGTCGCGGCCTTTGGTCGTTTCATCGGACAGAAAATTGCGGCCGCGCAGCGGTTCCACCCCGATTGTCGGCAGGAGTGAGGGCAGTACGATGCGCAACTTCACGCGTTCGGGCCGCGCGCCGTCGGACAGATTCGCGGCGCCGTCAACCCACGCGCCGATGCTTTGAAAGCTGCGCGTTTGCTGGGCGACGTCCTGGTACTCCGGGTACGAGAGTGGGCCATCGAAATGGTTGAAGGTGGCGGTGCCGGTGTGCACGGCGTAGAGCGAGTTGGAGTCCGGCAAGGGCAGTGAACGGAGGAGGACGCCGTCGATGACGCTGAAGATGGCGCTGTTGGCGCCGATGCCGAGCGCCAGGGTCATCACGGCAATCAACGTGAAGCCGGGTCGCTTGATTAGCCCGCGCACTGCGTAGCGCAAATCCTGAATTAGTTGATTCATCTGGTCCTCTTTAGATAAAGGTGAAGGCGTGTGAATGTGTCAACCTGCGTGCCACTGCCGCCCTTAAAGGCAACAGGCAGCAGAACGGGACCAATTTTGAATGTTGGTGTAGTTCGCGAGTGCGTGAGAGATTCACTTGTGGGATCATGCGATCCCATTTTCACCAAAAATCGATGCGAATATTTGGACTACTTGTTCAGATGTTCAAGCCGCTTCGCGAAATAGCCTCGCCAACTTTCGGGAAGTGCTTCGGTGGCGATCGCACGTTGCAGCAACTCGGCGTTCTCTCTATCCGTGCTGTAGAGTCGCGTGACGTCGACCACCGTTACGCCTGACGCATTTTTCTCGAGCAGTTCGAACTCATCACCCGTGCCTACTTCCCCTTCTTTCAAAACCGAGACATAGAAGCCCGTGCGTTCGCTGATGAGAAAGCGCTTGATGATGTCCACACGTCCAAAACGAATGCCGAGTTTGTAGCACGGGATGCGTGGCTGGGTGACCATCACTTCAGCAGCGCCGACGCGGAACTTATCGCCGACGTGAGTCTCAGTTTCGAATAAGCCGGTCGTGGTGAGGTTTTCGCCAAACATGCCCCACGGCAGATCCATTTCGGTCAATTCGCGTTTCCAGAAGTCGTAGTGTTCTGACGGATAAACGTAGACGGCTTTTTCTGGTCCACCATGCACCGATAGATCCGCCTGGCGATCGCCGTCGAGGTTCAACTTGCGCATCATCACGCGACCGGCGACCGGTTCTTTGAAGATGCCGGTCGAGACTGGTTCACCGTTACGCAGCACCAACCGCGGTAACCCTACGTTGAGCGAAATGATTTTCATTGCAGCTCCCTGGGCTTGAATTTTGTCATGGTAACGCAATCGTGCGCGAAGAAACACCTGGCGCCAGGATGATTTTTCCAGGAAGTGACGAAAAGCCTTTAAGCAGCGAGGAATTGTAATGGATAATGCTTAGAGAGGTGGCCCAATGCATAAACAGTTGATATTGGTTCTTGCAGTGTTAGGGCTGAGTGCCAATCTCGCCTCGGCACAAGCTTCGACGAGTCGCGGAGATTGTTCAAGGCATCTCGAAAAGGCGAGAACCTACGAGATGTTCGGCGATGCCCGCGCGGTGCCAGAGTTTCAAGAGGCGATAAAGACGGATGCGTCTCGTTGCTCAATCGCGTTGTTTGAGTTGAGTGAAAGCTTGTCTCGCAGCCTTCGTTTTTCGGAGGCTCAGAAAGCTTTGCACGACTATATCGTCAGCACCCCGAAACTGGACCACAAAGAAGAAACTCTGCAGATGCGCTCCTCTTAAACGCTGAGTTGCTTCTGCCAGGAAGCCTGGATAACACCAGAGCGTTCCTTTTGTTGAATCAGGCTGCAGCTATCGATACCGCTAACCCTCGCATCTTCAGCCTCCGAGGCTGGTGTTACTTATTCAAGCTAGATGATCGACAACGATCAGAGGCAGATTTTAGAGAAGCGTTACGGTTAAGCGATGATACCGAGCCCTTAGCCTTGAAAGGACTCGGATATCTTTTCATGTTCAAAGGGCAAAGAGCTGAGAGTTTGGCAGCCTTTAAGAAATATCTGCTTACAACCAAGGATGATCCTGAAGCTTTGGCAGCAATTAAGCGGCTCGAGAGTTCCCAATAGCTGTCATGTAAGAACAACGCCTTGACCTCACACGAACACCAGCAACAAATTGTAGCGGTTCACAATTCTTAACAAATTTTTACCTCCACTTAACACGCCCTAGCGCGACCGCAGCGTATTATTGCCGGCTCGTGAAAGACCCGGTTTGGTTTAGGCAGTGGGCGGTGCTGGCTGGTCGCGGTCGTTGCTGTGAAATGGCACAATGGCCACGAACGCCCCGACCGCCGCGCGCAACAAATGCGCTCGTGGTGTCGTACCCAAAGGCAAACCAAAACTTCAGTGGTCATCAGTAGACGCTGGATGAGCTAAGGAACAACCGTATGAACAGAATGCAGAGCTTATCTGACCGTCTGGGAACCGCACGCTTCCATACAGGAACGGCAATCTTTATTGCCGCATCGCTTCTTTTCCTGGCGGGCTGCGTAAACAAAGCTCAGCAAAATTTTGAACGGCCCCCGGCGCCGGTAACAGTCACTCCCGCGGTCGCGCAGGACGTGTCCACCTATCTCGACGCGCTCGGCAAAATCGTCGCGCGCGAAACCGTCGCGATTCAGCCCCAGGTCTCCGGCCGTATCATGCAGCTTCATTTCACTGACGGCTCCAACGTCAAGAAAGGCCAACTGCTTTTCACCATCGACACGCGGCCCTTCGAAGCGAACCTGAAACAGGCCGAAGCGAATCTCGCCCGCGACAACGCCGGCAAGAAACAGGCGGAAGCCAATCTCGTCCGCGAAGTCGCACGCGAAAAATGGGGCCGCACGCAGGTCGACAGGTATCGCACGCTCGTCGAGCAGGGTGTCGTGCCGAGCGAACAGTATCAGCAGTTGCGCGCCGACTACGACACGCTGATCGCAAACAGTGAAGCAGCGCGCGCCGCGGTACGCAGCGCCGACGAGACGATCAAAGTCGACAACGCCGCGATCGAAACCGCGAAAGTACAACTCAGTTACTGCTACATTCACTCGCCTATCGACGGCCGCGCCGGACAGCGACTCGTCGACGTCGGCAACGTCGTGAATCCCGGCGGTGGCTCAGGTTCAGGCAACTCCCAGTCAAACGGCGCAAACGTGCCGAACAATGCGTTGCTCGTGATCGAACGAATCGATCCGATCTACGCCGACTTCACCATCTCGCAAAGCAATCTTTCCGACGTGCAGCAGCAGATGCGCGCCGGCACATTGAGGGCCGAAGTTCGCTTGCCCGACACGGCCGGCGACGCGATCCTGGGCCAACTCACCTTCGTCGACAACGCAGTCCAGAACGAAACCGGCCAGGTCACACTGCGCGCGACGTTGCCGAATCCCGATCATCGTTTCTGGCCCGGCCGCTTTGTCAACGTCCGGCTCGTATTGGGCACCGTGCAAAGCGCAGTGCTCGTGCCAGTATCCGCACCGCAGATGTCGGCAAACGGATCGTACGTTTACGTTGTCAACGGCGAGTCGAAAGCTGAGCAACGCACGGTGTCACTGGGCCAACGCCAGGGCGATCTCATCGTGATCCAAAAGGGCGTGCAGGCCGGCGAACGCGTCGTGACGAACGGCCAACTCGGCGTCACACCCGGCGGCAAAGTCGCCATCGAACAACCTCGCGAAGCAAATAGCCCGGCCACCGCGGTGGCCGGAGACGGATCGAAGTCATGAATCTGTCAGAGCCATTTATTCGACGGCCCGTCATGACGGCGGTGCTGACGCTGTCCGTCATCCTCTTTGGCGTGATGAGTTATTTCGAACTGCCGGTCAACGATTTGCCGGCGGTCGATTATCCCGTCATTCAGGTGACCGTCGGTTATCCGGGCGCGAGTCCCGACACGATCGCCAACAACATCGCCACGCCGCTCGAGCGGCAGTTCATGCAGATCAATGGCCTCGAGGTCGTTACTTCGCGCAGCACGCAGGGCGTGGCGACGTTCACGCTGCAATTCGCACTCGACAAGAACATCGACGCTGCCGCGACCGACGTGCAGACTGCGATCTCGCAAGCGACGGGACGTCTGCCGGTCGATCTCCCGTCGCCGCCGACGTATTCAAAGAGCAATCCGAACGATCAGCCGATCATGTACATCGCGCTGACCAGCGACTCGGTCACGCCCGGTCAGTTGTACGACTACGCCAGCACCAACGTGGGCCAGCGCCTCAGCATTCTGCCCGGTGTCTCGCAGGTCAACGTGTTCGGCACGAAATCAGCCATTCGCATCAAGGCGAATCCCGCGGCGATGTGGGCGCGCAATATTTCGATCGATGATTTGAACAACGCGATCCGCAACGGCACGAGCTACACCGGCGCGGGCCAGTTGGATAGTTCATCGGGCACGTCGATCCTGCGGCCGCAGGGACAACTCGAAAGCGCGGAACAATACGGCAACCTGATCGTCGGCGGCACGCACAACGCGCCGATTTATTTGCGCGACGTCGCGATGGTGAAGGACTCGGTGCAGGACGAACGCGTCCACATGCGTTTTTGGGTGCGCGGCACTGAAGTTCCGTCCTCGACAGTGATCGTGGCGGTGAATCGCCGGGCCGGCGCGAACGCGGTTGAAGTGTCGAAGTCAATCTACGGCATGCTGCCGCAGATCAGCAATGAGCTGCCCGGGTCCATTCGCATCCGGCCCATCTACGATCGTTCACTCAACATCGTCCACTCGGTTGCCGACGTACAGATGACGTTAGTCATTGCGTTCGTGCTGGTCGTGATCGTGATCTTTGCCTTTCTCGGCCGCGTGACTGACACGTTGATACCCGTCGTCGCGTTGCCGTTATCGTTGCTGATCACGTTCATGGCGATGCGCGGCCTCGGCTACAGTCTCGACAACCTGTCGCTGATGGCGTTGACGCTCGCGATCGGATTTCTGGTCGACGACGCGATCGTCTTTCTCGAAAACACGGTGCGCCGCATGGAACACGGCGAGCCGCCATTTGAGGCCGCGATCAGCAGCGCGAAAGAGATCAGTTTCACGATCATGTCGATGACGATCTCACTCGCGGCCGTGTTCATTCCGCTCGTCTTCATGACGGGACTGGTAGGACGAATCTTCCGCGAGTTTGCCATCACGATCGTGATCGCCATTCTCGCTTCCGGCCTGGTTTCGCTAACGCTGACGCCGTTGATGTGCGCGCGGCTGCTGAGCCGGCGCGGCGAAGGTTCGAAGCAGACGTGGATGGAACGCGTCATCGGCGGCATTGAGAAACGGATCCTGAGCGTCTACGGCGGATCGTTGTGGTGGTTTTTGCGAAATCGCTGGATCTCGCCGGTGATCTGGGTCATCTGCCTTGCGGGCACGATCTATCTCTTCATGCTGATTCCGAAAACGTTTCTGCCGCCCGGCGACAGCAGCGTGATCTTCGGCGCGTTCATCGCGAAGGAAGGTTCGTCGCCGAAACAGATGCGCGAGTATCAGGATCGCGTCGACGAGATGTTGCACAACGATCCGAACGTGATCACCGATTTCACGATGACGGGCGCGACCGGTTTTCTCGCTTCGAATCAGGGCATTACGTTCACGTTCATCCAGCCGCCCGACAAGCGCAAGCCGATCGGTGCCGTGACCGCGGAAATGATGGGCAAGCTCAACACGATACCGGGCTTGATGACGTTTCTGCGCCCGTTCCCCGTGCTGGAGATCAGCACCGGCGTCACGAGCCAGCAACAAGGACAGTACGCGTTCACAGTTTCGGGCGCGAACGGAAACCAGGTTTACGAAGTGGGCCAGAAGCTGATGGCCAAGATGCACGAGTATCCCGGCTTTCTCAGCGTCTCGTCTGACTACTTCAACAATACGCCGAACCTGGACATCGACATCCGGCGCGACCAGGCGAAGACTTACGGCGTGTCGGAAGCGCGCATTTTGTCGCTGCTGCGAACCGCGTATTCGCAAAACTATCTCTACCTGATCAAGAAGCCGGAGGATCAGTACCAAGTCATACTGGAAATGGACGACTCGGTGCGTGAGAAGCCGGAAGATCTCGCGCTGCTCTACATCAAGTCAGACGATGGCCGCAATCTGGTGCCGTTGCGCGAACTTGTCACCTGGAAGTCGACGCTTGGGCCACAGACAGTGAACCACTTGAACCAGTTCACCAGCATGTCGCTCTTCTTCAACCTGAAACCCGGCGTCGCGCTTGGTGATGCGACGAACTTCATTACTAAAACCGCGGCGGAGATCGTGCCGCAGGGCGTGCGCGCCGAGCTGCAAGGCGAAGCGCAGACGTTTAGCAACACGGTCAGAAGCCTGACGCTGCTGATGGCGCTCGCGGTGTTCGTGATGTACGTGATTCTCGCGATTCTTTACGAGAGCTACGTTCACCCGCTGACGGTGCTTTCGACTTTGCCGACCGCGTTGGTCGGTGGTTTGCTGACGCTCGTGCTGTTTGGGCAGGAAGCGTCGCTCTACGCATTCGTCGGCATGTTTATGTTGATGGGCATCGTGAAGAAGAACGGCATCATGATCGTCGACTTCGCGCGTCATCGCGTTGAGGCGGGCGAAGCGGCTGACAAAGCGATTCACGATGCGAGCATGGATCGTTTCCGGCCGATTCTGATGACGACGCTGGCGGCGGTGTTTGGCGCGGTGCCGATTGCTTTGGGTTATGGCGCGGACGGTTCGTCGCGGCGGCCGCTTGGTTTGGTGGTGGTCGGTGGGTTGATCGTGTCGCAGTTCATCACGCTTTACATCACGCCGGTAATTTATCTCTACCTGGAAGAGTTTCAGGAGCGCGTGCTGGATCGCACTTCGTTCTTCCGTTCGCGCCGTTCGCGAAAGCCGGTGCTGGTTGAGAGCGAAGCGGGAGATTGATTAATTAAACCCGGACCACGGATGGGTTGGCGCAGATTTACTGTGATGACCGTTCCGGCCGGTCACGCCTTCATAGAAATCCAGTAACAAGGGCAGCACCGCACGCGGCGTGAAGAGTGCTTCATAGCGTGCGCGCGCTGCCGTGCCCATCGCCTGCCGCATTGCCTCGCCATTCGCGAGCTTGCTCAACGCAACACTCAAGGCCTCGACATCTCCAGGCGGAAACAGAATCCCCGTCTCATCACTCACCAGATCCGGAATGCCACCGATGCGCGCCGCAACGATCGGTTTCTGATGGGCCATCGCTTCGATGATGGCATTGGGCGTTCCTTCGGTCAGCGAGGGAAGGACGAACACGTCGATCTCCTGCATGAACTCGTTTCTCTCGGAGACATTTTGGTAAACGCCAGTGAAACGGCACTTGCTTTCGAGCCCGTGCGCGCGCAACGTGTCGACGATCTCCTGCCGTTGCGATCCTTCGCCCGCAATTCTCAACTCAATATTCGGGTGTGTCGCGTGAACAATGCGAAACGCCTCGACGAGCTGCAGCGGGCCTTTCAGGTATTCGAGCCGCGCCGCGAAGCCAAATCTGACCGGCCGTTGTATTGGAGACGGAACGTGGCCATTACTCACCTCGTGCGAGATCAGCGGCACCACGCTCGGAAACGCGACGTTCGGCAACGCCTGGTTCGTTTCCTGAGCCAGTCGCGGCGAAAGCACGGCGACCTTCGCGCACAGCGGCAACACTGAAGTGAATCGCTCGTAAACCTGCTCGAAACCGGGCGGATGGAAAGGAATTCCGACTTCGTGATAGACGACGGGTATTCCCGATTTGTGTGCGGCGCGAATGAACATCATCGCGCCCTGATCCGGCGTGAGCACGTGGACCACGTCAGGACGCTCGCGGGCGAAGTAGTCACAACACGCGTCCTGAAAACGTTCCATCAGATCGAACATCAGGCTCCGCGAACGAAGAATGAGTTTGCCGGCCGGCTTGAAAGCCCGCATGGCGCGGATGGCGAATTTGCGCGCGGTCGCTAACGACGTGGTGAAAGTCGGCGAGGCGAGGGCCGTCAACGGCACACCTGATTCACGCAAACGGACCGCAAGGAAGTCGTCATCCGCCGGTGAATGCACGAGCAACACCGCTGTTTCGTGTCCGGCGTGATTTAGCTCGAGTGCATACATCACCGCGATTTCGTCGGCGCCACTGATTGGTCCGGCGAAACCGGTTTTGCAGAAGACGATCTTCATCTTGCCCGCAAGGTCATGATAAGGTGTCGTCTCACTCTAACACAGAGGAGAACAGAAATGCGTTTAGGTTTAATAACGCTGGTCCTATCGGCTTTAATTCTAGTTTCGGCCTGCCACGATCCGGCAGCGAACAAGAGCCATGCAGTAACGAGCGAACCCGCGGCGCCATCGCCGCAGGCAGCCGCGAGCGGGCAAAAGTTTTTGCTAACTCCGGAGCATTGCGAGATTAAGTTTACGGCTTCGCAGGTGACCGGCCCTCACAGTGCCACGTTTCAAAAGTTCTCCGGTGAGATCGATTACGCCGGCGCTCCTGAAGCGAGCCGCGTCAGCGTGAACATCGATACCAGTTCGCTAAACGCCGACGATCCGAAGTTGACCAAGCATCTCAAGACTCCGGATTTCTTTGATGTAGCGAAATACCCGACTGCGACTTTTGTTTCGACGGCGATTAAGGCCGGTGGCGAGAAAGGCGCTTCACACACAGTTACCGGAAACCTGACGCTTCATGGCGTGACGAAGTCGGTGACGTTTCCGGCGACGATTGGGGTCACTCCCGATGCGATCAATGTTGATGCAGACTTCACTCTCAATCGCCACGATTTTAACCTCAACTATGTAGGCGCCGCGGATAACCTGGTTCGCGACAACGTGGAGCTCGTGTTGAAGGTGCATGCGACGAAGAGTTGAGCCGCAAAAAGGCACAAGAAAGCACAAGATCTCTTTGTGCCTCTTGTGCCTTATTGTGTCTAGTAGCGACTCTCTTAACTGAAGATTGGTGAAATGCTTTCAACCTTCTGTCGTGCAGCGGGCGAGAGCCACTCCAGTGTCGCCAGCACTTTCTCATGCGTCATGCCGGTGCCCAGATAGGTCCAGCGGTTCGCCTGCAGTTGCTTGCGCCGAAACTCTTCCCTCTGTTCGTCCTTCAATTCGCGACCCACGGCTCGTTCAAAACTGTCGAGATCCAGCTCGACCTGCGTCTTCAAACCGCCGTCGATGAAACCACCGATGGCGAGATACTCTTCCACACCCTCCATGATCTCTTTTTCCTTGCGACCCTCAGCCAGCGACTGAACCATCAACGTGTCGAGCTTCGCGTGCTGCACTTCTTCGAGCCAGTGATGTTTCAACAGGCTCTTAAACTGCGGATCGAGTTCCTGGTCGTCTTTCACGCTCTCGACGTAGTGGCGTT
>Ga0247688_1000534_pt1 | contig 10099 bp, 6 predicted proteins | sample CNK29_metaG_FD_182718 | JGI IMG/M metagenome (GOLD analysis project Ga0247688, IMG submission 182718) | Soil microbial communities from Purdue University Martell Research Forest, Indiana, United States - CNK29 | ecosystem: Environmental > Terrestrial > Soil > Temperate forest > Bulk soil | place...
CCGCGAGAAAACCGAGCACCGTCAAAACCGGTAGCTTCACCGCTGTGAACACCAGATAGAAATAGACGGGAACGCCATGCAGCCAGTCGCTGAACCTTTGCGTGTAAAGCTGGTTCATGAACTCGTAGCCGTCGTGACTGACGCGTTTGCCCCCGGCGAACAGTCATCTGCCGCCACGTTTCCGGCAGCAGAACCGTCGGGCTCAAAACCAGGAACACCAAGCCCATGATCACGAAAAACTTCAGCAGCCTGACCTTGCCGAGTCGCCAGCGCGTCTGCGGCAGTTGCTGAAACATCCAGTAGTAACAGATGCTGATCGCGAACAAGTGCGGCACGTACTTCGACGCCACCATCGCGCCGTACGACGCCGCAGTGGCCCAGTAATACTTGTTCGGACTCTGATCGGTGCTTTCAGCGACGCGCTGCCCACGCAACCAAAACACGTTCGCGAGCAGAAAGAAGAAGAGCAGGAACGTGTCTTCTTTCGCGACCCGATTCAGCGCGATCGCACTTGGATTGAAAGCCCAAAGCGCGGCAGCGATGAGCGCCACTTCCGTGCCGAAAAGCTCAGCGGCGATCAAATAGATCAAGAGCGCACTCAACGCGCCGGCGATTGCGCCCGGCAAACGCAAAGCGGTTTCCGGCGCAATCTGTTCCGAAGGAGCGATCGAGTTCCACTTTTCCGCGGCGATGATCGACCCGGCTTGCAGCGCCTTCATCAGCATCGGGTGCTCGCCGTTCGCGCCGGTCAAGCCATGCGCGCGATAATCGGCAACCGCCTGGAGTTTGTTCAGTTCGTCTTCGCTGAGCCCTTCGGCGCTGAGCCCGGTGACGCGAAAACCAAAGCCGGCGAGAACCAAAACGGCGAGGGCGACAAAAACAAGCGCGCGGCTGTTGGCAAGCAAACCGCGCCCGGCAAATAACTCAGGCCGCAAACCGGCAGTGATTATGGCGTCAGCTCTAACGGACAAACTTTCTTCCTTTCAACAAAATCGGAAAGGGTAACGAAAACTTCCGCCGAGTGTCAAAAGCATCCACAGATTGCCCGGATTATGGTAAGAAGAAGGCCGCGAATGTCTCAAACCCCCGCTGATACTAATCCAACTCTCGCGCGTCGTCTCGGTCTCTTCGACGCGACCATGATCGTCATGGGCGGCATTATTGGTTCGGGCATCTTCATGAACCCGGCAGTTGTGGCGCGCCAAGTCCACACGCCGTTTCTGATTCTCGGCGCCTGGGTCATTGGCGGCCTGTTCGCATTGGCAGCCGCGTTCATCTGGGCCGAGTTGGCTGCGGCGCGGCCCGACGTCGGCGGGCAGTACGCATATTTGCGCGAAGCGTTTCATCCGGCGGTCGCGTTTCTTTACGGCTGGGTGTTGCTGCTCGTGATCCAGACCGGCGGTATGGCGGCGGTCGCGGTCACCTTTGCGCGTTACTTCGTCGAGTTAACCAACGTCCCGATCAGTTATGCAAAACTCGCCGCGATCGTGCTGGCAGTGTTGACGATCATTAACTGTCTTGGCGTGCGCGCCGGCAGCACGGTGCAAAGCATTTTGATGGTACTGAAGATCGCGGCGCTGATTGCGCTCGTCGTGTTCGGTTTGGCGTGGACGAGACCGGCGGCGAATCCGACGCACTTGCTGGATGGTCCACCTTCATTTGGTTTGCTGACCGCGTTTGGCGCGGCGCTGGTGCCGGTGATCTTTTCATATGGGGGTTGGCAAACGGCAACGTTCGTCGCGGGCGAGATTAAAGAACCGCGAAGAAACTTGCCGCGCGGATTGATCATCGGCGTGACGGGCGTGGTGCTGCTGTATCTGGCAGCGAATGTTGTGTGCATCGTCGTGTTGGGAGCGGTGGGCCTGGCCGCGTCAGCGGCGCCGGCGTCGGACGTGATGCGGAACGCGCTCGGTGATTTTGGCGCGCGCGCAATCGCCGCGGGCATCGCAATCTCGACCGTCGGGTTTTTGAGCCAAAGCATGTTGACCGCGCCGCGCGTCTACTTCGCGATGGCCCAGGATGGTTTGTTCTTCAAGAGCGTCGGCAAAGTTAATCCGCGAACACGAGCGCCGATCGTCGCGATCGCGCTGCAAGGCTTGCTGGCGATCGTGATCGCGTTTCTCGGCAGTTACGATCGAATTCTCAATTACGTCGTTTCCATTGACGTGATTTTCTTTGGCCTCACTGCGTGTTGTATTTTTGTTTTTCGGAAACGCGCAGGGCGTGAATCGGCGGGAGTCCCGGGTCATCCGGTGACGACGATTCTTTTCATCGCGGTCTGCTGGTCGGTGGCAATCAATACGATCTACACGTTTCCGCACAACACGCTGATCGGCGTCGCGATTCTGCTAGCCGGTTTGCCGGCGTACTGGTTTTGGAGATCGAGGAGAGCATCTGAATGACTGCGGCACGCCAAGTTATGAGTTCGTCTTACATGAACTGGGCCAAGACCATGTCTTCCGCGCGGTTCAATCTCGCGCCGAGTGGAATGCCGAATTTGAGCATTCACGATTTGCATGTTTCGCTCGACGATCTCGAGATTACGGACGGCGGTTACGGTTATGCGCCGCTGATGGAACAGATCGGCGCGCGTTATGGCGTGGCGCGTGAGTCGATCGTCACGGCGGCGGGGACTACGTTTGCGAACCATCTCGCGATGGCCGCGAGCGTGCAGCCCGGTGATGAGGTTTTGTTTGAAGCTCCGGCGTACGAACCGATGCTCGCGGCGGTGGAATATCTCGGCGCAGACGTCAAGCGCTTCACGCGACGGTTTGAAGACGGATTCAGGGTTTCACCAGCAGAGATCGAAAAGCATGTCAGTAACAAGACGCGCCTGATCGTGCTCACAAACCTGCACAATCCGAGCGGAGTTCTGACGGATGAGGCAACGCTGAAAGAAGTTGGCGCGATTGCGCGGCGCGTTGGCGCGCGGGTGTTGGTTGATGAGGTCTATATCGAGACGTTGTTCGAACCAACGCCGCGAACGTCGTTTCATTTGGGCAACGAGTTTGTCGTGACGAGCAGCTTGACGAAGACGTTCGGGCTGAGTGGCCTGCGCTGCGGCTGGATCTTTGCTGAACCTGAACTCGCGCAAAAGATGTGGCTGCTCAACGATCTGTTTGCGGCCACGCCGGTACACGCGGGCGAACGCATGAGCGTCATCGCGTTCAACCAACTCGCCGAAATCGGAGAACGCGCCAAAGTTCTGTTGGATCGCAATCGAGCTTTGCTCAACTCGTTTCTGGACACTCACGATGAATTGGAAGCAGTCAGGCCGGAGTTTGGTACGGTGATGTTTCCGCGCGTGCGCGGCGGAAATGCAGACAGGCTCTGCCGGTTATTACGTGAGAAGTACGAGACTTCAGTTGTGCCGGGAGCTTTCTTTGGGTTGCCGGCGCATTTCAGAATTGCGATGTGCGTCGCGACGGAGGTTTTGGAGCAGGGATTAGAACGGATAGGAAAAGCGATTGAGGAAATCCGCGACTAATTCTTGACCCGGCGCTCTTCGACAATCAACCAGTCGCGCACTTGTTCAGCGGCCTCGATGCCGACGGCTTCAGTGGTGATTCTGATCGGCGTGCCCGTCGGCCAGTTGTCCTTCTTCAACATCGGACCGCCGACGGCTTTGTAGTAAACCTTGCCCTCAAACTTCTTCTGCCCCGTGCGCGGCGCAAACACCAGCACTTTCACATCCAGGTCAGGCGAGTTGAGAATTATTGTGCCGCGCTGAAACTCGTCCACGTCGAATTCCAACAGCACCACGATCGAATCAGTCTCAGTTTTCGCGCGCTTCACCGCCGCGTCGTGCTTGAGATCGCCCGCTGAAATCACGCTGACGTTCTTGAACTCTGAAAGGCGCTTGGTGAAGTCGGAAAAGATCGCGTCTTCGCTGAGCAGGTGTTTCGAGCTCATCTGCTTCGCGACGACGAGCGACGTCTTTTGCGACAACTCTCTTGCGTCCGGAGTCGCGGGCTGTTTGTTATCAGTTTCGGGGGTGGTGACGGCCGGTTGAGTGGGTTTCGGAGCGCGCCGGCCTGATTGCGCAACCGTTTGGGTCGCCAGCAACAGCAGCAAGCTCGACGCTGCAAAAAGGCCTCTTCTATTTCGCTGAAAGTCGGGCAGCATTCTCATGCGTTCATCTCCAGCGGAAATGACCCCTTAGAAGCCGGGGAGGATTACTTGGTTGCTAGCGCCTTGATAGCTTCGCGCGCGTAGTAGGATGATGTCGGCGCCCGCGCGTTTGATACTCGTCAGCGTCTCCATCATCACGCGCTCTTCGTCGATCCAGCCCTTTTGCGCCGCCGCCTTGATCAGCGCGTACTCACCGGAAACGTGATAAGCCGCAACCGGCAGATCAAACCGGTCGCGCACCATCTTCAACACGTCGAGATAAACCGTCGCCGGCTTCACCATCAGAATGTCAGCGCCCTCGGAGTAATCAAGCTCCGCTTCACGCATCGCCTCGCGCGCGTTCGGCGGATCCATCTGATACGCACGGCGATCGCCAAACTCCGGCGTGCTCTGCGCCGCCTCGCGAAATGGACCATAAAAACCGGACGCATACTTCACCGCGTAAGACATGATCGCCGTGTTTTCAAAATCAGCATCGTCAAGCGCCGCGCGAATCGCACCGACTTGCCCATCCATCATCGCCGAAGGCGCAACGAGATCCGCGCCCGCGGCGGCCTGGCTCACAGCGGTGCGCGTGAGCAATTCCAGCGATTCATCATTCAGCACTTCGCCACCGCGCACGACACCGCAATGACCATGCGACGTGTATTCACACAGGCAAGTGTCGGCAATGATGATCAACTCCGGAGACGCGCGCCGGATCGCGCGAATCGCGCGTTGCACGATGCCGTCTTCCGCGTACGCGCCCGAGGCGAGCTCGTCTTTCGACTCCGGCAAGCCAAACAGGATGATGCTGCGAACGCCGCTCTCGTAAGCCGCCGTACTCTCTTTAACAACCTCATCGACCGACAGGTTGAAGACGCCGGGCATCGACGAGATCTCGCGTCGCACGCCGTCGCCGGGACAGACGAAGAGAGGCAGAACGAAGTTGTCAGGCGTCAGCCGCGTTTCGCGGACGAGTGCGCGGAGCGCTGGGCTGCGGCGAAGTCGACGTGGACGATGGATCATTTTTGTTCTTTACCAACGATGAAATGCGGGATGACCTTCTTTAACCGCGACGAATATTCCGCGACAGGTCGCACAAACCTTGTCGTGTGCGATCAGTTCGCCTTCAACCGTCGCGCGATCTGCGGTTGACTCGACCACACGAGCGACGAGTTTCACCGGACGATCGCTCGGCGCCGGGCGCAGTAGTTTGATCGCGTATTCAGCGGTGACGGTGCACGGCGGCTTGTCAGCGCCGGCTTGGTTCATGAGATGCCACGCCGCGGCCCAGTTGCAATGACAATCGAGCAGGGTGCCGATGATGCCGCCGCTGAGCATTCCCTTGAAAGCCTCGTATTCAACGCTCGGCTGCCACTCGGCAACGACCTCGTCGCCGTCGGGAAAGCTGCGGATGTGCAAGCCTTTCGGATTGGCTGGCCCACAACCGAAGCAGGCCAGATTCGGCGCGTAAGTTTCCTGGATGCTTTTCATTTTCGCAACGACTGCCGCAACTTGAACCGCTGCACTTTTCCCGTCGCCGTGTACGGCAACTCCGAAACGAACACGTAACGTCGCGGCCGCTTGAACCGCGGCAACGCCGCTACCATCGCTTCGCGCAATTCGTTTTCCAAAGCAGTCGCATCGAATTCTACCTCCTGACTCACAACAAACGCACACGCGCACGCCAGGCCGCCCGCGTCAAAATCCTCGACCACCGCCACGCGTGCAACCTTCGGATGCCGCAACAAAACACCCTCGACTTCCACCGGCGACACCCATTGCCCGTTCGACTTGAAACAGTCGTCGCTGCGGCCCATGTGAAACCAGAACCCGTCTTTGTCGCAGCGATAGAGATCTCCCGTTCGCACCCAACCATCGACGAACGTGGCCGCAGTTTGCTCCGGATTCTCCCAGTAACCCTGCGCCGCGCTGCCCGCTTTGATCCAAAGATTGCCTTCGCTCGTGTCGGGCGTTGGTTGCCCGTGTTCGTCAACCAAACGTGCCTCGCAACCCTGCAACAACTTGCCGCTGCTGCCGTAGCGCACGTCGTTTTCATGATTCGACATGAACATGTGGAGCATCTCCGTCGATCCGATAGCGTCAAGCACCGGCACGCCGAAAGTCTTTTCCCACTCTTCACCGAGATGGGCCGGCAGTGCTTCGCCCGCGGAGACGCACAGGCGCAGGCTCGAACAGTCGAGCTTTTGCTTGTCGCGATGATGTTCGAGCAGCAGGTTATAGATCACCGGCACGCCGAAAAAGATCGTCGGGCGAGCTTCAGCAAAGATTCGCGCGATCACGTCCGGCGTTGGTTTCTCACGACAGAGAATCGACGTCGCGCCGTTCAGCAAGGGAAACGTGAAGCTGTTGCCAAGACCGTAAGCAAACGGCAAGCGCGATGACGAGAACAGGCGATCGGCGGTCGTGAGCCGCAGCACTTCGCGACAGTAAGTTTGATTTGTGCAGAAAACGTCCCTCTGGCGGTGCATCGCGCCCTTGGGTTCGCCGGTGCTGCCCGACGTGTAAAGAATGAAGGCCGTTTCGTCAGCCGCGGGCGCGGCGAAGTCGATGGCTTCGGGCTGCTCGGGCCGGGCTAACGACTCCACCCGAACGATTTTTTTCAACGAGCGCAGTTTTTCCGGGGCATGTGTCGGTAACATGCTGCACAGATCGGCCTCGGTGATGGCTAAAGTGGCACTGCTGTTGTGAAGGATCGAACATACCTCATTGAGCCACAGCGCCATATTAATGGGAACGGCGATTGCCCCGAGCGAACACGTGGCGATGAAGGCTTCAACAAACTCAGGCGAGTCGTGCAAAAGCAAAGCAACGCGGTCGCCGCGCTGCACGCCGAGCGCGCTGATCGCATGGGCCATTTGCAGCGTTCCGAGGCGCAACTCGCCGTACGAAATCTGCCTTCCGCCAAAGTCGATCGCGGGCGCGGCCGAATCATGAGCAAATACTCCTTCAAACAGGTTCATCGCGAAAGTTATACTCCGAGTGAGTCAAACAATGGAACTCCTCTTTAGTTTCATACTGTTGGTTTTCATTCTGGCCTTTATCACGGTCTTTGGCCACGCTATGTGGCTCTTGTGGGCCGCGTTGTTTCGCTGGCTTGCTCAAGTAACCACAGATAAAACGGATGAAACGGATTTTATTGAAAAGGTCATCGAGCCTGTTGTTACACAATCCGTTTCATCTGTGTCATCCGTGGTTGTTGAACCCAAACCAGAAAAACCACCAAAACCACCACGCCCGCCGCGCAGGCCCTTCAACGAAGTGCTCAACTCATTCATGGAACAGAGCAACATTCGTTGGGGCGAGATCATCGGCGGCCTGCTGATCATCGGTTGCTCGACGGCGCTCGTCGTGAGTCTCTGGGCGCAGATCTCCGAGATTCCCGTACTGAAGTTTTTGATCTTCACCACGGTCACGGCAGTGCTTTTCGGCATCGGCCTCTACACCGAACATCGCTGGAAACTGCCGACGACGAGTCGGGGCATTCTCACGATTGCGACGTTGCTCGTGCCTCTGAATTTCCTGGCGATCGCGGCGGTGTCCGCCGGCAACACGCCGGGCGCACTGGCGTTGACGAGCGAACTCGTCGCGCCCGCGATCTTTTTCTGTCTGGTCTATTTCGCCGGCCGCGTGATCACGCCCGGCTGCGCGCACATTTTAGCCGGCGGCGTGCTCGGATCTTCGATCGGCCAACTGCTCGTGCGTCACTTAGCGGCAACGGCGCCGTCACCGCCCTTGCTCGTCTTTCTCGCGGCATTTCCGGTTGCTTGTTACGTGGTGACGGTCGCGCTCGCGCTGCGGGTCGTGCTTGCGGATCGCGAGATCGACGAGCGCGAAACATCCATTGTCTTCACGACTCTCGGCACGATGAGTTTTGCGGCGCTGTTGCCGTTTGGCTTGTTGCTTTACAAAGCGGTACCGCTGCCGCTGACGATGATGTATCTCGCGCCCGTCGTCACGTTGTGGGGATTGCCGCTGCTCGCGACTGGCACCGTGTTGTGGCGCAGGATCAGGAACAAGGATCTCGTGGCATCGCGCACGACGGGAACAGCGCTCGGCATTCTCGGCGTGTTCATCGTGTTGCTGGGAATGATCCTGGCGTGGCCCAACCCGGCGAGCATCGTGCCCGCGGCCTTACTCAATTTCGTGATCTTCACGGTGCTCGCGATCGCCCTCGAGTTGCCGGTGGCCCATCTGATCGCGGCCGTGTGTTTGACGGTAGCGTATCTCGTGCTGTTTCAGGTTGCGGCCGGACGTGTTGCGTGGCTGAACCTGCGCGTCACTTCGCTGCTCGAAATGGTGCTGTCGTTGAGCAGCGGGCAGGCCCTCGCCGGCATGTTTGCGATCCTGCTGATCGGTTCAGAGTGGCTGGCGCGAAAGAGACGCGCGCTCGACAGTTATTACTACTTGATCGCGGCGTGCGCGATTGCGGTCATGAGCCTCGCGCTGATCGCCTGGTTTGGGCCTGGGGTTTACGAGAACCACTGGCTCTGGATCGTCTTCGTGGTTTATGCGCTCGGTGCTTTCTGGATCGCGTGGCGACGAAGCCAGTCGTTGTTTACGTGGATCGCCTCCGGCATGTTGCTCCTTGCCTTCGCGGATGGTTTTTCGCGAACCCTTGGAACTCCTTTCCCGTGGCAGACGGCCTTTTTGGCGCACGCAACGATCTGCACGGCTCTCGCGAGCAATCGCCGGGTCTTTTCAAAAGAACTCAACAACAGCGCGCTCATCACGTTGGTCCTCGGAGTCTTCGCACTGTTTCAGGCAAATACCTGGCAGGTCACTGCGTTTCAGGCACAGCGCGTTTTTTGGATCGCGAGCATTCTGTTGCTGCTGTTGTGGCTCAATCGACGCCGTTTGGTCTTCAACGCGTTTCAGATTGCTTTGACGTGTGCGGTGGTGCTGACAGTGAAAGCCGCGTTGCAGCAGTTTGGCTGGTACTCGTACCTGCCGCACGCGTTCTTGCGCCCAGCAGCTTTGCAGATCTACGGCACGGTGCTGACGCTGCTTTGCCTCGTTTGGATTGGTTTGCGTTTGTTCGTGAAGCGCTCCGCTGGCGATGCATCGCAACGTGGTTGGTTGCATGACGCGTCGCGACTGCTCGATACGGATTATTCGATCGATCGGCTTCTCACCTGGTCGTTACTCGGCGCCTTCATCCTGTTCGCAATTTACGGGGCGTGGTCAGGACTCACGCGCGAACTCGAGGTGTTAACTGACTATTACGGCCTCAACATTGCCGGCTTCCCGCATCGGGAAGTGTTCGAGCTCGGCTCGTGGATTTTGCTCGGACTGCTGGCCGTGCTGTTGCTAGCGAACTATCGGGAACGCCGGCGGCAGGAATATCTGTTGGGCGCAATCGTGGCCTTGTCGGTCGCGGTTCCGTTGCTGGCGGGAAGATTTGAAATGCAGATGGCGACGGCCACCGCGTGGCGCTGGCTGGCGGCAGTGTTCTTGTTAGGTGGATCGATCGTGCTCTGGTATCGCCGCGACGAGTCGCGCGCGATGAGCTTGCTCTTGATCGTGATCACAGCGGCGCCGCTGCTGCTCTTAACCGCCTATCCCACTTTGCGAGCGATTACTGGCTGGCCGGTTCAAGCGCCAACCGCCGGCATCTTTTCGTGGTTTGGCAATGATGTTTCTTACGCTGGGCCACTGCTGATCGTCGCGGGCATGATGATCGGCTACGCGTTGCGCCAACGCCTGCCGGCGTTCGGCTTCTGCGGCGGGTTGCTGATCAATATCACTGTAACGTGCGGTTTCCTGCTTGCGGCGGGAGCGGGATCGATGGATCGCGTCGGACTGGTTCGTTTGGTCCAACTCAACATTCTTGCTCTTGGTGCCTATGCGATCGCGTGGTTGAGTACGCGGCGACTGTGGCTCGCGAAACTTGATCAGGGGCGACAAACTCTCGCCGACACTCTGATCGAGGTGCAGATCGGGTTTGCCGTCGGCTTTGAAATCC
>Ga0247688_1000535_pt1 | contig 10079 bp, 9 predicted proteins | sample CNK29_metaG_FD_182718 | JGI IMG/M metagenome (GOLD analysis project Ga0247688, IMG submission 182718) | Soil microbial communities from Purdue University Martell Research Forest, Indiana, United States - CNK29 | ecosystem: Environmental > Terrestrial > Soil > Temperate forest > Bulk soil | place...
CGTTTGCCGGGTCGATCACCAACGCCGACGACAACAAGCGTGCGTGCGAAGGCATCAGCGAGATCTACCATCTCGCCGGCAAAGTCTCGCGTGAACAAAAAGACTCGCGCGAGATGTACGACATCCACGTTGAAGGCACGCGTTTGCTCTGCGACGCAGCCAAAGCCGCCGGCACAAAAACGATCGTGCTCGCGTCGACGAGCGGCACGATCGCCGTCACTAAAGAAGGCGACGTGATTCCCGACGAGACGCATCCGCAACCGCTCGAGATCATCTCGCGCTGGCCTTACTACGCGAGCAAAGCCTATCAGGAGATGGCGGCGCTTGAACGGTTCAACGGCAAAGGACAGCGGCTCGTGATCGTGAATCCGAGTTTGTTGCTCGGCCCGGGCGACGATCGCTTGAGTTCGACCAAGCTCGTGCTCGATTTCATGGCGCGCAAGATCGGCGCGGTCCCGACCGGCGGCGTGAGTTTTGTCGATGCACGCGACGCGGCAAAAACGTTTCGGGCGGCGATGAAGAAAGGCCGGCACGGCGAACGTTACCTGCTCGGCGCCGCAAATTGGACCTTTTCCAAGTTCTTCGGGCGCCTGGAACGGTTAACCAAAGTCTCAGCGCCGTGGATCGCGTTGCCTTCCCGGCTCGCCATCACCGGCGCGCAACTCGTCGATTCTCTGTTCAAGCAGTGGGACATGACTTCGCCCGTCGAGCCGGGCGCGATCGAGATGGCTCAGTATTTCTGGTACCTGAACTGTGCCAAGTCGGCGCGTGAACTCGGCTTCAAGCCACGCGATCCCGGCGAAACCCTCCACGACACCGTCACCTACCTGCGCGAAAATTTTCTCGGCGGCAACGCCTTCGCGAAATAAACCATCCAGTGTTCACGCAAAAGCGTGTAGTCTCTCTGTGAATTCCTTTCACTGGACTGGAGAACTCCAATGCACCGACTAAGGGCACTCCTTGCCGCGTCCTTTTTGATCTGCTTTCTAACCATTATCGCCACCGCCCAGGATCAGGCACTCCAACTCGGCACTCCCATCGAACGCTCGATCGCCGGCCGGGAAGCACATGTTTACCTTGTCACTCTCGACGAGAACCAGTTTGCGCAGCTCGTGGTGGATCAGCGCGGCATTGACGTGGTGATAAACGTCAGTTCTCCGGGAGGCAAGAGCCTCGGCGATTTCGACACCCCGAACGGCGACAGTGGCCCAGAAAACGTTTCGTTTGTCGGCATCACAAAGGGCATCTATCGCGTGACCGTGACGCCCTTGAATCAGGGTGAGGCCGGCCCGGGGAAATACCAGATCAAGCTCACCGAATTGCGCCCGGCCACCGAACAGGAGATCTCACGCAGCAAGAATTTCGCAGTCGTAAAGGCCAAAGGCATCGCCTTGCTGAACGACGTCGACGAGATGATCCCGGAAATTCATTCGCCGCAGACGCGCATCAGGGCCCAGCTGAAAGCCGGGCAATTATTGTGGGCCACCGACGATAAGCGCGCGGCGAAGTATTACAGCGATGCGATGAGCGGCCTGAAGGAAATGATCGGCACGTTCGCAAACGCGGACATCGTCAATCAGGACTACGGCCGCGATTACTCTGCCATCACCCAGCTCCGTTTCGAGCTGATTCAAACGCTGGCCGAACACGATCCCGACGCCGCGCTGAGTTTTCTTTACTCCACCAAGCTACCGCCCCAGCCTTATGGAAATGCAGCCGAACAACTGGCGCAGGACCGATCGCTCGAGCTTTCGATCGCCAACCTGGTTATGGCGAAGGATCCGAAACGAGCGTTGCAGATCGCGCGGCAAACCCTGAAGAACGGTTATCCCCCGAATCTCGCGTTCACCGTGCGCAATCTCCAAATGGCACATCCGGAGGAAGCCACTGAACTCGCGAATGAAATCGCGGCTAAGCTTCTCGGCGACACGCTACTCAAGAAACAGGACGCCGCTAATCTCAGCGTCAACATGTTGAACATGTGCAAGCTCAGGCTGGGACAAAGCCAAACAGCGATTTACGATGAGTCAGCTCCGGCCGGATTGGTGTTGCCGGAAACAACCTGTCGCGACCTGACGCAGAAGATTTATCAGGAAGCGATGGGCTTTAAGCCGTCGTCTGCCGAACGCTATCAGCCTGAGCGCTTCGCGGCCGCGACGCTTTTGAACGGGTTGAGCTCCTTAGGCCCGAACCTGGATAGCATCGTTGACGGCGGCGCGGCTGCGGTAAAGAAGAAGTCCAGGGAATTTGAGGGCGAATCGTCTCCCTACCAGGAGGCGCTGCAGCAGTTTCAATCGAACATAAACAACGGACAGCCGGACAGTGCCGTGATCGAGTCGATCCAGAAGATGCCGGACGAAATGAAGGAGCAGGCCTACATCCAACTGGCGAATGCACTCACGTCGAAAGGCGAGACCGCGCGGGCCAAACAGGTCATCAATGACAACATTGCCAACCCGTACCAGAAACGCCAACTGCTGGCGAACCTCGAACAAACGGAGATGCAGCAAAAGCTGGCGAGTGGCAAGATCGACGAGGCGCTGCGGGCCGTTACTACGCTGCGCACGCCACGCGAGCGGGCCAACATGCTGATTCAGATCGTGCAGATGGTGGCACAAGGACAAGCACTAAAACGCGCGGCGGCGTTGAACTCTCTCGAACAAGCTCGCAACCTGCTGGCGCCGGGCATGCAGGCGCAGGATCAGGATCAGATGAACGCGTTGCTGCAATTGTCGCTGGCGTATGCGCGTTACGACACGAAGCGTGCTTTTGAGATCGTCGATCCGTTGGCCGAGCAGGTTAACGACCTCTGCGCGGCGGCGCGCACGCTGGAAGGATTTGGCCAGGAGTTTTACAACGACGACGAGCTCGATCTGCAGAACGGCAGCTCGGTGGCGAACGCAGCGGTTCAGGTGTCGACGACGTTAGCGACGCTGGCGATGACAAACTTCGAACACGCGAAGCAAACGTCTGACAGGCTGCGTCTGCCGGAAGTGCGGCTGCGCGCCTATCTCGAGATCGCGCAACAGGCGATTCAGGCTAATCATTAACGGCTCCACGCAAACTCACTCGCCGAGGGCGGCGTACTTGAAGAGCCGGAAGCGATAGCGCTGTTGCGCGCGGATGTTCGCGGCGATCACGCCGTGAAGGTTCTCGTCCCACTGGCTGTAGTCGTCGATAAACTTGTCCGAGGCCGCTTTATCGCCCGCGTACTGCACCGCCAGCGTTCGTTCCAGCATCTTGCCCACCACTTCATGATACTTGTCGTAGTTGATGCGCAGCGTCTTCGTGCCCTGATCGAAACTCAACAACCCGTTCTGCAAATAAAAATTCCACTGCATCAACTGCATCGTGTTGTAAGGCTGATCGCGGCGCGGCCGATTGTTCTGCAACACGCGCAAAATTCCGCCGGCGTAAACGCTGCGCAGTTGCGCATCCGTGTAATAACCCTGTTTGTGCAACGCTTCCGCGACGAACAGCGAAACCAGATCCGCTTTCATCTCTTCGAGCGTGTTCGCGTTGTCCTGCAACGCTTCGTCGAGATCGCGCCCGTCCTTCGTGCGATCGACGCCGAGGTAATGGCCCACTTCATGCCAGAGTGTGCGATAGAAATTTCCATCCGGCGTCAGGTCCTTCGCCTGTCCCTCGCCCAGCGCGGCCGCCAGGGTTTTCTCGGTGCTCTCGAAGATGCTCGGATCGCGCATGATGTTCGCGCGCAGCAGGATCGTGCGGCCGTAACGGCGCGCGAGATAACTCTCGTTCGGCAGGATCGTCGCCGTGTTGCCGCCGCGTGATTGCCCGAAATCCGCCACCACGTCGTAGACGCCAACGGGGATGTCTTCGCGGATTTTCTTGTGATTCTGGTAAGGCAGCGAGTCTTCCAACGACTGCATGCCCTTCATCGCCTGGCGCAACGCCGTGGTTTCGTCCTGGCGCGTCTGGAACAAGCAGAACGAGAAGAAGGTCTTCACGCCAAACAGTTCGTCGTCGTAGGTCTCGTAGGATCCGATCTGGGCGTTCAGGTTTTTAAATCTGCCTGTGACCCAGCTCGCGTCGCCCGACTCGTAATCGTTGGACAGAAGATCGCGCGCGCGATTGCGCAGGTAACGCGCAAACTCGTCGTCGTCTTTCTGCACTGCGTCCGCTGCTTCGTTGAGCAAGCCGTAGCTCTTGACCAACTGGTCGGCGTATGCGAGCGAGTATGGAATCGCGTACAGGACAGTCTTGCCGGCGGGTGCGGCCGTAAGTTTAGAGAGTTGCTGCAACTGGCCCATGAGCTTCGGATGCAGCGTTTGCAACACGGGATACTGGTTCAGTTGCGCGAGATCTTCGCGCAGGTTCTTCGCATTCGCGGCGCGCACGACGGTGCGCTGGTCGAGGAGTTGGCTGCGCACCTCGTCGGGATTCGGTGAAGAGTTGATGAACTGCTCGACCTCTTCCTTCGTGATGCCCCACGGATACATGTTCTTGCCCGGTTTTAAGGGCTCGACCGGCAGGAATGGTTCGCGTTTGTTGTCGAGCGTGGTCGCGATTGGTCCCTGGAAGAGGCGATAAAGCGTGAACAGGTTCTGCGTCGCCGCCGAGTTGTCCTGCTTGCTCATCTGTTCCAGCGCGCGATACGACGTGAGCGCTTCCGGATGGCGTTGCAGTTCGTAGAGCTGCTGAAAGATCTGGCCCACCTCGATCAACTTCGCGACGGCTTTGCGCTCGCCGTCGGAAAGTTTGGAAGAGTCCGGTGCGAGGCGAATCGTTTGGGTCTTTTCGACGATCGGCTGGCTCTTTTCGAGCGGCCAGTAACCGGGAGCAATTAACAACGACATAGTTAAACCTGCGAGCAATTTTGTCATAAGCGCATTCTGCCATACGCCGTCACTTGTCGGCCATTTCTTGCGCCCGCTCTGTCGTGAGTCCCGGTTTTTCAGCCGTAACGTTGAGGCACTGTCGTTGCTATTGGACCCGGCGATGGCAACTCCGCTCGCAACTATCAAACGACGCCTCAGGCGCATGCGGCGACGCCGCAAGGTGGGCCGCGCTTACGACATGGCCCTCGAAGTCGCTCGTGTTCTTCCGCCGGGCGCAGACGTTCTCGACGTCGGCTGCGGCAACGGTTTCATCGCGCATCATCTCACCGGCTTGCTCGGCAAACCCGTGATGGGAATCGACGTGGCCGACAACACCACCGCGCAAATCAATTACGTGCCTTACGACGGCCGCCACTTTCCCGTGCGCGATCAGAGTTTCGACGCCGTGCTGCTTTGTTACGTGCTGCATCACGCGCACGACGCGCGTCTCGTGCTGAACGAGGTGAGCCGCGTGTTACGCGACGGCGGCCTCGCGATCATCTACGAAGATATTCCGGCGCTCTGGTGGGATCGCATCGTGTGCTGGACGCACAATCGGCAATGGCGCGGGCGCACTGGCCCGTGCACGTTTCAACTCGCACGCGGCTGGCGCAAGACATTTGCTCTGGCTGGTTTTGAGATTGTGAGCGAACGCTCGCTGTCACGCTGGCGCAACCTGGCCCATCCGGTGGCGCGGCGATTCTTCGTGCTCAAAGACTCGGGCTCAATTCGCTTCGTTGACGAGCACGTCGCCGAGGTTGCTGTAGTCAGCCTTCGCCCGACCACGGCAGAGTAGCGTGGTCTCTTTGTCGTCAGGCGCGTTGACTCTGACTCCTTGTTGATGGATAGCAGGGTTTTGATCGCCGTAGTAGTTGTCGAAGATCGCGTATTTATAACCTTCCGAAGTGAAACTAATCTCGGTTTCGTCAACCACCGCGCGAAAGTAATGCGAATACTTGAACGCCTTCTGCGTGCCGCTGAGCGTCTTGGGAAACTCGAGCTCGACCTTGTCCGGCAAGCCGAAGCGATATACAAGGTAGCCCTGGTCCTTCGACACGTTTACCGACGCACAAAGCGAGACCACTTTCGCGGGCTTCTTGATCGTGCAACTGAAGATTATTTTCTCGCTCTTCTCGCACAACGTAGCGGCGGGCTGTGGTTGAGTTACGGTGGCTCCTGTCGCGAGAGACAAGAAGACAATCGTTATCACGGCGACGGCGATCAGTTTGCAAGTTGTCATGTTTTTACAGGCCCAACTGCTTGTTCATTTCGAGGAAGTCAAACTGGTTCCAGGCTTCTGCGATCTGGCCGTTCGCAATTCTCACGATCGCAATGCCGCCAAAGTCGACGGGCGCATTCGTAGCGGCAATCCCGAGATGGTCGCCGGTATGGTGGCCCTGCACATGACAACGTGCGACAACGCGATCACCTTCGGCAATCACGTCTTCAACCGCCACGTTGATGTCGGCAAAGGCGCCGCGAAACTGCTGATGAAAATCGTGAAAACCGCTCGCGCCGGTGACTGGGTTTCCCGCACCATCGATCAGCCCGTGAATCACTGCATCCTGGGCCAGCAGTTCGTCGATGACTTCGCCGTTGCCCTGGTTCCACACCTCTTCGAACCAACGTTGTACCAACGCCTTGTTTGCTTCTGACATGGCAAACTCCTCTAAAACTGAATTACGCCACGCTCCAGCAGCCTCTTGAGCATGCGCAGGCAATCAGCTTCACGGAACGGGCAAATCGAGAGGATTGATTGTATATCCCAAGTTCCGTTAATTCGCGAGAGCACAAAGCCCTCCTGCGGATCAATTTGGAGTTCGGTCAGTTCTGTAGACGAGAGCGCGAACCGCGGGATTGACGCCGGCGTGAGGCCGCTCGTTCGGTACACGTGCGCGATGTATTTCTCTTCCGCGGCCGGCAATAGCGCCTGGCCTTCGGGGTTGTTGGGTTGCAGTTGCAGCGCCGCTTGAATGATCTGCAACGCCGCTTCGGGATCGGTTTCGAGTTTTCGTTCCGCCGACCAGACCATCTCGGTCACGCTCTCCGGCAGATCCTCGATCTCCGCCATGGGCGACGGCGCATCTGCCGGTCGCTCGCCGGCCACCCGCGCGACGCCTTCGCTGATCAGCGTGTAAAGCTGTCCGTAAACGTGAAAGGCGGACGCGTGCAGGTGATAACAGATCTCCGCGACCGACATGCTTTTCTCGACCAGGGCAATGACCTGTTGAAATTCCTTGCCGAGTTGCAAAGGAGTGGTCCCGCCCATTGCGAGCTCGAGAATCGCGCGGTCGGAAGGCACGAGCGTGTGATAACGCGAGAATTCATCGATGCGGTAGATGCCTTCCATGATCACGTTGGTCGGCTGCACTTCGATGGTGAGCAGATCGTCGGGCATCGGGTCTCCGTCATAAAACTCGAAGTCGCCCTCGGTCCACATAAACAGGTCGTAAATCGCCTCGAGCGTACGCGTCTTGAGAATCGCGAGCACTTCGTCTTCGGTGAGAAAGCCTTGCTGGACCAGGACGTCACCAAGCCTCCCGCCGGAAGTTCGCTGCACTTCGCGCGCGAGTTTGAGTTGCGCGTCGTCGATCTTGCCGTAGTGCAACAGCAATTGGCCCATGTACTCGCGCGGGTCATTCGACTTCGAACCGATGATCAGCCCGTTGCGAAAGTAGACCTGCTTGGTGATCTTGCCGCGATCGAACTTGAGCGTGCCGGTTTTTCGGCCTGCCTCCAGAAACTGGAGCAAGTCCGGCAAGCTCATTGTTTTCAAAGTACCTTGAATCGCCATTAGCTATCTGTTCTGCTGGCTGCGTGAGGTTTAGTGGGAGTAATTAATCCTCAACCAGGTCTGCCGAGATCGCCGGCGCTTCCGGCCCAGCCGCGCGCGCGAGTTCCAGCAGGCGCAACAAGTTCCCCGCCTGTTCTTCGTTTAAGTCAACAAACTGCACTCCGAATCCGAGCCCGTGATGATGGTGCCTGACCTCGCCTTCGAGATAGAGCCATTCACCGTCCGGCAGCAGCACGCGAAAAGCGACAATCTCGCCGACCATCACCTCGCCGACGGTATCGAGGTAACAGCCTCCTTCTGATAAATCCGTGACGCGCGCCGAGTGACGTTCCTCGCCCCCGTGCCAAACCGCGTCGAGATGTACGCTCAACCGGGGTTTAGATCGTCGTTCATCCATGAGCAGAGGCCATCATAGAATTTTTAGTGAAGCACGAAAAGAAAAATCTAATTGATGACTCACCGGCAACGAATGCGGAGCGCTTCGGGAATGATCTGGAACGTCGCCGGAAGTCTTCCAGGAAGTTCGCCGTCAACTTCCAGATCGATCTGCGCGTCGCGTTCTGCCGGACGAACCACGACTTTTCTCGCCAGCGTATGGCTCACTTCGTCGAGCGAGAGATGAGAGCCACGATAAACGCGCGGCGCGCTGGTGAAGATCTTCATCGCGCCCAGATCGCCGATGCTGACGACGTCAAACTTTCCATCCGTGAGTTTTGCAGCCGGCGCGATCTTCATCCCGCCGCCGAAGTAACGCGCGTTGGCGATGCAGAGGTTCACTACGAGCAGGTGCCGTTCGGGTGCATCGTCGAGTTGCACGAGCAGCCGAGTGGCTTCGGTGCGCACGGCGGTTTGCAGTACTGAAGCGCCAAACGAGATCCGGCCGCCGATCCACTTCGGAGTGCTGGCCGGCAACCAGCCAGGACCACCGCTTTTGACGCGCTCGATGACCTTCGTACTCATGCCGCACGACGCAACGCCGACAAAGTAGCGCATCGCTTCGGCGCCGTGGTGATCGACGAACGAGATGCGGCCGACGTCGATCTTGCGCGTCCGTCCTTCGCGCAAAACACGCGCGGCGGCACGGCCCTGTGAAGGAATCTCGAGCGTGCGCCTGAAGTCACCGCCGGTGCCGCTCGGCAGTATTCCGAGTTCGGCGTCTTTGCCTGACGAGAGTATGCCGTTGGCCACTTCGGAGACGGTGCCGTCGCCGCCGACGGCGATGATCAGCTTGATTCCCTTGCGCGCCGCTTCATTCGCGAGCAGCGCCGCATCGCCGCGAACTTTTGTGAACGCGGTTTGAAACGCCCCAAACTCCGCGCGCAGATCGCTGGCCAGTCGCGGCCACGCTGCGCCGGTGCTGCCGCTCGCGGAAGACGGATTAATTACTACAAACGGAAGTGCCATACATCTTTCTGTCCTGCTCGGCCAGTTCGGCGATCTTTTCCATCATCGCATCGGCAATCTCTTTGTGCGTACGGAGCCGATCGGGCCGGTGCAAATAATCGCTCAGATCGATCACCGGACCAAAGTGAAGGCGAATGACTTCTTCGCGGTTCCAGTTGCGCGCGACCTGCCGCGGCAAGCTGTTGCACAGTCCCGCGATGAACACGGGAATCACCTGCGGCTTCGCGTCCATGATCAACTTGCCGACGCCGGGCTGAGCGCGCAAGAACGTATACGGATCGTCGTTTTTGTTGCGCGTGCCTTCGGGATGAAAGCCGATGACGTTGCCGGCGCCGTTGCTCGCGAGATCGGTCAGCAAGCGAAACGAAAACCTGTCGAAGGGGCGTTTCTCGGGAAGCGGCTTGTCGCCGGTCGCGAAAAATGGCGGATACATGGACCACCAGCCCATGACCAGGTTGACGAAAAGCCCGATCGGGCTTTGGTAAAAGAAACGCCCGCGCACCGGAAAGAAAAGTTGCTTGCGCCACTTTGTCCGGCGAAAGAGCATCGCCGAGACCGCGTACATGTCGAAGAACGAACGATGATTCGCCACGAGCAACAACGGCCGTTCGTGCGAAGCGGCCTCGACGTGTTCGAGGCCGTAGATGTTCATGATGTTGTAGGTGGAGAGATGAATCCAGCCCGCGCCCATCGTGCTCTGGCACCACGTCCAGAATCGTTTCCACGAGCCACGATTCATGCGCGTGGTGAAGCGATAGGCAAACCGTTCAAACCCGGAAAGGACTTGCAGCTCTTCGCTGGTTGGAATCGGGGTTGGCTCGCTCACTCGATCGAAAAGTACTTCGCTTCAGGATGATGAACAATGATAGCCGACGTCGATTGTTCCGGCTCCAACTGAAACTCTTCTGACAGCGTGACATCGATCCGCGCGGGATCGAGCAGCGCGAAAAGTTTCTCCTGATCTTCCAGTCGCGGGCAAGCAGGATAACCAAAGCTGTAACGCGATCCCTGGTACTGCTGATGAAACAGCCGCGCCAAAT
>Ga0247688_1000537_pt1 | contig 10055 bp, 4 predicted proteins | sample CNK29_metaG_FD_182718 | JGI IMG/M metagenome (GOLD analysis project Ga0247688, IMG submission 182718) | Soil microbial communities from Purdue University Martell Research Forest, Indiana, United States - CNK29 | ecosystem: Environmental > Terrestrial > Soil > Temperate forest > Bulk soil | place...
TGAAGTGGGAACGCCACGGCAATCGCATTCTGCTGCGCAACGTCTCTTATGACGTTGTTGCCGATCCGAGTTTGCCCGTGTCGCGCGCCGTCCAGGCCGCAAACAACGACACGATAATCATGGCCTTCAACATCGAGGCGTTTGGCAAGGATGATTCGGCGGTGATCGACGTCACGCGGCTTTTCACGACTGAAGTAACTGAACTCAGCGCCCGCTCGCGTCTGCGTGCTCGCGGTTTCGACGCCAATCGCTCGTTCATCGAAAAGACGAAATCGTTTCCGACCAACATCGAAGTCGAAGTGTCGCAAACCTACACTTCGCCCCCGGAGAACAATGCCGGCGGTGGCGGTGGTGGTCCACAACCCGCGCCGAATCCGTTTGCGCAGGGAATGCGAGCCGGAACGAATGCCACCGTCGTGATGCACTACAGCATGGTGAAACTTCCCGAACATCCGATGATGCCGCGCTTGTTTGACGAACGTGTCGGTTATTTCACCGTGCGCAAGTACGACTACGGCATCGACGAACAACGCGCCCCACAGCGAACGTTCATCACGCGCTGGCGCCTGGAAAAGAAAGATCCAAACGCGGCGGTTTCCGAACCGGTGAAGCCGATTGTGTATTATGTCGATCCCGCGACGCCGACGAAGTGGGTGGCGTGGATCAAGAAGGGAATTGAAGACTGGCAGCCGGCGTTTGAAGCGGCCGGTTTCAAGAACGCCATCATCGCCAAGGAAGCGCCGTCGAAAGAGGAAGATCCGAACTGGGATCCTGAAGACGCTCGTTACTCGGTGATTCGTTACCTTCCTTCGACGATCGAAAATGCTTCCGGCCCGCACGTTTCTGATCCGCGTACCGGTGAGATTCTCGAGTCGGACATTCAGTATTACCACAACGTGATGAACCTGCAGCGCGATTGGTACTTCCTTCAGGTTGGGCCACTCGACCCGCGCGCGAAGAAACTGCCGTTGCCCGACGACCTGATGGGCCGCCTGATCGAATACGTGGTTGCGCACGAGGTCGGTCACACGCTCGGTTTCCAGCACAACATGAAGGCGAGTGCGGAGTATCCGGCAGGCAAGATCCGCGATCGTGAGTGGCTCAAGACGATGGGTCACACGCCGACGTTGATGGACTATTCACGTTTCAACTACGTCGTTCAGCCGGAAGACAACATTCCGCCTGAGGAGTTGATCCCGACCATTGGGCCGTACGACAAGTGGGCCACGATGTGGGGCTACAAGCCGATTCCCGGTGCGAAGACTCCCGACGACGAGAAGAAGACGCTCGACGAATGGGCTCGCGAACAGGACACGAAACCGTATCTGCGTTTTTCGACCGCTGATGCTCGCGGCTCCGATCCGGGTGAAAACACCGAAGCCGTCGGCGATGCCGATGCGATTGCCTCGACCGCTCTGGGCATCAAGAACCTGAAGCGTGTGGCTGACATGTTGCTGCCGGCGACGTCGCATCCGGGTGAACCGTACGACGATCTCGATGAGCTTTACGGTCGCATGCTGGGCCAGTGGGCCACCGAGTTGAATCACGTAACGCAGATTGTCGGCGGGTTCAATTCACAACAGAAACACGCCGGGCAAGACGGCGTGCGCTTCGTGACTGTTCCCAAAGAGAAACAGGCTGCGGCCGTGCGTTTCCTTAACGAGAACGCGTTCGCGACGCCGACCTGGGCGTTGAAGCCCGACATTCTGCGGCGTATCGAAGCGTCCGGTGCGCTGGCTCGCGTGAACACGGCCCAGGAACGCATTCTGAATTCACTGCTGAACAACGCTCGTTTTGATCGGTTGGTGGAACAGGAAGCAATCGACGGCGCGGCGGCTTACCGGCCGGTGGATTTCATGTCGGATCTGCGGCGTGGGATCTGGAGCGAGATCGAAGCCCCGGGCACCGTGCGCATCGACGTCTATCGTCGCAACTTGCAGAACTCGTACATCGATGCGCTGTCGGCGAAGTTGAACGTGCGGCCCACGGCTACTGACGACTACCGCGCTTTGATCAAGGCGGAGTTGCGCGATCTGAATAATGCGATCGGCGCTGCCCTGCCGCGAGCAACCGATCGCGCCACGCGCGCGCATTTGGCGGACGCACGCGATCAGATTGCGAAAGCGTTGGATCCGAAGTTCGCTCCCCCTGTTGCGGCGACGACCGGAAATCCGGGTGGGCGTGGGGATGGAGAAGAGGAAGAGGACCCGTTTAGTTTTAACTGCTGGCCCGACTACTCGATTCGCCTCAAGCCGCCGTCACGGTAGTAGATGTGTGGTGTGCTCCGTGATGGTTAAACCGCGCGGGGCAGCAGCCGTATCTTCCAGTTGACGCATTGGCTGCGGTTCTGGCCGGATGAGGAGTCCGGCCAGAATGTGGCCAATACCCGCCGTCGCCGGCAGTAATCCTAACAACCAGATGATGTGCACTACGGGTGCGATCTCGAACGGAATCCTCGCGATGACGTCAGGCGGGAGCTTGAGTACGAGTGCGCCTGAGAGGAAATAGAGAAACACGCTGAGTCCGGCGCCCGAGCAGAGTGAAACGATGCCTTTCGTGAGGTGCGCTTCGCGGCGTTCGCGTGGTGTCTTCTTGCGGAGGTTGATGGTCCACGGACGGTGGCCGGGTTGCTTTGGGTCTGCGGCGACGGGCGTGAGTTTCAGGTTCGCGCCACAGGCGCGGCAGTATTGCGTACCGTGGGATTGATTACCGCACTGCTGGCAATACATATCAAACCTCGTTGCGGGTGAGCTTACTCCCTTTCGGACTTCTTCTCTGTGTCTCTGTGCCTCTGTGGTTGTCTTCTCGAACAATTTCTTTACCACAGAGACACAGAGACACAGAGACCAAAAGGCCCAACTCAAACGTTATTCGTAACTGAGCGCGTCGACTGCATCCTGTCGCGCCGCCCTTAACGCCGGATACAACGCGCCGATCGTTCCCCCAACCAATCCAACCGCCAGCGAGATCAAAACCCAGCGCGGCTCGATCTCAATCGTCAAGCTCGTCGTTCGCATCACTGCAAGACGCGCCCCCAGCGTCAGCAACACCCCGACCGCAACTCCCAGCACGCTCACGATAATCGCTTCCTGCTCGATCACCCACGCGATCGCCGTTTTCGACATGCCGAGCGACTTCAGTATTCCGATCTGCCGCGTCCGCTCAGTCACTGTCGTGTACATTGCCAGCAGAATCACCAGCATGCTGATCGACGCCGCCACCCCAACCACCACCTTGATGAAGATATTCAACGCCGGAACGCCAGTCGCGTAGATTTCCGGCAGATCACGCGTAAAGATCAGTTGGTCGTTCGGAAACGCCGCGAGAATACGATTTGCGACTGCATCCTGCTGCGCCGGATCGTCGCACGCAATAAGAATCGACGACGCGCGATTCTCGACGCCTTCCTGTTCCTGCATCGTGCTCAACGGAATCTTGATGCGGCCGCCGCCGGGCGGTTCATAAACACCGACAATCTTGAACTCCCGCTCAAACAACTTCACCGTGTCGCCTACGTTTGCGTGCCGGTTTTTCTGCCACTCCGCGTCGATGATGGCTTCGTCGCCCGATTGCAGCGGGCGGCCTTCACGAATCGTGATGTGCGCGAGCGCGGCGTATTCGTCGTACTTGATGCCGTCAATCAAGCGTTGGCCGAGGCCGGTGTCGCTCTTGTCGAGCATTTGCCCTAGCGGCGTCGCCGCGCGGACACCGGGAATGCGCGCGAGTTCGGCAGCGTGGGCCACCGGCACGCGAAATTCCGCGCCACCCGTCAGCCCGACCGTGCCTGACGCCCGAATCATGATCTCGGCGCCGATGTTCGATTCGCGCTTGCCGCGTTCGTGCAACATCCCGTGGGCCAGGCCGACAGTGAAAACGATCAGCAGCACGCCCACCGCGGTACCGAGAACACTTACCGCGGTGCGAGCCGGTCGATGAGCAATGTTTGAGAATACGAGGCTGTCCATAAGTCGTTGTAAGCGTGGGCTGCGATCCAGAATTCGGCGCCAGGCATTTGGCAGTGTGCGCCAGGTGAGCACGAGCAAACCGGCCGACGTCCACGCGACGATGGCCGCTTTGCGCACCAGAGCGAGCGCGAGTCCGGCCGCGGGCGTGAAGCCAAGGCCTTTCTGCAGGATTACTTCGGTGCCGCCTTCGTAAACGCCGATCGTCCCCGGCACGAAAGCAAACACAAAATTGATGACTTTCGTGAGCGACTCGATGATGTAAGCCTGCGACCACTGCGGCTCAAACCCGAGCATGCGCAGCGCGAGATAAACTTCCACGACACTCGCCGCGTGCGCCAGCAGGTTGCAGAGAATCATCAGGAAGAACGCGCCCGGTTGATGCTTGTAGAAGTCGTAAACTTTCGACTCGATGTGATAGATGTGATCGCGCCGCTTGAGTATGACCTTCGGGCTGAGCCGCAACTGCGCCAGCCGATCGATGAGCCACGTCAGCAACATCACCCGGCGTTTCGCCGCGACGGCCGCGATCAGAATTCCCAGCGCCGCGACGAGCGCGATACCCACCAGCACGAGATAAACCTGCAGCGGCAACGGATACCGCAATAGCATCACGATCGCGCCGGTGAAGACGAAGAAGACCACGGACAGGTTGTAGATCAGATTGTCGACGACGAGCGCGGGCACGCCGTACGTGAGCGGCACTCGCTTGCGCAAAAGCGCGACTTTCGTCGCTTCGCCGAGCAATGGGCCGGTGAATGTCAGGAAACTGATTGCTTCGCCGCCGAGCCGCGCTGCAAACGCGTGGCGCATCGTGATGCGACGATGTTCGGCTGGAACCGCCGCGCGCATCGCGACCGTGCGCAGCAGATGACGCAATCCGTTGAGGCCGAGAATGATGAAGAAGCCGAAGCCGATGCGCAGCAACGCATCGAACAACGGCTGCACGCCGACGCGATGAATGACGAAGATTAGTAACGCAAGGCCGAGAATGAACGCGAGCGTCTGCAGCCAAACGAAGGAGCGGCGGGACTTTTGCGCAGCGGAAGGTTCGGGTTCTTCCGAGAGTTCTTCTATGTCATCAGCAGCTTGCCAGTCTTGGGCGAACTCTTCTCTCGACTCCATCAAGGCGACGCATTCACTCCCTGTTGATTCAGCAACTCTGTAACGATACGACCGGGGAAGCGGCTGAATCCGCGTTCCTTCAGCTTGGGAACAGGATTGTTATCATCCCGTAAATGGCCGGTCAAGGCTAGCAGCGTCGGCGCAAAACTCAAACTGTCGTAAGGCTTCACGATTTCGAACGCCCGCGGAATGTTCGTTTGCTGCCCGCCGGCGACCATGAAAATCGAATGCGTCGAGATGCGGAAGAACGATCCGTGGTTGCCGCCGGGATTGAAACCGCGCACGTCGAAGTTCCAATGATCGTTCGCGACGATCAGCATGTCAGGCTCGACGAGTTCACGTTTGCGGCGTTCGAAGTCTCTCATCGTCCGTTCCTGCTGGCTCAGGCTAGGGTCACGCGAGTCGAGTTTCTCGTTCCAGTGGCGCGCGAGTTCTTCGTTCAGGCCGATCAATCCGTTCGAGTAGTGCGTTCGGTGCAATGCGTCGAGCCATTCGACGTCCGTGTGCCACTGGCTCAACCACGCCGCGCGATCCGCAGTGGGAATGTTCAGGTTCGGATCTTCGAAGATGCGCAACGGCAGATCAGGTTGCCATTCGATCGATTGAAACTGAAGCCGCCCGTCAGCGTCCTGCCTCAGATTGCTCACCGGCAGGTAACGAAAACTCAACTGGCCGTTTGCATCGTGCCGCGACAGCAACAGCGCCTGGCGATTGGCGCCGGACGTGACCCAAACCACGTCCTCGTCGATGTCTTTGTCCGGAACGAGCGGCAACACCAGATCGCGAGTGATTCTCGTCGCGATCATGTCGACGGGCTTGTTGGTGATGCCGCGCTGGACGTTGTTGCGCACCGCGGCTCCTTGAATCAACGAGAAGTAGTCGATTCGCTGGAAACTGCGATCCGTATCGAGCGAGCCGTCTTTGTTGAGCACGAGCCCGTCCGGTCCGACGCCGACGACGTAGTTTTGCAGCTCGTGAAGCGTGTTGCGATCGCCCATCGCCTGTTTGGGGATCACATTGGCAATCTTGATCTTTCCGGGATCGAATGCTTCGGCCGAAAGCGCGAGCAGGTTTTGCAGCGTGTCGGCGTAAGCGGTGAAGTCTTTCTGCTCGCGTCGCCAGCGATCGAGCCGGACGAAGATGCGTTTCGCGGCGTCGTCGAGCCCGGCGTTCTGCTGCTCTTTGGTGAACTTCTTCGGTTGCGCCTCGTAGAGTTTGCGCTGCTCTTCAATCGCCTGGGCCAGCGCGGTCAGTTCCGATCTCAGGCCATTGAGGTTCGCCTGCCACTCACTGCGCCGGCGCTCAATCGTGGCGAAGAAAACATCGGCGGCCGCCCGGCGCACGTCGTCTGAAAGATCGCGCCGCTGCATTTCCTTCAACAGAATATGCAGCACATTCAGATCGCTGTCGCGCAGGTGAACTGAAGCGCGTTCATTGCCGTCGAAGTCGAGGAGCGCGGTTGGATAGTCGGTGCTTTCGCCTTTGAGATAGTAACTGTCAGGTGTCGTCGTCGTAATCAACGGTACCAGCGGATTCACGCCTTTGATCGAGTAGTCGAGCATCAGGCGGCGCTTGGTAATGACGTGATGGCCGCCACCGGCGCGGCTGCCGAGCAGTTTCACCAGGTTGTAGCCCTGGCTGTAGATTTTCTCGTTGCTGTTGAAGCCGTGATCGGAAACGACGACGAGCGCCGTTTCGTCGGCGAGCGGACTCTGCTGGATCGCCGTCCACACCTGCCCGATGATGGCATCCATGTCTTTCAATATCGCAAGCTGCGACGGCAGGTCGTTGACGTGATGCGCGACGTGATCGAAGTCAGTAAGCATCAGGTCGAGATACTGAATGTTCGGGTTCGACAGTTTGCCAATCATCTCCCGGACGAGTTCGTCGCGTAACGCGCTGCGCATCTCGAACCCCATTGCCCACTCGTCAAACAACTCCTTGGGCGACTTCATGAAGCGATTCTGTAAGCCGCCCTGCAGCGTCGAGTAACGAACACCGCGCGTGTAGAGCGCGAACGTCAGATAACGCTCGTCGTGATCGTAAGCGTCCGACAATAACGGCAGTCCGAGATCGTCGAGCACTTCGACACCGGGCATGTCAATGCGCGTGCCCATTGCGCCGGCGATGTAGAGCGGGAAGAAGTTGAGATAGTCGTACGAGTGAAGCGTGTAGCGATCGAATTCGACGTTTCCTTTGACCTGGAGATGCTGGCCCGTTTCGAGCAGCGACCACGATGGCGCCGACAAGCTCATGCCGCGCACGTAAAAACTCGAAAGGCGTGAACCGCGTTGATAGAAGATGTGGTCGATCCACGGCAGGACGCTCTTGCCTGTGTCTTTGTTGCGTTGCTTGACGAGGCGATCGACGAGATCGTAAGGCAAGCCGTCGCATTTGATGATCACGACGCGTTTGGTTTCCGCGAAAGCACTCGCGCTGCAAACGACGACTACGGCCAGAACCAAAGCCATCCGCAGATAAAAACCAGCAATACGATCCATTGCTACGGCTGGCCTGCCTTGATTGGTTCACCGTTCCTTGTGACGGCAATTGGTTGGCTGGGAGCGGGCGCGTTGCGCAGGTAATCAGCGGCGAGATCGCGCAACACTTGATCGACCTTCGGATTCTGTGAGATCCGCATCAACTCGTTCTTCGCTTTTTGATTGTTGATGCGCGACAGGCTGTCGAGACAGGCACGTCGCGTTTCCTCGTCTTTGGTGCGCGTAAAGATCTTCGCGGTCGCGGTCGCCGCCCTGCTGCCGGCTGCGGAACCGTGTTCGGCAATGAAGCGAAGCGAGCGCAGCAACTCGTCCATGTTTGCCGTGATCTGGACCTCGCTGGTCGATCGCGCGATCTGCTGCAAGACGTTCGTGTGATACTGCAGTCGCCGCGCGATGTCGAGCCGGTCTTCCATGTCGCTGGTGCGCTCTTCGCGGTGAACGTACCGGCCGAACGTGAGTACATTCAGCATCTTCAAACCGATCTGCGCTTTTTGACCGTGCTCCAACGGCGTCAACTCTTCGCGTCGATCCCGTTCGATCTTCGCCGCGAGCCCGTCAGGGTTCTTCGCGTAAGCCACCAGCGCTTCATATTGCTGCAACGCAACGTTCGCTTCGGCGTGCAGATCGTTCTCGAGCGGATTCAGCGAGACACGTTCGACGCGCTTGCCGATGTCGTTGCGCAACTCCGGCTCGAGCGACTCGTTCAAAGCGAGCAACAGTTTCAGTTGCGAATACGTTTGCAGGCGCGACGGCTGATTGATGTCCATGCCGCGACGCCCGGTGACGAAGTCGAAAACAGAGCGGCCGAGAAAGTACGGCAGGTTTCCAAACTTCGAGATCGACAAGATATTTCGCGTGACGTCGTTCAGCACGCGCTGCGACATCTCGCGCGTCTTTGGGTTGTAACTGTCGCGGAAGTCGACCAGCAACATCGGGATCTTCGGATTGTCGAGACCATACAGCGCGAGCGGAATCATCTCGACCGGTTCTGCGCCCGGGGTGTCGCTGCTGACGGTCTGATTGTTCTGATCGAAGTAACGCGTCTCGACGTAGCCTTGCCAGTTCAGCAGCCGCTTGTCGTCCCATGGATTCGCAATGTTCAGGAAGCGGCCGTGATAACGCGCGCCTTGTTGCTTGAGCAGATCGCGCTTTGCGACCCACAGCAAGGCGTGCGTCGCGCTGCCGTCGGGCATCAGCAACGGTTCGAAGTAGAGCGACTCGGCTTCAGCGCGCTGGCGCAACAATTCCCAGTTATGAGCGCGCTCGTCGCTGATCTGCGTCGCTCTTTTTTGGCGGTAACTGCGAAGGTTCACGTCATCGACCAGGCCGCCGAATGTTTTCTCGGTCAGCAACAGGCGCGCCTGAATCGTCGACATCTCCGAGTTGCTCAAAGGCGACTGGCCGCCGACGGCTTCGTAAAGAGACAACACTGAGAGCGCGCGAATGATGTGCGACTTGCGGTAATCGCTCGCGTTGCGCCGATAAGAAGCGGTCGACGCTTTCAGCGCGAGGCTGTAGGGATCGAGCAAAACGTTTTGAATCGCGAACCAAAACATTTTGTCCCAAACTTCATTGTCGGGCGCCGCGAGATCTATCGCCGCCGGCGGAGTCTGCGTCGAGATCTCCTTGTTGCCGACACGCGTGTAGAAGAAGGGAATCGCGCCGGCGAGTCGTTGCTTCATCGTTGGCCGCGTGTAGGTCAATGGCCACACGTAACGAAGCCGATCGTTTTCCGGATTGTTGTCGCCGAGAGTGTCGCGAAGAATCGAGACCAGCGGAATCCATTTGTCGTTTTCGTCCGCTTCGAGACCTGAAAGTTTGGCGTGGACGGTGATCAGTTCGGCGCCGCCGGGTACTTCAATTTTTTCGAGACGGAGAATCTGCGACAGCGGCGCGGTGGTTTCAGTGCCGTCGCCGTCTGTTGGCGGCTGCGGAAACGAATCCTGCGCACGCGCAGTTGCGAATGGAAGCAGTGGCGCGACAACGAGCAGAAACGCAAGTAGGCTCGCCCTCAGATGCCAGTGTCTAAGACTGTGGACTTTCATCCTTCGTTATTCGGACACTTACAATTCTGGCAGTTGGGGCGTTTGCGCTGCATAGCCGGGATGGCAGGGCTAACAGTCACTCGAAAAATCTCGCCCTCACGATTTCAAAGTGCAATACCTATGCCCCGCAGGGCCTTAACCAAATATACATCAGTCTAACAACGCGTGGACCGACTTTCGCTGGTAATTGTGACAGGTTGCGTATTGCAACAGTCCGGGCGATCAGATGCTTTTGCGAACACGCCAAGTTGCCGTTGGGCTTGCCTTAGAAGTTTTTTAGCACGTTAAGTTAGTGAGCGATTATTCAAGTGAGTTGGCGATTATTTTGGAGCCGGCGCTTGCGCCGTGGCTTCAGCTTCTTTGCCTTCCTTCGGTGGCGCGGTCCAGCCGGTGTGTTCCAGCAGTTGAATCGCGAAGCGAAT
>Ga0247688_1000538_pt1 | contig 10033 bp, 2 predicted proteins | sample CNK29_metaG_FD_182718 | JGI IMG/M metagenome (GOLD analysis project Ga0247688, IMG submission 182718) | Soil microbial communities from Purdue University Martell Research Forest, Indiana, United States - CNK29 | ecosystem: Environmental > Terrestrial > Soil > Temperate forest > Bulk soil | place...
ATCGTTAGCCTCATCAACACCTCCAGTGCCTGTCAAACACTGGAGGTAAAACACACCCTATTTCGAGTGGGTTTTTAAATGAGGCAACGAATGCTATTTGGAGTGGGTTTTTCGTGAGTCAATTCGTTCCATTGACTGTTCCTTTCGATTGCAATAGTATGCGCCGCGTCATCTTAAAAACCCTGCCTCTTTACCTGTAGCCAGCCCGGTGGCCATGTGTTTTTGTGAACTCATCGGGCTAAAGAGGAATTGCTGCGTGCGGCGCGCAAGGTAATCACCTCGCAAACGAACACCTTCGGCCGCGCACCGCTGCAGGGCATTCCGTTCATTTCTTTTAACCATCAACCGCGGCGCCTCGATCGCCGTCTGACTATCGATAGAAGTTCGTCCCAATGACCTCTATCAGACTAAGGAGCAGAATCTATGAGCAGCCGAGTCACAGAAAAAGTTACGCTGCACTTTGACCTCAGCCACTGCCCGCCGGACAAGGAATACTCGCTGGGCGCGCTGGGCGTGAAACGTTCGCTGACGCAGCACACACCCGAGACCCTTCGACGGCATAGCGAAAGTAACAAAGCCCTCGCCTTGCTCTCCGCCCAACAGCAAAGCCAAGTCACGCATTTTGTCGAAGACGTAGAGCTGCCGGCCGACGCGGTCGGAATTCAACTCGTGACTTGCCCAAACGCGGATCCAAACAGCATTCCTGAGCTGGCGCTCGCTTTCGTACACATTCCAACCTCAGTAAAGCGCAGTCACTTGCGCCAGAAGCGCAAGTTATCCGAGCGGCAGCCGCACGCTTCGGCGTTAACACATTTTGACGTCAGCCTTGCGGCACACTCGGCGGAAGAAGCGGCAGCGGTGAAGCTCGATGCGACTTTCATGGTGACTCCCTTTTCAACGGCGGAGACGCTCATCTTCAACCATCCGGACTTATTAACCATTAAGGCCAACGTCGCCGCGAACGTCATCATGGACCACATCGCCGCGGCACTCCGCCAGGACAACACGCTGCCGCAGTATCTCTCGATACACCCGGTCGGATCGCCCGATCCTTTTTACCAAATCGTAGTCGCCAAGAACCCGCAAACGGGCGAGAACATCACCCCGGTAACGAAGGGTCCAGACGGCAATCCCATCGTCGGCAGTGATAACAAGCCGCTTCAGTGGCCACAGCAGGACGGCCAAAACGTTATTCAGAATTACCAGCTTTCGGAAGGTGTTATCGGAACACCTGACGGGGCGCCGGGCGCTGCGTACTCCGTGCTCATGGCTGTGCTCCGCGGCACAAAGAACGACCGCGCCTTGAACGGCCAAGCGTGGTCCATCCAAAGCGGCATTACTTCAACGCAGCAGTCGAACGTGCAGCCTAAATCGCCGTCGGCTCTCGCGGCGGCCGCCGCAGATTCCGGTTTCCAGTGGAACCTCAGCAACAAGACTTCGACTTACGGCCTCGACATCGACAGCGGCTCGCTCAAGTTTGATTCCACGAATTCGCAGCTTTCCTTCAACGTCAAGAACTGGGCCAACCGCTACCTCGGCGCCTATGTTCAATTCTTCGACGTGAACGGCCAGGCGATCAACGATCCGTGGGGACAAGGCCCAGCGGACCAGAGCAAGATGTACGTCACGAAGCTCTCTTCCGGAAACACGCTGGCCGGCATTCCGATCTGGACTGACGCCACACCACTCTCCTTCGTTGTTCCCACGACCGCGAGCAAAGCCGACGTGTTGCTGGGTGGAATGGGTATCGGAAACTACGACTCTGACGTCGACATCCTCGGCATCTGCATGACGGGTCTTTTTAACTACGCCGTACCATCGGCCCTGATTGCGATCTCAGTCGGCACGACGGGAGCGAGATTGGCACTCGGCACGCTTGATGACATCGAGATCACGATCGCGATCAATGTGTGCAAAGCGTTCCTTGGCGCGCCGGCCGTCATTATTACCGCGTTAAAGAATCCCAAAGGCCTCATCAGCATGTTTGGCGGGATCGCTATCGGCCTGATCTTTTCTCCGGGCCTCGAGAAGCTGGCGATAAAGTACGCGGGCTTCGCGACGGCAACGGAGCTTTTCGAGAAGCTGCCGGTCGTGGGTTGGGCCTTCCAGATCGCGAGCGTCGCGGCCGGCATCGCCGACATGCTCGCGACAACAGTCGAAGTGCTGCTCTCGCCGGCAACCTACAAGATCGAAGCCGCCCGCATCATCAACGTGCAGGTCGACGTCTTGCCTGACCCGACGCACGGAACAAAAGGACAACCGCCAATCTGGCCGACGGAGGCCGACCACTGGGAGGTGGTGGTCCAATACCAGGGCGGGACCAGCGTCAAGCAGAGCGGCACGATGGATTCGATCAAGCCTGACAAGCTGCTTTCCGTTATCTACTCCGGCAGCACTGCGATTTCAGCAGCGCCGGGCGCGCAGATTCAGATCTCCGCCAACTTCTATTCGAAGACTGACTGGCTCTGCGGCAAGTGGTCCAGTGCCTGGATGGCCGCGGTCGCAGACAACGGCGGTTCGACGCTCAACGTGAAGGGCGCGATCGTTGAATTCCTCGTTCCGCTCACTTCCAAGACACAGTACAGCCACTACCAGAAGCTCGTTTACGAGGGCGGGCATCATCGTTGGGACAGGAAGTCGCCACAACCGGCCGGCGTCCAAACGAGCACAAGCTGCTTACCGACGGGTAACCTGCTGTGCAAGCTCGTCAACATCTCGATCAACGATCTCGCCTACGCGCTCGGCTATGCCTATCAGGCTTCGGGCCAAAACCTGCCGCTCGATTTCGGCACCGATAAGCAGAACGGACAGATGTTCGCCTTCCAAAGCATTTCAGTGCTCGGCGATCCGGAGGCTGGAATGAAACAGCCGACTATCGGTTTCTCGATGCAACCCTACATGGCGTACGACCAATTTGGGCCCGCGCCGCTCTTCGAGCTTTCCTCGGCGACTTACATGGCGGAGCTCGATAACTCAAACAACAAGCCCGTTCCGGGCGACATCGCAACCGCATTTGCCAACGCCAGCGGATCGAGTTCGCCAGGCTCCCCCGGAACCGGCACCGGTAACTTCACGCTGCCGGACGGCTGCGTCGTGACGGTCGTCAAACAAAGTGCGGAGTGGTACATCGGGCCGCCGAATAAACCGCTCTACGATCTGCGACGGCAAACGGACACCATCAATATCTTTTCCTATCCAACACCGGCCTTCAGCCCGCGCAACTTCTTCCTTGACTCGCGCTCCTACGCGAAGGAGAAGAAGTACTACCTGCGGCAGGTCCTGCTCGACGATAACAAGTCGACCTTTAACTATGATCCCGGCATGAGCTGGGGCGCGTTTGAGGGCATCCTGCTCGACTCGATTGTGGTCCATCCGAACGGCTATGTCGTTGCCGTCAACTATGGCCAGCACAAGATGCTCATCTTGCAACTGCCGCCGGCCGCAGTCGCTGATGAGGACGCGCCGGTGGCGTTACCGCTGAGCGGCAAGGGATTGCGAGAAGGACTGCTCGAAGGACCAATAGCACTCAACGTTACGCCTGACGGCCGCATTCTCGTGCTCGAACAGGACAACGCACGCATTCAGGCGTTCGACACGATGGCGAACCCGGTACAGTGTTTCAACGGGCCGCTCGCGTTCACTGTCGACGCGCAGTTCAAGGCGGATTTGAACAGCAGCAAGTTCACCAGTGCTTTCAACCAGCTCTACCAGAAGAACGTGCAGCCGCAGCTCGCTCCGAGCTTCAGCCTGCCGGTGACTGTGACCGGCACGCTAAACGGCGGCACTGTCACGCCGGATCTAAAACAGCAGTTCGCCAACAATGCCATGCCGCTTTCCGACAGTGGTCCATACCAGGTGCTGCCGACGGTGAAAGACGGCATGTGGCTGCTGATAGACCAGGGTTCTGGCGCCTCGTACGACATCCGGAAAAATCTCTACGTCCACGTCGACGACGATGAGATCATGACTCTGCCGGCGTCGCTCATTCCGGATCTGAACAAGCAGATCGCGAGTGCGGCGCTGATTCAGGAGTTCGCGGATTACGGTGTCACACTCTCGCCGCCTGACAAGCTGCAGGTGATCGCAGTGACTGAAGACTCCGAGTGGCTGGTGATTGACGGCGAAGTCAATTACGACATCACGGTCCAAGGGAACGCCTACGCGTACAAGGGATCGACGCTGCTGTTCAATCTGCCGCTGGGATTCCTGAATAACGTGCCGGCCGGTGCGCCACCGCAGAATCTAATCGATCTGTTCACGGGTCATGGCGTCACTCTCTCTGATTCGCTGCAACTCAACATCATCACGCCCGGCACCACGTGGCAGTTGGTGGATAAGGGCAACAACGTGACCTACGACATCAACACCGAAGATGACCTGGACGTGTTCCACACTGCGACGTTCAACGTCGAGGTCGTGGCCCAAAACACGCACTGGGTGTTGCGGGATACAGTCAACACGTTGAGCTTCGACATCAAGCCCGATGCGTCCAACGCCTCGTTGCTTGACGTGCAGCAACTCGTCTCAGTGATGGGCCTCAAAGACGGCGTCTCGGCAAACATCCACTACCTCGACGTCGGCGTGGAGACGAAAGGCTTCATCTACGTTCTCTCGTTTCAAGGAACCGGCAGCGCGCAGTCTGATTACCATCTGGACATCTACAACCCGGACGGCACCTGGCTGTCGCGCACGCCCGAAAACCCCAGCGCGCCCGGCGTCAACGCCGCGCGCATGATCGTGGACCAGTGGCGCAATCTGTACACGTTGAACTACGACGTCATCCTTGGTCCCAACAATCGTACCGAGCCTTCAGTAAGCACCTGGATTCCTTCGACACCTTAAGCAGCAACACGCGAGCACGGTGAAACTAACAGGCAGCAATGCGACGAGTTCGCATTGCTGCCTGCCAGGCTCTTGGATTTTCTCGCGGAGGAAGCGCGATGGACGCGATGTTCCTGGGCAAGTATCGATTCTATGTTCCCACGGTTGAATTAATGCCGGGTGTTGTCACCGACGGATGGGCTTCGTATGAACCTTCCGGTGGGCTGGAGCCGCTTGACAGGTGGTGTCTCTGGAACACCTACAACTACGTCGACAACAAAAAGGTCGGCCCGTACCCGCCCGGCAAGGAAATCAATATCGCCATTTTTCAGCGAGACGACGGGCAAATGTTCTTTCAGTTGAATAACGGGCTCTGGGTCCAGTTCGTCCACGATTTCCCTTTCGTCGACACCATTGAGCAAGCGTCGCCGTTTGTCTTCGTCGGACACGAGATCGATATCGTCCATCCGACACCAATCAACAGCCAGATTCAAAGCATCGAGGGTGGCGTGCTGTGCATTGCGGACTACGGAGAGTTCATACTATCGGCGTGCGACCCACAGTTTCTGACTACGTTTACTATCTCGCAGGTCACGCCGCCGTTTATTGTGCTCGGCGACAGCCCACAAGCCGCTGGCCTGGATTTCTCCTGGCTCGATCTGTCTAACCATGCTTTCGGTTCAGCCTCGTTCGTCAACGCAGATTTTTCCAACTGCAATCTCACCAACACCGAATTTCTCGGCTGCGACCTCACTAATGCCATCCTGACGAACGCTAATCTGACAGGGGCAAAGCTCGAACAGTGCAAGCTGGACGGCGCCCTGCTGAACAACTGCAATCTGAGTGGTGCGGACCTCAGCGGTTCAACTCTCTTCGGAACACATCTCGAAGGCGCAAACTTCGACGGCACCATACTGTTGAAAACACAACTGGCCGGAGCCGTCTTTAAAGGAGCAGATCTAACAAACGTCGGTGTCGTTCACGGCTACATGCCGACGTTCTACAAAGTCCCGCTGGCGCCGCCGTCGGCGACCAACCCGCGCACTAAGCTAACGGGCTGCCGTCTCAATCAATCGCTGCTTGGCAACGATTGGTCGATGCTGGATCTGACGGGCGCAACCATCCTGGATCTTTCGTCGCCGCTCTCTTCCAGGACGAATCCTTTAAAAGCGAGTTACGCGGTTCTCACCGGCTTGAACAAGAATAATTTCGTCGGTCTCTCACTGGAGAACGCCGTCTTCGATTACGCCGTGCTCGACGGGCTCGCGCTCAACAGTTCCGGCGCGCGCCTTACCGATCTGTCAAACGCTTCGCTCATCCAAACCAGCATGCACGGCACGAATCTCTCCGGCGCGATTCTTCAAGGAGCGAATATGACGGGCGCGCAACTCGGCAGCCTGGGCCAACTCTTCACGCTGCCCACGAGTTTCGCAGCGGATCTGAACGCCGGCTCGACTGTGGACGCGGCGCTCAGAGCTCAATTCACTCAGAATGGAATTACGCTCTCCGCCACTGCGACGCTCAACATCCTGGCGCCAAACCGTGTCTGGCAGTTGGATGATTTGGGCAACAACATTACCTACACCATCCGCCTTGAGAAGACCGGCGATACCACAGACATCCTCACGATTTACGTCCCGGCAATTTCCGCCAGCCTCGTTGACGCCTACATGCCCAACGCTGTATTGACCGGAGCAAACCTCTACGGAGTGCTCGCGAGCCGCGCTCAATTCTACGGGCCGACCGCGCGCATAGACGGCTTCGCGGTCCTGGAGGGCGCGGAGTTTAATGACGCGAATTTGAGTAACCTGAATCTCACTCAAGCGCATCTCTACGGCGCCAACCTGAGCGGCGCGCAACTCTTCAATGCGAAATTCAATGGGGCCTGGCTGACGCCTTCTGCTAACGGCGCCGCAACAAACCTGAGTGGCGCCAACTTGCAGGGGGCAAACTTCACCGACGCACAACTCTACGGCGCCAACATGGAAAACACCGCCGTCGCGATCAAGGTCCCCACCAAACCTAATCCGGGCCAGGGAGGCACTTACCTTTTCAGCCTGCCTTACGCAAAGGACACACACTCTCTAGCGCAGTACACAGCGGAGTTGAGCGCCGCGGCGAAGACATTGTTTAGCCTCAACCCGGATGGCGATGACGCCACCTTGCAGAAATACGTGACGGCCTTGCAGGCAAACAATCTCAACGTGCTCAAGGTCCCTTTCCTCAAGCAACAGATCACACTCTCGCCTGCGGCCCAAATCAAGACCATCGATGCTGACGAAGGAATCTGGCAGATCGTGGATAGCCCTCAGAGCTACACGCTCTGGGAAGATCCGGACCAGGACGGCAACACGGAGCTTTACGCTTCGTCGTCGCTGCCACTCACACGCGAAGCCCTCAAGCAAAACGGCGTGATCCTGCGCTGGCAAACGAGTGTCGTCGCAGACGCGCCGAATCAGCAGTGGCTGGCAGACAACGACAGCGAGAACCCGCAGAACTTTTCGACGGGTTACGTCAGATTCATCATGAGCGTGAACGACGACGTGCTGGATGTTTACGGATCGGCGATACGAATTACGAGGCTCGGAGACGACCAGAAGTTACAAGTCGACACCGAGACCTGCAACGTGACCACGCTCGCAGTGACGAATATGAGTGACCAGACGATCTGCCCGAACGGGACGACGTTAAGCGTGAACCAGCAGGGCGAGGAAACGTGGGAGGAGTGGCTGCGCGCCGCGCTGCCGCCGAAGCCTCCAACCTGCGTGCCGACTGATTTCAACTGGTGCCCGCCGTCGTCGCCGACGAAAGAAGAAGAAAAATAGAGATCAAACGGGAGGCCTTAAATGGGTCAGTTCACGTTCGTCGGCATCTGGTATTTCTACGTGCCCGAGAGCAATTGGTTGGTGCCGCACGGAAACGACTTCGCCTTGTATGAATACGGCCAGGGCAATCCACAAGACCCGGCCAACTGCTACAACGTTTACTCAACGCCGACGCCGGGCGCCTACGTCTTTCAATCGCAGTTGAATGGAATGTATCTCGGCGTGCCTCCGCTGATAGGACTGGTTTGCGCCAGTCTTGCCGACCCGGCTGATTCTCAACCGCTTATTCCGACGCCCTATTCGCGGCCCAACTTCGCAGTCACGTTCATGTACCTGCCGGACAAAGTCAGAATGCTGGCTTCAAACGACAGCGAGACGGGCTGGAACTGGTTGGCCGATGAAGGAGGCAACTGGCGCGAGAACGCCGCGGGACTGCAACCGACGGTCTGGAACTTCAGCGATCTTTTGGCGGGCAAAGGAACCGGCGGTTTCACTCTTCACTACGCGAACCTCAGTGATTACGTCTTCCCGCCCGGCTCAGGCTTCACGGAGATCAATTTCTCCGGCGCGGTCCTGGACGGAGCGAAATTCGATCAGTGCAATCTGACGCGCGCGAATTTCACCAGTTGCAGCTTGAAGAAAACTTCTTTCAGCAAAGCAATCATCAACGGCGGCAACTTCAGCAACTGTGATTTGCGCACCGTCATCGCCCATGGGGTCATCGCCGTGTCTGCTCAATCTCAGCCTCTCAACTTCAATAGTGCGAAACTAAACTTCCCGCTGATCAGAAACAACTGGCAATGGCTGGAGTTGCTCAACGCCACCATTGACCAACTGCCGCACCCGCTCTCTTCTGCGAGTGCGCCATTGAATGCGACTGGCGCAAAGCTTTCCGGTCTCAACCAGAACAACTTTACCGGCCTCACACTCGAGCACGCCGTCTTTGATTACGCGCTCCTCGACAACATGGATCTGAGCGGCGCGAACCTGAACAACGCTTCGCTCATCGAGGCCAGCCTGCACGGCGCAACACTCACCGGCGTCAAACTGCAAGACGCAAATCTCAGCGGCGCACAACTCGGCACGCTGGGCCATCTCTTCACGCTCGCCACCAGTTTCGAAAATGATCTCAATGCGGGACCAAACGTCGACGTGGCGCTCAGAGGCCAGTTCACGCTGAACAACATCACGCTCTCGGCGACCGCGTCACTCGAAATGCTCTCCCCGGGCCGCGTTTGGCAGTTGAACGACGCTGGCAACAATGTGACCTACACCGTTCGCCTCGAGACCCAAGCCAACGGCTCGCAGATCCTGGCCGTGTATGCGACCGTTGCCGCCGCGAGCCTGGTTAACGCCTACATGCCGAACGCCGTGCTCACCGGCGCGAATCTTTTCAACGTGCTCGCCAACGGCATTCAGTTCTACGGCAGCAAAGCCAAGATCGACGGCTGGGCCATTCTCGAAGAAGCTCAGTTCAATGATTCAAATCTCTCGAACCTGAACCTGACGCAAGCGCAGTTAATGGGCACGAACCTGAGTGGCGCATATCTCTTCAATGCGAAGTTTAATAAGGCCAACCTCACGCCATCGGCCGGCGGCAAGTCGACCGATCTGAGCGATGCGAACTTGCAGGGCGCTGACTTCACTGACGCACAACTTTTCGGCGCCAACCTGGCGAATGCCGCCGTCGCGATCAGAGTTCCGACTAAAGCCAATCCCGATCAGGGCGGCGTTTATCTTTTCAGCCTGCCATTCACCGGCGACACGAACACGGTGCAGCAGTACATCGCAGAGTTGACCGCCGCGTCGACGCAATTCAGTCTCAACCCGAAAGGCGACGACGCCACGCTGCAGAAGTACGTGACGGCGCTGGAAACAAATCAGCTCAACACGCTGAAGGTCCCTTTCATCCTGCATCACATCAATCTCTCCAACAACGCGCAGATACAAACGATCGAAGTGGGCAGCGTCTGGCAAATCGTCGACGGCCAGAACAGTTACACCTTGTGGACCGACAGCGATGAGAACGGCAACACGGAACTCTACGCAGCGCCGTCGCTGGCGAGTACGCGCGCCGCTTTTCAACACGGCAACATCACGTTGCGCTGGCAAGCCGGAACGGCTGCAGATACCGCGGGCCAACAGTGGCTGTTAGACAACGACAGCGAGAACCCAAAGAACTTCTCGCTCGGCTACGTGCGCTTCGTGATCGTTCTCGCCGGCGGCGTACTCGACGTTTACGGCACGGCTCTGCGCGTCGAGCGATTGGGTGACAACAACCAACTGCAGATCGACACCGAGACCTGCAACGTGACGAAGCTCGCGCTAGTGAATCTGAATGGAGAAACAGTCTGCCCGAACGGGGCCAAGCTAAGCACGAACCAAAA
>Ga0247688_1000539_pt1 | contig 10003 bp, 19 predicted proteins | sample CNK29_metaG_FD_182718 | JGI IMG/M metagenome (GOLD analysis project Ga0247688, IMG submission 182718) | Soil microbial communities from Purdue University Martell Research Forest, Indiana, United States - CNK29 | ecosystem: Environmental > Terrestrial > Soil > Temperate forest > Bulk soil...
GCGAAGCGAAGATGCGCCGCCGCGTCTACCCGCGATGGGTAATCGACGGACGGATGACACAGGTAAGCGCCGACAAGCAGATCGCCCTTATGGATGAGATCGCGGCCGACTACCGCAGCAAAGAGCAGTTGCCGCTATGAACGAACAGGTGAAGGCGACCGCATTCCGCCCGGCGACGCGCGCCGAGGCCAAGCCGCTGATCGGGCTCTACGCCGAGAGCGGCAACGGCAAGACCTGGAGCGCGCTGTTGCTGGCGCGCGGGTTCGTCGGGCCGGCCGGCCAGATCGGCATGATCGAAACCGAAGGCGGCCGCGGCGAGGCGAACGTGGGGCGCGAGCCGGTCGGGCAGTATCTCGTGCGGCCGATCCGCGGCAACTTCTCGCCGGTCGAATACGGCAAGGCGATCACCGAGGCCGAGAGCGCCGGACTCGACGCGCTGATCATCGACAGCGCGAGTCATGAATGGGAAGGCGCGGGCGGCGTGCTCTCAATGGCGGCCGACAACCAAGCCGCCGGCACCAAGGGCGTGCTGGTGTGGCAGCAGCCGAAAATCCAGCACCAGCGGCATTTCATGCTGCGCCTGATGCAGACGCCGATCCCGCTCGTGATCGTGTGCATGCGCGCGAAATATCCGATGGAAAAAAAGGGCAGCGATTGGGTGCGCTCGACCGTGCTGGAGCCGAAGCAGGCCGACGACATCCTGTTCGAGATGTTCGTGCACGGTTGGATCGACGCCGCGCACAAGCTGCATGTCACGAAGTACACGCTGCCCGAGCTCGCCAACGTCATCGTCGACGGCGAGCCGGTCAGCATCGACACCGGCCGCCGGCTCGCCACCTGGGCGCGCGGCGGCAATCCTTCGCCGCAGACCATCCAAGGACAAGCCACTGCGGCGGGCCCGGCCGCCCCACCTCTCTCCCCGAGCCCGGGTGGGGCGGCCGACGTTTACACCAGCGACGACATCGCGGCGTTCGACAAAATTCTTACGAATGCCGCCGAGCATGGGACGGCCGCACTTGAGACGGACTGGGGATTGATCCCGAAGAACGCAAAGCCGTCCCTCAAAGCCGCGCTTGATCGCCGCCACAAGCCGCGCGCCGCCGAGGTCGATGCAGCAGAGGTCGCGTCATGACCCGCACCCCGCAGCCTCTCAGCGTGCCCTGCTACGTCGCGCAGATGCTGCGTGAGTACAACAGGGCGGGAGTGTGGATGCTCTGGTGGATGTGGCGCGGTGGGAGGTGAACGTGGATCAGACGGCTTTTGTGGCAGCGGTGAAAAACCTTAGACGTGAGGCGAAGGAGAATGAGCATGCCCTGCGCATTCAGCGGTTCGGACAATGCCCTCATTTTAAGGATCACTTCGACCCGTTAAGTTTTATCGCTGGCGTATTTGCCACCACGTTCACCATCGGGGTGGTGGCGTTAATCGTCCAACATCTAACCCGATGATGCCGAGTCAACACAGTCGAACTCAAACAACGGGGTAAGCAATGCTTGCACAGAACTTCAAGACGGCGACGGACCTTGGAACGAGAGACGCCGACCTAAATGCACTGATCACTATACTTGGAATGCTGGAACGTGAGGAGTTCGTTCACGTAGGGCCTGACGATGTATCCAAGCCGAACGGCTTCAACATGAGCCCGGTTATTCGTCGGGGAGAATGCGGCACTGTCGCGTGTCTCGCTGGCTGGGTTGAGGCTCTCAACGGAGAGACTCTCTCAGAAGACGCAATGACCAGAGAGCAAAGCCATGCTTGGGGAGGCTTAATAATGCCGAGCCGGGGAGGTTGGAGCAAGATAACTCCTCAACAGGCCGCCATCGCCCTCCGCTCTTATCTCACGACCGGCGACGCGAACTGGGCCGAAGCACTGGCGAGCCAGCCATGAGCGGAAAAGAACGCATCTATGTGAGGCCGCAGGCCGATCCGCTGACGCTCGGATCGCTGATCGCATGGCTGGAGACGAAAGACCCGCGCCAGCAGTACGACTGGAACGATCGCTGCGGTAGATGCCTGTTCGGCCAGTATATGAAGGCACACGGCATCCCTTGGAACTATGACGGCTACGATTCAACCTACGGGAACGTCGCAAGGACATTCGGCAACCATATTGCGCTCGCCAAGCCATGGAATTTCGGCGCAGCGCTCGAGCGCGCCCGCGCGCAGCAGTGATTGCCGATTAACACAGCGGAGAGAGTTATGGCGACCTTGACCACGAAGTTTTCGATTGGCGATACCGTCTACTACGCAACCACATTTGTTGCGACCAAACAGCACCCGTGTCCGGATTGCCTTGGAAGCCGCCAATGGAAGGCGACCTCGCCCGCTGGCGACGAGTTCGAGTTTAGCTGTCCGCGCTGTACGTGGTCCTATCAGAGCAACAACGACTTGAACCTCAAGTATGCAGCCCACGAGGCAAGCGTTGTAAAGCTGACCATCGGCCAAGTTCGTGCATACGACGGTGGAGATCGCGAAGAGACCGAATATATGTGCGTCGAAACCGGCGTCGGTAGTGGCTCTATCTATTACGAATCCAAACTATTCGAGACGGAGCAGGCCGCGCGGGCTGCCGGTGAAGCGCTGGCGGCCATCAACAACAGCAAAATCGAATGGGTCGTCAAACGCTACAATCGATCGCTTGATCTTTCCGATTATCATTTCCTCGCCGCCGCAAAGAAGGGTGAGGACGACCGCGAGAACATGCGGCGGATTCGAATGCAGATCCTTCTCGAAGACATGCGCGAAGCCAAAGATATGGAAGACGTTCGCATGGTGCTTGAGAGCTTCGACCGACGCCAACAAGAAGCCGCCTAACGTAGTGACATCTGATCACAGGGGCGAAGGCTGATATGGTTGCGCTCAATTTCAAAGCTCAGTTTGCCGACGCGGTTGAAGAAGGCCGGAAGCGCCGCACCGTTCGCGCGCCCCGCAAGGATGGCCGCAACCCGAAGCAGGGCGATTTATTGCAACTCTACACAGGCCAGCGCCAGCGCGGATGTCGCAAACTGCTGGACGCAAAATGCACCCGTGTCCGCACGGTCGAGATCGACCACATGGGCGTCAAGATCAACGGAAAAAAACTCTATGCCGGCCATGCGCCCGCGTTTGAAGGTTCGCCAGACCCTAATTGCTATGACGGCGACTTCGCACACGCTGATGGGTTCGACAACTTCACGGAGCTTGTCGAATTTTTCGAGCGCGAACACGGCCTGCCGTTCAAGGGCTTGCTGATCGAGTGGACCCAATAACGCAGGATGAACACAGCCAGAAATGAACCACTGGTATCTCACAAAGGACGGCGATGTCTCTTGTCTCGAACTTTATGAACGGCACTACAGCTGCAACCACTACGCAGATGGTCGCAAGCGAAACCAGTTCGTCGGACCCGGCGCTCACATTGTTCTCCGCACCGGAGATGCAGATGCCATGTTCGTCTGGCGCGACTACATCGACGACACTATCCCGCCGCAGGATGGCGTCGAATGTGCTGTCTTCCGAAACGAAGCGCCGCGTCGATACAAAAGCTCCGAGCTTATCCGACAGGCTGACCGCGTCGCTGATCACTGCTGGCCTGGTGAGAGGCACTACACCAAGGTCAATCAGGAAGCAGTTAGGAGCACCAATCCGGGATTCTGCTTTGTGGCCGCTGGATGGAGACGCGCCGGGTTCACGGCAGGCGGACTGCTTGTCCTTGAGCGCATGCCGCCGATCTGGTGTTGAACCTTCCGACGTAGTTACCGCAGGTGAACAAAGCGATGGTTAGCCGCGAAAAAATTGCTCGGATTATCGCGCCCGAGGCATTCGACAATTGGTTCCGGTATTACCTCGTCCGCAAGAATTGCGACATGCTGACGCCGGAACAGGCAGCGCGGGCGGCTGAATATCAATACGGCGATGATTTGAAGGAAGCCTATGAAAAGGCCGATTCCGTCCTCGCCGTAGTCACCAGTGGTGAAGGGGGCGGCGATGTTTCATCTTGAGACGATCCTCAAGCTTTTCAAGGATTCCGATCCCGAATGCGACATTCCGCTCACGGTGCGGGAGGCGATGGAGATCGTTGAGAAATTCAAGGCGATGCGGACGGCTCTGCGGCGCATCGTTTCCCTGGACGACAAGAACGTGCCGAAATTCGCAAAACAGATTGCCGAAGACGGCCTCCGGCAGTCGCATGAATAACGTGTTGAACATCCATCACCGGGGTAATGAAACGTGAGCCGCTTTGCGGAATGTCCGGTCAACGCCGAAACTCCCGACCCGTGTCCGAGGTGCGGAGCTACGGTGAGCGGGAAGGATCTAGTGAACGGCGTCTGTCAGGCAGGCGCCACGTGGGATCGAGCTACCGCGGCCGAGCGAGAGCGGTGCGCCAAGATCGCTGAGACCGAAGCGGCTGAATACCAACGGCAGATCGACGCGCACAATAAAGAGCTACTGCGGCTCTATCCGGCGCCCCTCTTGGTTGATCCGTACTTTCAGGAGGCAGGTGTCTATCTGCACGCCAAAGAGTCGGCCTCGCGCAATCTTGCTGGATTGATACGGCTTGATCCGGCCGCCTACGCCGCTGCGCTGGAGCGCACCCCAGTCTCACCCTGTCAACACAGCGAGAGCAAGACGTGAGCCATACCCCCGAACCGTGGAGCGCCACCGATCTTGCCGGCCAACCCGTCAATGATCCTTCGGTCATGTCTCCCAAGCACTGTGTTGCGACAGTGTGGATCAATGACATTTCACGGAAGCAGGCCGTCGCCAATGCTATGCTCATAGCGACTGCGCCAGAGATGCTTGCAGTCCTCCGAGAGGCGGAGGCTGTTCTCACGATTGTCCCGCCGCGCAGCAACCGGAAGCAATACCTCGCCTGTCTGGATCGCATTCGGACCGTCATCGCAAAAACGGTGACGCGCCCATGACCCCCGCGCTCGACCAGGAGACGCGCGCACCGAGGCGCCGACGCCGGGGTGGCGAGTTCGTCACCGACGCAGAGCTGATCGAACGGCTGAACGTTCCGGAGAAGATCGCGCGCGAGGCCATCCGGGCGCTTGACGCTGATCCGCGCCGCTCGGGCTTTCCACAGAAGCAAAAGCTGTGGGGCAACAGGCGGCACTGGCGGTCAATCCTCCGCTGGCTGGAGAAGACGAACGGGCTTACAATGCCCGCATCCACAAATCAGCGGGGGGCAGCATGAGCAAGCCGAAGTTTCCGAACGCACCGGGCGTCGTCGTCCGTGCGCGCGTGGACGGCACGTGGGTGGTGTTCTGGCTCGCCCGCACCGATCTTGTCGAGCGCGGCTATCGTCCCAAGGTGGTCCCGCTCTGGCGCGGCCTTGAGCCTTCGGCCGCCGACGCGGCATGGATCGCCGATCAGTGCACGCAGATGCAAACCGAAATGCTGGTCTGGGGTCGCGGCGGTCTGCCGACCGAGGCGAGCGTCTACGACGGCACTGTGCGCGGCCTGATCCACGTCTACAAAGCCGATGTCAATTCGAGCTTCCGCAAGCTGCGCTATCGCACGAAGCAGCATTACGACATCCTCTGCCGGCGGATTGCGCGCGACCACGGCGACAAGCTGATTTCAGACATCAGCGTCCGCGACATCATCGAGTGGCATCGCGTCTGGTCGGACAGCGGTGTCACGATGGCGCACGCGCTGATCCGGATGTTCCGCGGGCTGATCAGCTTCGGGATGTCTTTGCTCGAAGACCCGGCCTGTGAGAAACTGTCGCTCCGCTTGAGCAAGCAGCGGTTCGAGATGGGCAAGTCCCGAACGGTCACGCTCACCGCCGAGCAGGCGACGGCCATCCGCACCGAGGCCCGCAATCGCAAGATGCCCTCAATCGCGCTCGCCCAAGCGATCCAGTTTGACGGCATGCTTCGACAGAAGGACGTTATCGGCGAGTACGTCCCGCTATCCGAGCCGGGGACATCCGACATCGTTCACGCCGGTACGAAGTGGCTGCACGGCCTGCGCTGGTCCGAGATCGATGAAAACCTGATCTGCCGGCACGTCACGTCGAAGCGGCAGAAGATGATCGAACTGGACCTGAAGCTGATGCCGATGGTCTGCGCCGAGCTCCAACTGATGTTCGGGAGCCTGGACCGCGCCGCGATGCCGGCGAGCGGGCCGGTCGTGGTCTACGAGCGCACCAGACGCCCCCACGGCGCCTATCACTTCCGCACCCTCTGGCGCTCGATTGCGACCGCGGTGGGCGTGCCGAAGAACGTCCGCAACATGGACAGCCGGGCGGGCGCGATCAGCGAGGCCACGGATGCCGGCGCCGAGCTGGAGCACATCCGTCACGCCGCGACGCATTCGGACATTGCGATGACGCAGAAGTACAGCCGCGGGAGCGCCGAGAAGACCGCGGGCGTGATGCGCAAGCGCGCCGAGTTCCGACAGAACAAGAAGGCAACATGAGCGCGGCCGAACGTCATGCGAACACGATGACTAACGCCGACTAACGGGACATTGAAACTAGGCTGTTATACCAGAGACCCTCATTCAGAGACGGAACTAGGACCCCTAGTCAAGTCAATGGCCTATTAGTCATCAATTGGGCGGGAAACGGCAAGGAACGGTGTGGAGATGCGGGCTATCGTTTGCGGAGGTCGAGACTACACGGACGGCGAACACGTCTTCCGGACGCTCGACGCCTTGCGCGAGACAATGGGCCTGTCGCATGTCATCGAAGGCGGGCAGCGGCGGCGCAATCCGCAGAACCATCGCGTGGACGGAGGGGCCGACTACTGGGCGATGCGCTGGGCCAAGGCGCGACGGTTGACATGGGACACGGTCGAAGCCGACTGGACGGCACATGGACGCGCGGCAGGGCCGATGCGCAATGCCCGGATGCTCGCCGAGTTCTCGCCCGAGATCGTCATCGCCTTTCCCGGCGGGAGTGGCACGAAGGACATGAGCCAACGCGCCGAGCGAGCGCGATTGCAAGTCCTGAAGATCAAAGCGCAGTGATCATGCATTAACACGGTGACCATGAAGATACTCGACATATCGGCCGGCAGACGCGCGGTGTGGTTCGACAAGACCTATCCGGACGCGATCTATGTTGATGTGCGCCCCGAGGTCGCGCCAACCTTCGTTGCCGACGCGCGAGCGCTGCCGGCGGAAATCGGTCAGGGTTTCGACCTGATCGTGTTCGACCCGCCGCACAAGAACAACGCCGCATCCGGCAAGATGGCCCACAACTACGGCCACTGGACCGCCGAGCAAATACGCGACATCGTGACGGGATCGGCGCGAGAGGCGCACCGCGTCGCGCGCCCGGATGCCCTGATGGCGTTCAAATGGAACGATCACACGCGCAAGCTCACCAGCGTACTCGTATGGCTCTCGCCCTGGTGGGAGCCGCTATTCGGTCATGGCTGCGCGCCGCAGCAGCGCGGGCGGTCAACGACTTCGTGGGTAATGTTGCGCCGGCGTGAGGCGGAACAATTCGCTCTAGCAGCAGAGTGACCCCGGTGAGCGTCAGTCAAGGAGGCGCCAGCAAATGGACGTAAGCAAGAAGGAACGCGAGGTGCTCAATGATCTCCAGACCGCCTTCAAGAAGGCGATGCGGTCGAAGCCGACATTGAAAGTTCTGGGAAGTCTCATGGCAAAGGGGCTCATCGAGTGGGACCCCTTCGCTGGGACTGGCAAGATCACGCCGGCCGGCGAGCAGTATTTATAAGGCGGGAACACAGCGATGATGGACTTCAGCAGAGCTCCGCTCACCTTCCTTCTTCCGCTGCCGGTGTTGATCCTGATGGTGGTCGGCTTTGGCACCATCTGCGTCGGCATCGGCTATGTGCTGTTACTGATCGCGGGGCATTTAGCATGGGTCTGACAGACAGTGGGTTTGTCATCTTGACCCTCGCCGGTCAGATCGCGGTGCTGATCGCTATCTGGCAAGCGAACCGTTGAGGGGCCGATAGTGAAGGTCATCGACGCCGGACATTCCTACGAGGTCGCCTCGCTTGATGGAGGCGAGCCGCAATCGATCGTGTTTGTTAAGCGCGAAGGTCCAGGCTATCCGTTTAACATCGGTCATCACCCAGGGACGAATTGCCAAGAACTCCTCCGCGTTCTGATCGACCGGGTGAAGTACCTGCAACGGCAAATCCCATGCGCCGAAAACGAACTGGTTATAGACCAGCTCAGATCGAGCCTACGACTATTCGAGGAACGGGCGGCATTTCGACATGGACGAGAACTTGCACTCCGATTGGTCGAAATCGAAACTGCCCCTGCCTGCGCTCGATGCGGTCACATAGAATGCGCACATGAACCCGCTATTGGGGAATGATTGTGGTGAAACCGACCAACAAAGCCAGGATCACTTGTGCGCGCTGGCTCGCACGCTGCTTGCAATTCGGGTGGTCGAAAGACGATCTGGACGAGTTAGAAGCAATATGGTGGCGCTGGCACAATGACTACGGCCCTTCTGCGAGAGCCGCGATGACTGCGTCGTCACCACGTTGGAAAGGATTCTATCGGTGGATAGGCTAAGCAATGCGGGCTTTATCGGCCTCGCCTTCATGGCGGGCATGTTGATCGGCGTCTTAGCGGCACTCCCGCATTAGAGCCCGGTGAACAGGAGTTATGGGGGTCACTATGGTCGATGATCTTTCCGTCCAGACGAAGACCGAGCGAAACAAGCGCGTTCAGGCCCGATACGACGAGCTGATGCGCGAGGGAAAGCACGGGCACTACGAAACGATGTTCCGTGTGGTCCGCGAAGAAGTGGACGCTGCGCTCGACTTGGCGGCCGAACTGGTCGTCGTATACGGCAGCACCAGCGCCGATCTGGCGCGACAGAAGATCCTGGCACATCGCAGCGAGGGGGTGGATGATGCGAGACATTGCGTATTTATCCCTTGACAGCAAGTACCGGCCGAGATAGGCTCACCCTCAATCAGGGGTAGGGCATAGGCCATGGCTAAGTACACCTTCAAGCAGTTTCAGGAAGAGTACCCAGACGACGCGGCCTGCCTCGCCCAGATCATGGAAATTCAGTACGGCGGCGACCTCACGGACTGTCAGGTCTGCAACCGGAAGACTCAGTTTCACCCGATGACCAATCGGCGCGCCTATGCGTGCCAAGAGTGTGGCCACCACATCTATCCGTGCGCCGGGACGATTTTCCACAAGTCGTCAACGAAGCTGTCCATCTGGTTTTTCGCCATGTACTTGATGACCAGCACGCGCCACGGCGTTGCGGCGAAGGAGGTCGAGCGGCAGACCGGCGTTACCTACAAGACCGCTTGGCGCATTTGCCACGAGCTGCGCAAGCTCATGGCATCGGCCGACTATCGCGGCCCGCTCTCCGGTCATGTTGAAATTGACGAAACCTACGTTGGCGGTGTGGCGAAGGGCGGCGCGTCACAAGCCTTCACGAACAAGACGATTGTGTTCGGCATTGTTGAGCGCGATGGCAGACTACGCGCTGGTCCCGTTCCCGATGTAAGCCGCGAAACTCTCGAACCGATCATCCGTCAAAACGTGACGTTTGGCTCAACGATCAGCACGGACGAAGCCCCTACCTATCGTGATCTCAGTGCAGAATACGCACACGGCACGGTAAATCACTCAGAGAAAGAATACGTCCGTGACATGCACCATGTGAACACGCTTGAAGGTCATTGGTCGCACTTCAAGCGCGCTGTGCGCGGGACGCACATTCACATCAGTAGCAAGCATATGTGGAAGTACGTCGCGGAGTTTTCCTATCGCCGCAACATGCGCCATTCACACTCGGGAATGTTCAATCTTTTGGTTCGCGCTTTCGGACTGCCGCGCCTAAAAGACGCGTGAAGTCCTCTCGGTGAGTGGGGTTCGAAGCGATGGTCTGACGGTCGCCAGAATCGCCGACATCGGAAGCTTGATCAGGGCTAGACTTCTTCGGAATCTGAGGGCGGCTCGAACGCGCTGATTCCATGGATCACCACCTGATTTTCATCGAACGTATAGAAAATCCAAAGGTCAGGGCTATCCGGCGTAGATTCTGCGCTCCGGCCGC
>Ga0247688_1000540_pt1 | contig 9964 bp, 6 predicted proteins | sample CNK29_metaG_FD_182718 | JGI IMG/M metagenome (GOLD analysis project Ga0247688, IMG submission 182718) | Soil microbial communities from Purdue University Martell Research Forest, Indiana, United States - CNK29 | ecosystem: Environmental > Terrestrial > Soil > Temperate forest > Bulk soil | place...
CCGTCTACGCCATCGCGACCATCAATACCATCGCGGTAGTGCACGTCCTTAATTGGTGTGGCACGTTCCAAAAAGTCCTGCGCTTCTTCTTCAGTATAAAAATCCACGCCTTTCTTCGGCGTGATTCCGTCTTTGCCTCGTATCATTCCGTCCAGCACTTCCATCTTGCCGACGGTTTCTTTCATCTTTTTATAGTCCTCCCCAAAATCAGACACCCCGCCATTTTCCATTGCGGCCTGTCTCAAAAGCTCGTCGAGTTTTGGTATCTCGGACATGGTTTTTCTATAAGAAAAGCCCCGCGTTTACTGAAGTATATCACGGCTTCTTTTTGTCCAATGCATACTGTGAATATCTTTCGCCGCTTCTCTCTCCGCTCGCCTTTTGTCATTGCGGTCATAAGCATTTGGTACGTCACAACACCTGCACTTCCGACGTAGTGCATTCGCTTTCCGGTATTTCTGTATAGGGTCAAAAGACACGATGCGCTCGATAGTCCACACCTCGCCGGACCACGTGCCAGATGTCCCCAATTTGTCGTGCCAGTAGGATAGCCACCGTTTCCGGGCTATTTTATTTGCAGTTTGTAGGCGGCTAAACATCATACGATGTCTCTACCATTACGCCCTTCTAAAGCCTCTAAACTATATCATAAAAAAGGTGGGCCGCTCGTAGTGAGTGGCCCAAGGCTACCATCGTAGTACGTCTAGGTATCTGAGCCACCGTTCACTTTCTGTAGGCCGAGTGGGAGTGGCAGTTGCAGCTCTCTTTGCCCTTTTTGCCACTCGTCGCGGCAAAAGAAATCGCAAAAAAACTTTTCGCCAGCCGTTACGGTGTTGATACCATTTTCTGGCACCAGTTTTTGGCACCCAGGGTCCGAACATTGCTTCACGTTATCCTCCGATAAAAGCCTGCCCTTTGACACTATACGCATTACGCGAGCGATACCGTTTGTACGGCCTGTCGGGCTTTTCAGTCCGAGGTTTTTTTCGCTCACGCTCTACCGAGCGCTTAATGAGCAAGCGATGCTTCATTTCGCGCTCTCTGCGTTTCGCACTTTCATAAAGTGTCTCCATGACACCTCGCTTCCCCTGCTTTGAATGCAGGTTAGAGCGACCGTTGTGTTCCTTCGCGCAAGAGTTCACCAGGCGCGGCCCCGACAACAATCGCTCCAATCTATTTTCAAAGAAGTTCCAGCCTATTAGCGGACTGGCGCGCTTCTGAGTTCACACGCCGCCATCGTCCACAAAACAGTAGACTTCGCGGTTGGTGTTCACAAAGATTACTTTATGGCCAGTTGGGTTTCCCCTGTCCCATTTGTATTTGTGGTCCGGTATTTCGATTTCTGTTCCGACGGGAATATGAGGTCTCCCGAGCGGCGCGTCATCGCGGGTGTCCGTAATGACTGCGTAGTTTTTTTTGCCGCGCGTAATCACCTTGTCGGCGTAGTACGCATCAGCGTATCCACAGCAGGAAATTGTAGGATTATCCGGCTGCATCAAGCCCTGGAACCACTTGCGTACTTGTGGGTCAGTATTTTCCCATTGGCCATCGTCATGAGCCATTGCGGTTGTCGCAAAGATGCTCATGCACACAAAGAGCAACAATTTCGCCGTGAAGCTCATTGTCATGCTCCCTTTCTAGCCCTATCAAAGAGCTGCCTTTAGTCTATACCTTTAAATTCGTTTTGTATCCAGTTTTCACCAGGCCTTTGCCAAATGGAGTATTGAAGCGGTCAGTAGTGCTTACTGTTTCGTGGATTCCAGCTTTTTTGCGGGCGTTTTTAAAAGAACCAAAGCGCTTTCTATAGGAATCTCCACTGGGCAATAGCCCTCTGCGACAATCGGTGTATGAAGGGATTTTACCTGTCTCCTGGTGAAAGATGGATAGTAACTCAAGAAGCTCGTCATCGGTATAACGTCTGTTGTTCATCCCAGGATTAGTACCGCCCTTTCGTTTAAGTTTACCTTTCGGGGTGAGTTTTGCATATTTGACCGCTTTAGACCATGAGCCGAAACGGTAGCGAGCAAGCCCGACAAAACGCATCGACCCGGACCAGCGTAGAAAGTCATCGGCTGAAGGTGAAGTGCCAATAGCCTCAGCACATTTCTTTATCTGGTCAGCGATTTGGTCCGGGCAAGTCCCCTTTTTGTTGTTGCTTTCCAATCTGTTCTTGCTGCCCTTCTTTCTCCCTTGTTTTGCATTTCGAGAAGTTAGCTTAAACCGTTTCTTTGCTCTCAGCCTTTCAGCCGGAGTCATCTTGAGCCACCAACGCATTGAGGCTATCTTCATGCGGTCGCGCTCACTCTCAGACACCAGGGATGTCTCTGTCATCAACTTAAACTTCAATTTATACTCTTTCGCCTTAATCTTATGTGCTCTCCAAGAATGCTGAGCAACATTCGGGAATAATTCACCACAAATGTGGCATTGCATCTTTGTGCCATCGCTCGTAACCATTACTGCCCCCTCGTATCCGTGATACGGCTTTTTAAGCGGCTTCAGCGGCTCTTTATAGTTGTTCAATACTAGCCCGTTCTCTTTAGTTATCAGTTGAGTTGCCATATTCTTTCAGTCCACCCCATCTGCCCGGAGGCACCTCAGTTATCCCTGCAAGTCTGCGAGCGTTTGGTATAGAACCGAATTTGCGTTTATATATCTGCGCATTCGGCAAAAGTCCGCGCTTGAAATCCGTATGCGTCGGCACGCGGCCTGTCTCTTGATAAAAAAGTGAAAGCAACTCTAGTAGCTCATCTTCAGACCGGCGACGTATCGTTCTGCCGACTGGATGCACATACTTTTGTTTTGGTTTCAGCCCGGCATACTCTACTGCTTTTCGCCATCCGCCAAATGTCGTTCGAGCAAGCCCCACATATCTAGTAGACCCACTCCAATCCATAAATTCTCCTTTCGATGGCGCATGGCCGATAGCATCAGAGCACTTGCGAATCTGGTCTGCTATTTGGTCCGGGCACGAGCCGCGCTTATTTTTTGTTTCTAGTGAAATCTTAAATTTATTTGGCGCTCCTCTTTTTTTCAAAAATTCTCTCAAATTTTTATTAGATTTCTCGCGATGCTTTTGTTTTTGGTCATAGGTCAAAGATGCAAAAAAATTAACCGTACGACGTTTACGTGCCTCGCGCTCTGCCTCCGATACAAGCGCCGTCGTGCGCGCTAGTTGAAACTTCTCACGGTATTGTGTGGCCGTTATATTGTGCGCATTGTTTACGTGCCTCCCGACATCTTTGTATAGCTGCCCACACACATGACACTCCATTAGCGTGCCGTCTTGCGTCATGCGCAGTGCGCCCAAATAGCCAAAGCCTTTTTCTACCTCTATCAGCGGCTCTTTATAATTTACGAGCACGAGTGTCGCGTTATTTTCCATGACGACGATTAAATTTCTTAATCTCTGCGTCTGATACTGCAAAAGATTTGCCCCACTTACTCGTGACGCGGTTATATTTCATATGTTGCAACACCATATTGCGCACCGTAGCTTTGTGCGTGTAGGGTTTGCCAGTTTTGCTCTTTAAAAGTCCGCGTCGCCAAATTTCACCCAGTGTATACATTTTCATGCGCCTACTATAAACAGTAGGCTACGGGTAGTCAATTGACAGCTCGCATTATTTGTTGCCTTTCTTTTTCTTTACTGGCTTTTTTGGGCTACGTACTGGTTTATCGACTCCTTTTTCTTTTCCAACTGTGCCATTACTTCTGCTATCGCTTTGTCCGGGTCCCCGTTGACTGGAATCATTGCTATTAGTGCCTTTTTCATAGTCCTTTAAATTATGTGTCTCAAGTTTTCCTAAATCAAACACTGCGTCCTGCGATGATTTCTTTGCACCACTCATCGCTTTGGTGAAGTCCGGCTCGACAACCGAGACATCTAGTATCAAGTTTCCGTTATCATCTACCCACGCGCCTATATGTCTGCCGGGCTTTTTCAATTCTTCGATATGGTCATTTTTAAACTTCTCGAAATCTGCTTTGCCAGCCGCTCGCACGTCGCCCACGTTTGTCTCTGTAGATTTGCTTGGCGCATACGCAAAGCCTTCTTTGGGTACGTCGCCTTCTAGCGAGATAGTGACACCGCCGTTCTGCTTTGTCAACTTGACTGCCTTGACAATAGTATCCTGTTGTGCTACCTTGTCAGACATGGCACCCGCAGAAGGACCATTGCTAGTTACATTTTGGCTCATTGGAGTCGTCTTTTGGATTTCCGTATTTGTAGTCGTATTCCCGGTATTTTTGTTCATTCTCGGAATTGTGTTCAAACTCGCCTTAGTGTTAGGCGTCATCGCTTTCATCGTCTGGCTTTGCAAGTGAGAATCGCTCGCGTGCTGCAATAGTCTTTGTATCTGTACGTCCTCTCCTCCAAGGAGTTGTCGTGTTTTATGCACACCAAAATCAAAAGCAGCTTTCGAGAGAGAGCTTGGCGCTGCGTTCAGTCCGGTCTGATTTTCCAAAAGAGATTTTTGCGCGACCGCGCCCATTACATCCATTATATGTTTCGCTACTTGCGCCTGCGCGTTAAGGTCATTTCCCGTGAGCGCCTGCACTTGCGGCAAAACTTTTTTGACTCGCGCAGAGAAAGGCGAGAAAATATTTTTTATAAAGTTCGCCGCACGGTCCCCTCCCTTACCCATAGCATTATTAAACTCATCGCGGACCTTTACCATGTCGCTATACTTCTTATTGAGCGTGCGATACGCCTCTGGCATCTTCTGCTTCAATGCTTCATTTAATTTTCCAACTTCTTGCCTTGCTACCTGTTCTACCGCATCACTTTGCGGAATGGTCAAATCGCGTGAACCGCTATATATGCGATTTTGTACGTAGTCCACGAAACGGTCCACCGCTTGAGCGGTAGGATTGTTCCCTATAAGTGTCGCTTGACCTTGAATATCACGCACTAGGGCTTCATCGCCACGTAGTTGCGCTTTGTCTCTTACGGCGTTGTTAAACCCTTGCAAAAATTTCGTTACGATAGGGCCGACCTTCTCGCGACCTGCGGCGCTATCCATGATTGCAGATTTCTCTGCGCCGACGTTCGAGAGTTTTGCGTTCACTGTTTTCAAATCCCGTAGAGCAGTGTTCCCTACTTTTTCCATTGCAGAAAAATTACCAGCATCAGCGCGGTTTTGTTTTTGTGCTTCCACAAGACTCTGTATTTGCTCCGTACTCATTTTTGCTGCGGAGTTACGCACGTTCTCCGGAATTTGCGGCATCAAAATGTCCTGTGCTGTTTTTACTCCTGCTTGTCCTACCGTCTTGGCTCCTTGCGCTGTCGCCTTTGCAAGTTGTATTGGCGATTTCACCAAATCACTTGTCACTTCTTTTGCTGTAGCAGCCGCTCGCGGCAGTGCTCCTTCTGGTACGGCCTCTGCAACTTTCGGTCCACCAGCCGCCAGTAGTATAAGAGTGAGCGCACGATTGAAATCTTCTTCAGCTTGTGGGTGTTGCATCGCAAGTTTCTGTACGATAGGACTATTTGAAATGAAATCAGACACCGCGCCTATTCCGCCGGTCACTGCATTCTTTGCGCTCGGTACTGCATTACCAGCAGTTTGAATCCCGGCATTTATCCCTTCGCTTATAGGTGAAAAAGCAGTCTGTGCTATATCTCCGAGTCCGCGAAAAATTGCGGTTTGTCCACGCTGCTGTGCTGCTATTGGACTTTCATTTGCCGGGCCCGGTGCTGCGCCCTGTATATCTGCCTTCAGTTTTCCTGGCAGTTGCATAAAAGACTTACCGACATTCTCTATGCCAGTTGCTACGTTGCCGAGAAATCCTGCCGGGTCTGGCGGCGGTGGACCACCGGGGAATCCTGCCGCATTCGCTATTTGTGTACCAATAGGCGCTTGCACATTTTGTACTTGCGCATTTGCAGGCAGCGTATCAGGCGCAACTAGATTCTGCATCTGTGTGCCCGCTGGTAGTGTGTCTGGTGCATCTGCCATATTATTTTTTCACTTTTACCCACTGCGTCCCGTCAAAGTTGTATTGTGCTCCGTTGTATGTTGCTGTGCTGCCTTTCTGTATTGTAGTTGCCGATGGCGCGCTCTGCTGTGCTTGTGGTTGCTGCCCATACACATTCTTTTGGTCAAATCCAAACTGGTCTGCGTAGTCCGATAGATACGGATTGTCGCTCACCATACTCTTTGCGCGATTTGCGAGCAACGGCTCAAGTGCATCTATCACACCGGCAAGTTGCTTCTTGCTAAAGCCGGTATTAAATAGATTGACTGCCTGCTGCAATTTCGCATCCGAGGTGCCACTGCCAGTGCCTCCACCCTGCAAAATCTTTGCCACTTGGTCTGCTACTTCCGTAGCCGTCGCTTGAAACTGCGCAATCTTTGGGTCTCCGGTAGAGTAGCGTGCCCATGCTGCTGCGTTGTTGAGTGCTGGGAAATTCGTGCGCCCCACTTCATTCGATAGTTCGCGCAAGTCTCCGAGGTTTCCGCCAGTGAATTTGCCTGTCGTCGGGTCAGCTTGTCCTACGAGTGAACCAAGATAGTTAAGGGTGTTCTGCGTATTTACATTGTTGGCATACTTATAGTCACGGTCTGCTTGCGCTATGTTGAAATCTTTGCCAGTCGTCGCCTGTGAGTAGAGCCGCGCTGCATTCAGCACATCATTGTAGCTCGCACTTCCAGTAGAGCGCTTCGATAGTTCCGCCGGTGCAATCTGGCCGGTCACAAGTGCTTGCGCGAGGCCCTGCACGTTTCCATTGAATCGTGTGAAGCCATTATTTTGTAGCGCCGACACTTGTTCTTGCGGGAGTCCGGCGATTACATTTGCCCCGGTCTGTGCCTGCGATGCGGCATTTATATCCATCCTCGTCTTGGCCGTCTGTACTTTTGTCTGCTCTAGTTCCGCTTGGAATTTCTGCTCAGCTTCATTCTGAAGTTTAAGTGCTTGCGATTGCTGCTGCACTGCGCCGTAGAGTGTCGCTGGGTCAATACCATAGTTGTCTGCCGCTTTCTGTATCGCCTGCAAATCCAAAGTACCATCAGCTTTTAGAGCTGTGTCAGCGACCGCACGTGCGATTGAATTAGTTTGTGCGGTTTCTAGGTCTATCAAACTCTTTTGTTGCTGCAACTGCTGAGTCTGTAGCGCCGATGCATCTTTCACGCTCGTTACCATGCTATCGAGCGTCTTTGTTTTCTGGTCCATGTACGCCGTAAGATTCGCGTACATATTGTTCACCATCGTATAGTCTTGCGTCAAAAATCCTTCTTCCAGCTTTGCTACCGCTGCATTCGATTGTGAATCCAAGTCCGCGAGTTTCTGTATGCCCTGAGTCATTGCATAGCTCACATCCTGTGCTGCTGCGCCTGGTTGGTACTGCGAGCGGCCACTCCTTATTCCTAGCTGCTGCACGGCGTTTAGATTCACTGCATTGGCTTGCTGCTGTGCTGCCTTAAGTTGTGCAAACTGCCGCTGCAAATCATTCACTTGCGATTGCTGCCTTGCGGTCATTGGGAAAGTTCCGTTTTGGATTTGCTGCACTTGCTGCATGTATGTCTGAAAAGCTTGGTCCTGCTGTACTTGTTGTTCTTGCTTCTGCTGGTTTACATAATCGAGTACCGGATTTCCTGTAGTCATCGTCGTCCCGAAATCCTGCCCTTGCTGCACTTTTTGCACGGTGTATGAGCCATCAGCATTCACCGTGACGCCGGGCAATTTCATCCCTGCTATCTGCTGCGCTTGCTGCGGGTTTAGTTTGCCGCTCGGATTGCTTTGCAATTGCTGTAGTATCTGGTCATTGGTGCCGGTGAGTTGTTGTTGTTGAACATTTTTTGCTGGTCCCCCACCTACATCTAATTGCCCGGCATTTTCTGCGGTTTGAGTCATTGGCGTACCCATCATATCTACGGTGCCATGCTGCGCCTGATTCATCGCGTTCTGCGCGACTGCTGCCGACAAATCTTTTGTCGCGCCCTGCTTCATCAAATAATCGTCAGTTGCAGGCTTCGCCGTCATTACTGCCACACTTTTTGGTGCAGGCTCCGGGCTTTGTGGCAAAGCATTTATAAGGGTCGGGACCGGCTGCCCGCTTTGTTGAAACTGAGGAACAATAGAGCCTCCGCCTTGCGACACAGGTTGTCCAAAAGTATTTACGGTAGTAGCCATATCTAGGTTTTAATCATGAAGTTCACTCCCATGACTGGTTGAATCGTATTGTGCGCCCCGTCGCCTCCTTGCGACTCTACTGCTCCTGTCCCCGTTGCATTATTTTGTATAAAGGTCATACGTGAAGTACCGGCGGCGGGATTCGTGCCGTATGTTCCTGTGTGGTCGTGTGCAGGCATTTCAGATATTACGAGGGTATGTGTTTCCTCACCTTTCCATGTCGCTCGTGCCACTGCGGTTAGTGCAGCGCCACCAGATGGTAGACCAGTTCCAGATGCTCCCCCGCCGGTGCCTGTGCCGACTCCTATTGGTGAACGTCCGCGCATGTCTGGGACGTTAAAGTGTGTGCCATCTGCGGAGCCGTACGTCGTACCAATGGCAGTAAACAAATCCGGGTAGGTAGCGCGTAGTTGCGATGAGCCGTCACAGAAAAGCCATCCGGTAGGCGCTGCTGAGCCTCCATACATAGTGATAGTCCCCGACGGAGCAGTTGCAGCGAGTCCAGCAGTGAGTCCGGCCACCGTAACATACGGATTCGATGTACTTGGCGTGCCGCTATTCCCCACAAGCGCATCCGCTTGTGTTTGAGTCGGCATTCTGGTGTCATTGTCACCTACTGCTATTGGGTTAGTTGGTGATACTGCTGCTACTGAAAGTTTCGTGATTCCTTTTGTTACATCTGATGCATCTGGCGCTCCGGCGATAGCTACATCGTCTACATATTTTTTCGTAGCGATTTGCAAGTCAGATGAAGGCGCTACATATGAGCCACCGATAGTAGGATTGCTTGCGCCGTTTGGGAAATTCCATAGTCCGGCAATCGTTTCATCGTCATTCTTGTTCGCAAACGTATTGTAGTACCCGGCAGTATTCGTAATGATGAGAATCACCCCGCCTGGATGCGTTGTGGCTAGGCCACTTGTCTCTGTGTACGGCGCGACAAAACTTTGATTCGATACCCCAGTCAGCGTTGCTGTGCCATTGGCGTTCTGCGTAATACCAGTAAAAGTAATCGCTTCTTCTTGTGTTCCATTACCCGGCTCTATAGTCGCAAAACCTTTTGTGCCGAAATCTGCCATCGTCACGTCAGTTTCGCCATCTATTTGCTTCATTGAGTTCAAAGTCAGCGTCGTGTCGCCGAGAATCGTGCCTGCTCCGGCTAAAGTAAAACTTTGAAGCTGTGCGTATTTTGTGTTGTCCGCCATAAATTTATTTTAATTATACATCATTGCGTAATGCTGTTGTTCAAGTTGCCACCATCGAGTAGCTGTGGACCAAATGCCACTATTTCCCATCCCAAATCGGTGCCGGTGCTTGAAAAACTTATCTGGTCCTCGTAAAAATAATTAGTCGGGAATGTTTTTATCACTCGGAATTTCGGCTTGCCGGTATCTTCTATAGTAGTCAGCCCTTCGCCGAGTGGATGTTTGCCGAGTGACGCTTTGCCGAGTGAACCATCATCTTTTGGAATACAAACTATCTGCGTGTCATCGCCATCTATCGTAAAGCTCGTAAACGTCGCACACCCATCTATGTCGTATTGCACGTTTAGGTTTAGAGTAGTGTTCGGCAAGATGTATCCTTCGACATAAAAGTTGTTGTACCCTTTTGTTTGCGTTCGTGTGCCGTAATTATTGAAGCTAAAAGTCACATTCGCTGCGATGGCGTGCCCGTTGTCGTTTGTGCCGGTAAAAAGCTTATACGTTTCGCTTACTTGCGAGCTGTGGCCGTACAATTCGCCTCCGATTATAGAAAATCGGCTAATCGGCATGACTTGCGGTGCCTCCCAATACGGATTTGCCGGGTCAGTCATGTTGTAAATCAGCAC
>Ga0247688_1000541_pt1 | contig 9962 bp, 8 predicted proteins | sample CNK29_metaG_FD_182718 | JGI IMG/M metagenome (GOLD analysis project Ga0247688, IMG submission 182718) | Soil microbial communities from Purdue University Martell Research Forest, Indiana, United States - CNK29 | ecosystem: Environmental > Terrestrial > Soil > Temperate forest > Bulk soil | place...
CATGCCAATGCCACCGAGCCGGGGCGCACGCATTTCGCTGCCCGGATCCTGGTAAATCAACTCGTGCCCGATCTCGAGAGCGCCTTCGGCGACAACGATAATACTAAAATTCGACCCCGCAAGATCGCGCGAACGTATCTTCTCCGCGACTGTTTCCATCGAAAACGGAATCTCGGGGATCAAAATCACGTCCGCGCCGCCGGCAATGCCCGAGTGCAACGCGATCCAGCCCGCATGACGGCCCATCACTTCGAGGATCATCACGCGGTCGTGCGACTCGGCGGTCGTGTGTAGTCGATCCAGGGCTTCAGTGGCGATGTCGAGCGCGGTGACAAAGCCAAACGTCAGTTCCGTGCAAGCGAGATCGTTGTCGATGGTTTTCGGCACGCCGCAAGCGGGAATGCCGCGTTTATCGAATTCGTTGGCGAGGCTCAGCGTGCCTTCGCCGCCCAGGACCACGAGCGCATCAAGGCCGAGCACGCGCATGTTTGCAATCGCTTCGTCGTAGACGGCTTCGACGGTGCGTTTGCCGCCGTCTCTGGCGCGCTCGATGAAGAAACCGCGATTGCGCGTGCCGAGAATCGTTCCGCCGCGCGGCAGCAAGCCACGCACGTCGCTCGGCGAGAGGAGGCGTGTCTTGGTTGCGCCCAACAAGCCTTCGAAACCATCTTCGATCCCGATCACGCGCATGCCGTGTTCGCAGGTGGCAGTCTTGACCACGGCGCGAATTACTGCGTTAAGTCCTGGTGCATCGCCGCCCCCGGTTAGAATGCCGATGGTTCCATACATTTATGTGTGAGTCTAACATTGCCGATTGCCAATTGCCGATGGCTGAATTTGCCAGTTGGCAATCGGCTGTGAGTGGCGTAACATTCGAGCACCTTGGAAATCGATGACGAAGCAAAAGAGATAGTTCGCGAGATCGGTAGCGCGATCAATGAGTCCGTCGAGAAGTCGACAAAAGTCGCTGAAGCTATTGAACGCCTGCGCGAAGCTGGTTACGAGATGGAGTTGACGCTGCGGCTCGAGATTGGCCTGCGGCCTCACGCCGGCGACGACGACAATGATGGCGAGACCGCAAACCTCAATCTCACTGAAGAAGATCTGCAGGTGCTCCAGCGGATGAAGATCCGGATCGATCCGGAGCACTGACCTGCGAAAAACCTAAGCCAAAAGAGGCACAAGATCGAATCAATTTGTCTTGTGAGTTCTTGTGCCTTTTTGTGGCTAAGTGGTTACTCCGGCACTTCGTCGCTGCCGGTCAGCGTCTGTTGCCGCAGCGCCGCGGCGCCGAGCAAGCCGCCCATGCCCATCGATTCCACCGCACTGCTCGGCACCAGCATCAGGGCGCCTTTTTCTTTCAATCCTTCATACAACATGTTCATCGCGCGCAGGTGCAGCGCCGTCGGGTTATCGCGATAGGCCCTCGCCGCCGTCTCGAAGGAGTTGGCAATCTCGACTTCAGCCTGGCCCAGAATGATGCGCGCCTGTTTCTCACGCGCCGCCTGCGCCTCGCGTGACATCGCGTCCTGCAACGCCGCCGGAATGATCACGTCGCGCATCTCCACCGATTGCACCGTCACGCCCCACGGATTCGAACGCTCGTCGATCAACTGTTGCAACTCTTCCTCGATCCGCTCACGCCCGCGCAGCAGATCCGTCAACGACGTGCGCCCGATGATGTCGCGCAACGCCGTCTGCGCAGCCCAGCTAACTGCCTGCGGATAACTTTGCACTTCCAGCGCTGCCTTTTCCGGATCGTAGACCATCCAGAAGAGCACTGCGTCGACGTTCACTGGAACCGTATCTGACGTCAGCGTCTCTTCAGCAGCGAAACTGGTCGTAATCACGCGCTGGTCCACCCAAGTGGAAATCGTGTCTACAAACGGAATGATCCAGAACAATCCTGGACCGCGCAGGCCAACGTAACGGCCCAGGCGCAACACCACCGCACGTTCCCACTGCCGCGCGATCTTTGGCGACTGTCCCAGCAACAATCCGAGAAATATGCCCACAATCAGTGGAATGAAATTTGATAACGCCCAGGTCGCAAGCCCGCCGAGCAGAATCGGCGCCAGAAAAGCAACGGCTGAAACAACGTTGACTCGAGGTGTTTCGACCGCGGGCAGGTTATTGCGGCCTTGAACCAGGCTGGTAATCGGACTAGACATTTTTCAGAGGCTCCTTTTTGCGCCGGCTTTGAAGTTGATCGAGCAGATCATCGACTGAAAAACCCATCGCCCCGGCTTCTTCTACAAACCGGTCGACCAGCTCTTGCAAATGCTTTTCGTGTTCGTCGCGATGATTTCCTGCGAAATGGCGGGCGCTCACAAACGTTCCCACGCCTCTTCGTGTTTCGAGGATCCCGCTGCGCTCCAACTCGGCATAAACCTTGGCGACTGTATTGGCGTTGACGCGCAGTTCGACCGCCAACTGGCGCACAGTTGGCAGTTGTTCCCCGACCCGGAGCTTGCCGGTGGCGATCGCGAAACGGATCGCGCGCGTCAGTTGCGCGTACAGCGGCATCGGGTGCGAAGGGCTCAATGAGAAGATCTGGCTCATTTCGTAGTTGTACTACGAGGCTAGTACAAGCAGGGTTTCACGGAATTGGCGATTCCCCAATTGGCAATCGGCAAATTGCAATGTTATCTTGTCCCGCTCTTAAACCTACCGTTATGTCGCCCCGTAAGAGGAGTTTGAAGATAGTATGGCTACGCCTAATGGAAACTTGAGTGCCGACGGCAAGCAGGTCGGCAAAGTCGTGCAGATCATCGGCCCAGTGCTCGACGTGGAGTTCGCGGGAGACTACCTGCCGCCGATTTACCAGGCGCTTCGCGTCGTCTCCGAGGGCTTCGACGTGCCGACGCCGATCGATGTGATCGCGGAAGTGCAGCAGCACCTCGGCGAGGGCCGCGTCCGCACCGTTTCAATGACGCCGACTGACGGCATGGTCCGCGGCATGATGGCCATCGATACCGGCGGCCCCATCACGATGCCCGTGGGCGAAGGCACGCTCGGCCGCGTTTTGAACGTGATCGGCGAACCCGTCGACACGCTCGGCCCGGTGAAGCATGACAAACGTTATCCGATTCACCGCCACGCGCCGACGTTTGAAGAGCAGTCGACCGAGTTGCAGATGTTTGAAACGGGCATCAAGGTCATCGACTTGATTCAGCCGTTTCTGCGCGGCGGCAAAATCGGGCTGTTCGGCGGCGCGGGCGTGGGCAAGACCGTTATCGTGATGGAGTTGATCAACAACATCGCGAAGGCGCGGTCAGGCTTCTCTGTGTTTGCCGGCGTGGGCGAGCGCACGCGTGAAGGTAACGACCTGCTGCGCGAAATGGTCGAGTCGCAGGTTATCCAGTTTGGCGAGGTCTTCAACCAGAACTTCCACGACACCGGCAAGTTTGACCTGACGAAAGTGGACATGAACACCATCGGTCAATCGAAGGTGGCGCTCATTTACGGACAGATGACGGAACCGCCCGGCGCGCGTCTGCGCGTGGCGTTGTCAGGACTGACGGTCGCTGAATACTTCCGCGATCAAGGGCTCGACGTGCTGCTGTTCATCGACAACATCTTTCGCTTCACGCAAGCGGGTTCGGAAGTGTCGGCACTGCTCGGGCGCATGCCTTCGGCCGTAGGTTATCAACCGAACCTCGCCACCGAGATGGGCGAAATGCAGGAGCGCATCACGTCGACCAAGACGGGTTCAGTCACTTCGATTCAGGCCGTCTACGTGCCTGCCGACGACTACACCGATCCGGCGCCGGCCACGACGTTCGCGCACCTTGACGCGGTCACCGCGTTGTCGCGCCAGATCGTCGAGCTCGGCATTTATCCCGCGGTCGATCCGCTGTCGTCTTCATCGCGCATTCTCGATCCGCGCATCATCGGCCAGGAACATTACGACACCGCGCAGGACGTGAAGCGTGTGTTGCAACGTTACAAGGACCTCCAGGACATCATCGCGATCCTCGGTCTCGACGAACTCTCCGACGAAGACAAGCTGATCGTTTCGCGCGCGCGCAAGATTCAGAAGTTCTTCTCGCAACCGTTCTTCGTGGCCGCGCAGTTCACCGGTCTCGAAGGCAAGTACGTCAAGCTCGAAGACACGGTCCGAGGTTTCCGCGAACTCGTCGACGGCAAGCACGACGATCTGCCGGAACAGGCGTTTTACATGGTCGGCACGATTGAAGAGGCAATCGAAAAAGCGAAGACGATCGCCCAATAGGATCGAACGCAGAATCAACTATGGCGGAGAAGATCGAACTCGAAGTTGTTACGCCTGAGCGGCGTGTGCTCGCGGAACCCGTTGATATGGTCACCGTGCCCGGTTGGGGCGGTGAACTCGGAATCCTGCCCGGCCACACGCCGTTGATTTCACAGTTGCAGACGGGCGTGCTGACGTACGTTCAGGACGGCAAGAATTTTCCGTTGCACGTCTCGGGTGGGTTTGTCGAAGTTCGCGACGATCACGTCTCGGTGCTGGCCGAAGTAGCGGAACGGCCCGATGAGATCGACGCAGCGCGGGCCAAGCTTTCGCGCGAGCGACTCGAGAAACAACTCAATTCGTGGAGTGGATCGGAAGAGGATTTCGAAGTTGCGCGCGCGAAGCTGGAACGGTCTGTCGTGCGTCTGCAGCTCGCTTCGGCTAGATAGAATTGATCGCCGTCTTCATCTCTTCAACGGCGTTTCTCAAACCACTAAAAATAGCGCGGGCGATGATGTTGTGCCCGATGTTGTACTCCGTGATCTCGCCAATTCGCGCGACTGCGCCGACGTTTCGATAAGTCAGCCCGTGACCGGCCGCGACGATCAGTCCCTTTTGAATCGCTAGCTCCGCACCTTCTTTCAATCTCTGCAGTTCGTGCGCTGCGCGTGCGGCGCCTTCGCCGTGAATGCCACGCGCGCCGAGTGTCGCTTCGGCGTAAGCAGCCGTGCAAAGCTCAACCTGCTGCGCGCCGATCTGTTGGGCCACTTCGATCTGTTCGGGATCCGGATCGATGAAAACACTCGCCATGATGTTGGCGTCGCGAATTCTATTCACCGCCGCCTTCACGATTCCGGCGTTTGCTTTAACGTCGAGCCCGCCTTCAGTTGTGATCTCATTCGGCCGTTCGGCAACGAACGTGACGGCGTCTGGCTTTGCTTGCACTGCGATATCGACCATCTCGCCAGTCGCAGCCATCTCGACGTTGAGATAAGTCGTAATCGAATCGCGCAATAGCCGAATGTCGAGATCCTGAATGTGACGCCGGTCGCCGCGCAGGTGAACGGTGATGCCGTCGGCGCCCGCTTCTTCGCACGCCATCGCGGCGGCGATGACACTTGGTTCCGGCGCGCGCCGCGCCTGGCGCACGGTGGCGACATGATCGATGTTGACGTTGAGTCGAGCCATTTGCCGTTATTATAAAACCGATTGCCTGAGCTCGTGCACCGCTCTGATGGCGCTATCGTAAACGCCGCGTTGCGCCTGTTGCCGGATTAATCCCACTTCACCTACCATCCGAAAGCTGTCGCTCAAATAGCTGACCTTGCTGCCTTCGTAGTGATCCCAACGCACCGGCACCTCTTTCAACCTCAAGCCCGCGCGAAAAGCGACAAACAGCAACTCGACGTCAAAACCAAACCGATCCACGGTTGCGGCTTCGACCAGCGGCCGGCACACGCTCATCCGAAAAGCCTTGAAACCGCATTGAGTGTCCCAGAACGGCATGCCGGTCGCGAGCCGGACCACTAGATTGAAAACTTTGCCGCCTTGTTCGCGTCCCCAGGATTGATGAACGCCGATCAGATTGCGATCGAGAGCGCGCGAACCAAACGTCACGTCAAACTGGCCGCTCACAATGGGCTCGACCAGCTTTGGCGCTTCGGTGATCGGAGTTGAAAGGTCGGCGTCGGAAAACAGCGCGACCTCGCCGCGTGCAGCGAGCAGCCCGAGCCTGACGGCGCGGCCTTTCCCGAGATTGGATTTATAACTGATAACTGACGTGCGCAGACCGCCGGCGTCGCTGAAAACTTCGCGCGCTAGGGCGGCGGTGTGGTCCGTCGAGCCGTCGTCAACGACGATCACTTCCGCGTCGGGCGCGCTTTGGCGCAGGTAGTTTACGACCGCCGAAAGGGTCTTGCCCAAGCGGACCGCCTCGTTATAAGCAGGAATAACGACCGAAAGAGATGCGGACATTCAGGTGCTCGTCCGCAATATATCAAAGCCATCCGCAGATTACACAGAAATCGGGGGAATCTGTGGAGGGCTTTTGCTGTGGCGTGCTCACGACTGCTCGTGTGTTATATTTCGAACGTGGAAGTTGCACATCAATTCAAGAATTACCCCAAGTCCATCAACCGCAAGTTCATCATCGGCGCCATCGTCTTCGTTGTGCTCGCCGCCATCCTCGGCGGCACGGTCGGCAACGCCCGCCGTCTCGGCGCGCTGACTTCGATCGGCAGCACCAACAACTCGTATCGCGTCGCGGACGACATCGAACGCGACTACAACGAAGCCGTTGCCACCATCACGTCAAACTACTCCGGCGAGATCGATCACGAAAAGGCTACGCAGGCCGCGATTCAAGGCATGCTCTCCACGCTCGATCCCCATTCGGCTTACTTTCCCTACAACGAGTTCAAGAAACTAAAAGAAGATCAGGATTCTCGTTTCTACGGCATCGGCGTGACGATCGTGCAGCATCGCGATGGTGTTTACGTGCAATCCGCGGTGGAAGGCACGCCGGCGGCGAAACTTGGGCTCAAATACGGCGATCGCATTCTCGAAGTTGACGGCAAAGACGCGCGCGACTGGACCAGCGAGCAGGTTTCCAAAAACGTTCGCGGCGCGTTGGGCGAGCCGGTCACGCTGAAAGTCGAACGCGCCGGTTCCGAAGCGCCGTTGTTTTTCACGCTCGTGCGCGACGCGGTGCCGTTGCTGACGATTCGTAACGCTTACATGATTCGCCCAGGCACCGGGTACATCGGGCTCACTGGTGGTTTTCAGCGTTCGAGCGACGAAGAACTCGCGGCCGCGATGAAGCGTCTCGAAGGGCAGGGAATGCGCCAGCTCGTGCTCGACCTGCGCGGCAATCCCGGCGGCCTGCTCGATCAGGCAATCGAGGTTGCGAGTGAATTTCTGCCGCGCGGCCAGGTGATCGTTTCGGTGAAAGGACGCACCGAGTATCCGCAGCCGTACGTTTACAAATCTTCGGGTTCTGAACCCACCACCCTGCCGCTCGTGCTCTTGATCAATCGCAACACCGCTTCGGCGTCAGAGATCGTTGCCGGCGCGATTCAGGATCACGGCCGCGGGCTGATCGTCGGCGAAACGAGTTTTGGCAAAGGGCTGGTGCAACGCATTTTTCAGTTGCCATACAACACCGGCCTGACGTTGACCACCGCGCGCTACTACACGCCTTACGGGCGCTCGTTGCAGCGCGATTATTCGAGCGGTTCGCTTTACGACTACTACATGCGTCACGATCCGGCTGATATGCCGGCAGCGCCGGGCCCGCGCAATCTCGATTCACCACTCGCGCTCGCGTCGCCGACGCCGCATCCGCACACTGGACCAGCCGTGCAGACTGCGGTCGGCCGTGTGTTCTATGGCGGCGGCGGCATCACGCCTGATATCGAAGTGAAAGAGCCGGTGAACACGCCGTTGCGTTTGCGGATTGCGGAAGCTGCGTTTCATTTCACGCGGCGACTGGCAGCGGGCGTTGTGCCGGGGTTGGAGTCGTACAAAGTCGAAAAAGTGCAATACGGCAAGAGTGCCAAGCCCACGGATTTTGCCGTGACGGATCGCGTGCTCGAGGCGTTTCGAAACTTCATCCGCACGCAGCCGGAGAATCAACTGCAGCCGGCGCAGATTGATGAAGAACTCGAGTTTGCAAAGCTGCGCTTGCGGCAGGAGATCATCACGGCGGCGTTTTCCAACGACGCCGGCGCGCGCGTGTTGCTTGATAGCGACGTGCAAGTGCTGCGCGCTCTCGACGCCCTCCCGGACGCGAAGCGACTCGCCGACAACGCCCGCAACGGCGTCTGGCAAGGATAAATTCAGCCACGGATAAACACGACGATGGAGCGTTCATTTGTGTTCATCCGTGGCTCTATTGCATCCGTTCCCCACTTTAATTAATATTCGCCACGCGTTGCGTAACACCGTTCTGCCTTTTTCTAAGGCAATAGTTCTATCCCACGCAGTTTAGTTCAACAACTAAAGTTTGAAAGGACACTTTCGCATGAAAGACCGGTCCCGCTCCGTTTACGATTTCGGAATACTAGTAGTAATCGTTTGCGCGGTCGCGCTCGCCACCGTAACCGTCTATTCGCAAAACCAAACTCCTTCTCAGACTGTCATACCCGGTCCGGCTGCCGCGCAAGGACGCGCGACCCCCAGCCCGAGCCCGACGCCCACCCCCATCAACTGGTCCACCGATCCGATGCTGAAGCGCTTCGTCTTCCGCAGCATCGGGCCGGCCAGCATGGGCGGACGCATCGACGACATCACCGCAGTCGAACAGAATCCCTACATCATCTACGTCGCCTTCGCGACCAACGGCGTCTGGAAGTCGACGAACAACGGCACCACGTTCACGCCGATCTTCGACACCTACGGCACGCACTCGATCGGCGACGTCGCGATCGCGCCATCTGATCCAAACATCGTTTGGGTCGGCACCGGCGAAGCGAACAATCGCCAGAGTTCGAGCTTCGGTAACGGCATCTACAAGTCGACTGACGCCGGCAAGACGTTCACCAGGATGGGTCTCGACGATTCACAGACGATCGCGCGCATCGTGATCGATCCGAAAGATCCAAACGTCGTTTACGTTGCCGTGCTCGGCCACCTGTTTGGGCCAAACAAAGAGCGCGGCCTTTACAAGACGACTGACGGCGGCCGCACCTGGACCAACACCAAGTTCATCGACGAAGACACCGGTTTCACCGATCTCGTAATGGACCCGTCAGACAGCAAGACGCTTTACGCTGCTTCTTACCAGCGCCGCCGCACCAGCTTCGGTTTCAATGGCGGCGGCCCGGGCAGCGGCATCTGGAAAACGGTCGACGCCGCGAAGACGTGGAAGAAACTCGAAGGCAGCGGTTTGCCGGAAGGTATCCTGGGCCGCATCGGTCTCGACGTTTCACGTTCGAATCCAAATGTGCTCTACGCGCAGATGGAAGTCGGCGCGAGCGTGGGCACGGGCGGCGAGGAACCAGTGGTGGGCGGCCAGGGACAACCCAGCCCGAGCCCGTCGCCATCGGCGTCGCCGGGTGCGAGTCCCGCTGCTTCGCCAACTCCCACGCCAGTCGATCCCAAGAAAGCGGGCGTGTGGCGGTCGGATGACAAGGGCCGCACGTGGCGCGTCGTCAGCAATGAAAATAATCGCCCGATGTACTACAGCCAGATTCGCGTCGATCCGAAGAATCCGGACATCGTTTACGTCGGCGGCTTGAACTTCAGCAAATCAACTGACGGCGGCAAGACTTTCAAGTCGCTGCAACAAGGCATCGCGCACAGCGATCATCACGCGATCTGGATCAATCCGAACAACAGCGATCAGCTCATGATCGGCAACGACGGTGGCCTTGATGTTACATACGACGCGGGTGCGACGTGGGAGTTCGTCAACACGATTCCCGCCGCGCAGTTCTACGCGGTCGCGGCCGACATGCGAAAGCCGTATTACGTTTACGGCGGCCTGCAGGACAACGGTTCGTGGGGTGGCCCAAGCCAGACGCGAAGCCAGCAAGCGGGCATCACCAATTCGGATTGGTATCGCGTCGGCGGCGGCGATGGTTTCTACGCGCAGATCGATCCCACTGACTACAACACCGTCTATTCAGAGTCGCAGAATGGTGCGATGAACAGGCTCGACTTGCGCACTGGCCGCAACACCAGCATTCGCCCGCGTGGTGTGCCACGCGCGCGTGGCCGAGGACAAGGCGCCGGCGGTGGCGGCGGCGCT